>ERZ506993.5-NODE-5-length-361930-cov-16.8005_pt1 | contig 361930 bp, 358 predicted proteins | sample MGYA00513167_ERZ506993 | MGnify/ENA metagenome assembly ERZ506993 | reverse complement strand
AATCTTGCAGATATCGTGCTGCAGGTCATTGTAAACAGTAACATGGAGAAAGTACTGGAATGGAAAGGAAGTGAAAGGATCATGTGTGAGGCATTACGTGTTTTGATGGCAGATGAATTGAATGAGGAGCGTATGGAAGGTCAGCGCGAAGGAAGAGTGGAAGGTCAGCGCGAAGGACAGATTCGTGCATATGCATCTCTGGTGCAGGATGGGATCATCACCGTGGAAACAGGTGCAGAAAAAGCGGGAATGTCTGTCGATGATTTCACAAAGGAAATGAAGCTGGCAGGTTATGTAATCCCTGCGGTATAAAATTAATTTTGTAAAGCCATGCAGTATTGGATTTTTCCATTGCATGGCTTTTTGTTTTTCCTATTGTTTTTCCAGCTCGGGATGTTTTTTCTTGCAGCGGTCATAAACATATGGTATAGTAATCATATCTTTTTTCAGTGGCAGTTTCTGCCAGAAATCCCATTTGTTTTGTTGTATAAGTGAAAGATGTGAACTTTAATGTGCCTTTGACGGTCGGGTTTTGACAGTCAGGTTTTGACGGTCTGAGTTTGACGGTCAGGGTTTAACAGTCTGCAATTTTTATGCGTTGAAATAAAAGCAAAAACCACATATAATATAAGGAGAACATTTGGAAAAAGAACAAACGAAAAATCAACAGGAGAAGAATCAACAGGAGAATCAGAAAAAGTCCCAAAAGCTGCAGTGGCATCCGGCATTCTGTTCAGCCTTGCGCCTGGAACTGCTGGAGGATGCAGAAAATCTGGAATTTACCGATGAGTTCCAGCTTACGGAGAAACCTTTGCAGATTGACTGTACGGTTGTAAAAGTAAAGAGGGACTGCAAAATAAAAAATGAAATCGGGAAGATTTTCCGGAAACACAATATTTTTGAATATAAATCCCCGATGGATGAGTTGAACATTGATACTTTTTACAAGGCGGTTGCGTATGCGTGCCTGTATAAAGTATTGCCAAATCATGTAAATGAGATTCCGGCAGAGGAGATTACCATTACACTGATTCGAGACCGCAAGCCGGTGAAGCTGCTGGGGGAACTGGAAAAATCCGGGTATGGATATAAAAAAGAAGCAGCAGGAATCTACTATGTCAATGGCGCGATGTTCCCGATGCAGATCATAGAGTCATCGGAACTGGATGTGGATATGCATGTACAGCTAAAAGCATTGACGAATCATCTGGAGGAATCGTTGATGCGTCAGTATTTATTGCAGGTGAGTACCTTTGAGGGAAGGGAGAAGAATCTTGCAGATATCGTGCTGCAGGTCATTGTAAACAGTAACATGGAGAAAGTACGGGAATGGAAAGGAAGTGAACAGACAATGTGTGAAGCATTAAGAGTACTGATGAAAGAGGAACTGAAAGAGGAGCGAGTGGCGGGCTTGCGCGAGGGTCGTCTTGAAGGTCAGCGCGAAGGTCAGCGAGAAGGACAGATTCGTGCATATGCATCCCTGGTGCAAGATGGGATCATCCCCGTGGAAATAGGTGCGGAAAAAGCGGGAATGTCTGTCGATGATTTTACAAAAGAAATGAAGCTGGCAGGTTATGTAACCCCTGCGGTATAAAATCAGAACATAAAATGTGTGGTGCCCGTGGTTGCACCACACATTTCATTTTAATTTAAGAAAAGTTTTATATAATAGGAATTGTTCTGGAAATCAGTTCGTGATAGTATAAAAGCTATGCATATGAAAAGGAGTTAAATCATGGGAAAAATATTTAAAAACATGCTCCCATACTGGAAATGGATTCTGGTTATTGTGGCTTTTCTTGTGATGCAGGCATTTTGTGATCTGTCCCTGCCACAGTATACATCAGATATTATCGATGTCGGAATCATGAGCAGCGGAGTGGAGCATATTCTTCCGGAAGAAATGACACAGGAAGATTTTGTGTCAGCACAGCTTTTTATGACCAGCAGGGAAAAGAAAACATTTGCCGCCTGTTATAAGGAGCCGAAAAAAGATGGAAACTATGTGAGAAATTGTGAAGAGGATACGCTTGACGATATGGATGAGTCTCTGTTGGAGCCGATCGTCATGGTATATCAGATGTCCCAGATGAAGGAGTCCGATATTGACGAGAAGGCTCTCACGGGGAAAATGGGAACGGATGGGACGCAGGTAGATATGAAGCAGCTGATGCAGGCACTGGCAGCCGGCCAGGTACCGGATCAGCAGATTCTTGAGATGCGAAAGCAGGTGTCCGGACAGATTGATGCGATCGGATCTTCTACATTGAAATCCATGGGTGTGACCTATGCGATCTCCTGTGATAAAAATGCAGGTGTGGATGTAGATGCCATTCAGAAACATTACTTATGGACCACCGGAGCCAAGATGCTTGGTTTTGCGCTGCTGATGGTTATGGCGGCAGTGGTTGTCGGATATTGTGCTTCCCGTGTGGGAGCATCCATCGGACGAGATCTGCGTGATAAGACATTCCGCAATGTCGTACAGTACTCCAATGCAGAGATGGATCATTTTTCAACGGCATCCCTGATTACGAGAAGTACCAATGATGTACAGCAGATTCAGATGGTGACTGCAGTATTTCTGCGAATGATTCTTTATGCTCCGATCATTGGAATCGGTGGTGTGATTAAGGTTGCACAGACCCATGCAGGAATGGAATGGGCGATCGCGCTTGCGGTGCTTGTTATTCTTGGGTTTGTAATGCTTCTTACCTCCCTTGCCATGCCAAAGTTTAAGATTATGCAGAATCTCGTGGACCGGCTGAATCTGGTTTCGAGAGAGATTCTGACAGGATTAAATGTCATTCGTGCATTTGGACGGGAAAAACGGGAAGAAGAGCGGTTTGATGAGGCCAACCGCAATCTGACAAAGACGCAGTTGTTTACCAACCGTGTTATGACATTTATGATGCCGGGAATGATGATGATCATGTACTGCATTACGCTTCTGATTGTGTGGGTTGCCGCAAAGCGGATTGATGGCGGATATATGCAGGTTGGTTCCATGACGGCATTTATTACTTACACAATGATGATCGTTATGGCATTTCTGATGCTGACCATGATGTCTATCATGATGCCGAGAGCCGGTGTGGCTGCAGAGCGTATAGATGAGGTTGTACGCACAAAAAGTACGATTACAGATCCGAAAGAGCCGGCTGCCATGGAACAGTGTGAGGGTGTGATTGCCTTTCATCATGTAAATTTCCGGTATCCGGGAGCCACGGAAGATGTGCTTTCGGACATTGATTTTGTTGCAGAGCCGGGAAAGACCACTGCAATTATCGGAAGTACCGGATGTGGTAAATCTACGCTGGTCAACCTGCTTCCGCGTTTTTATGATGTGACAGGCGGAGAGATCACGCTTGACGGAACGGATATCCGCAAGTATACATTGCAGGATCTGCGGGAACATATCGGATTTGTACCACAGAAGGGAATTCTTTTCTCCGGTACAATTGCAAGCAATCTGCGCTTCGGGGCAGAGGATGCGTCAGATGAGCAGATCCGGGAAGCAGCGGAGATTGCGCAGGCAATAGAGTTTATTGACAGCAAACAGGATGGGTATGAGAGTGCGATTGCACAGGGCGGAAGCAATGTTTCCGGCGGACAGAAGCAGCGGCTTGCCATTGCCAGAGCGATCGCAAAGAATCCAAAGATTTATGTGTTTGATGACAGTTTTTCCGCTCTGGATATGAAGACCGATGCGGCACTCCGCAGAGCGCTTGAGACAAAGACGGAACATACGACCGTGATCATTGTCGCACAGCGAATCAGTACGATTCTGCATGCGGACCAGATACTGGTACTCGACGATGGAAAGATTGTCGGAAAAGGCACGCATGAGGAATTACTGCACAATTGCGAAGTTTACGAGCAGATTGCCAGAAGTCAGCTGTCTGCCAAAGAACTGGGACTTTCCGAGGAGGTGAAATAAGATGGCAGAACAACGTACAAAAAGACCTCGCGGTCCGATGGGCGGTCCGGGCAGAGGAATGATGCCGGGAGAAAAGTCAAAAGATTTCAAAAACTCTATCGGAAAACTGGTTCGTTATCTCGGAAGATACTGGTATGCGATTGTTGCCGTTATGATTTTTGCAGCGGTGTCTACCGTCTTTTCCGTTGCCGGACCAAAGGTTATGGCACGTGCAACGAATGCATTGGTGGAAGGTCTCGGAAAAAAGATCGCGGGAACCGGATCTATTGATTTTACCTATATTGCCAAAGTGTTATTGTTTACACTTGGCCTGTATATCTGTTCTGCAGTATTCAGTTTTATACAGGGAATGATCATGACAGGAATCACGCAGAAAACCTGTTACCGCATGCGTAAGGAAATTTCAGAGAAAATCAACCGCATGCCAATGAAATATTTCGAGAGCCGCACGTACGGAGAGGTGCTATCCCGCATCACAAATGATGTGGATACACTTGGACAGAGTTTAAATCAGAGTGTGACGCAGATCATTACGAGTGTGGCGACACTGGTCGGAACACTTGTGATGATGATTTCAATTTCCGGAATTATGACATTGATTTCACTTGTGATTCTTCCGGTATCTGCCATCCTGATTTCGTTTATTATCAAACATTCGCAGAAATATTTCCGCCAGCAGCAGGAATATCTGGGACATATCAACGGACAGGTGGAAGAGGTCTATGGCGGACATCTGGTGGTGCAGGCATATAATAAGCAGGAGAGCACCATCAAAAAATTTGAAGATACCAATCAGATTCTGTTTCAATCGGCATGGAAGTCCCAGTTTTTATCCGGACTGATGCAGCCGATCATGCAGTTTGTCGGAAACCTCGGTTATGTCGGAGTGGCAATTTCCGGAGGACTTCTGGCAATCCGCGGAACCATTGGGGTTGGTGAAATTCAGGCATTTATTCAGTATGTCCGGAATTTTACTCAGCCGATCCAGCAGATTGCGCAGGTGGCAAATATGCTGCAGTCGATGGCTGCAGCCTCCGAGCGCGTATTTGAATTTCTGGACGAAGAGGAAGAAGAACTGACGGTTGAACATGCTGTGCATCTCGACCATGTGGATGGTTACGTGGATTTTTCCCATGTAAGTTTCGGATACAATCCGGATCAGATCATTATCAGGGATTTTTCCGCTCATGTAACACCTGGACAGAAAATTGCAATTGTCGGACCAACGGGAGCAGGAAAAACCACAATGGTCAAACTGCTTATGCGTTTCTATGATGTGACAGGCGGAGCCATTCAGGTGGATGGGCATGATATCCGCGACTTTAACCGTCAGGAGCTTCGGGATGCATTTGGTATGGTATTGCAGGATACCTGGCTGTTTAAGGGATCTATCATGGAAAACATCCGGTATGGCCGTTTAGATGCCACGGATGAGGAAGTGATTGAGGCGGCAAAAGCCGCACATGCCCACCATTTTATCCAGACACTTCCGGGTGGCTACCAGATGGAGTTAAACGAGGATGCAAGTAATGTTTCCCAGGGACAGAAACAGCTTCTTACAATTGCACGTGCTATCCTTGCGGATAACCCGATTCTGATTCTGGATGAGGCAACCTCTTCGGTAGATACCCGTACCGAAGTGCGGATTCAGAAGGCATTGGATAATCTGATGCGTGGACGGACCAGCTTTATCATTGCGCATCGACTCTCTACGATAAGAAATGCGGATCTGATTCTGGTGATGAAAGATGGCGATATCATAGAGCAGGGGACACACGAACAGCTTCTGGTACAAAAGGGATTTTATGCAGATCTGTATAATTCCCAGTTCGAAGAGAATGCATAAGACATTGAAATAAATTGGCAGTTGTGATATAGTTTAACTGTATTTATCGACAAATTTTGACAAAATCGGACAGTGCTTTCTGGTATGCTTATTTTTGACTGAATTTGACATTCTAGGAGGCCTACATGGGAAAACTAAATGTCGCAATTGCAGATGATAACGAGGTTATGCGTGACTTATTGGAAGAAATGGTAACCAGTGATGATGAACTGCACCTGATCGGGATGGCGAAGGATGGAGAAGAAGCCTGCCATCTGATCAAGGAAAAAGAACCGGATGTTGTATTATTGGATATTATTATGCCGAAACTGGACGGTTTGGCAGTCCTTGACAGGATCAGGGCAGATCATACACTAAAGAACCGGCCAACATTTCTGATGATCAGTGGGATCAGCAATGAAAAGATTACCGAAGACGCGTTTGAGCGGGGAGCGGATTATTACATTATGAAGCCGTTTGACCGGAATATTGTTTTGGACCGGATCAAGACACTCAACCGTCGAAAAAACAAAGTACGAAAAGAAATTGGCAGACCGGTTGAGATGGAAAAGAAACCGGAAAAGTACTCGTTACAGACACTGGAAGAGGATGTCACAGAGATAATTCATGAGGTTGGTGTTCCGGCACATATCAAGGGATACCAGTATTTGCGGGAGGCAATCATCATGTCTGTGACGAATATGGACATGTTAAATTCTATTACGAAAATTTTATATCCGGGGATCGCAAAGAAATTTGATACGACACCAAGCCGTGTCGAGCGTGCCATCCGTCATGCAATTGAAGTAGCATGGAGCCGTGGCAAGATGGATACGCTGGATGATCTGTTCGGATATACGATCAGCAATGGAAAAGGAAAACCGACCAACTCGGAATTTATCGCTCTTATTACGGACAAAATACGATTACAGATGAAGAGTAAGTAAAGGAGTGTTATGTATGAAGAAGATTCTGTTTGTTTCATCAGAGGCAGTGCCATATGTGAAAACCGGAGGTCTTGCCGATGTTGTCGGATCACTTCCGAAATATTTTGACAAAAAAGAGTATGATGTGCGGGTAGTTATTCCGAAATACGCCTGCATGGATCGCTCATTTCTTCCAAATTTAAAATTTTTGTGCCATTTTTATGTAAATCTGAACTGGCGCAGGCAGTATGTTGGAATTTTCGAGTCGGAATATCATGGTGTTCACTTTTATTTTGTGGACAATGAATTTTATTTTGCAGGAGAATCTCCATACAACAATATCTATGAAGATGTGGAAAAGTTTGCATATTTTTCCAAGGCAGTACTTGCTAGTCTGCCGTATATTGATTTTGCCCCGGATATTATCCATTGCAATGACTGGCAGACAGGACTTATTCCGGTGTTTCTGCATACGGTATTTGGAGATGATAATTTTTATGCGGGAATCAAAACCGTGTTTACGATTCATAACCTGCAGTTTCAGGGACGCTGGCGAATTCAGGAGATTATGGATATTACAGGACTCCCGGCACACATTTTCAATGCATATGAACTGGAATCTTATGGCGAAGCAAACTACTTAAAGGGTGGCGTGGTATATGCGGATTATATTACTACCGTCAGCCCGACGTATGCAAATGAGATTACGACCGTAGAAGGGGGAGAGGGCTTAAGTGGCCTGATGACTGCCCGAAAGGATCGCCTTTATGGTATTTTAAACGGAATTGATTATGAAGAATATAATCCACAGACAGATCCTTATATTTCGGTAAATTATTCGAAAAAAGATGCAGTGAGTGGGAAAAAAGAAAACAAAGTTGCATTACAGAAAGAACTTGGGCTTCCAGTCAGGGAGGATGCTTTCCTGATCGGAATCGTATCGCGTATGACCAGCCAGAAAGGATTTGACCTGATTGGCTGCGTATTGGATGAACTTTTAACCGAAATGGATATACAGCTGGTGGTTCTTGGTTCCGGAGAGAGCCAGTATGAAAATATGTTCCACCATTATCAGAGTAAGTATCCGGACAAGGTAAGCGTACATATCGGATTTACCGAGGAGCGTTCGCACCATATATATGCGGCAAGTGATGTGCTGCTGATGCCTTCCATGTTTGAACCATGCGGGCTGGCACAGATGATTGCCATGCGTTACGGAACACTTCCGATCGTACGTGAAACCGGAGGACTCCGGGATACGGTAGAACCATACAATGAATATGAAAATACAGGATGTGGTTTTTCATTTGCGAATTTTAATGCACAGGAAATGGCAGATATTGTCCGGTATGCGTATCGTGTGGAGCATGAACAAAAGGCCGCATGGAAAGAACTGATCTATCGTGCGATGGATCGCAATTTTTCCTGGAATGTTTCGGCACATGCATATGAGAAGCTATATGATAAACTGGTAGAAATGTAATAGATGTTCCCCGCAGAATTTTTTCTGCGGGGATTTTGTGTCTGGAAATATAATCTATGAAGTGCAGACCGGCTGCGGCATGGTCAGCAGATGGCTGTGCCGGCAGTAATAGTAGGCATGGTCGGACAGAATTTCTTCATCCTGAAGCTGTGAGGCATTCACTTCTTTTACCATTGCGGTGTAATGGTCGAGATTCTGCCTGTCGTTTTCATCGGCGGCAAGAATCAGTACTTCGTGAATACTGCTTGGCAGAATGATCAGATCCTTTTCAAACAAATCGGACAGTTCTTTTAAGATGTCATCGTAGAGGAGAACGGTTGCACCGTTGGTCCGGTACGTATTGGTCAGAACATACAGTGGCGGGGCTGCTTCCGGGAGTGGAGTTTCCGCGACGAGCTGCATTTCTTTGAGAAGACTGCTCATCGGGGTAAGCTGTGGGGGAAGAAGCTGTGGCGTGTTTTTCTTCGCAAGCCGGTAGAGCGTTTCTTTGTCGGTTTTCCAAAGGTTTAAGTGATGATTGTGGATCAGAATATTTGCCTGGTTTTCGGCACTTGCATGGAGCAGACAGTAAAAGATTACGGCCAGATCCTGACAGCGGAAAAACGGAACCTCTTTTAACAGTTCCTGATTTTTTTCAAAGCTTACAAGACGCATGACGATGTGCTCGCTGGCACGGGAAAAATCGGTAAAGTAGGACGTGTCAAAATTTTCTTCCGGGGCATGCGCCTGATAGGTATGAAGAATATCTTCACAGATTTCTTCAAGGCATACCCCTTCCAGATAGCGATGATAGTATGGCATCAGATAGATCGCAGGTGACACGTTTTTCTTCGGATGGAGAAGTACCAGACCATCGTAATGTGTTCCGTTATTTTTGGTAAAGGAACGAATGTCTAAAGTGACACCTGTCTCGATACGCAGAGAAAGCTGTGTACGGATCGTTGTTAAAAATTCCTGATAGTTCATATGTAATTGAAAACAAATGTATATATGGGAAATTTCGGAATGACCGTTTCCGAAGATGAAAAATCCACGGTGTTAACCAGACACCGTGGATTTACTTTAGCATGTTTTGACTGAAATTGCAATCATTTTTCTCGGTTTTTTAATAAGAGAGAAGTTCCTGCCACAGCTTTGTGTACTTGGCGGAATCATCATCACTTAATGCTTTATAGATTTCACATCTTTTTATCGTGTCACTGGAAGGATTGATAGCTTCGTTATTTTTTACGTCAGCGTCCTGATTTTCTACCACAGATGTAATCGGAGAGGCATACTGCACATATTCGAAATTCTTTTCTGCGATATCATCCTTGCACAGGAAATTTAAGAATTTTAAAGCGTTGGTCTGGTTAGTGCAGGACTTTGGAATGAACCAGGAATCGATCCAGAGGTTGGATCCCTCTGTTGGAACTGAATAATCCAGATTGTCGTTCTCTGCCATGGCCAGTGCAGCCTCGCCGGAGTAGCACAGTGCGATGGAGGCTTCTTCTCCGATCATGGCATCGGCTGTCTCGTCTACATAGTAGGCATATACGATTTTATCATCTTTTTGCTTTTTTAATATGTCGAGGGCTTCCCGCAGATGATTTTCATCGGTATCGTTTAAGGAATACCCTTTGGAGATCAGTGCAGGGGCAAACGTATCACGGACGGAATTTTCCATGATGATTTCATCCTCATAGGTAGGATCCCACAGGCAGTTCCAGCTTGATACGGTTTTGGCATCAATGGTTGTTTTGTTGTAGAGAAGGCCAAGAGTCCCGTAAAAATATGGAACGGAATAGGTGTGATTCTTGTCATAGGAAGCAGACATATCAAGGATCGTTGGATCCAGATTTTTGTAGTTGTCCATGGCATCGTAATCTTCTTCGAGAACTTCGCCCTCGTTGATCAGACGCTCAACCATATATTCGGAAGAGCAGATTACATCATAGTTGATGGAACCGGCTTTGTATTTGGTATACATTTCTTCCGGACTTTCATATTCTTCGTATTTGACGGTGATACCGGTTTCTTTTTCAAACTGTTTGACTACGGACTCATCGATATATTTTCCGTAATTTAAAACGGTTAAGGTCTGTCCGCTTTTTTTCGCAGAGGAAGATCCCCCACAGGCAGTGAGTGCACTGACTGCCAGAGCAGAAATTAAGAGGGCAGAGAAAATTCTTTTTTTCATAATAGGACTCCTTTCGGCTGGAATAAAATTCCAATGGAAAATTTATTTGGCTGCAACACGCTTCTTCCCCGGAGAAACATTTCCGGCAAGAAGAATGAGCAGAACGGCAAAGAACAGAATCGTGGAAAGTGCATACAATTCCGGTTTGATTCCTTTGCGAAGTTCTGTGTAGAGCATGGTGGAGAGGGTATTGACCCCGGCTCCTTTGGTAAAATAGGTGATGGAAAAATCATCCAGTGACATGGTGACTGCCATCATAAATCCGGAGAACACACCGGGACGGATTTCCGGCCAGGTGACTTTGTAAAATGCATACAGCGGCGTTGCTCCGAGATCAAGTGCCGCCTCATAGGTGCTGCGGTTTGTCTGTTTCATTTTCGGAAGCACATTTAAAATAACATAAGGAATACTAAAAGTAATGTGCGCCAGAAGAACCGTCACAAATCCGAGGTCGATAAATTTCACAAACAAAAGCATCATGGAGATACCGGTTACGATATCCGCATTCAGAAGCGGAATATTGGTCGCGCCGAGATAAATGGTCTGGTGCCGTTTTTTCATGGCGGCTATGCCGAGCGCGGCAAGTGTTCCGATCAGTGTGGAAATAATTGCGGACAGGAAAGTGACCTGCAAAGTTGTGACAAATGCAGTCATAATCTTTTCGTCCTGAAAACAGCCGGTATACCACCGGAGCGTGAAGCCACCCCATTTTACCTTGGAACGGGAATCGTTGAAAGACAAAGCAATCAACACAATAATCGGAAGGTAAAGGAAGGCAAAAATCAGGACCATATAGATCCGGGATGCACATTTTTTTAACATATGGATGTTCCCTCCCCTTCTTTATCAAATATATTTACAATAGTCATACTTGCAATCACAAAAATCATAAGAACAAAGGAAAGACCGCTTCCGGCATTCCATTGCATACCCTGCATAAAATCCTGTTCGATCACATTTCCGATTAAAAGAACATGACCACCGCCTAATACCTGCGAGATTGCAAACGAGGTAAGTGACGGGACAAATACCATGACGATTCCGCTGATGATTCCGGATACGGTAAGCGGAAGGATAATCTTTAAAAAGATGGTTACATTTCCGGCACCCAGATCACGGGCCGCCTCAATCCAGTCTTTACGGATTCGTGTCATGGAGTTGTAGATTGGCAGCAGCATAAATGGCAGGAAGTCGTATACCATGCCAAGGACAACTGCTGTTGGTGTATTTATGATATTGATGCGGGAAAGCCCGAAACCTGTGAGAATGGAGTTGATTACACCATTTTTGGAAAGCAGAAGTTTCCATGCCAGAATACGGAGCATAAAGTTCATCCACATCGGAAGCATAAAGATAAAAACAACCAGTCCCTGATTTTTGATTTTCATATTATTTAAAATCATTGCCAGCGGATAGGAAAGAACCAGGCACACGATGGTGCATATAATTCCAAGTCTCAGGGAAAGTCCCATGGCTTTGCGGTTGGTTTCATCTGCTATCGCTGTGATATAGGATAACGTAAAACTGCCATCGCCGTTTGTAAATGCATAGTAAAGAATCATGATAAGCGGCAGGAGGATAAAACCAATGATCCATATGAGGTATGGACCGGCAAGAAATTGCTGTTTGAATTTACGCATCGATCTCCACCGCCTTTTCATCGGAAGATTCCGGCTTATGCATAATCTGGATATTGAACGGGATTACTTTGATGCCGACTTTGGTGCCGACCGGAACAAATCTGGTGGTGTGAACCAGCCATTCATAGCCGCCGGCCATGACATCAAGTTCATAGTGAACGCCTTTAAAAATCAGGGAGGTTACTTCGCCCTGCAGCGTTCCCTCCGAAGGATCGACCAGTTCTACATCTTCCGGACGGATGACAACGTCGACCGGCTTGTTATTGCCGAATCCCTTGTCGACACATGCCCAACGGGCACCGAGAATCTCTACAAGTTCATCTTTTATCATGGTTCCGTCAATGATATTGCTGTGTCCGATAAAATCGGCAACAAATGCGTTTTCCGGTTCGTTGTAAATGTTTTCCGGAGTACCGATCTGTTGGATATATCCCTGATTCATGACAACGATGGTATCGGACATGGTCAGAGCCTCTTCCTGGTCATGGGTGACGTATACAAAAGTAATTCCCAGTTCTTCCTTCAGACGGATGAGCTCATACTGCATGTTCTGACGCAGTTTTAAATCAAGTGCACCGAGAGGTTCATCTAAAAGAAGGACTTTTGGCTCGTTTACAATCGCACGGGCGATGGCGATACGCTGCTGCTGACCACCGGAGAGAGAATCGACCGAACGGTTTTCAAAGCCTTCCAGATTGACCAGTTTTAAGGCATATTTGATTTTATCCTGAATATATGCTTTGCTTTTCTTACTTATTTTAAGGCCGAATGCAATGTTTTCGGCGATGGACATATGCGGGAAAAGAGAATACTTCTGAAAAACGGTATTCAGTTTCCGTTCATTGGCTGCAAGAGCTGTGATATCCTGTCCGTCAAACAGAATCTGTCCCTTGTCCGGGCTTTCAAAGCCTCCCAGCAGACGCAGGGTTGTAGTTTTTCCGCATCCGGACGGACCTAAAAGGGTCAGAAATTCATTCTCCCGGATATACAGATTTAAATCATCCAACACAAGATTGGAATCGTAGGATTTGGAAATTCCAATAAAATCAATTAAATGTTTACTCATACGTTTGTCCTCTTAAAAATTTGGTGGGGTAGTAACCCAGATGATGACGGCATCTTTTGCACCGGTGTTTTCCAGATAATGCTTTTTTCCTGCTTTAAAATAGAAAGATTCCCCGGCATGTACCGTCTGGTTTTGTCCGGCATAGTGGATACGGACGTTTCCTTTGATTACATAACCGAAATCCTCCCCCTCATGGGGCTGATAAACTTCTGACCGTCCACCGGCGTGTAAAGTCAGACGAACCGGTTCCATCTGGTTTTTCTGTGCATTGGGAACGACCCATTCAATACAGCAGTGTTTTTCTTCGTCGGTTTTTTCAAAATAATCTTCCTGTTTGAAAACAATCTGTTCCGGCTCTTCATTTGTAAAAAATTCTGCTGGTGTCGTACCAAGGCACTGGATGATATCCAGAAGAGTTCCGATGGACGGAGAGTTCTGGTTTCGTTCCAACTGTGAGATAAAGCCCTTGGTCAGCTCGGCACGGTCCGCCAGCTCCTGTTGCGTCAGTCCGTACTGGATGCGCAGTTCTTTCATGCGGTGTCCAATGTCCATGGCATGCCTCCCGTAAATTTATGAAACATGATTGTTAGTTGATTTTTTGTTTACTGATTATAAACTCAACAGTTTCTATTCTACAGAATCCATGTGAAAAGTCAATCTTTTTTTAATATAAATTTTATGAAAAAACAGTTGATTTTCTGAATCGGTTTTGGTATTATATACAAGTACGTTTTGCCAATATGGCTCAGTTGGTAGAGCAACGCATTCGTAATGCGTGGGTCAGGGGTTCGAGTCCCCTTATTGGCTTCGTTTCAGACACGTTTTGTATCGGGTATCCGATGGAAGACGTGTCTTTTTTACTTTAAAAAGTGCTTGTTTCTTAGGCATGAAATTGGTATAATGGGCGCAGACAAAGAAAATAAGAATAAAGGTTGAGGTAAAAAATGGACAAGAACAAAAAGACGTTTCAGGTACCGACATTACTGGCCTTTGCAGCAATTGTTGCAATTATGGTGATTGTAGGGGTGAGAGTCCTTAACGTTCCGGTAGTTCCTATGTGTCTGCTTGTTATCATTGAGGCAGTTATTGCAGTGATGCTGCATCATGCGGAACTCTGGGTGCATGGACTTCTTATTCTGGCAGAACTTTGTGCCGGTGTTGCCGGGGAAAAAACAGTATTGATTATTTTATGTGCAGTTGTTTACATTGCAGCGACGTTTGCACTGCAGATGTTAGATAAAGGAGAAACACACAATGGACAGTAGTGACAGTAGTTATTACAGCAGGCAACAGCTGGATGAGCTGTTTTTACAGATGATCGCCTTTTTTTCCGGAGATCCGAAACGGATTCAGCATTTCATGAAAGTGCATAGTTTCGCAAGAATCATCGGAACAAAAGAAGGGCTTGACGAGACATCCCTTTTTATATTGGAAGCAGCCGCTTATACCCATGACATTGGAATCCGTCCGGCAGAAGAAAAGTATGGACGGTGTGACGGAAAGCTGCAGGAGCAGGAAGGACCGATTGTGGCACAGAGAATGCTTTCCGATGTGGGAATTGAAAATTATCTGATCGACCGTATCTGCTATCTGATCGGACATCATCATACATATGATAATATCGAAGGACTGGATTATCAGATTCTGGTGGAGGCAGATTTTCTGGTCAATTTATATGAAGATGACGTCAATCGTCACGGAATTGAACAGGCATATCAGCAAATTTTCCGGACGCAGACCGGAAAAGAAATTTTTAATCAGATGTATACAGATGAAAGATGAATAAAAAAAATTATCAGAAAATAATGGAAGATCTGATCCGTGAAAACTGTACGGCAGGGGAGGCTCCAAGCCTCCTTTTGCACAGCTGTTGTGCACCGTGCAGTTCTTATTGTATTGCATGTCTTGCAGAACATTTCCATGTAACGGTATTTTATTACAATCCCAATATTTATCCGCCGGAAGAATATCATATGCGGGCAAAGGAGCAGGAACGTTTTATTGCTGAGTTTCCTACAAAATATCCGGTTTCTTTTGTGGAAGGTGCATACGATACACAGCGGTTTTATGATATGGCAAAGGGCATGGAAGAGATCCCGGAAGGGGGAGAGCGCTGTTTTGCCTGTTACCGGCTGCGGCTTTCCGAGGCTGCGTCCTATGCAAAAGCGCACGGATTTGATTTCTTTACGACAACATTATCCATCAGTCCGCTGAAAAATGCGGAAAAGTTAAATCAGATCGGAGCAGAACTGGCAGATACCTTTGATGTCCGTTATCTGTTTTCGGATTTTAAAAAGAAGGAAGGCTATAAAAAGTCGACCGAAATTTCTAAGGAGTATCACATGTACCGGCAGTACTACTGTGGGTGTGTGTATTCCAAGCGTGACCGCGACCGTGAAATCGTACTGCGCAGACAGCAGGAAGAACAGATTTTATAAAAAACAAAGAATTTAAGAAAGAGAGGAATTTAGATATGGCACAGTTATGGGGCGGAAGATTTACGAAGGAGACAGACCAGCTGGTTTACAATTTTAATGCATCCATTTCGTTTGATCAGAAATTTTACAAGCAGGATATTGAGGGTTCCATTGCACATGTGCGTATGCTTGGAAAGCAGGGCATTCTGACACAGGAAGAGATGCAGACGATTGTTTCCTGTTTACAGGAAATTCTTGCGGATGTGGAGAGCGGAAAGCTTGCCATCACTTCGGAATATGAGGATATTCACAGTTTTGTGGAAGCAAACCTTATTGACCGTCTGGGAGATACCGGAAAGAAACTGCATACCGGACGAAGCAGAAATGATCAGGTGGCACTGGACATGCGTCTGTATACCCGGCAGCAGGTTCTTGAGACGGATGAACTGCTGGAACAGCTGCTGCAGGTACTGCTTCGCATTATGAAAGAAAATACGCAGACGATTATGCCAGGATTTACCCATTTGCAGAAAGCGCAGCCGATCACACTCGCACATCATATGGGGGCGTACTTTGAAATGTTTAAGCGTGACCGTTCCCGTATGCACGATATTTACGAGCGCATGAATTACTGCCCGCTCGGTTCCGGCGCACTGGCAGGAACAACCTATCCGCTTGACCGCGAATATACTGCAGAGCTTCTTGGCTTTTACGGACCGACCTTAAACAGTATGGACGGTGTTTCCGACCGCGATTACCTGATCGAATATCTGTCTGCCATGGCAACCATTATGATGCATTTAAGCCGCTTCTCCGAGGAAATCATCATCTGGAATTCCAACGAATACAAATTTGTAGAGATTGATGATGCATACAGTACCGGAAGCAGTATCATGCCACAGAAGAAAAATCCGGATATTGCAGAACTTGTCCGAGGCAAGACCGGGCGTGTGTATGGCGCGCTCATGTCGCTTCTGACCACAATGAAGGGGATTCCGCTTGCTTACAATAAAGACATGCAGGAAGACAAGGAACTTTCCTTTGATGCCATCGACACAACGAAAGGCTGTATTGCGTTATTCACGGGCATGCTTGATACCATGAAATTCAATAAGGATGTTATGAGAAAGAGTGCCGCACACGGCTTTACCAACGCGACGGATGCTGCCGATTATCTTGTAAATCACGGGGTTCCGTTCCGCGATGCGCATGGAATTATCGGACGTATTGTTTTGTACTGTCTGGACAAACAGATGCCGATTGACGATATGAGTCTGGAAGAATTAAAACAGTTTTCTCCGGTATTTGAGGAGGATGTCTATGATGCAATCTCCATGGAAACCTGTGTCAACAAGCGTCTGACGATCGGTGCACCAGGGGAAGAGGCGATGAAGAAAGTGATCGCAATCGAAGAGGCATATCTGGAGAAAAAATGAGACAAAAGGAGCACATCGCATGCAGAGTCGCTTGTCGATGCGATGTATGTAATTGCGGTACATCTCTGATATATTGCCTGAAATACCGCTTAGTCGGTATTTCAGATTGTGCAAGTCCTACATATATTTGAGGAATATTTTATTTATTTAGGACAATTTGTTCCTTGTAATTTTACCTGGTTTCAAGTAATATATTTCCTATAAAGACACATGTTCGTGTAACGCGGACAAAAAACAAAAATGTTTTTCTGTAAAAGACAGGTGTCCGCGTATAAAGAAAAGAACAGAGGAGATTGGAAAAATGAGTGAGAAGTTAAAAGTTGGTATCCTTGGCGGAACAGGTATGGTAGGACAGAGATTTATCTCTTTGCTGGAGAATCATCCATGGTTTGAGGTTACCACGATTGCAGCAAGCCCAAGAAGTGCAGGAAAGACTTATGAGCAGGCAGTAGGAGATCGTTGGAAAATGGATACTCCAATGCCGGAAGCTGTAAAGAATATTGTAGTAATGAATGTAAATGAGGTAGAGCAGGTAGCTTCTCAGGTCGACTTTGTATTTTCTGCTGTAGACATGACCAAAGAAGAGATCAAAAAGATCGAGGAAGATTACGCAAAGACAGAGACACCGGTTGTTTCCAACAACAGTGCCCACCGCTGGACACCGGATGTGCCGATGGTAGTTCCAGAAATCAATCCACAGCACATGGAAGTTATCAAGTATCAGAAAGAGCGTCTTGGTACAAAGCGCGGTTTCGTAGCAGTAAAGCCAAACTGCTCCATCCAGAGTTATGCGCCGGTTCTGACTGCATGGAAAGAGTTTGAGCCGTATGAAGTAGTTGCCACTACCTATCAGGCTATTTCCGGAGCAGGAAAGACGTTCAAGGACTGGCCAGAGATGCTTGGAAACATTATTCCATACATCGGTGGTGAGGAAGAAAAGTCTGAGAAAGAGCCTCTGCGTATCTGGGGGCATGTAGATGATGAGAAGAAGCAGATTGTTCCTGCAACTTCACCAGTCATTACCTGCCAGTGTATCCGTGTGCCGGTATTAAACGGACATACAGCAGCTGTATTTGTTAAATTCAAGAAGAAACCTACCAAAGAGCAGCTGATCGAAGCACTGAAGAATTACAGTGGTGTGCCACAGGAACTGAAGCTTCCGAGTGCACCGGAACATTTCATCCAGTACTTAGAAGAGGACAACCGTCCGCAGGTCAGCCTGGATGTAAACTTTGAGCATGGCATGGGAATCTCTGTCGGACGTCTGAGAGAGGATACCGTATATGACTGGAAATTCGTTGGATTATCTCACAATACCGTTCGTGGTGCAGCCGGTGGTGCAGTTTTATGTGCAGAGCTGTTAAAGGCACAGGGATATATCACAAAGAAATAAGTATTAAATTGAAATACGGATTTTGGAGAGAAGTGCAAAAACTGCACTTCTTTCTTTTTGCCGAAAACCTTGTGAGAGATATTAATCAGTGATATAATTTCTTTTAGCAGAAGGAATTTTGTACGGAGGAATCGGGATGAACGCAAAAAAAACAGATCTCAAAGAACTGGAAGGCTGGTATGAAAAATCAGGAAACCAGCTGATGCTTTTGTATGGCGGAATGGACTGCCGAAAAGAACAGCTGATCAAAGAATTCTGTGTGGGGAAAAAGTATTTTTATTATCGATGCAGACAGCTTTCCGCACAGGAACAGATGCAGAAAATGGGAGAAGAAATTCAAAATACTTTTCAGATGAAGCTGAGCAGATATTCCTATGATGAATTTTTTAACCGGGTAAAAAGCGGAGATGCATCAAAACTGGTGATTGTGATTGATGAGGCACAGTATGCAATTAAAAGAGATCCGGAATTTGTCAAAAGTATTTTAAAATTAAAGATGAAACGGCTTTATCCGGGACCGGTGATGATCATTCTGGCGTCTTCTTCCATTGTATGGGCCACACAGGATGCAAAAGATGCGTTCGGGGACGGATTCCGTCGTATTGATGTGCTGCATAAAGTCGAAGATCTGAATTTTCTGGAGGTTGTCCGGACATTTCCGGCACTTTCGGTCAGCGACTGTATCCGTATTTATGGAACCATCGGTGGGGTGCCAGGATTTATGGAAGCATGGAATCCGGAAATTTCATACAGGGAGAATATTTACCGGCTTGTGCTGACGGAGGGGGGATATCTGTTTCATATGGCAGAACAGAAAATTTCTGCAGAACTGCGTGAACTTTCCGTCTATAACACAATTTTATCTGCAATTGCACAGGGAAACAATAAACTGAATGACCTGTATGCAAAAACCGGATATTCCCGTGCAAAGATCAGTGTTTATATGAAAAATCTCAGCCATTTTGATATTGTAGAGAAAGTGCAGTCATTTCAGACCGGCGGCTGGGAGAATGCTAAGAAAGGGGTATACCAGATCAAAGATACATTTATTAATTTCTGGTTTAAATTTGTATTTCCGCATATGTCAGATCTTTATCTACTGAAACCGCATGAATTTTACGACCGCTACATTGCGCCGGAACTTGGCACGTATCTGAAACGTTATTTCCGGAATGTCTGCATGGAGTATATGATGCTTTTGAATCAGATGGGACGCATGCCGTTTCCAGTTCATAAGATCGGAACCTGGGTTGGAAAGACAGGAAACATTGATATTATTGCCCAGAGCACAGACCGCAGAAATATTGTGGGACTATGTAACTGGGATCAGCCACAGCTGACATCGCAGATGTGCGAGGAACTGTATCAGAACATGGAAAAGGCAAAAATCCGTTCGGAACATATCTTTTTATTCTCTGCAACCCGGTTTGAACCGATGCTGGCGGAGCATGCCAAAACGGATGACCGGTTTGAGCTGATTGATATGAACGAATTATAGAAAAAGTTTGCCAATAGGGGATAGAAGATGGGAAAGTCACTGATCATAACGGAGAAACCGTCGGTTGCCCAGGAATTTGCAAAAGTTCTCGGGGTAAGCGGGGGCCGCAGAGATGGCTATCTGGAAAACCAGAAATATGTGATCACCTGGTGCGTGGGACATCTGGTAGCCATGGTATATCCGGAAAGTTATGATATAAAATACAAAAAGTGGAAACTGGAAGATCTGCCATTTCTTCCAAAAGAATATAAATATGATGTGATCAAAGATGTCAGCCGGCAGTATGATGTGGTTCACGGAATGTTGATGCGCGAGGATATCGACCGTGTCTACTGGGCAGGAGATGCCGGAAAAGAAGGACAGACGATTGAGGAAAATATCCGCAATTTCGGCGGTGTGCGAGATGGCATGGAGGAACTCCGGGTCTGGATTGATTCCCAGACAGAGGAAGAGATCCAACGGGGAATCCGGGAAGCAAAACCGATGTCTGCCTATGAAAATCTCGGAAAATCCGGTATTATGCGTACCATTGAAGATTATGCCATGGGCATTAATTTTTCCCGTGTAATGTCGGTAAAATATGGAGGGTTGTTAAACAATGCGGCGGGAACACGTTCCTACACCGCTATTGCGGTCGGGCGCGTGATGACCTGTGTGCTTGGGATGGTCGTGATCCGTGAGCGCGAGATCCGCAATTTTAAGGAGACACCGTTTTACCGTGTTGTCGGAAATTTTACAGATGCACATGTCCAGGGCGAGTGGAAAGCCGTCGAGGGATCAGGGTACTTTGCATCGCCGCTCTTGTATAAGGAAAACGGATTTCGGGAAAAGAAGGATGCACTGGCATTGATTGACCGCGTGCAGGGACATCCTGCGATTGTGGAATCCATCGAAAAAAATATTTCCAGAAAACGGGCACCGTTACTATTTAATCTGGCAGAGCTGCAGGCAGAATGTGCAAAACGATTCAAGATCAGCCCGGATGAAACCTTACAGGTGGCGCAGGATCTGTATGAACGGAAACTGACAACGTATCCGCGTACCGATGCGCGTGTGCTTTCCACTCCGGTGGCAAAGGAAATCCATAAAAATATCAGCCGTCTGCGGGGATATGAGCCGACTTCGGATTTTGTGGAGCAGATTCTCGACAGAAAGCTGTATGGAAATATTGCAGGAACGCAGTATACCGATGATGCTAAAGTGACAGACCACTATGCGATCATTCCGACCGGTCAGCTCACGGAGCTTGGGAAACTGAATACTCTGCAGAAATCGGTATTTGATCTGATCGTGCGGAGATTTCTCAGTGTGTTTTATCCGGCGGCAGAATATCAGAATGTAAAAATGACGGCTGTTGTGGATGTGGGGGAAAAGAAGGAACGTTTTTATGCGTCCGCACGTGTATTAAAGACACCCGGTTATTTGGAAATTGCAGGAATTCCAAAGAAAGAGGAAGAAGATTCGGATCCGAAGGAACTGCTACATCTGGCAGACCGGCTGAAAAAGGGCGATGAGATTTCCGTGGATGGATATGAGGTGAAAGAGGGAAAAACTTCACCGCCGAAGCGATACACCTCCGGTTCCATGGTGCTTGCCATGGAAAATGCAGGACAGCTGATTGAGGATGAGGAGCTTCGGGAACAGATCAAAGGTTCGGGAATCGGTACCTCGGCCACCCGTGCGGAAATTATCAAGAAACTGGTCCGTATCCATTACCTCAATCTGAATAAACGGACGCAGGTGCTCACACCGGAAAATCTCGGGGAGATGGTATTTGAAGTGGTGAGCATGACCGTCCCGGCACTTTTGAACCCGAAGATGACAGCTTCCTGGGAAAAGGGACTTGATGGAATTACACAGGGAACCGTGGATTTCTGGGATTACCGGACGAAACTGGAAGATTTCATCCGGACCGAAACGGAAAAGATGATCGGACAGGATCTGCGGGAACCGCTTGCGGAACGTATCAGTAATTTTGCTGGGAAAAATGCAAGAGGTGCCGGTGCGAGAAGAAAGATCGGTGTCAGATGTCCGGCATGCGGTGGAGAACTTGTAACCACGCCATTTGGCTATGGATGTGCAAATTACAAGAATGATAAATCAGGATGTAATTTTAATATTGGCGAAATTGCAGGTGTTCAGCTGAGTGAGGAACAGGTAAAAGAACTTATCGAACAGGGGCATACCCAGACCATTCGCGGGTTTAAATCCAAGGCAGGCAAACGGTTTGATGCAAAACTTAAGGTAGATAAAGATGAAAACGGAAAAGTTAATATTGCATTTGATTTTTCGGACGTAGAGCCGGAAATCATTCCGGAGGTAAAGTGCCCGGTATGTGGCGGACAGATTAAAAAGACATCTTTCGGCTATGGATGTGTAAACTTTTCACCGGACGATGAGAACAGCTGCCGGTTTTCCATTGGAACAATCGCCGGAAAAACCCTGCCGGTTACTGCGGTAAAGCAGCTCCTGACGGATGGTCACACAGATACCCTGCGCGGTTTTAAATCGAAAACCGGTAAAAAATTTGACGCCTGCCTGAAACTGGAGAAATCCGAAGAGGGAAAGACGAATATCGTATTTGATTTTGACAGCGTGGAACAGAAAGTGATCCGCGATGTAAAGTGTCCGCTCTGTGGGGGTGAGATCATTGCGACCTCTTTTGGTTATGGATGTGCTAACTATAAGCCGGGCGATGAAAACAGCTGCAGGTTTTCCATTGGGAAGATGGCAGAGAAATTTTTTACGGAAGCACAGGTCCGGCAGCTTTTAAACGATGGCATTACGGAAACCATGCGTGGGTTTAAGTCAAAAACAGGGAAGAAATTTGATGCGCGCGTAGCTCTCGCAAAAGATGAAAACGGGAAAGTAACCGGGCTGAAATTTGATTTTGACAATGTAGAGCCAAAGAAAGTCAAAGATGTGAAGTGCCCGAAGTGTGGTGGGGATATTGTAGTGGCACCGTTTGGATTTATGTGTGCCAATCATAAAAAAGATGATAAGGAAAGCTGCAGCTTTATGATTGGAAGTATCGCAAGTGTCCGGCTGAAAGAAGCGCAGGTGAAAGAACTTCTGACGAAAAAGAGGACAGAGGTAATTTCGGGATTTGTTGCAAAGACCGGTATGAAATTTGATGCGCCGCTGAAACTGACGGAAGAAGGGGAGATCGCATTTGATTTTCCAGAGAAACCGAAACCGGAAGAGACAACCGTGCCGTGCCCGAAATGCGGCAAAATGCTGATGAAGACGCAGTGGAGGTATGAATGTGCGTGCGGATTTAAAATCTGGCATACCGTTGCTAAGGTGGAACTTTCCGAAGAAGTGATGAAAGAACTGCTGACGACCGGAAAGACGAAGCAGAAGATTGCCGGATTTACCTCAAAGGCAGGCAATACATTTGACACCTGCCTGAAATATGAAAATGATCAGATTTCGTTTGATTTTGATAATCCGGGGGAGGCACCACCGAAGGAAGCAGCGACTCCGGAAGAAACGGAGCGTCCAGAAGAAAAAACATTCAGTAATCATGAAAAATAAAAATTTAAGGAGATTTAAAAATGGAAAACGCAAAAATCAAAAACATGTATGATTTATCACAGTCTATCGCGGGAGAGTATCTTTCACAGTTTACATATCCGTGGGAAGCATTAAAAGGAATCAGCGATTTTATCAAAAAGCTCGGTCCGACACTCGATCCGGAAATTTATGAGAAACGTGGAGAAAATATCTGGGTGGCAAAGAGTGCAACCGTTGCGCCTACGGCATGTCTGAACGGACCGCTGATTATTGATGAAGATGCCGAGATCCGTCACTGTGCATTTATTCGCGGGAGTGCGATCATTGGAAAAGGATCGGTTGTCGGAAATTCCACGGAGATCAAAAATGATATCATTTTTAACACGGTACAGGTACCACATTACAATTACGTCGGGGATTCCATTCTTGGTTACAAGTCCCATATGGGAGCCGGTTCAATTACCTCCAATGTAAAATCGGATAAAACACTTGTGGTTGTAAAGGACAACAGAGATTCCGGAGAAGAAATTGAAACAGGACTTAAGAAATTTGGAGCTATGCTCGGAGATCACGTAGAGGTAGGATGCAACTCCGTTTTAAATCCGGGTACGGTTATCTGCCCGAATTGTAATGTCTATCCGCTTTCTTCTGTCCGCGGAGTGATTCCGGCAAACCATATCTACAAGGATGCAGACCATATTGTGGCAAAAAAAGAAAAATAGTAGTTGTATCTAAAAAAGTGCGAATTTGCACTAGACTTTAGGAAAAAAATATGCAAAAATATTAGCGGTATGTCGAATGATAACGAGTTTATCTACAATTAACATGCGAAAGGAGTCTTAAGATGATTTACACAAAGGAAGTTGAAAACATGTGTCCTGTAGCAAAGGGCGCAAAGCATGAGCCAGCTCCTATCCCGGAAGAGGGAAAGTGGGTTCATTCCAAGAAAATTGAGGACATTTCAGGATTTACACACGGTGTCGGCTGGTGTGCACCACAGCAGGGTGCCTGCAAGCTTTCTCTTAACGTAAAGAACGGTATCATTGAGGAAGCATTAGTTGAGACAATCGGTTGCTCTGGTATGACTCATTCAGCTGCCATGGCTGCAGAAGTTTTACAGGGTAAGACAATTCTGGAAGCTTTAAATACAGACTTAGTTTGTGATGCTATCAACACAGCTATGAGAGAACTTTTCTTACAGATCGTATATGGACGTACACAGTCTGCATTCTCTGATGACGGACTTGCTGTAGGTGCTGGTCTGGAAGATTTAGGAAAGGGACTTCGTTCTCAGGTTGGTACTATGTATGCAACAAAAGAGAAGGGTGTTCGTTACCTTGAGATGGCTGAAGGATATGTTACAGGTATCGCTCTTGACGAGAATAACGAGGTAATTGGTTACCAGTTCGTTTCTCTTGGAAAGATGACTGACTTCATTAAGAAGGGTGATGATCCTAACACAGCTTGGGAGAAAGCCAAGGGTCAGTATGGCCGTGTGGACGATGCAGTTAAGATTATCGATCCACGTCAGGAATAATTGGAAAGGAGAACGATATAATGGCATCATTATTTGAAGGATATGAAAGAAGAATTGACCAGATTAACGCTGTTTTAAACAGCTATGGTATCAGCTCTATCGAAGAAGCTGAAAAGATTACAAAGGACGCTGGACTGAACGTTTACGATCAGGTTAAGAAGATTCAGCCAATTTGTTTCGAGAACGCTTGCTGGGCTTACACTGTAGGTGCTGCAATCGCAATCAAGAAGGGATGCAAGAGAGCTGCTGATGCTGCCGCAGCAATCGGTGAAGGACTTCAGGCATTCTGTATTCCTGGATCTGTTGCAGATCATCGTAAAGTAGGTTTAGGACATGGTAACCTTGGTAAGATGCTCCTTGAGGAGGAGACAGAGTGCTTCTGTTTCTTAGCTGGACATGAGTCATTCGCAGCTGCTGAGGGTGCAATCGGTATCGCTGAGAAGGCAAACAAGGTTCGTCAGAAACCTCTTCGTGTTATCTTAAACGGTCTTGGAAAAGACGCAGCACAGATCATTTCCCGTATCAACGGATTTACATTCGTAGAGACAAAGTATGATTACAAGGCTGCAAAGCTTAACATCGTATATGAGAAAGCATACTCTAACGGACTTCGCGCAACTGTAAAATGTTACGGTGCTGATGATGTTCAGGAAGGTGTTGCAATCATGCATCATGAGAACGTAGGTGTTTCCATCACTGGTAACTCTACAAACCCAACACGTTTCCAGCATCCGGTTGCAGGTACATACAAGAAGGAATGTATCGAGCAGGGTAAGAAGTACTTCTCCGTAGCATCCGGCGGTGGTACAGGACGTACACTTCACCCAGATAACATGGCAGCAGGTCCTGCTTCTTATGGTATGACAGATACTATGGGACGTATGCACTCTGATGCACAGTTCGCTGGATCTTCTTCCGTACCGGCTCACGTTGAGATGATGGGTCTGATCGGAATGGGTAACAACCCAATGGTTGGTGCTACTGTTGCTGTTGCAGTATCTGTTGAGGAAGCTGCAAAGGCTGGTAAGTTCTAAGAAAAAAGTAAGTAATAGCAAGGTTTTGAGGGCCTCCGGAGAAATCCGGAGGTCCTTTTTCTTTTATTATGATAGAATTGTAATTTTAATAACTAAATTGCGATATTTCAAAATTAAATTTCGTTTATTGTAGTATCAAATTGTTTGAAGCGCATTTTTATGGTATGATAATAAATACAAGCTAAATACAATAGTAAATAAAATGTGAATAATAAAAAATATAAGTCAGAGGTAAAAGTATGACCGTTAGTTACAAGAAGTTATGGAAATTATTGATTGATAAGGACATGATGAAGAAAGATCTGCGTGCGATGACAGGTGTTAGTACTACAACAATGTCCAGATTATCAAAGGACGAAAATGTAAGTACAGAAATTTTGTCAAAAATTTGTTCCGCTTTAAATTGTGATGTTGGAGACATCATGGAATTTGTTCCTGATAAAAAAGAGGAACAGTAGGGGGTACGGTAGCATGGATCATTCTTATCCTTATATTGCGTCTTTGACCAGAGAGCCGTTCCTTTTCTATGAGATGCGTTCTACTGCAAAACTGATGACAGAAGGAATTTCTGATGATGCGATTGTAAAAGAAATCGTAGAGCAGAATCTTTTCCAGTACCCAACGGAAAAATCTATTACACGCATGGCGAAAGCCTGTATCAAACGGCTTCATGCACTGGAAGATGATTCTCTGGTTTCTGCGATTGCGTCACAGCCGACGGATGTAGCAAAACAGATTTGTCTGTATGCATTGATGAAGCAGAGCCGACTGGTCTGGGAATTTATGCTGACAGTCATTGGCGAAAAGTACCGTTTAAGGGACACATCTTTTGGTAAGATAGATTTGAATACATTTTTTATGCGTTTGCAGGAACAGAATGATACCGTAGCTTCCTGGAGCGATACCACAATAACAAAGTTAAAACAGATCATTGCCAGAGTGCTTGTCGAAACAGAATATCTCGGCAACATTAAGGCAGATCATTTGAATCCAGTATGGCTGCATCCTGTTTTGGAAAATGCCATCAGAAGCAATGGCGATACGGCAATACTACCGGCGTTTAATTGCTTTTCATAGGAGGTAGTGTAGTCGAATGAGTGATATAAAAGAACGCCTGGACAAAGTTCGGGTATTGATTCAGGAATCGGAGTTTCTGGAAGGCAAGGGACTCAGTAATGAGGTGAATATCAGAATTTTCTGTTATGAACCGGAGAATGAAATGGTTGTCCGTCATTTTGTGAACCAGCTGGAAACCGATCAGTCCTTAGATTGTCATTTGATCGTTTGTAATTTATATAAAACATTTCTTTCCATTTGCGATGATATGGACATCACAGAGGCAATTTTTGATATGGAAGAGGCTGACGGAAGTGCTTATCTTCTGGAGCAGCTTAACTCAGCAATCGGCAATGGAGAGTTCATTGATAAAATTCAGTATGAGCCCCATGAACTGGGGGATGTACTGATGTTGACGGGAGTAGGTGAGGTGTTTCCATTTATGAGAATCCATACTTTACTGGAAGCTTTACAACCGTATTTTTCAGATGTTCCGATTTTAGTTATGTACCCAGGTGAGTTTGATGGTCGTCATGTAAAACTGTTCAACAGGCTTACCCCTAACGATTATTACCGGGCATTTAATGTGATTGATTAAGGGGGAATAAACCATGATAATTCGAGATATGTTTGCGGATGACATTAACCGCAAAATCAATGGTGTAATTAAAGTAGATCAGGCTGCTGATGATGTAATCGAGCAGGAGTTAAATGAATATGTCATTACCAGAGAATTGAAGAAACACTTCATCACTTTCTTCAACTATTATGGGGATGCCTTTGACCAGCCTACGGCTGATATGGGTGTTTGGATTTCCGGTTTCTTTGGAAGTGGTAAATCTCACTTTCTGAAAATGCTTTCCTACCTTCTGGAAAATAAAGAGGTAAAAGGTATTCGGAGTGTAGAACGTTTTCGTAAGAAGTTTGAGGACGATCCGGCAACCTTTATGCTGATTGACCGTGCTACAAAGGGAACAACGGAGACAATTCTGTTTAATATTGATATTGAGGGATTCAGCAATAAAGACAAGACTGCTGTACTTCGTGTTTTTGCAAAGATGTTCTACAACCATCTGGGATTTTACGGTGAAAATCTGAAAGTTGCCATGATGGAGCGTTATATTGACCAGCAGGGTAAGACAGAGGAGTTCTGCAGAGTTTTTGAAGAAAAGAAAGGCAAGCCTTGGCTTGAAATGCGCCGTGCCTTTGCTTTCAATGGAAAGTTCATCATCCCGACACTGATGGAAGTTCTGGATATGAGTGAGGATGATGCCAAGACGTGGTTCAATGATAAAACTGCAACAGAAATTTCTATTGCACAGCTTGTGAAAGATATGAAAGCCTATGTAGATACCAAGCCTGCCAACTTCCGTCTGCTGTTTATGATTGACGAGGTTGGTCAGTATGTTGGTACGGATACCGATATGCTTTTGAACCTCCAGTCTCTGACCGAGAAAATCGGAAGTGAGTGCGAAGGTAAGATCTGGGTGATCTGTACCGGGCAGGAAGCCATTGATGAAATCATCAAAGTTCGTGCTGATGAGTTCTCCCGTATCCAGGCTCGTTTCAAGACAAGACTGAGTTTATCTTCTTCCTCTGTGGATGAAGTTATCCAGAAGCGTATTCTGAAAAAGAAACCGGAAGCAGCCAAAGATCTGGAAGGTATTTATGAGCAGAATGATTCGGTTCTGCGTAACCTGTTCAGCTTCAGCGGCTCTATTCTGGACATTAAAGGCTACTCCGGTCCGAGAGAATTTACAGAGAACTTTCCATTTGTGCCGTATCAGTTCATCATCATGCAGAAGGTATTTGCCGAAATCCGGAAACACGGAAATTCCGGCAAGCACCTGTCCGGTGGTGAGCGTTCCATGCTCTCCGGGTTCCAGGAAGCTGCACAGAAAATTCAGGAGAAGGACGAATATGCACTTGTTCCGTTTTTCCGTTTTTATGATACCGTACATACTTTCCTAGACGGTTCTATCCGCCGGGTAATCGAGCGTTGCCAGAAGGCTGCCGACAACGGTGATGGCATCGAACAGCAGGATGTAGATGTACTAAAACTTCTGTACTTGATTCGATATATTGATGATATTCCTTCCAACCTGGACAATATTGTTATCCTTATGGCAGATGATATTCGTGTAGATAAGATTGTTATGCGTGAAGCTGTACGCGGATGCCTTGATCGTCTGATGAGCCAGAACTATATCGGCAGAACCGGAGACACTTATAACTTCCTGACTGATGAAGAACAGGACATTCAGCGTGAAATCCGGGATACCAACGTGGATACCGCTTCTATTGTGGAGCGTATCGCTCAGATGATTTACGGTGACATTTTTACAACTAAGAAGTTTCGCTATGAAAAATATGACTTTGCTTTCGATCAGATGGTGGATGGCATTACGGTTGGCGTAGCAACAGGTGGTATGCGTCTGCGCTTTCTGACCGTTGCTGCTGATGCCATTGAAAAAACAGATTACCGTCTGATGACAGAATCCAAAGGAAATGAAGCAATCGTTGTTCTGGCTGATACGCCTTACTATGAATCTCTGGAATCTGCCATGAAAATTCGCAAGTATGTAAAGCAGAGAAATGTAAGTCAGCTTCCGAAAAGTGTGCAGAAAATCATCAGCGATCAGCAGGATGAAGCCACAAAATATGAAGAGAGTGCTATGGTCGAATTACAAAATGCCATTGAAGGAGCGCAGTTCTATGTAGATGGGGAACATCTGGAAATCAAAGCCGGAAATGCCAAGAGTAAGATTGATCAGTCTTTGGAATATCTGGTTTCTCATGTCTATAGCAAGCTCGACCTGATTAGGGAAAATGCTGGTAGTGATGCAGATATTATTGCGATTCTGACGGGTGCGGTAACAGCACTTCCGGGCATGGAACCGAACCGTGATGCTGCTTCTGCTATAGAAGAATATCTGGAAATGCAAGATGCAAAAAAACTGCCGACTTCTATGGCAGATGTGCAGAGTAAATACAGTGCGATTCCGTATGGCTGGAAAGAAATCGACATTGCTGCGGTTGTGGCACAGCTGATTTATTCCCAGAAAGTGACCATCAAGTTTGCTGGCAATACCATTCAGCCGGATGACCCGAAGTTGCCGGATATGCTCCGCAAAAAGAGTGAGATCGGAAAGACGTCTATCAGCAAACGTAAAAATATTTCTGCTACGATGCTACGTGATGTTAAAGAAATGCTACGGGAGTATTTTGATGTCATGGATGTACCGGATGATGAAGATGGCCTGATTCGCTTTGTGACTGAGAGATTCAGTGAACAGCGTGATTACTATGCTTCTCTGGATGCTCGTTATGACGGACATAAATACCCGGATCGTGCATTGGTACAGGAAGCCATTCATCTGATGGATGATGTACTTTCTCAGAAGAAAGACAATATTGCTCTGATTGAGCGTGTGCTGAAAAAAGAGGATGCTCTCTTTGATAATAAAGAAGCCATGAGCAACGGCATTGAAAACTTCTTCAAAACTCAGGTAACAGTATTCGACCAGGCAGTGCAGTTTGAAAAATCTCTGCACGATGACCTTGACCGAATTGCAGAAAATGAGGAAGCACATAAGGCGCTGAATACCATTCGCCTGATTACCATGGTTGAAACCGGAGGTAAGTTCAATTATAACCGGATTCGTGAACTGAATCCGTTGATGGATACGGTGCGTACCGCCCATGATAAGATGTTGGAAGAAAAACGTACCGAGGTTCTGGAAACGGTTCGTCAGTGTATGGAAGCAACCCACACTGCCGCAAACGGCGATTCCAAGGCATCCCATCTGATTGAAAAATCAGACCGATATTTCAGTCAGTGTAAGGAAAAAATTGCAGAATTAAAGAGCCTTGCCCTTCTGGATGCCATGTTCCTGCCGATGTGCCAGTACAAGGATGATACGGTCAGCAATATCGAGTCTGTTCTGGCTCCGCCTGCGCCGAAGCCGCCAGTACAGCCGACGCAGCCGGGAAAAGAAGCAGCTCCAGCAAAGAAGAAAGTGGTTCGTGCCTATAACCGTCAGGTTGTATTCCAGGCAAAGACCTTACAGACGGATGCGGATATTGATGATTATGTAGAGAAGATTCGTTCTCAGTTGAAACAGTTATTGAAGAATTGTGATGAGATTAAGTTGAATTAAGTATTATGATTAAGGAAGAATAATGAATAATTATGAAAAGAAAGAGAAAATAATAGATGAAGCTAAGAAAGAAACGGACACAAAATTAACGGATTCAATAGCAAATGAATCAATAAAACAAATACAAATGAGAATTTCGTCGTCATTGAGAAATACAGATTCAATAAAACAAATACAGAAAAATCAAAAAAAAATTCTTGAGTCATTTCAACCAATATTAGAAAAGCAGACTAATATGAAAGTGGGGCTAGAAAATTTTAAGAAATCGTTGGGTATGTCTGTTTCAAAATGGAATCAAATGCAAGAGGTTATAAAAATCTTAAAAAAATCATTTAAATTTTCTCATAATATTGAAGTTGGTGAATTTTCAAAAGCTATCTATAGAATGACAGCAGAATTTTCAGAAGTAATTCGAAAAATTAAAATTCCATCAATTTCTGAGAAAAAAAAGCAAGAACTTCTTGAAATACATAGGTTGTGGGGACATTATGGATGGACAATAAATCCTTGTGCAGATGAAGAAACGCTATTTAGTAGTATGCCAGCTAATAAAAAAGATGCTGACATTATGGCATTAAAACAATGTCCTAATAAAATAATGGAACAAATATTTGAAGTTTTATTAGAAAACAAACGAACGAAAAAGACAGATTTTAGAGAAGCAGTATTTGATTATAGACATAAGCAGTATAAATCATGTGCGTTTATTTTGTTTGCTTTAATTGATGCGATATTGATTAGATTGCAGAAAAAATCGACTTTAGATGGAAAAAGGCGTAATGTTGGGTTAAGTGCTGTGCGAGATGCAAAGAAACGAACGGAAATAGATGTGAATACAGAAGTGCTTTATACAGCATTGTTTTGTACAAATCTTTTTGCTTGTCTTCAAAAAGTGTTTGAAAGTGGAAACGATTTTAGAAAACAACCGGAGGTTATAAATAGAAATTTTCTTGACCATGGAATGCTTACAAGAAAGGTTACGAAGAAAGACTGTATGCAATTGTTTTTGCTGTATTACAATATGCTCAAGCTGTTAGAGTTGATTTATTAAGAGGATGAATATAATGGATAAGAATGCGATTAAAAAATTTGCTGTCTGGGCAAGAACAGAGCTGATCGCCCGTGTTTCTCTAAAAGGTGTGGAATACGGTATCACAGAGGACAACATTGAGGATGCCAATGCGGACAGCGTTGGAGGAAAAGTCCTTACTGCTGATGAAAAGAAACAGCGTCAGGCTCTGATTGCCGAGATTAACGATAAAGGCTATAAGCAGGTCATGGAAGAGGTTGCCTATACTTGGTTCAACCGCTTCTCTGCTCTGCGATTCATGGAAGTCAATGGGTATCTTCCTTCCCATGTGCGTGTGTTCACGGATGAGGAAAACAACTTTAAGCCGCAGATTATAACCGAAGCCATTCATCTGGATTTGGATGGATTGGATATGGAAAAGGTTTATGAGCTGAAAGATGCAGAAAAGACAGAAGAACTGTATAAATATCTGCTGATTGTGCAGTGTAACGCTCTGAATAAGATTCTGCCGGGAATGTTTCAGAAGATTGCGGATTACACCGAGCTTCTTCTGCCGGACAATCTACTCCGTGAAGGCAGTGTCATTCAGCAGATGATTGAGCTGATATCGGAGGACGACTGGAAGGATGCTGTCCAGATCATCGGCTGGCTGTATCAGTATTATAACAGTGAGAAAAAAGACGATGTTTTTGCAGCACTGAAAAAGAATGTGAAAATCACGAAAGAAAACATCCCTGCAGCAACCCAGCTTTTCACACCGGACTGGATTGTTCGCTACATGGTAGAGAACAGCCTTGGTCGTTTATGGCTGGAGGGACACCCGGATGTCAAAGAACAGCTTTTGCCGACAGAGGAAGAACAGTCTGCTTATGCTGCCGGAAATCGTGACCCGGAAGACACCAAATGGCACTATTATCTGGAAGAAGCCGAGCAGGAGCCGGAAGTTCAGGCTCAGCTGTCTGAGATTCGTAAGGAATACGCCGCACTGACACCGGATCAGCTGAAAGTCATTGATCCTTGCTCCGGTTCTGGTCATATTCTTGCGTATATGTTTGATGTGCTGATGAAGATTTATGAATCCTACGGTTATACTACCCGTGAAGCAGTGGCAAGCATTGTAGAGAACAATCTTTACGGTCTGGATATTGATGACCGTGCTGCACAGCTGGCTTACTTTGCGGTAATGATGAAAGCCCGCCAGTATGACCGCCGATTCTTTAGCCGTGGCATTCAGCCCCATGTATATGCTATTGTGGAGAGCAACCATGTAGACAAATTTGCAGTAGATTATTTCTGTAATGGCGATATGAAGCTCACAGCCGCTATGGATACCATCATCAAAGAATTACATGATGCAAAGGAATACGGTTCGATTCTGACCGTAACACCGCAGGATTGGTCTGTCCTGTATGACCGTTTCGCAGAGATTACGAAAGATATAAATATGTCCCGTGATACGGTATTGAGAGAATTACTGCCGTTGGTACAGGTGGCAGAAGCACTGGCACAGAAGTATGAAACGGTTGTGACGAATCCGCCATATATGGGTATGCGGAATATGAATGATAAATTAAATGATTTTATAAAAGAAAAGTATGCAGACTATAAAGCTGATTTCTTTTCATCATTTGTAATTCATAGTTCTGAAATGACTAAGAAAAACGGATTTTGTGGATTTTTTACTCCTTATGTGTGGATGTTCATACAGAGCTATGAAAATATGCGAAATTATCTTTATAATCAAGCTACCATAGAAACATTGATTCAGTTTGAGTATTCGGCTTTTGAGGAAGCAACGGTTCCGGTATGTACTTTCGCATTTCGGAATGATTATGTGAAGAGAAAAGGTTGTTATCTGCGCTTAGTAGATTTCCGTGGCGGAATGGAAGTTCAACGGCAGAAATCATTGGAAGCAATATTAAACCATAAATGTGGATTTTATTACGAGCAGAGTACAGATGATTTTTCTAAAATTCCAGGGCGTCCAGTTGCATATTGGGTAAATGAGAATGTTGCTAAGGCGTTTGATACTGGTAAAACATTGTCTTCTGTCGCAAGAACTCGACAAGGATTAGCATCCAGTGATAATAACAGATTTCTGAAATTATGGTGGGAACCGTCATTTGTAAAAATCGGATTTGGGATGAAAAATGCAGAAATTGCAAAGCAAAGTAGACGAAAATGGTTTCCATGCAATAAAGGTGGAGAGTTCCGTAAATGGTATGGAAATAATGTATATGTAGTGAATTGGGAGAATGATGGAAAGGAGATGCTTGAATATGCAGCTAAACTGTACGGATCTCCAACAAGAACAATAAAAAATATTGCTTACTATTTTCAGGGCGGTATGACTTGGGGAACTATAACAAGTGGAAAACTTTCGATGAGGCATAGTCCAGTAGGGTTTATACCAGAACATGCTGGCGGTATGATTCCTTTGTTGCATTGGGGAGAAAAAGAAGAATACTTGCTTGGAATGATGAATTCTAATACAGCTATGCTGTTTTTATCATTTCTTTCTCCAACGTTACGATTTACAGAGGGACCGGTTGGGCTTGTTCCAATATTATACGATAAAAGATACTGTGGCAATATAGCTCATATAGTCAAAAATTGTGAATCTGACTCTATCTTAGATTGGGATTCTTTTGAAACCTCATGGGACTTCCGGCACCATCCACTGCTCCGAAAAGTTCCGACTATTGCCGAAGCCTTTGAGCAGTGGCAGGCTGAATGCGATAACCGATTTAACCAGCTGAAAGCCAATGAGGAAGAACTGAACCGTATTTTCATTGACATTTACGGTTTGCAGGATGAGCTAACACCGGAGGTTGAGGATAAGGATGTCACAGTCCGTAAGGCTGATCTTGGCAGAGATATTCGTTCCTTCATTTCTTATGCGGTTGGCTGTATGTTCGGTCGCTACTCGCTGGATGTGGATGGTCTTACCTATGCAGGTGGCGAATGGGATGACAGCAAGTATACCTCTTTTGCGGCTGATAAGGATAACATTATTCCGATTTGCGACGATGAATACTTCGAGGATGATATTGTCGGTCTGTTTGTGGAGTTCGTGAAAACCGTTTACGGTGCAGATACGCTGGATGAAAACCTAAAATTTATTGCCGATGCTCTGGGCGGAAAAGGTCAGCCGAAAGATGTAATTCGAAATTATTTCCTAAATGATTTTTATAAAGATCATTGTAAGATTTATCAAAAACGCCCGATTTATTGGTTGTTTGACAGTGGCAAGAAGAATGGCTTTAAGGCTCTGATTTATATGCACCGTTATCAGCCGGACACCATTGCCCGTATCCGTACAGATTATGTGCATGAACAGCAGGCTCGTTATCGCACCGCCATTGCTGATCTGGAACAGCGTATTGCCAATACTTCTACTGGCGAACGTGTGAAGCTGAACAAAAAGCTGACCACCTTGCAGGCACAGGATACCGAAATCAGAACCTACGAGGAAAAGATTCATCACCTTGCCGACCAGATGATTTCCATTGACTTGGACGATGGCGTGAAGAAGAATTATGCAATTTTCCAGGATGTTTTGGCTAAAATAAAGTAAGGAGGGATAGTTATCGAACCGAAACAAAAGAAATCTGTTCTCTTGGGGAATGGAGTAAACATACAGTTTGGTGGAAAAGCCTATTCAAATAGATTCATTTTGTCAAGAATTATCTTTAACGCACAGTGCGATAAGTATGATAGTCTTTTTGAAGGTACGCTGTCGGGAAGTGAAATTGAACAGATATTTCGAGGACTTTTTCCTACTGCAAATGCTGTGCTTGATGGAAAATATGATAAAGTCAATGCTGACGATGAAGTGAAAAGAGCTGTAATGGAGTTCAAGGCACAAAACGCAGAACGCAGCAAATTTGAGCATTATTATGAAATTCCATTAGAAGATTGGTTTTTGTTACTTCGATTATTCTTCATGGATAATCCAGATTTGAGTGATATGTGGAAAGCATCAAAACAAGGATTTGAATGGATGATTCTGGATGCTATCTATAATGCTGGTAAAATTCAAGAAATTTATCAAAAAATGAAAAAGCCTGTCAAACGTTTTTTTAAATCGTTTGATTCGATATTTACATTGAATTATGATAATAATATTGAAAAGTTGACTAATAAAACAATTTACCATTTGCATGGGGATTATTCTGTCCTTGCAGATTCTGAAAATCCTGAAACAGTTCAGGGATTTTTGAACAAGCAAAACGGAAAAATCGTTATGAATCCAGATTATCCGCAATGTTATTGTAATGCGCTACTTAATTTTAGTGGACAGAATAAATATAAAGAAGCTCAGGATAAAGTGAAAGGAATTGAGGCACTTCAAAGATTAAAACAATTACATGATTCGGATGTAGAGAAATTTGAGATAATGAGAGCAGGTGTAGAATCAGAAAAAGCTCAAATTATAGATACTTATATCAAACATCCAGAACTGAAAATTGCTACGGATTATCATTTTGGGGAACTTGAAAAACTTTCAGGTGAATTGCATATTATAGGGCTTTCACCACAGAATGACAGTCATATCTTTGCTTGTATAGAAAAAAGCCCATTAGATAAGGTTGTTTTCTATTCGTATGGTGAGCCGCCAAAGAAATTGCCATTGACTAAACCCTATGAATTTGCAGATATTAAGCAGTTATGGAAGTCATTGGATGCGAATCAGCCACAATATAATTGTGGCAGAAAATATCCGGATTCTGGTGAAGCTAAAAAGTTTTTTGAACTTTTTAATGCATTATCCCTTGATCCGATTACGAAAGAAGAAATTGAGAAAGAAGCAAATTCAATTCCTGAATATATGGCGATGCCATTATGCAAAGAAGCTATGAATTTGATTAAGGTTCAGACAACACCAAAAAGTGAAGAAGAACTTATGAAACAGTTTAGAATGGTTAGTAGAATAGCTTTAAGAGAGGGAATTTATCCGTCTGCTTTTTATTTGATTTTAATAGATAATTTTTCAAAATTATCATAAAAGGAGGGCTTGCATATGATAACGGATGAAAGAATCAAAAATTCCAGTGAGCTAGAGTTTGCCGTATTTTGCATTGAAAATGTAGCGGCAAAGCTGGGTGTGGATGCAGAGCGTGTCTATCAGGCATTTACCGAACAAAGCGATATTCTGAACGGTTACATTGTGCCGGAATATGAAGTGCTGCATACCCAGAGTCGGGAATATATCGTTGATGACCTTCTTGACGTGATGAAAGAAAGGGGTGTGGAAGTATGATTCTCTATCATGGTTCTTTCTTAGAAATTGCAAAGCCGGATTTGGTTCATTCTCGCCCAAATGTAGACTTCGGGCGTGGCTTCTATGTTACGCCGTTGTATGAACAGGCGGCGAAGTGGTGTGGTAAGTTCAAACGCCGTGGGAAAGATGGTATTATCTCCAGGTATGAATATGATGAAAGACGGGAAGCTGAATTGAAAACGCTGAAATTCGATTCTTATTCCGAAGAGTGGCTGGATTTCATTCTGAACTGTCGCAGCGGAAAAGATTCGACGGATTATGACTTTGTTGTGGGTGGTGTTGCCAACGATAAGGTGTTTAATACCGTGGAGCTGTTCTTTGACGGGCTGATTGATAAAACGGAAGCTATCAACCGCCTGCGTTATGAAAAGCCGAACCTGCAAATATGTTTCCGCACAGAGAAAGCACTGTCTCTGTTGCATTTTGAAGGGAGTGAAATACTATGACAGCGAACCCGATTTTGCTTCAAAAAAAATATAGCCGTGTTATTGAATGCTTTGCTAAACAGCAGGGACTTTCACTGGATGCGGCATTGGATTTCTTTTATCATTCCCAGGTTTATCAGCTGATTCGTGACGGTGTTTCTGATATGCACTGCATGAGCGATGCGTATCTGGCAGAGGAACTGGGACAGGAATATGCTGAGAGAACTGCCGGATAAGTGCCGTTAAAGTGTCGGATACGATTCAGAGTGTTTCCACTGGCGAGCGTGTTAAGCTGAATAAAAAGCTGACCACCTTGCAGGCACAGAATACTGAGATCAGAACCTACGAAGAAAAGATTCATCACCTTGCCGACCAGATGATTTCTATCGATCCGGACGATGGCGTGGAGAAGAATTATGCGATTTTCAGGATGTTTTGGCAAAAATAAAGAAAGGGGGAGCAATATGAGTGATGAAATCAATATGACGATTTCTATCCCCACAGATGATGAAGGCTATGTCCTTTTGCAATGCGAGCATTGTGGCACATATTTTAAGGCAACTCCTTCTGATTTAAAGGATGACGGGGTGCTTCATATATTTTGTCCAAGTTGCGGTTTAATAAGCGAAAATTATGTTACGGAGGATGTACTTGAACTTGCAATGAAAATGGTGACGAATGCCATCAATGATATGATTTATAATGAATTCAAAAAAATGGAACGACATAGCAAAAAAGGAGGCATTACATTCAAGGCTGGAAAACGTCCGAAGCATGAAAATGAAGATCCTATTTGTTCAGGGATAGAAGCAATGGAAATTTGTGATTTTCCGTGTTGTAAGCGTACTGCGAAAATTAAACCATTATTAAAGATGACGGGTGCATATTGCCCGTTTTGTGGGGTGAAAAATTATGAAATTAAATAGAAAAGAATTGCGAAAAATTCAATATGATTTTAACAGTTGCTCTAATCGATTACTTCAGGCAAATTATCAAGATTATGCTGATGTGCTTACAAAATTTGTGAAATACATAGATAGCACTCCGATTATAAGTGACTATATCCATGATTGCGGCAGCTGTGATTGGGATTTAGAAAATGAAATTAAAAAAGTACAAGGGTCCTATGGAAGATTGATTTTTTCCTTGGGTGAAACTGATAGCGAAGAAATACGAAATGTGTACGCCGTTTTAAGATATTTAGTAGAGAATAATAGTTCTGTATATCGTAGTGTTGCCATGGGATATTCTTCTTCATCTAAATGGCAAGATAAAATCAAAGGGTTTAATGAACGATTTGTTATGGTGTTAATTCGCCATGTAGAAAGCTATTTAACGAAAGTAGGTATTGATATGGGAGTAGATGAAAAGAATATTTATAATGTGACGGTGCAAAATGGTCAAGCTATTATTGCAAATGATAATTCATCCGTTACGGCAACTACAACTATTGGGGCTACAGCAAATGATATAGAACAACTGATTGCCGCAGTTAGGACGAAGATGGACACTCTTACATCAGATGAAGATAAAGAAGCGGCATCTGAAAGTCTGGAAGTTATAGAAGCAGAAGTTATATCTGAAAAGCCAAAGAAATCTATGATAAAAACGGCAATAGCTTCGTTGCAAGCTATAAAAGGAACTGTCGAATTTGGATCGGCAGTTGCGGCTTTGATTCAATTTGTTGGACCAATGCTATCGTAACAACAGTTAAAACTGTAAAAGAGAGCGAGGTGTTATGATGACCATAGAAGAAATTCTTGCAGGAGAATCGAAGAATGTGGAGTTCAAAGAGACCCTGCCAGAGAAAAGCATCAAATATATGAAGTCTGTGGTTGCCTTTGCAAATGGAACCGGAGGAAAAATCATTTTCGGAATTGCCGATAAAACCAGAGAGGTTGTCGGTTTTGACAAGGAAGATGTATTCAAGAAAATGGATGCCATTGCCAATGCTGTATCAGACAGCTGTGAACCGGCAATCATCCCGGATATTACTTTACAGACGGTTGATGGCAAGACTGTTATTGTGGTAGAAGTTTCTGAGGGCAGACAGCGCCCATATTATATCAAAGCTCTTGGCAGAGATGGTGGTGTATATGTCCGTGTTGCCGGAACTACCCGCCTTGCCGATGAGTATATGGTAAAAGAGCTGCTGTTTGAGGGCAGTAACCGCTACTATGATCAGGCTTTATATACTGGGTTAAATGTTACAGGTGAAGACATTGATGCCCTTTGCAAAGCTATGAAGGAGCAGGCTGTCAAAAATGCCCGTACAGAGGAACAGAAAGCATCGATTAAAGATGTAGGCAGACAGCAGCTGCGTTCCTGGGGTGTTTTGATTGAGCGTGATGGAAAAGATTATCCGTCCAATGCCTTTGCGATTTTGACTGGCAATGGAGGGCTTCATGTTGCAACGCAATGTGGCGTGTTCAAAGGTACAACGAAAGCGGTATTTGTTGACCGGAGAGAATATACCGGTCCGCTTTGGGAGCAGATAGATGAAGCATTTCAGTTTGTTCTGCGAAATATTCATCTGGGTGCTACCATTGTGGGAATTTATCGGCAGGATGTTTATGAGATTCCACCGGATGCCATTCGTGAGTTGATTATCAATGCCATGGTACATCGTAGTTATCTGGATCATGGTACGATACAGGTTGCCGTATATGACAACCGATTGGAAATTACTTCTCCAGGAAAGTTGCCAATGGGACAAACGATGGAGCGTATGAAAGAAGGCTATTCCAAAATCAGAAATGAAGCCCTTGCCCATGCGTTTGCTTATATGAATCTGATTGAGCATTGGGGAAGCGGTATTCCGAGAATTATTGATAAAGTAAAAGCTGTTGGACTGCGGGAGCCGGAGTTTATTGGTGGCGAAGTTGATTTGCGTATCAATATTTATCGAGGTCAGGTTGACGGCACTGTTGACCTCAATGACCCCAATACTGCCGTTAAACCGCCGTTAAACCGCCGGGAAACCGCCGATAAAGTGCCGGCAAATGAACAGGAACAGCAAATTTATAAGTATGTATCGGAAAATGCCGGCATTACAACGGCACAGGCGATGAAACTTCTCGGCATTAAACAGCGTAGAACCAGAGAAATATTGGTTAAAATGGTTGAAAATGGCTGGTTGAGAAAAGAAGGTGCCTCAAGAAGCACAATTTATGTAAAAAATACGGAAGGGAGATAATGCAGCATGGATACAGATAAAGTAATACAAGACTTGAACCGCAGATTTGCTGCACCTCTGCCGGAGTTTTATCAGCGTCGTATCATTTTCTGGTACGATGAAGATAAGGAATTTGAGGATAAACTGGACGAAGTGGTTCTGGAAAATGCAAAGGTAATTGCTCTGACCGGAAACAATGCCTTTTCTATGAAGAAACTGCTTTCGGTAGACGATTTGACTACGAATTATCTGGTTTACAGTCCGTTAGCATATAGCCGCCCAGATGATAACTGGCTTCTGGATGTGGAACTTTACAGTGAGGAGTTCCGGGCAGACCTGATTTCCATTTGGATGGATGAGATGGGTCTTACATCGAATCCGGCCATGCGGAAACAGGTCAAAAATTACCGTGCTTATTTCAATGCAAAAGACCGCCGATTGAAAGTCAGCACACAGAATAAAGTTCCAGCAACTCCGGCACAACTGCACATGGCAGTCATGGCGGCAATTTGCGGCTTGAAAGACGCACAACCGAATATGATTCTCCGCAACGTGTTCCGGGCAGGGCTGGACTTGAAGAACAATACTGTTTATCAGGATTTCGTAAAATATCATGCTGACGGTGCATTTTGGGCGATGGTTCGCCAGGGCTGCGGATTTGTGGAGGAAGAACCAGACCTCGGACGGCTGGCAATTCATTTGCTGTTGACCGCTGCTACCCGTACCATGCGGCAGGAGTATCTTGCCGGACTGGATGGATTCATTTCCATGCCGCACCAGGCATATTGCTATGATTTTATTTCTGAATGGCTTCATAGTGAGGACATTCAGCAGTTATATGATGTGGCACGGTATGTTGAGGATGAAGCCCGTCTGCATCAGCGGTTTGAGAAGCTGACAGTGGACGATTTGGCAGGAACCGAATGTTTCCCGTGTATCAATGAAGTGATTCTGACAAAGCTGATGACAGAGATCAGCGACCATATCATTGATGTGGACACGATTACTTCCACCGTAGAAAAGCGGAGAACCTGTGCATGGTATGAGCCGTTTGAGAATTTCTATGACGGTATCCTGCAAGTGGCGAATATGCAGAACTTCTTCAAGGAACATTCTGCTGGATTCCATACCGCTGAAGCAAAAGGCATCTGGAAAGAATACACGGAAAGCTACTATCAGATGGATACCTATTACCGTTTGTTCCATCTGAGCTTCCAAAAGAGCCTGCAAACTTCCAATATCTTGCTTGACGATTTGTTCAAGCACGTTGTCGATAAAGTGGAAGGACTCTATACGCATTGGTTCTTAGGCGAGTTGGGTAACAACTGGTCGGATGTGTGTGCGGATGAACTGGCAACCTATGGTAAGGTTTTGGAAGTGCCACAGCAGGAAGAATTTTACCGTTCCCGCATTAAGACATCGGATACCAAGGTATTTGTGATTATTTCGGATGCCATGCGGTATGAAGTGGCAGCTGCGATGGCAGACCAGCTTCAGAGAGAAACCCAGAGCAAGGTTTCCATCAGCAGTATGCAAAGCATCTTCCCGTCTATCACAAAGTTCGGTATGGCAGCGTTATTGCCACATAAAGAACTGACAGTAGAGGTTCGGAACGATGTTTTGACGGTCCTGGCAGATGGTCAGTCTACGACAAGTACTTACCGGAATAAGGTTCTGAAAACAGAAGATCCGGCAAGTGTGGCTTTGAAATACAATGACATCATTGCCATGAAGCGAGCAGAACGAAGTGCGCTGGTAAAGGGCATGGATGTGATTTATATTTATCACGATACTATTGATGAAGCCAGCCATACTTCTGATACTGCTGTTTTTTCTGCCTGTGATAAGACAATTTCAGAATTGAAGAATCTTGTGCGGATTATTGTAAATGAATTTGGCGGCACGAATATTCTGATTACGGCAGACCATGGATTCCTTTATACATATAGTCCACTGACTGAGGATGACAAGGTAGACAAGACCAGTTTTAACGGCATGGATGTGGAATATGGCAGACGCTATGCAATCATGCAGAAAGGCGCACAGCCGAACTATCTGTTGCCTGTGAAGTTCCTGGGTGGCAAAACAGACTTTGATGGATTTGCACCGAGAGAAAGTATCCGTATCAAGATGAATGGCGGCGGCATGAATTTTGTACATGGCGGTATCAGCTTGCAGGAAATGGTTGTTCCGGTGATTGAGTACCATTATCTCCGCAATGATTCTATGGAATATAAGCGTAATAAGCAGAAATATGATACCAAGCCAGTAACAGTCAATCTGCTGTCCGCAAACCGTAAAATCAGCAATATGATTTTCTCATTGAACTTCTATCAGAAGGATGCAGTCAGTGCAAATCGTGAAGCGGCTACGTATCAGGTTTACTTTACGGACGAAAATGGCAGGCAGATCAGTGATGTTCAGAAGATTATTGCAGATAAGACCAGCGACAACGGTGCAGAAAGAACTTTTCGCTGTCAGTTTAACTTGAAATCTCTGAAATACAGTAATACCGCTACTTACTATCTGGTAATTGAAGATGAACAGGGATTGCAGATGCCGCAGCGTGAGCCGTTCCAGATTGACATCGCCTTTGCGGTGGATGAGTTTAATTTCTTTAGTTAATACCGCAGGAGGATAGGAAGATGGAGCAATTTACAGAGGGTGAAAGCACCCGTGAAGAAATAAAGGACAAGCTCCGTCAGAACTTTGACGGTAAGATTGTTCGGAAAGACCTGACAAAGAAAATTAAAGAAGGGGCGAATGTCCCAGTGTATGTTCTTGAGTTCTTGTTGGGACAGTATTGCAGTTCAGATGATGAGACGGTTATAGAGAAAGGCGTACAGAATGTGAAGCGTATTCTTGCTGACAACTTTGTACGCCCGGATGAATCACAGAAAATTCTGTCTCAGCTGCGTAAAAAAGGCAGTCACACAATTATTGATATGGTGACTGTTCGACTGGATATGAAAAAGGATTGCTTTTTTGCAGAGTTTTCTAATTTGGGCGTTGGTAATGTACCGATTGCCGATGAATATCCAGAAAAATTTGATCGCCTGCTCTGTGGCGGTATCTGGTGTATTGTTCAGCTGGATTATGAGGTTGAAGGCGACAATAACTTTGGCATTGAGGACATTGATGGGAATCCGCTTCGTTCCAAACAGAAAAAGCAGAAAGATATTTCTCCAATCAGTATTCGTAAGCTGACACCGATCCAGATGCCACATATTGATATTGATGAGTTGAAGCAGGGACGAAAAGCTTTTACAAAAGATGAATGGCTGGATATTCTTCTTCGCTCTATCGGCATGGAGCCGGATGAATTTACATACCGTGAGAAATGGCTGCTCTTGACCCGTATGATTCCATTGGTTGAGAATAATTTTAACCTTTGTGAGCTGGGACCGAGAAGCACAGGCAAGTCCCATCTCTACAAAGAAATTTCTCCGAACAGCATTTTGATTTCCGGTGGACAGACGACTGTTGCAAACCTCTTTTACAATATGGGACGAAAAACGGTCGGACTGGTTGGTTTGTGGGACTGCGTTGCTTTTGATGAAGTGGCAGGTATCAAGTTCAAGGATAAAGATGGTATCCAGATTATGAAAGACTACATGGCATCCGGTTCTTTTGCCCGTGGTAAAGAAGAAAAAGCTGCAACAGCTTCCATGGTCTTTGTAGGTAATATCAATCAAAGTGTGGATGTGCTTTTAAAAACATCCAGCCTGTTTGCCCCATTTCCGCCGGAAATGGGAACAGATACGGCATTTCTTGACCGTATGCACTGTTATCTTCCGGGGTGGGAGATTCCGAAGTTCCGGCCGGAGCACTTTACCAATGATTACGGTTTTATCAGTGATTATCTGGCAGAGTTTATCCGGGAACTCCGTAAGGAACAGTATGGTGATGCACTTGACCACTATTTCCGCCTGGGAAGAAATCTGAATCAGCGTGATACCATTGCAGTCCGCCGCATGGTAGATGGTTATCTGAAGCTAATGTACCCGAATGGTGAGTTTACCAAAGAAGAGCTGGAAGAAGTTATTCAGATTGCATTGGAAATGCGCCGCCGTGTCAAAGAACAACTAAAAAAGTTGGGTGGAATGGAGTTCTACGATGTGAATTTTTCCTATATTGACCTGGAGGATATGTCAGAACATTATGTTTCTGTACCAGAACAGGGTGGCGGTAAGCTGATCCCGGACGGTATGTGCAATCCGGGACAGGTTTATACTGTATCCAGAGGAAAAAGCGGCATGATCGGCGTGTTCCGTCTGGAAAGCCAGATGCTTCCGGGAAATGGCAAGATGGAACGGACTGGTTTGGGCAGCGATTCTAAGTGTAAGGAGGCTGTGAACACGGCATTTAATTATCTGAAAGCGAATGGCAGCCGGATCAGCGGTTCTATCAGTACTTCAACGAAAGACTATATTATCAATTATCAGGATTTGCAGGGGATTGGAATGACTGACAAACTGGCACTGCCGTCATTAATTGCTCTTTGTTCGATTGCATTGGGAAAGCCGGTAGTCAGTAATTTGGCAGTATTAGGTGATATCACAATCAGTGGTACGATGATAAAGGTGGATGAACTTGCCAATACGCTTCAAGTATGCCTGGATAGCGGTGCAAAGAAGGTGCTGATTCCAAGTACCTCGTTTGTTGATTTCGCAAGTGTTCCGGCAGATCTGATGAGTGCATTTCAACTGATTCCGTATCAAAGTGCGGAGGATGCTGTGTTTAAGGCACTGGGTGTAGAGTAGGAGACAGATTTTAGGCGGTTATAGAATGATTACAGCAAAGATGCAGGAAACTGTATGATTTATGTACTGGTAAAAAATAGTGTGTATAAGGAAATAAGTAACAGAATAAGTTGTTTGAAAAGGACAAGTGCCGGGAAGATTCCTGGCACTTGTTTCTTTTGAAAAAATAATAAAAGGTGGAAAAACCGTACATTGATTCCTGATTCCTTTTTGATAAGACCGCTTTTTGTGTCCAATATTTTCCTCTTTTCAAGTAGTGGAGTAATACAGGCAAAAATAGTATTTTAGTAAAGTCATCAAACGAGGGGAAAAATGTCGAAAATGAACGAGAAGGAACATGATTACAAGTTTGAAATGGGACAAAGGCTGCGTGAAATGCGCGAAAATAATGCTTTGGGCCAGAAAGAACTTGCAGAGGCAGTCCATGTTGGATATAAACAGTATCAAAGATATGAATGTTCTGTGATTGCAGGGCATTTTCTTAGGTGGAAAAAGTAGTAATGATATGATATTATAAATAATTGAAAATGTTGTTAGTTTATGAACGGGGTGATTTGATGGACTTAAAGGAATTTTATTTTCAAAATATTAAAGAGACAGAATATCATTATCGTTTTCGAGATTCTGTTAGGAAAGTGAACTATACATATAATATTTTTACCGGAGAAGAAGAAACTCAAGATTACAAATTTGAAATTTATGATGAAGAGGAAGCAATAACTAAGTTTAAAGAGTTGTGTCAGCCTGATGTGAATTTCTTAGGGGAAAATACGTGTTGGTTTTACCTCATAACATATTACCTACATACTCATGGTTATGTGATAAAAGAATTTCCTAGAATATTGGCAAGACCACCAGTAGAACCAACAGATTTTACCTACAAGGAGATTAGAAATCATATTATCGCGCAGGGCGAAGATGATAAAGGGATTGTTCGATATGAGACAAGAAGAAAATTGGTTGCAGGGCTTACTTTTGAACAAAAATCTTGTTATATAGAGGTGGGGGAATCTATAAATCAAAAATTTATTGAAATTTCTACTAGACAGGCATCTTTTGATAGTATGCATACTGATGAGAAAATCGCAGAGATTGCAAATTTAATTGAAAATATGCTAAAACGAGATGGAAAATTTGTCATGATAGATTATTCAAAAGTTTGTTGCGGATTTATTACTGATAATGTGGTAAAAGACTATAGAAAGAAAATGCAATGTTTTAGACACTGTTCGGATGAAGCAATAGAAGAAAGAAAATCTTATTCAGAAGATCAGAAAAATTTCTTTGTTGATTATGGGCTCACAATTGTAAAAGCAATTCATTCACTGTTGTAGTAAAGGTGGTTGCTTTTATATAGCTATGAAAAGCATAGGGTGCTGACGAGAGAGTAATATTTTTGTAAGGATTTAAGGTGTTAACAATGGGTAAATTTGTAAAAAGACTGAATGATTATAGTTGTATAGAAAAAAATGATACAATAGATATTACTTACTTAAGCCATTATACATCAAACATAAAAGCACTTAGCAATATTTGCAAAGGCGAATTCTGGGCAACTGATATAAAGGATTTTGGTGATAAATGTGAAGGTCGGTTGATTTTGCAACGTATAAATGAGATTATTTCAAAACTGAGCATATTTTCATATGATCAAAAGCAATATGTATATAATTTGATAGGAAACGATAGTAAAATAGAAAATTTTATAAGTGAGCATAGGACTGCTGTTTTATCAATGTGTTTAGATACTGATTCAGATTATCTTTGGGATAATTATGCAACAGAAAATGGATATAATATTATTTTTGATAAAAATGTGTTTGTGAATAGTTTGTTTTTTCTTACAGCAAATGGAGAAAGAAAAGGTAAAAGTTATGTTAAGCATTCAAAAATTATTTATGATTCTAAAGAGCAAGTTGAGATAATAAAAAAAGAAATTAATGATTTAATGGCTTTAAATGAAATGGGATTTGATGATGCTGTTAAAATTGAATATATACTTCGGCATCTAATGTATGTTGGAAACTTTTATAAACAAGAATATGATTCGGAAAATCAGTATAAAAATGAACAAGAGTATAGGTTTCTAATCAATACAGTCGTACCAACAGAAAAGTATCCGGAAATTGAAGAGATGATTCCTAAATATTGTTATAATGATAAAAACAATTGCCATTATAATATTTTGAGGTTTGATGAAAAATCTATAAAGACTATAGTATGCAATTCGAGAAAAGCCAAGGAAAATCTGGAAAATATTATCATGGATATACCTGTTAAAATTAGAAGAATTGATTCGGAGAAACATTTATCTTAATACAATGAATTCGGTAACTTGAAAAATTTGCAGTTCATGGGAAAGAATGAATTGACTTGTATCATTGTGTAGACTGTCTGCACAATTAGAGTAGAAACTAAATATGAGGATGAAGTCAATTTTGTATGTTGCATATAGAAGAATTAGAGATTGAATCAAACGATTCGGTCTCTTTTTTTAATGCATTTTTATATTCAGACTCAAAATCCCGAACGATATTTTTTGGGGGGCTACTGCAAAACCTCGAATATCATTCGATTAAATGTGGGCTACATCTCGTATACAATAGAGCCATGTCCGGGACAGATGAAATCTATTGTAAGCGAGATTGGAGGAGACATTTACATGAATGCAGTTTAGCGCAGGAAACATTTAATCCGTATATCATTGGAAATTCTCTGCGTAATTTACGTGAGAACAGAAAGAAAACACAGATGGAAGTAGCTGGAGCACTTGGAATCTGTAATTCACATTATGCAAGACTTGAGTGCAGCATGCGTGGAATGAGTTGAATATGCTGTTTTTACTCATGGGTTATTTTCAGACAGATGCAAATACCATATTGGGGATCAGTGCAAAGGAGGGTATACATGGAACAGCGTAGAAAGAAAAGGAAAGAGAAAACGCAAGTCATATGATCACATGAAGTGTGTTGTATTTCTTGCACCGGCAAAATGTGACCTGTATGGAAATATCGAGGAAAAAGAGAACAGACAGCTTAATTATATATATGATTATGCGATGGCACATGATTTAGAGCCGGTCAAAATAGTAAGGATCGGTGAATTTTTGCTGGTGCTTCGGGTACGCTTGCTGGAAAAATGTGTTGAAGCAATGCAAAATGAGATCACTACAGGTATTCTTGTATCGAATATGTGCAATCTTACAGAGAAACTTTCGTGAATTGGCAGACTGATCGGTCTGGCGCAGGCAAGTGGGATTCGTATTGTTTCCGTTGATAATAGTGAACTTTATATCCCAATAAGAGACATGGAGGAGACATAGGATGAAAACAAAGATGAGAAATTTTTATCGTGGGGATATTGTCTGAGCGGATCTGGGACAGCATCCGGGAAGCCATATATTATCCGGAAGCCATCCGTGTCTGATCGTGAGAACAGATAAAAGCAAAGGAAGCGCGTACACAGTAATTCCAGAGAGCAGTAAGGAAAGAAAAAAATCACTTCCAGTACATGTGCCGATATTGCCAGAGAACGTTCAGCGTGCCGTTACGGTAAAAACAATTTTTATGGTAGAACAGATGACAATAGTGGATAAACAGATGATTATTGTTAAAACCGGACATGTCGATGCGGACTCTAAAACGATGGAGGTTGTAGAGGCTGCGTTGAGAAGACAGTTGGAACTATAAAGGGCTTACATAAAAATATTTCATAAGAAGATAAGGAGACGGAAAAATAGAAAATAAAGAAAAAATGCTTTATACAGTGAAAGAAACTGCTGCCACATTAGGAGTTAATGTTCATCTTGTATATAATTTTATAAGGAAAGCCCATAAAATCATTGGATAGTTGCTAGATCAGGTTATCCAGATGTCGAAACTAAAATTGGAAAAGATTATTTTGATTTTATTGTGCAGATAAGGAAATAGAACAAAGGTTGAATTTTTAAAAAAGTCTATGAATTATTAAAAATATAGGAAAGGTTGACACGTGATGACGGATGAAAAAATCAAAAATTCCAGAGAGTTGGAGTTTGCCGTGTTTTGCATTGAAAATGTAGCGGCAAAGCTGGGTGTGGATGCAGAGCGTGTGTATCAGGCATTTACTGAAAAAAGCAACATTCTGAACGGTTATATCGTGCCGGAATATGAAGTGTTGCATACCCAGAGCCGGGAATATATCGTTAATGATCTTCTTGATGTGATGAAAGAAAGGGGGCGTGGAAAAATCACTTCTCCGGGAAAGCTGCCAATGGGGCAAACTATGGAGCGTATGAAAGAAGGCTATTCCAAAATCGGAAATTGAATCAAACAGGGTTGGCGATAAGTATTCAGACAAAATATTTGTCACAATAAATAACAATAGTAATACGGAAGTATGGAAAGCCTGTATACAATCCGGACATTCCAAACGACACCGCCCACCGGAGTTATGAGAGACAGGGCATTGACAGGGTATCAGAGATACATGAGGGGGATCGGCTGCCACCAGCAGGACGAAAGAGCCGGGAATAACAAGGCAATGCAGAAGCAGAGCACAGGGGAGAATAAACGGCAGTATCAAATAATGAACATAAATACGAAAAAAGGTGTGGAATTATTTTTGAATTGTGGTAAAATGTTTTAGAACCTAAAAGAAGATATAAAATAAAATAGGGGAATTTATTGATAAGGAGTATTTTTCGTGACAGAAGATAAACGTTCTATTATTCAAATGGTAGCAGGCCTGATCGAACAGGGCAAAAAGAATCAGGATAAGATCGCATACAGCAAAATCCTGGATACATTTTCAGGGGTAGAGATTTCCTCTGAGCAGTTTGACAACATTTTAAAAGTTTTAGAAGATAACAAGATCGAAGTCCTTCGCTCAAAAAATGACATGGAGCAGACGGTTTCTTTGTCTGCAAAGGAGAAAGAACCGGATGAGGTGGATGACGAAGAACTGGAAGAAAGTAAGATTCTTTTGGATATTGATGATGATATTGAGGAAGATTCCGAGGAAAATATCGAGGAAGATCTCTCGGTTATGGAGGGGGCGGATATCACGGATCCGGTACGTCAGTATTTAAAGACGATCGGACAGGTGCGTCTGCTTACCATGGAAGAAGAGCAAAAGATTGCCAAGCGGATCAGTGAGGGTGATCCGGAAGCCAAGAAGGAACTGATTGAAGCCAATCTCAGACTGGTAGTAAGTATTGCCAAGAAGTATGTCGGCAGGGGATTGCCGCTTCTGGATCTGATTCAGGAGGGGAATATCGGCCTGATGAAAGCAGTCGATAAGTTTGAGTACGAAAAAGGATTTAAGTTTTCCACATATGCGACATGGTGGATCCGTCAGGCAATTACCCGTGCAATTGCAGATCAGGCAAAGACGATCCGTGTTCCGGTACATATGGTGGAGACAATCAATAAGGTTGTCCGTGCACGCCGTACCCTGACACAGGAGCTGGGAAGAGAACCTTCCAATAAGGAAATTGCGGAGATGCTTGGCGAAGATGAAGATCGTGTAACGGAGATCATGAGTTTTAGTCAGGATCCGGTTTCCATGGAGGCTCCGGTAGGGGATGAGGACGATTCCCATCTGGGTGATTTTGTGCAGGATTCCAATGCGTTATCCCCGGAGGAGAATGCGATTGCGGAGATGCGTAATAAGCAGATTTCACTTGCCATGAAAGACCTGACGGATCGTGAGCAGGAAGTGATCACACTGCGGTTCGGTCTTGACGGAAATCAGCCACACACGCTGGAAGAAGTGGGACAGATGTTTCATGTGACAAGAGAGCGTATCCGTCAGATTGAGGCAAAGGCATTGCGTAAACTTGGTGCACCGAGCAGAAAACGTATGCTGCGTGACTTTTTATAACAGGTATTTTGCCGGACAATTCTGAAATTACGGACGTGATTTATGATATGGTTTTTGGCAGGGAGTGAAACTATATGTTTTCAATGAAATCGACATGGAAAGAAATAAAAACAACAAAACCGGTGGATACGGCATTGGGAGATCTGTTTCCGACCTGTTGGAGCATATTGCTGCAGGGGCATGAGGAAGAAACGATGGAACAGATCCATGACAGGGTGCACATGGAGTGGGGCGAAGCATTCTGGTCCCAGCCACTGGTAAACTGTGCCAATATGCTGATGGAGACCGCAGAGAAACAAAAATTTCTGTTTGTACCTCTCTGGCATACGCAAAAAGAGGGGTGGATTCCAAAAGAGGATCAAAATGACGAAGAGGGTGTATGGCTGTTTACGGGAAATCCGGATGTGGATCAGCAGGCATTTATGCATTTTGATGACTGTGCATCCGTTCCACCGTATCCGTCTGCCGCTGTTTGCAAAGAACGAAGACAGGAAAAGAAGCGTCCGGCAGTTATTTTCTGTCCGGGAGGCGGATATGAGATGCTTTCTTATTATTCGGAAGGTGTGCAGCTTGCACAGCGCATGGAGCGTGACGGAGGCTATAAAGCATTTATTTTAAGCTATCGCATTCAGCCCAATACCTATCCGCAGTGTCAGATGGATTTGGCACTGGCTATTATGCATGTACGTGCACATGCACGGCAGTATGGAATTGACGAAAATCGTATTCTTGTGGTGGGAGCTTCTGCCGGTGGGCATTTGTGCGCAAGCACGGCAATGCTGCATGAAGAACTGAAAACAGAAATTTTTTGTGTGCATCCGGAGCTGGAAAAACTATATGGAAGGATTTCTGCGCGGCCGGACGGGGTAGGACTGTTGTACCCGGTGATCAGTTTTACCTCGGAATATCATGAGGGAAGCTGTCGCTATAATACAGGCGGGAAGTCGGATCTTCAGAAAAAACTGTCTGTAGAACTTCATGATCTGACCGGATATCCGCCAACATACGCTTATGCGAATCTCGATGACGGCTGTGTTCCGGCCAGCAATACGACCCGGTTGGACGCGGCACTTACGAAAGCAGGAGTGAAGCATCTGTGCGAGACTTTTCCGACGGGAGATCACGGCATCGGGTTAGGATATGCTACTTCGGCCAAAGCATGGAGCGAACATATGCTTCGTTTTTTCAACGAAACTTTATAAAAAAATCCGGTAAATATGGGAAGGGAGATGCGGTAAGAGCATCTCTTTTTTCATATTTTGAATTGTGCCCGGGCAAATACATGAAAAATTCCAGAAAAATTACCATAAAAATCTGATATATCGTAAAAAATCTATGAACATCTAAAAATTCTGGGAACTCTCCTTGAATTCTTCCGGTAGGAGGAAATATTTCCTGATGATAGAATAACAACATAAAACATCGGTGAACCATAAAACGGTTACGAGAAGGAGGAACTATTATGACGACCAAAAAGAAAAAGAGTCAGGGAATGAAGTTATTCCTTATGATTCTCCCATTTCTCATTTTGTGCTTTTTGTTTTCGTACTTTCCGCTGCATGGCTGGATCTACGCACTCTATGATTACAAAGCACCGCTGAAACTTTCCCAGTGTCAGTTCGTAGGATTGAAATGGTTTAAGACACTGTTTAGTAACAAGACGCAGGTAATGCAGCTGATTCAGGTAATGAAGAACACATTTGCAATGAGTTTACTCGGTATTGCAACTTCATTTCTCCCGGTACTGTTTGCCGTATTCTTAAACGAGATCAAATGCAAATGGTTTAAGAATCTGGTACAGACACTGACTACACTGCCAAACTTCATCAGCTGGACACTGGTTTACTCCATTGCTTTCTGTCTGTTTTCTACCACAGGTATGTTCAACACAGTGATGCAGAACCTTGGCGTAATCTCAGAACCGTTAAAGATTCTCGACAGTGGCAGGCATGTATGGCTGCAGATGATTCTCTGGAGTACATGGAAAGGCCTTGGATGGGGCGCAATTATGTATCTGGCAGCAATCGCAGGAATCGATCAGGAAATGTATGATGCGGCAAAGGTGGACGGAGCCGGACGTTTCCAGATTATCAAAAACATCACGATTCCATCCATTATGCCTACATACTTCGTAATGTTAATGCTTTCGGTAGCAAACTTCCTGAACAATGGTATGGATCAGTACTTTGTGTTCCAGAATGCATTTAACAAATCAACAATTCAGGTACTTGATCTGTATGTATACAACATTGGTATGACCGGACGAAGTTTATCCCTTGCAACGGCAATTGGTATCTTAAAGAGTATCGTCAGCGTAACACTTCTTGCAATTGTAAACTTCGTTTCGAAGAAGACACGTGGCGAGAGCATGATTTAATAGGAGGAAAAAGCAATGAAGATTAAAACAAGTAAAGGAGACCGCACATTTCAGGTAATCAATATTCTGATTTTTGCTATCTTTGCTATCATTTGTGCTTATCCTTTTTACTATCTGATCATCAACTCGATCAGTGCAAACGATCTGAGTGCAAGTGGTAAAGTAAATTTTCTGCCGCATGGTTTTCAGCTTGAGAACTATGTAAAAGTATTCCAGCTGAATGGTCTTGGAACCGCAGCAATGGTATCCCTTGGAAGAACTGTGATCGGTACAATCTGTACGGTACTTGCTTCCGTTTATCTGGGATTCATGTTTACCCAGCAGCGGATGTGGCACAGAAAACTGTGGTATCGTTTTATGGTAATTACCATGTACTTTAACGCAGGTCTGATCCCAATGTACATGACCATGAAGACCTTACATCTGACCAACAGTTTCTGGGTATACATCATCCCGGCAATTGTACAGCCGTTCAACATCATTATGGCAAAGACTTATGTAGAATCCATTCCGCCTGCATTGCAGGAGGCGGCAGAGATCGATGGAGCCGGAACCATGACCGTATTCGCAAAAGTCATTCTTCCAACCTGTAAACCGATTATGGCAACCATCGCCATCTGGTCCGCAGTAGGACAGTGGAACTCCTTCCAGGATACGTTGATTTATATTACAGACCAGAAGTTATATTCCTTACAGTATTTACTTTATACTTACCTGAATCAGGCAAGTTCACTGGCAACCATGGTACAGCAGTCCGGTGGAAATGTATCTGCCGTTGCGAACCTGGCAACCCAGCAGACACCGACATCCATCCGTATGACGATTTCCGTTATCGTTGTACTGCCGATTCTGTTCGTATATCCGATTTTCCAGAAATCCTTTGTCAAAGGTATTATGATCGGATCAGTGAAAGGCTAAAAGAAACACTTGTTTCTTTTACATACATTCATGTAAAATATTATAGAGGAGGATTTACAATGAAGAAAAAGAATGTACAGCGTGCGCTTGCACTGGCACTCGCTGCAACGATGCTCGCCGGAACCGTAGCAGGCTGCGGAAAAAGCTCAGACAGTGATTCCACACAGGGGGGCAAGTCATCCAATGGAAAATATGCCAAGGAGCTGACGATTGATGTGTTCGACAGTCAGGCAAACTTCCAGGGTGAGCAGACCGGATGGTTTGCAAAACTGATCAAAGATAAGTTCAATATCAAATTGAACATTATTGCACCAAACGTGGCAGGTGGTGGAGATACTTTATATCAGACACGTTCTGCAAACGGTAATCTTGGTGACTTAATTATCACAAATCTGGATTCCAGTCGTTTGAAAGATATGGTGACCGCAGGACTTGTCCTTGATATGAGTGATTATATTAAGGATGAGAAATATTTACAGGATCGTATGGATGCAATCAATACCGCAAGTAAACTTTCCGGAACGGATGGAGTATGGGCAGTACCGAGTGAAATTTCCAATCAGCCGGCAACTGAGCCTTGTGAGGCATCTGAGCCAACCAATGCACCATCTCTTCGCTGGGATGTGTACGGAGAAGTTGGATATCCGGAAATGGATACACTGGAAGATATGATTCCGGTTCTGGAACAGATGCAGGAAAAGGCAAAGGGAACCAGCAAAGACGGAAAAGATGTCTATGCGCTTTCTCTCTTCAAAGACTGGGATGGAGATACCATGCAGAATGCAGGTGCTTTCTGTGCTCTGTACGGATATGAGAACCTTGGATTTGCACTCGGCAAAGTAGACGGATCTGAAATCCAGAGTGTAATTGACAGCGATAGCATGTATGTACGTGCATTGAAGTTCCTGTTTGAAGCAAATCAGAAAGGACTTATTGATCCGGAGTCTACCACACAGAATTTCGATACGTTACAGACAAAGTTCCGTAATGGTGATGTATTATACAGCTTCTGGCCATGGCTTGGTGCCGGTGTATACAACACAACAGAGAATACTTCGGAAGGTAAGGGATTTGCCTCTGCGACAATTAAGGATATGAAGTGCCTGTCTTACGGTTCTATGCCGGATGGTAAGATGAGTGTTGGTATCATGGTCGGCAGCCAGACAAAAGACCCACAGAGAATGGTTGATTTTATCAACTGGTTATACTCTCCGGAAGGAATTGAAGCTTCTTCTGCACAGAGTGGTGGTAACTGTGGACCGGAAGGCCTGACATGGGAAATGAAAGATGGTAAGCCTGTACTTACAGATTTCGGTGTAAAGGCATTTGTTGATATTGACGAGAGCCTGAAAGTGCCGGATGAATGGGGCAGCGGAACATGGAAAGATGGTGTATCTGCATTGAACTTTAAGGCAAATGGTATCGTTGATACAGATCCGGATACCGGTATCTGCTACAACTATCAGAGATGGGATGATTATCTTGAGAAGACTTCTACCAAGTTAAAAGAAGACTGGTCAGCACATAATGATGGAGATACCACAGAGATCGAACACTTTGAGAAAACCGGTAATCTGTTAGTTCTTCCAGGAACAAACTATTCCACACCGGAGTACTCTACCGATATCAGTACCATCAAAGAGCAGTGCAAGCAGACAATCGTTGCAGATTCATGGCAGATGGTATTTGCAAAGAATGAAGCTGAGTTCAACAAGATCTTAAAAGATATGCAGGATACCGTAAAGGGTCTTGGATACGATCAGGTATTTGAAGTAGATAAGAAAGATTATGAAGATAAAGTAAAGTGCATCAATGATGTATTAAGCGAATCTAAGTAATTGGATAAAATCAGATAAAACCCTTAACAAAAGCCGGGTGCGTGATGCACCCGGCTTTCTTTTGCTTATAATCAATGATCCTGATTTTTACGGTATTCCGCAGGGCTGATATTTTTGCTCGCTTTAAATTTCTGGTGAAAATAATCAACATTTTTATATCCGACACTTGCCGCAATTTCATAAATCTTCATATCTGTCTGATCAAGCAGCTCGGTTGCTTTTTCAATGCGTACCTGATCCAGATAGGTATTGAAACGAACACCCATTTTCTGGGTAAACAGTTTTCCGAGGTAGGAACTGTTGTAACCAAACAGTGGGGCCAGAGTCTCTAATTTCAGCTGGCTGGCATAATTGTGATTGATGTAATTTAAAATATCATCGAACACACTTGCCGAGGAATTGCTTCCGATCGCGCGCATGATCATATCGAACTGTTCGTTAAAATACAATAGAATCTCGTACAGATAGTATTTATTTTCAATGAGTTCTATGATCGCCGCATTATGTACAAACGGGATACTGGTGTTGCTGTACGTGTGTGTGATCGCCTGTTTGATCTCCAGAAAAATATCTGCCAGAAAATATTTGATACTCGATACATCACAGTTACTATTAAAAAGAAACTGTCGCAGATCTTCGAGAACTTCGGAAATCCGGCGCTGATTACAGGTTTTAATGTAATCGGTAAGTAACGCGCTGTAATGTCTTGTTTTTTCTGCGTCCAGACTTGCGGAGGCGGAATTTTCTGCCGGCAGTTCCTCATAGGAGAGAACATGCTGGTTTTCTCCGCAGAAGAAACGCCGGGACAACAGCCGCTGGCACAGCTCGTAAGATTCGTGAATCTGTGAAAGGGAAGAAACCGTCGGTCCGTAGATTAGAAAGATCGTATCCAGCGGAGATCCTTTCTGCGTTCCCTTGTCATAGTGGTGCAGACAGGCATTTAACCGTTCCAGTGCAAAATTGCCTTTGAGTAATATAATGTCATGATTGTCGATATTGACATGCTCAAAGGAATTGTTGTCTTTGTTGGTGACACGCAGCAGATCACTGAAACTGTAGGAACGAAAATATGGCATATAGCTTTCGTAAATCAGCACCTGATAGATCGGATAGGAGAGCCCTAATTCCTGATAATCAATGGACGGGTTAAAATCATTTCCGGTCAGCAGATCGTATAGTACGGTGGTTTTTGCTTTTTTCAGGTACTGGTTGCGGGATGTCTCGCTGTTTAGCTGAAATTCAATTTTTTCGTGGACGTCCTGTACTGCTTTTTCCAGCTCATCTTCATCAATCGGTTTGGTCAGATAGTAGGAGGCACCAAATTGCAGTGCCGTCTGTGCGTACTTAAAATCCGAGTAACCGCTTAAGATAATAAATGCACCGGAAAATCCTTCACTGCGCGCTTTTTCCATCAGTTCCGTGCCAAGCATTCCGGACATCCGGATATCGAGAAGAACCAGTCCCGGGCGGTACTGGCGGATCATTTCCAGGGCATCTTCTCCGTTGGCGGCTTCCCCGCAGATACAAAATCCCAGGGTGTTCCAGTCAATGATATAGCGGAGTCCCTCTCTTACAATTTGTTCATCATCTACAATAAGTACGTTGATAATTTTGTTTGCCATGTTTTTCATCCTGTTTCCTAAATTGTTTTTGGTATTTTCAGACGGACGGTCGTACCGGCTCCGATTGCGCTGTCAATCTCCATATAATATCCTTCCCCGTAGAACAGGGAAATTCTCTGATTGATGTTGTAAAGACCGATGCTGTGGGTATCGGAGGAAGGGTGGTTTCTGATTCGATCCCGCAGTGCGTCGAGTTCTTCGTTTGTCATTCCCTGTCCGTTATCTTTGATCGTGATCAGCAGGGTTGCGTCCGCAGAAGCAATCTGGATGGTGATCATACCGTCTTCCGTTTTGCTCTCAAGTCCGTGAAGAATTGCATTTTCTACCACAGGTTGCAGGAGCAGCGGAAGAATCTTGCAACTGTTGGTGTCGAGATCTTCGTCCACCTGAAGGGTGTAATTTACGCGGTCCCCAAAGCGGAGCTGCTGAATGGAGAGATACGTTTTGATATATTCGAGCTCTTTGGTCAGTGTGGTGAAACTTGTGCCGGTATTATCGAGCACGTAACGCATGGATTTTCCAAGCAGTTTAATGGAAGTTGCTACATTCCGGTTGCCACAGGAGAGTGCCTGCATCCGGATCGTTTCCAGAGTGTTATACAAGAAATGCGGATTGATCTGACTGGCAAGCATTTCAAATTCCATTTGCTGCTGCCGGTTGACCAGTTGCTGTTCCCGGATCCGTGCTTCATAAAACTGCGCTTCCTTATCGTGAATCGCATCCACGGTCAGTTTGAGGTCTTTAAAGGTATCGCTTAACTCATCATCACCGCGGAATTGTTCGATGATATTGTAATCGCCGAGGCTGGCACGGTGCATTGCTGATTTCAGGGTTGTAATCCTTGTGCTGAAATAGTCCGAAAAACAGATCATCAGAATCAATGGTACAAGCAGGGCAAGTACCAGAATCAGGACAAATACGGCAACGGTATGATTGATTGTTTTTAAGGCATCCGGGTCCACGGTCCGCACATAAAACAAATTGTTGGATTTGTAGGACTGCAGAGTTACATAGTTGACCAGACGCATCTGGTTTCCGATTTCTTTCGGACCGGTGTAGCGGTAAATATAGCCGGAAAAATCATCGGGAAACTCCATGTCTTTGCCGATCAGAACAGAGTCTGTGGCATAGATGATCTGGGTTCCGTCCAGACTGATGGTTGTTTCATTGCTGGACTGCTCCAGATGATTTTTAATGGTATTGCGGTCCAGACCGACAACCAGAAATGCCTGATATTTACTGGAGGCAACACCGATCCGCCGGATCAGTGTCAGTTCACGGTAAGGCTGCCGGACGATTGCCGTGTATCGCTGCAGGGAAGCCCATGTACTCCAGTTATTTCCCAGGGTTTTGCGCCATTCGTCCAGGACAAAATTCTGCTGATAATGAATATGCTCGGAATTTTGAAGGTTTGGATTGTTGGTATAAATCTGAATGCGGGCAACGGCTGCTGTATTCTCAAAATAAGTCTGGAGTGCCCGCTCCAGAGCCGTAAGCTGTTCCTCGATACCGGAATCCAGTGATTCTGCCGCAAACAGACTCAGACACTGATTACTGTTAAGCAGGGTATCGGAAGATGAATATACGGTAGTTGTGATGTCGTTTAAGGAGGAGGCAACACGCAGGCCATCTGCCTTCTCCAGAGATTCATAGCGGGCAAGCATCTGTTTTCGCACGCTGGCAATGGAAAAGATGCCGATTACCAGAAGCGGAAACATGCCTGCCAGCAGAAAAATACGAAGCAGCTGACTTCTGACAGAATGTGTATCATGTATTTTATTAATATGTAGTTTCATAAAATATCCTTTGTTATAAAATTAAGGGATAATACCGTCTGGCAAATTCTATAAATATTATAGTAAATTACGTCTAAAATTTCTAGTAGGAAAGCACGGATAAATTTTGTATAGTGTGGATAAGGGAAAATAAAACATTCGTATGGCGAAGGGAAAGAGAGGAAAATAAGATATGAAATTCAGTAATGGATGCTGGCTGCAGAAAGAAGGCTGCGCCTGCTTTTCACCGGCAGAAGTTTATTTTACAAAAATTGAAAAAGATAAAGTAGTGCTCTGTGCACCGACACATAAGATTAATCACAGAGGAGATACATTGGGCGGAATCAATCTTACGGTTGAAATTACCACTCCGATGCCGGAAGTAATCCGTGTAAAGACGTATCATTATAAGGGCGCAATTCAGGATGGACCACAGTTTGCATTAAATCTTCCCAAACAGACAGCAATTGATGCCACCGAAGATGATGAGAAGATTGTTGTAAAAAGCGGAAATGCAAAACTGGTTATTACCAAAGAGAACTGGTCCATGACTTACTATAACGGGGATAAGAAGCTCAGTACCAGTGCATGGCGTGATCTTGCCTATATGAAGACGGACTGGAAGGGTGATGCTTATGTAAAGAGCGCAGATAAGGATGCCTATATGAGACAGCAGCTTTCTTTAGGTGTGGGAGAGCTGATCTACGGTCTTGGTGAGCGCTTTGCCGCATTTACCAGAAACGGTCAGTCCATAGATATCTGGAATGAAGATGGCGGTACCTCCACCGATCAGTCTTATAAAAATATTCCGTTTTATATTTCAAACAAGGGATATGGTGTGTTTGTCAACCATACCGAGAAAGTATCATTTGAAGTGGCAACGGAAGCGGTCACAAAAGTAGAATTTTCTGTGCCGGGAGAGAGTCTGGATTATTTCTTCTTTAACGGACCGGATCTGAAGGATGTTCTGCGCCGCTATACGGATCTGACCGGAAAACCGGCACTTCCTCCGGCCTGGACATTTGGCCTCTGGCTTTCCACATCCTTTACGACAAACTATGATGAAAAAACAGTTATGAGCTTTATCGATGGTATGCTCGATCGTGGAATTCCGCTTAAAGTATTCCATTTTGACTGCTTCTGGATGAAAGATTTCCACTGGACCGATTTCCTGTGGGATGAGCGTGTATTCCCGGACCCGGAGGGGATGCTTTCCCGTATGAAAGCAAAGGGATTAAAGATCTGTGTATGGATTAATCCGTATATTGCACAGGAATCCGTGATGTTTGACGAGGGCATGGAAGGCGGATATTTCCTGAAGCGTCCGGACGGTTCTGTATGGCAGTGGGACATGTGGCAGCCGGGCATGGCAATCGTCGACTTTACCAACCCGGAGGCAAAGAAATGGTATCAGAAGAAACTCGAAGCATTGGTTGATATGGGTGTGGATTGTTTCAAGACAGATTTTGGTGAGAGAATTCCAACCGATTGCGTTTACTATGACAAGAAAAATCCGGAAAAAATGCACAATTATTATACCTATTTATATAATGAAGCTGTATTTGAAGTTCTTGAGAAAAAGAAAGGAAAAGATGAGGCAGTACTGTTTGCGAGATCTGCTACCGCAGGTGGACAGAAATTCCCGGTACACTGGGGCGGAGACTGCTGGTCTGATTATGAATCCATGGAAGAAAGTCTGCGTGGCGGATTATCCTTACAGCTTTCCGGATTTGGGTTCTGGAGCCATGATATCGGCGGATTTGAAAACACTTCTACCGCGGATGTCTATAAGAGATGGTGTGCGTTTGGTCTGCTTTCTTCTCACAGCCGTCTGCATGGAAGTACATCATACCGTGTGCCGTGGGCTTATGACGATGAGGCCGTGGATGTGCTGCGCAGCTTTGTACGCCTGAAAGCACGTCTGATGCCATACCTGTGGAAGACCGCGCTGACAGCACATAACGAGGGAATTCCAAGCATGCGTGCGATGGTTCTTTCTTACACAAATGATAAAATGTGCAATTATCTGGATAAGCAGTATATGCTCGGCGACAGCTTACTAGTTGCTCCAATCTTTAACGATGAGGGAATTGGAGAATACTATCTGCCAAAGGAGAACGGCATATGGACCGATTTCTTCACCGGCAGGCAGCAGGAAGGCGGAGACTGGTATACCCGCACATATGCTTATACGGAGATTCCGCTGATGGTACGTCCGAATACGGTACTTCCGCTTGGAAACAGCGAAGAGGGACCAGAGTATGATTATGCCGATCAGGTGACATTCCGTGTATATGATGTACAGGATGAGGCAGCTGCTGAAATCTACGATATGGATCAGAATAAAGTGGCTTCCATTGTGGTAAAACGCATAGAGGATAAGCTTGTGATCGACTGCGACAGCAAAAAGCCGTTTACCGTAGAACTGGTTAATACCGGCATTTTAGATGTGAAGGGCGCAAAGGCATCCAAAGAAAATAAAAACACCATTCTTCGTGACTGTGAGAGCCACATAGAGTGTATACAGTAAAATCAGGTAAGAGGAAAAATTGATGGATAAAGTATTGGAAAACCGGATCTGTCTTCTGATCAAGGAAATGACACTGGAAGAGAAAACCGGCATGATCCACGGTGCGGGTCTGTTTCGCACCGCGGGGGTGGAAAGAATTCATATTCCCCCTTTAAAGATGTCCGATGGACCGATGGGTGTGCGCAGCGAGTTTGTCAATGATCAGTGGATGCCGGTCGGAACACCAGATGATTATGTGACATATTGTCCGAGCAACAGTGCGATTGCGATGACATGGAACCGCAAACTTGCACGCAATGCAGGAAAAGTGTTGGGAGAAGAAGCACGCGGAAGAGGCAAAGATGTGATTCTTGCTCCGGGTATTAATATCAAAAGAACACCTGCATGCGGAAGAAATTTTGAATATATCAGTGAAGATCCAAGACTGACCAGTGAACTTGCCGTTCCGATAGTTCGTGGAATCGAGACGTCTGATGTGGCAGCATGTGTAAAGCATTTTGCAATGAACAATCAGGAAACCGAACGGCTCTGGGTAAATGTGGAAGCGGATGAGCGTACAATGCGTGAAATTTATTTCCCGGCATTTCAGGCGGTTGTACAAAAAGCGGGTGCAAAGTCGATCATGGGCTCTTATAATCTGATCCGCGGAACACATGTCTGTGAAAACAAAGATATTATGGGAACCGTACTGCGCAAAGAATGGGGATTTGACGGAACCATTATCTCTGACTGGGGAGCCGTACATACAACAAAGGGGACCGCAGAGGGACCGCTTGATATCGAAATGTCGGTAACCAGTGATTTTGATGACTATTTTCTTGCGAATCCGCTGATCAGCGAAATCCGAAAAGGGCATATAGATGAGGCCTGTGTGGACGAAAAAGTGCGCAATATTCTGCGGATGATGGTACGTCTGCATATGATTGAACTGACAGAAGTACCGGATTCTGATGGAAAAAAGAAAATTCTGGTTCAGAAGAACAAGAACCGGAAAGCGGGAAGTTATAATACGGCAAAACACCGTTTTGAAGTTTTAAAAGTAGCAAGAGAATCGATCACACTGTTAAAAAATGAAGACCGGAAACTTCCGCTTGATCCTGCAATCGATAAAGTTCTTGTCATTGGGCAGAATGCAGTGATTTCACAGGCTATGGGTGGCGGAAGTGCGGAGATTAAAGCTTTGTATGAGATTACACCACTGCTTGGAATCAGCAAGTTTCTCGGTGGAAACTGCGAAGTCCGTTATGCCAGAGGATATGATATTCCGGCAAAAAAGGAAAGCGATCATAACTGGCAGGAAGACAGCCTTGATGCAAGCAAAGCGGCGGCTGAGACAGCAAAGGAAACCGAGGACAGTGCACGTCTGCGGAAAGAAGCTGTGGAACTGGCAAAAGAATATAAGCATGTCATTTATGTGGGTGGTTTAAATCATGATCAGGATCTGGAAGGACAGGACCGTGCGGATTTAACCCTGCCATACGGACAGGACCGGCTGATTACAGAGCTTCTTGAGGTTCGACCGGATATGACAATTGTAATGCTTGCCGGAAGTCCGGTTTCCATGAAACCATGGGCGGACAGGGCAAAGGCAATTGTTTGGATGAGTTACAGCGGTATGGAAGGAGGCACTGCGCTTGCAGAGGTATTGTTTGGTGCAGTAAATCCTTCCGGAAAACTTGCAGAAACGCTTCCGGAAGAGATTCCGGAATGTTTCCGGAAAGAAGCGTATTTCCCGGGAAGACCTCTGACAGACGAAGAGAAGAAACATATGAATGCACATTTGACACAGACCTATGCAGAAGGCATCTTCGTGGGATACCGTTATTACGAAAAGAACCGGATTCCGGTACAGTTTTGTTTCGGACATGGATTGTCTTATACAGACTTTACCTATGATAATTTAAAAATTGAGGAAATTCCGTCCAAAGCGCGTGCCAATGGATTTGATGTACAGCTTCAGGTGCGCAATGTAGGAGCACTGGAGGGAAAAGAGACGGTTCAGTTGTATCTTGGAGAGAAGACGGTTTCTCCGGAAAACCCGGTGAAGGAACTGAAGGCATTTGAAAAAATCTGTCTTCGTCCGAGGGAAACCAAGACCGTGCTTTTGAAAATCACGATGGAAGATTTCATGCATTATGATGAAGCTGCCGGAACATGGAGATTAAAACATGGGGATTACCGCATTTATGTCGGAAGCTCCCTGCAGGATATCCAGTTGACACAGGATATTACGATATAAGCAGCAAATGCCGTGCATCTGAAAAGATGCGCGGTTTTCTTTTTTCTTTTCCCATGCTATGATGGAGACAGAAAAAAGAAAGAGAGAACAAAACATATGGGATATATATTGGAATTGAGAAAACAGGTAGGTCATCGGCCGTTGATTATGACCTGTGCAGGAGTGCTGCTTTTGAATGAAAAAAGGGAGTTGCTTCTGCAGAAACGTGCAGACAACGGGTTATGGGGATATCCCGGGGGTTCTATGGAACTCGGGGACAGCTTTGAAGACTGTGCCAGACGGGAAGTACAGGAGGAAACAGGACTGATCTGCGGAAACCTCGAACACTTTATGAATGTCTCCGGAGAAGAAGTACATTATGTCTATCCAAACGGGGATGAAATTTATGCCGCAGAAGAGATCTTTTTATGCCGGAAATTTTCCGGACAGATCATCTGCCAGCAGGAGGAAGTAGAAAAACTTTGTTTTTTCCGTATGGATGAACTCCCATCGAAAGAGCAGATCAATCCCAATAATTATCCGGCAATCGAACGGTTAAGGAGAATGATGGATGAGAATTGCACAACGGGAAAAGGAAATTTTACAGAAGGTAGAAGAAAAGATTGCTAGGGGACCTTATGAGGCTTCATGGGCATCGCTGTGTGAAGCGCAGATGCCGCAGTGGCTGGCGAAAGAAAAACTCGGTATTTTTATACACTGGGGTGTTTACAGTGTTCCGGCAAATTCCAATGAGTGGTATCCGCGCAACATGTACAAAGAAGGAATGCCGGCATATGAGCATCACAGAAAAACTTATGGATTGCAGAAGAACTTCGGGTATAAGGATTTTATTCCGATGTTTCGGGCTGAACATTTTTGCCCGGCGGAGTGGATGGAACTGTTTCAGGCGGCAGGAGCCGGTTATGTGTTTCCGGTAGCGGAACATCATGATGGATTTCAGATGTACCGGAGTGATCTTTCCGATTGGAACGCGGTCGACATGGGACCGAAACGGGATGTTCTCGGGGAACTGAAAGAGGAAGCAAAAAAGCGGGGAATTCATTTCTGTACATCTTCCCACCGTGCGGAACACTGGTTTTTCCTCGGAAATGGAAAAACGTTTGACAGTGATATCCATGAACCACTGAAAAAAGGGGATTTTTACTGGCCATCCATGCCGGAGGCAGATCCGGAGGACCTGTATTCCAGACCGTATCCGACAGAAGAGTTTCTCGATGACTGGCTGGCACGGACGGCAGAACTTATCCTTAATTACCGTCCGCGCCTGTTGTATTTTGACTGGTGGGTCCAGCATGAGGCATTTAAGCCCTATTTAAAGAAACTTGCCGCGTTTTATTATAATTGCGGAGCGGAATGGGGGACGAATGTTGCCATCTGTTACAAGCATGATGCGATGGCGTTTGGCAGTGGAATTGTAGAAATGGAACGTGGCGGCTTTGCGGAGGCAAAACCGTATCCGTGGCAGACAGATACCGCAATTGCAAGAAATTCTTGGTGCTATACGGATACACTGATCTATAAAACAAGTCAAGAAATCATCTGTACGCTGGTGGATGTGGTAAGTAAAAACGGAAATCTTTTATTAAATGTCGGACCGAAGGCGGATGGCACGCTTCCGGAAGGAGATAAAAAGATTCTCCGGGATCTGGCGGACTGGATGGCGGTGAACCGGGAAGCCATCCATGGAGCAAAGGTATGGAGAAAATCGTCCGAAGGTCCGACAAAGATGCAGGAGGGACAGTTCTCAGATCAGAAAGAGATGGTCTATACGCCGCAGGATTACCGTTTTACAGTGAATCATGGAAATATTTATGCCATTGCGTTAAAGTGCCCGCAGGATGGAAACTTTTGCGTTCAGTCTCTGGCAGAAAGCAGTGACCAGAATCTCCCGGAATTCCATGGGATTATCAGACAGGTAGAAGTTCTTGGATATGAAAAATCCCCGGAATGGAAAACGGACGCAGAAGGTCTGCATGTGAAGACCTCCGGTTTTTATTCTGAATTTCCGGTCGTGTTAAAAATTGTTGTTTCTTAAAATTACCGCAGAAGAGAAAAATTTCCAGCTTTGTTACTTCTTGCCTTTTGCTACAGAGAATGGTAGGATAAGACATAGAATGAGTTACAAAGGATCAAAACACATATAAGTGGGGGAATTCTTATGAGAAAAGCAAAGAAATTAATAGCCGGAATCATGCTTGCATGTATGTTTATTGCGGGAACTGGTGTGGAGCCGTCAGATGTGTATGCGGCAGGAACCACTGCCGGTTCGCTGGAAATGAAGACTGCCAGTGACTCCATCAATTTAAATGCGGGACAGTCATTTGATGTGACATTTTCTGTCAATGCGGAGACTTCCGGATTCGGAGGATACCTGACTTATGACAATTCAGTATTTACTTCGGTTACGGTAGTTGTTGACGGGGGCACCACATCCGGAAAGACAGACAATAACGGAGAGTGGAAGGCTTCTTATAATGGGTACACACATTTTCTGTCCGTGGATTATTATAAAAAGGATGCGGCAGGAAATACCACCGCACAGATTGCAGATCCGGTAAAAGTATCGGGATCATCGATTGCAACATTAAAATTTACCTCGGCAAAACCGGTCATAAAGACTGACATTACCTTCAGTCCATCTTATCTTCGCACAAACGGATCGGATGTGGAACTGAAAACGCAGAAACTGACACTGACGAATTCCCAGGCAAAGACCGTGACACTTTCCCTTGGAATCGTAAAGGGAAACGGGCATATTTCCGTTCCGGTATATTTTTCCAGAAATGACGGATTCAACAAGATCAAACTTGGAATTTCATACAATAAAAATATTCTTGCATTCCAGTCTGTGACACTGGCACCGGAAGTACAGTCGACACTTACGCAGAGTGATTACAATATGTCTTCCTATGGAGGGTATCTTACGACAGAATATACGGCAGCAGCAGATGTAAATACTTCGGGAAATCTGATGTATATTGATTTTCAGCTTGCCAATGGAATGACAGCCTATTCCAACAACGGAATCAGTACGGATGTTACGGTTACCATTGAGTCTGTGGAAGATCAGCAGGGGGATATTTTTTCCTACAATTCGGCGACATCGAGTGTGACGATCACAGATCAGCAGCATACACTGGGAGATGTCAGCGGGGACGGAAAAATCAATCTGATCGATGTATTGTACGTCATTCAGTATTACAATAATACAAAGACGTTTACCAGTGCGGAGAAAAACGCAGCGGATGTAAACAGGGATGGGAAAGTAGACCTGACGGATGCCTTAAAGATCCTGCAGTATTACAACGGTGCGATCAAAACATTATATTAGAACAAAGGAGAAATCATGTATTGTAGAAAATGTGGAAGAGAGATTCCCGATGATTCTGTCATGTGCGGATATTGTGGAACACCTACAAATCCGGATAATCCGTATACCTATGGCGGAACACCGCAGAATATGGACGAAGGTGCAAACGGGCTTGGAATTGCTTCAATGATCCTTGGGATTGTTGCCATTCTGCTGGCATGCTGTGCCGGAGGAAAATGGCTGACATTTCTTGTCGCAGCTGCCGGTCTGATTCTTGGAATTATCGCATTACAGAAACCCAAGTACGGCAGCAGCAGAGGAATGGCTCTTGCGGGTGTGATCTGCAGTGTGATCGCACTTCTTATGAAAATTATTGTGATCATTTTACTGGGGGTGGGAATCGGAACCTTTCTTTATTCCCATATGTTTCACTTTTAAAGTCCCATTCTGATAGATGGGAGTTATTCATAATATAACTGGAAGTTATAATAAAAATAGTGCTTGACAAACACAGATTATAGTATTATGATCTAAACAACACAAAGAAAGTAGAAGGTTTTCGAGATATGAGAAGACAGGCGTTATCGCTTTTAGTGGAAAATAACCCAGGCGTGACGAGCCGGATATCCGGATTGTTCAGTCGCCGCGGATATAATATTGACAGTTTTTCATCCGGTGTGACTGCAGATCCGAAATATACCAGAATTACAATTGTTGCCAGTGGCGATGAACTTATTCTGGATCAGATCGAGAAACAGTTACTGAAATTGGAAGATGTGTTGGATATCAAAAAACTGGAACCGGGACTTTCTGTTACCCGGGAGCTGATTCTTGTAAAGATCCGCGCAAAGGATAACGAGCGTCAGCCGATTATGAATGTGACAGAGATTTTTCATGGAAAGATCGTAGATGTTACAAACGATTCCATGGTAATTCAGCTGGTAGGACATCAGGATAAACTGGATGCCTTTTTAGATCTGCTGGATGGATATGAAATTCTGGAACTTGCACGTACCGGAATTACGGGACTTACCCGTGGATCGTCGGATGTCCGTTTTTTGGATTAGTTACGGCTACTTATTAAAAATATTTTTTTATATAAGAGTATACATATTTAGGAGGACAATGATATGTCAGAAGCAAGAATTTTTTATCAGGAAGATTGTAACCTTTCATTACTGGATGGAAAGACAATCGCAATCATCGGCTATGGTAGCCAGGGACATGCACATGCATTAAACTTAAAGGAGTCCGGATGCAACGTCATTATCGGTCTTTATGAGGGAAGCAAGTCCTGGAAGAAAGCCGAAGAGCAGGGATTTAAGGTATACGTTGCAGCAGAAGCTGCTAAAAAAGCTGATATTATCATGATTCTGATTAACGATGAATTACAGGCTGATATGTACAAGAAAGATATCGAGCCAAACCTTGAGCCAGGTAACATGTTAATGTTCGCACATGGTTTCAATATTCATTTTGGATGCATCAAGCCACCAAAGGATGTCGATGTTACAATGATCGCACCTAAGGCCCCAGGACATACAGTACGTTCTGAGTATCAGGCTGGTAAGGGAACTCCTTGTCTGATCGCTGTTGAGCAGGATGCTACCGGAAAGGCATGGGATCTTGCACTTGCATATGGTCTTGGAATCGGCGGAGCAAGAGCCGGACTTCTTGAGACAACATTCCGTACAGAGACAGAGACTGACCTCTTCGGTGAGCAGGCTGTACTTTGTGGTGGTGTTTGTGCACTTATGCAGGCTGGTTTCGAAACACTTTGCGAGGCTGGTTATGATCCGAGAAATGCATACTTCGAGTGTATCCATGAGATGAAACTGATCGTAGACTTAATTTACCAGTCAGGTTTCGCAGGAATGAGATATTCTATCTCTAATACAGCTGAGTATGGTGATTACATCACCGGACCAAAGATTGTTACTGCTGAGACAAAGAAGGCTATGAAGCAGATCCTTACTGATATTCAGGATGGTACATTTGCAAAAGAGTTCTTACTGGATATGTCTCCGGCAGGACGTCAGGTTCACTTCAAGGCTATGAGAAAGCTTGCTTCTGAGCATCCATCAGAGAAGGTTGGTGCTGAGATCCGTAAGCTGTACAGCTGGAACAACGAGAGCGACAAGCTCATCAACAACTAATCAGAAACTGATTTTAAAAACCCCGGTGAGTGATATCATCGGGGTTTTTGTTTTTGTGACGGGGTGTAAGGAAGTGGGTCATAAGGACTCCTCCCACAAAGAGGTATCAAGATTTTTCCATGTGGGGCCATAAGGACTCCTCCCGCAAAGAGCGCGGGTCCCTCCTCATGGCAATGTCCCTCCTCTGGAAAAGGAAGTGGTCATAAGGGCTCCTCCCGCAAAGAGCGCGGGTCCCTCCTCATGACAATTGACAAACTACCCCGGTATGTGTAAAATAAATGTATTGTGAAAAAATATGAAAAATGAAGAGGCGAAGACATGGCAGAAGTATACAACCACAAAGTGGTAGAGAAAAAGTGGCAGAAAGTCTGGGATGATGAAAAGGCTTTTGCTGCAACCAATGATTATTCCAAACCGAAATATTATGCGTTGGTTGAATTCCCATATCCATCTGGACAGGGACTTCACGTTGGTCATCCGAGACCATATACAGCATTGGATATTGTAGCCCGTAAGAGAAGAATGCAGGGATATAATGTATTATATCCGATGGGATGGGATGCATTTGGACTTCCGACAGAAAACTATGCAATTAAAAATAAAATCCATCCAAAAATCGTAACCGAAAATAATGTAAAGCATTTTAAGGATCAGTTACATTCTCTGGGATATTCTTTTGACTGGGATCGTGAGATTAATACAACAGATCCAAAGTACTATAAATGGACTCAGTGGATTTTCCTGAAATTGTTCAAGGCCGGTCTTGCATACAAAAAAGAGATGCCGATCAACTGGTGTACTTCCTGTAAGGTAGGTCTTGCAAACGAGGAAGTTGTAAACGGTGTATGTGAGCGGTGTGGCGCTCCGGTTGTCCGCAAGGTAAAGAGCGAATGGATGTTAAAGATTACCGATTATGCGGATAAGCTGATCGAAGGACTGAATGATGTAGACTACATTGAACGTGTCAAGGTTTCACAGAAAAACTGGATCGGACGTTCTACAGGTGCCGAGGTTGATTTTCAGATCAAAGATACAGAAGATAAGCTGCGTATTTACACCACACGCTGCGATACATTGTTTGGTGTTACCTATATGGTTGTTTCACCAGAGCATCCATATCTGGATAAGTACAAGGATCAGATTAAAAACTGGGAGGAAATCGTTGCATACCGCGAGCAGGCTTCCAGAAAGTCTGATTTTGAGCGGGCGGAGCTTGCAAAAGACAAGACTGGTGTGGCAATTGACGGTCTGACTGCAATCAATCCGGTCAACGGAAAAGAAGTTCCGATCTGGGTATCTGATTATGTACTGATGAGCTATGGTACCGGTGCGATCATGGCAGTTCCGGCACATGATGAGAGAGACTGGGAGTTTGCAAAGAAATTTCATCTTCCGATCATTCAGGTAGTTGCAAAGAACGGAGAAGAAGTGGATGTCAATGAGGCTGCTTTTACCGATGTAGCGACGGGTGTGCTGATCAACTCCGACTTCTTAAACGGCCTGGAAGTAAAAGATGCAAAGGAAAAGATGATCAAATTCCTGGAAGAAAAAGGAATTGGTCAGGCAAAGACAAATTATAAATTAAGAGACTGGGTATTCTCCCGTCAGCGTTACTGGGGGGAGCCGATTCCGATTGTTCACTGCGATAAATGTGGGTATGTGCCGATCGATGAGAGCGAGCTGCCGCTGCTTCTTCCGGAAGTAGAAAGTTATATGCCGACAGACAACGGAGAATCTCCGCTTGCAGCAATGACCGACTGGGTAAATACGACTTGTCCATGCTGTGGTGGTCCTGCAAAGCGTGAGACCGATACAATGCCGCAGTGGGCCGGATCTTCCTGGTATTTCCTGCGTTATACCGATCCACACAATGACAAGGCACTGGCAAGTCCGGAAGCACTCAAATACTGGCTGCCGGTTGACTGGTACAATGGTGGTATGGAGCACACGACCCTGCATCTGCTGTATTCCAGATTCTGGCATAAATTCCTGTATGATCAGGGCGTTGTTCCGACTCCGGAACCATACCAGAAGCGTACTTCCCATGGCATGATTCTCGGTGAAAACGGAGAGAAGATGTCAAAGTCCAGAGGAAATGTAGTCAATCCGGACGATATTGTGCAGGAGTATGGTGCAGACACTCTGCGTACGTATGAAATGTTCATCGGAGCATTTGATCTGGCTGCATCCTGGTCGGAAGATGGAGTAAAGGGATGCCGCAGATTCTTAGACCGTGTCTGGAAATTGCAGGATCTTATGACTGATGAGGAGGGATACTCCAAGGATCTTGAGACCAAGATGCATCAGACCATCAAGAAGGTTTCCAATGACTTTGAAAACCTCAAGTACAATACGGCGATTGCTGCCATGATGACACTTTTGAATGATTTTTATAAAAAAGGCTCTATCACCAGGGGAGAGTTAAAGACACTGATCATTCTGCTGAATCCGGTTGCTCCGCATATCACAGAAGAAATGTGGCAGATTATCGGATGCGAGGGAAGAGTATACCAGCAGACATGGCCGGAATTTGAAGAGGCAAAGACGGTGGAATCTTCCGTGGAGATTGCCGTTCAGATCAATGGTAAGGTAAAGGGAACGCTTGGTATCCAGAAAGATGATCCGAAGGATCAGGTAATTGCAAAGGCAAAAGAAGTCATTGCAGATAAACTGACCGGAAATATTGTCAAAGAGATTTATGTACCGGGAAGACTGGTAAACATTGTAATGAAATAAAATGCTTCCTGTCTGCCAGAAAACAGCAGACAGAAGATTTCTAAGGGAAAGGCACCCTGCGCAAAAGGCGCAGGGTGTTTTGCATAATAAAAAGGAAAACACAGATACTGTAAAAAAGGAGGTCTTTGATGTGAAACTTTCATATCTTTCTTATTTTTTTACATATGAAACCCATATTCCGGATGGCATTGGATTTGCGTTGTTCGGTCCATGGCATCTGTTGTGGCTTTCGGTTATTTTTGCCATATGCGTCAGATATGTATGGATTTATAAAAAAGGGGATGAAAGAAAAAAACGCCGGATGGATGGTCTGACGGCATGTTCCCTTGTGGTGTGGATTGTCGTGAGAGCAATTTATATTGCCGTGATCCATGAAGCGTTTTTATATGAACTCCCGTTTCATCTGTGCAGCATGGCTGGAATTTTGTGTGTCGTTCATTGTCTGACGAAATGGAAATGGCTGGGGCAGGTGCTGTATACCATCTGTCTCCCGGGAACAGTGCTGGCACTTTTATTTCCAAACTGGAACTTTTATCCGGTCATTCATTTCATTACACTGGAAGGCTTTTTGTTTCATATGGGAATTGTACTGTATGTGGCAGGAAAACTTGCATCCCATGAAATCCAACCGGATTTTGCAAAACTCTGGCAGGTGGTGTTATTTCTGACTGCGGTTGTGATACCGATTTACTGGTTTGATAAAAGATATGATGTGAATTATATGTTTGTGAACTGGCCATCCGCCGGATCTCCGCTTGTCTGGCTGGCAGACAGGATGGGAAATCCGGGGTATCTTATTGGCTATGCGGCACTTGTATTTCTGTGCATGCTTTTGATGGATGCGGGCTATCTTATAGTTGCCGGAAGGAGAAACCAAAAGTTATTTTTTTAACACATGAGGAGGCAGGGACGGGTCGCTGCCACGCAATTTCTGCATGCCGCGCTGAATGGCATCTTTGGAATCTTTCCAGCTGGCATCTTTGTTTTTGTAATCATATTTTTCAATAAACCATGCAACGTCTTCATAGACGCGGTGGAAATTTTTCTTCATCAGAGGAAGGACGGTGGCATAGAATTCTTTTTTCTCTTCACCGGAAAGCTGTTCGTCGGCACCTTCGCAGAGAACTTTAAAGTGATCGAGGCAGAATCCTTTGGTATTTGCCACCTGTGCACGGAAATCCGCATCTTTTTTGTACATGGAAAAGAAGGTTTTCATGTAAGCCTGAAAGGTATTTTTTACACTGTTACAGATGAAACAGGTGGATTCCCGCCGGTTGATCCACTCGACAATGGAATTGGAAGAACCATCTGTTTTTTTGCCGAACAGACTGCTGCGTTTTGCAGCAGCGTCCGGACGGAAGGTTTTCCAGACATGATCCATTTCCTCTTCGTGACGTTTCATCAGTGTTTTTAAAATCCAGGCATTGCCGAGCGAATTTCCATAATCAAACATTTTTTTGAAATGTGCGCGGCAGAATCCTTCCCGGTCTGTCATGTCGCGGATATCGGCTTCCATGTAGGAGGCACCATGTCCGAGGACGAAATCCATCATGTGTTCTTCGGTTTTTTGTTCAATATAGCAGAATGGACATTCTCCGGCATTTGCCATGGCGTCTGAAATTGGGATGGTGTGAAGCTGTTCTTTCATAGTGTTTCCTCCGGTCTGTAAGTGCGGTAAAAGTCAATAAAGGTCTGTAAGGATTTGGATGGCTTTAAGTTTTCCTTGTATGCAAAGCCGATTTCCCGTTTGTGGATCGGGATGCCGAGCGGAATTTCCACGAGAGATCCCTCTTGGAGTTCCTTTGTGACAAAACTTTTGATGACACAGGCAACGCCGACACCGATCTTTGCGAAATCAATTAACAGATCCATGTTCGAGATATCAATGGATTCCGCTACGGAAATATGATTGTCCTGCAGATAATCGTCAATATACTGCCGCGTCATGTTATGCTTATCCAAAAGCATAAGTGTGGAATTGCCAAGGATGGAATCTCTGGTAATTCCTCTTTTTTTCAGATTTGAGAGATAGTCCGGATTGGCTACAAAAATGTCTTCAATGTTGTCCAGATAGTAAAAATTGATGTTTTTGAGATTATCCGGCTTTCCAATCAGACCGATGTCAATTTTATTTTCATCCAGCAGATCAAGCGTTTCGTTGGTCGACTGACAGTTGATGGAAATACTGATATGCGGATTCTGCCGTATGAATTCTTTCAGATAGGGCAGAAGCACAAATTTGCAGAGTGTGGAACTGACACCGATCTGCAGGTGACCGACACCAAGATCGATGGAGCGTTTTAATTTGTCTTCCCCAAGTGTCAGTGTTTCAAAGGCTTCCTTTACATGTCCATAAAGTAACTGGCCCTCGTCCGTCAGTACAACGCCACGGGAACTGCGGGAAAACAGTTTGCATCCTAAATTTTCTTCCAGTTTCTGAATGGATTTGCTGATGGCAGGCTGGCTGATGTAGAGTTCTTTGGCTGCCTTGGAAATATTTCCGGCATTGGCAACCGTATAAAAAATCCAGTAAGAAGATAAATTCTGATTCATTATTGCCTCCGTTTATTATAATAAATCATTATATCATAAAATATAGTTATGGTAAATATGTTTATTATGTATTAGGATTATGAAATAATCTGTGCTAAAATCATAGTAGTTTAAGATATTAAAGGAGGAATTATCCATGGGAATGACAATGACTCAGAAGATTCTTGCAGCACATGCAGGCCTGCCTTCTGTCAGCGCCGGACAGCTGATCGAGGCAGACCTGGATCTGGTTCTGGGCAATGATATTACTTCTCCGGTTGCAATTCATGAAATCGGAAAAATGAATGTAGAGGGTGTATTTCACAAAGATAAAATCGCACTTGTGATGGATCACTTTGCTCCAAATAAAGACATTAAATCCGCAGAGCATTGCAAATGCGTACGCGAGTTCGCCTGCAAAAATGATATTACAAACTATTTTGATGTAGGTGAGATGGGAATAGAGCATGCACTCCTTCCGGAAAAAGGACTTACGGTTGCGGGAGATGTGATTATCGGTGCAGATTCCCATACATGTACATACGGTGCACTTGGTGCATTTTCTACTGGTGTGGGAAGTACAGATATGGCAGCCGGCATGGCTACCGGAAAAGCATGGTTTAAAGTACCGTCTGCAATCAAATTTAATATTGTAGGAAAGCCGGACAAATGGATCAGCGGAAAAGATGTGATTCTTCATATCATCGGAATGATCGGTGTGGATGGAGCCCTTTATAAATCCATGGAATTTGTTGGGGAAGGAATCAAATACCTTTCCATGGATGACCGTTTTACCATCGCAAACATGGCAATTGAGGCCGGTGGAAAGAACGGTATTTTCCCGGTAGACGATCTGACCCGTGCATACATGAAAGAACATTCCAAGAGACCGTTCGTGGAATATGAAGCAGATGCGGATGCAGAGTATGACGAAGAATATACGATTGATCTTTCAACTTTAAAGTCAACCGTTTCATTCCCACATCTGCCGGATAACACACGTACGATTGATGAAGTGGGCGATGTGAAAATTGATCAGGTTGTGATTGGTTCCTGCACAAACGGACGTATGGAAGATCTTCGTACAGCTGCAGAAATATTAAAAGGAAAGAAAGTAGCCAAAGGACTCCGCGTGATCGTAATCCCGGCAACCCAGCAGATTTATCTGGATGCCATGGAAGAGGGACTTCTTAAGATCTTTATCGAAGCAGGTGCAATCGTAAGTACACCGACCTGTGGACCGTGTCTTGGCGGATATATGGGAGTACTTGCAGAAGGCGAGCGCTGTGTATCCACAACAAACCGTAACTTTGTCGGACGTATGGGACATGTAGATTCGGAAGTATATCTTGCAAGCCCGGCGGTTGCAGCGGCAAGTGCCATCACCGGAAAGATTTCAGGCCCGGCGGAAGTAATGTAGAAGATGCCGGAGAAAAAGGAGGTCAGATAAGAAATGAAAGCAGCACATGGTAGTGTATTTAAATATGGCGATAACGTAGATACGGATGTTATCATTCCGGCAAGATATTTGAATTCTTCCGATCCGAAAGAACTTGCCACACACTGTATGGAAGATATCGATAAAGATTTCGTTAAAAATGTACATGTGGGAGATATTATTGTAGCCAATAAAAACTTTGGATGTGGTTCTTCCCGTGAACATGCACCGATTTCCATCAAGGCATCCGGTGTCAGCTGTGTCATTGCTGAGACATTTGCCAGAATCTTTTACCGGAATGCCATCAATATCGGTTTGCCGATCATTGAGTGCCCACAGGCCGCAAAGGAAATACAGGCAGGGGATGAGGTGGAAGTAGATTTTGATTCCGGAATCATCACAGATGTGACAACCGGAAAGAAATTCCAGGGACAGGCATTTCCACCATTTATGCAGAAGATTATTGACTGCGAAGGTCTTGTCAATTATATCAACCAGAAATAATAAAAAGATGTCAGAGAGGACTTCCCTTATTTGCGGGGAAGTCCTTTTAGGTAAGAAAGATATGTAGGAGAAAGAGAAATCTGCTGGTAAATATCGGCATAGGACGAAGCAGACAGCTCCTCGATATAGTTTTCCGGAAAATTTTTTGATATGCCGGCCTGATGCGCCTGATCTACGGCTTTGTTATAGGCAATTGCCGCATCAATCGCATTTGTGTAATTACCGACAGTGATGTTGCCGTGGATATGGATACGTACTTTATAGTGTTCGGTTCCGTTTTTGTCGATGCGTTCGACACCAAAATACGGATTGATGATTTTGAGGTTTGAATAGCGGAAATCATTTTCATCGCCGTTGACAAAACAAAAATCCCTGCCGTTTACCGCATGGGTTTTGATGCCGTAGCGGCCGAGAAGCGTAAGCTGCATTCCATAGTGATTGACATACAGATGTCCCTGGCGCGTCAGAATCCGGTGGCTGCTGTAATAGAAGAGGTCATCAATGTCAAATTTTAACTCCCGGTGAATACTCAGATAATAACTGAAATAATTTTTGCGCAGATAGATGGGGGTAGGAATATACATATGATTATCCCGGAAATTGATCAGCGAAACAATTTTTTCAAAGGCAAGCTGGTTGGTCCGGTAAAATGCCTCATCGATGGTTTCTGTACCGGATAACAGCTCGCAGGCGGCAGTGTATGCCTGATGTGCCTGAACTTCCGTGGGGAAGCTTCCGAGGCTGATATGACGGCCTTTGTGCGTAATATTGGAGCGATAGTATACGGTTTTGTCTTTTTTTGTCGCAAGATATACACCGGTTAACATAAATTCTCCTTTCGCCCTGACAGGTTATTTTAGTAGTATAACATAGGAAATTCATTGACACCACCCACTTTTTTACCTATAATGTACGAGAAACGTTATGATTAAATTTTTGTAAAATGAGGAAGAAAAAATGGAATTAATGTATTCAAGCACCAGAAATGATAAAGTAAAACTGACTGCGTCCCAGGCAATTTTAAAGGGTCTGGCAGATGATGGAGGACTTTTTGTACCGGAGCGTATCCCGGCACTGGATGTCCCGATGGATACACTTGCAGATATGTCCTATCAGGAGACTGCTTATGAAGTCATGAGCCGTTTCTTTACGGATTTTACAGAAGATGAGTTAAAGGATTGTATCAAAAAAGCATACGACAGCAAATTTGATACGCCGGAGATCGCACCGCTGGTAGATGCGGACGGTGCTTATTATCTGGAACTGTTCCATGGTCCGACAATTGCATTTAAGGATATGGCACTTTCCATTCTGCCACATCTTTTGATTACCTCTGCAAGAAAAAATCAGGTGAAAAATGATATTGTTATTTTAACAGCGACATCCGGAGATACCGGAAAAGCTGCCCTTGCAGGATTTGCAGATGTGGAAGGCACAAAGATTGTTGTATTTTATCCGAAGAACGGTGTCAGCCCGATCCAGGAAAAGCAGATGATCACACAGAAAGGTGCAAATACCTGTGTGGTTGGAATCCACGGAAACTTTGATCAGGCACAGACCGGTGTGAAGAAGATGTTTAATGATACTGCACTTGAAGTAGAACTTGATGTTGCAGGTTATCAGTTCTCATCTGCAAATTCCATCAATATCGGACGTCTGATTCCTCAGGTGGCATATTATGTATATGCATATGCAAAATTATATAAAAATGGTGCAATTGCAAAAGATGAAAAGATCAACGTTGTTGTTCCAACCGGAAATTTCGGAAATATCCTTGCTGCTTTTTATGCAAAGAATATGGGACTTCCAATTGCAAAACTGATCTGTGCATCCAATGAGAACAAAGTATTGTATGATTTCTTCTCCACCGGAACATACGACAGAAACCGTGATTTCATTCTTACAAGTTCTCCATCCATGGATATTCTGATTTCTTCCAATCTGGAGCGTCTGATTTACCGTATTGCCGGAAACGACGCAGAAAAGAATACAAAGATGATGGAAGAACTTTCCACAGACGGAAAATATGCAATCACAGACGAGATGCGTGCGCAACTTGCTGATTTCTACGGAAATTATACAAGCGAGGAAGAGACTGCAAAGACCATCAAAAAATTATATGAGGATACCGGATATATCATTGATACCCATACAGCAGTTGCGGCAGGGGTATACGATAAGTATAAGAAGGATACCGGGGATACCGAGACAAAGACCGTAATTGCCAGCACGGCAAGTCCGTTTAAGTTTACCCGAAGCGTTATGGATGCGATTGATCCGAAATATGATGCTATGGGTGACTTTGAGCTGGTAGATGAGCTTTCCAGAATCGGAAATGTCAAAGTCCCACAGGCGATCGAAGAGATTCGTACCGCACCGGTACTTCATGATACGGTATGTGAAGTGGAAGAAATGCCACAGGTTGTTAAAAAATTCCTTGGTGTTTAAAATACATATGAAAAGAGGACAAAGATTATGAAAAAGAAATTGATTTCGCTTTTACTTGTTTCTGCCATGGCAGCTGCAACAGCAGGCTGCGGTTCATCCGTACCTGCCAACAGTGTGAACTCCAGAGATGATCTTCCTGGGAAAAAAATCGGAGTACAGCTCGGTACAACCGGAGATTCGGATGCCACAGAGTATGAAAAGAATGATGGCAGTACGGTAGAACGTTACAATAAAGGCGCAGATGCCATTCAGGCATTAAAAACAGGAAAGATTGACTGTGTGATCATTGATCAGCAGCCGGCAGAAGCTTTTGTTGAAAAAAATGATGATTTAAAGATTTTATCCGATACGTTTGATCCGGAAGAGTATGCCATCTGTATTGCCAAAGGCAATTCGGATCTGACCGATAAATTTAACAGCGCGATTGAAGAACTGCAAAAGGATGGAACCATTGATTCCATCACCAGCAATTATATCGGAGATGAGGCTGGAAAGCATCCATATGAGACACCGGACGGAACCGAGTATCCAAACGGAACACTTACTATGGCAACCAATGCGCAGTTTGATCCATACGAATATTATGACGGAGATCAGATTGTAGGAATTGATGCAGATATTGCAAAAGCAATCTGTGATAAACTCGGATATGAGCTGAAGATTGAAGATATGGAGTTTGATGCGATCATCGCAGCGGTATCTTCCGGAAAAGCTGATTTTGGTGCTGCCGGAATCACGGTAACTGAGGATCGTAAGAAAAATATTGACTTTACGGATACCTATACAAAGGCTTGTCAGGTAATCGTTGTAAGAAACAAATAATTTGTTTCGGAGGATAAACAGTGAGTGATTTTATTGCAAAATTTCAACAGGATTTTATAGAGAGCGACCGTTATCTGTATCTGCTGCGTGGGCTGGGGAATACATTGCTGATTGCAGCCCTTGCGGTTATTCTGGGAATTGTTCTTGGATTTCTGGTTGCAATCATCCGGTCTACACATGACAAGCATGGCGGACTGAATATCCTGAATTTTATCTGTAAAGTGTATCTGACCATATGGCGGGGAACCCCGACGATGGTGCAGCTGCTGATCATGTATTATATTATTCTCGTTGCACTGGATAATAAGATTCTGGTTGCAGTGATTGCGTTCGGATTGAATTCGGCGGCTTATGTGGCAGAGATTGTCCGTTCCGGAATTATGTCTGTGGATGAGGGACAGTTTGAGGCCGGACGAAGCCTTGGGTTGAATTACACCCAGACCATGCGGCTGATCATTCTTCCTCAGGCATTTAAAAATGTCCTTCCGGCGCTGGCAAATGAATTTATTACACTTTTGAAAGAGACATCCATCAGTGGATACATTGCAATTCCGGATCTGACAAAAGGCGGTGACATTATTCGAAGCCAGACATATGATGCGTTTCTTCCGTTATTCGGCGTTGCGGTCATTTATCTGGTACTGGTAATGATCCTTACGGCAGGAGTACACAAACTGGAAACGAGGTTGCGGACAAATGAGCGATAACAAAAATGTATTGATCGAAGTGAGAGGTCTTTGTAAATCTTTTGATCATGTTAAGGTATTAAACGGAATATCAACAACGATTTCGCAGGGAGAGGTTGTTGCAATTATCGGACCGTCGGGATGCGGAAAATCTACGTTTCTGCGCTCCATGAATCTTCTGGAAAAACCAACCTCCGGTTCCATTCTTTTTGAGGGAACGGATATTACGGATTCTTCCGTTGACATCAATAAAATGCGTCAGAAAATCGGAATGGTGTTTCAGCAGTTTAATCTCTTTCCCAACCATACCGTAAAAGGGAATATCATGCTTGCCCCGGTACAGACCGGGCTCATGACAAAAGAAGAGGCTTCGAAACGTGCAGATGAACTGCTGGTACGCGTAGGGCTTTCGGATAAAGCGGATGTCTATCCTGCAATGCTTTCCGGAGGACAAAAGCAGCGTATTGCGATTGCGCGTGCACTTGCTATGAATCCGGATGTGATGCTGTTTGATGAGCCGACTTCTGCACTTGATCCGGAAATGGTAGGAGAAGTACTTGAGATTATGAAAGAACTTGCCAGAGATGGAATGACGATGGTGGTTGTCACACATGAGATGGGATTTGCCAGGGAAGTGGCAAGCCGTGTAATGTTCATCAATGAAGGACAGATTCAGGAGGAGAATACACCGAAGGAATTTTTCTCCCACCCGGAAAATCCACGTTTGTGCGAGTTCCTTTCTAAAGTATTATAGTGGAAACATAAAAAAACGTCTGCCTTGTGGCAGACGTTTTTTATGGCATTTTACTTTAAGGAAAATCCTATTTTATTCTTTAATGGAAACACGTTCCATATAAAAATCAATCGTTCCAAACGTATACAGAACCGGGATATGCAAGGTGCGTCCTGAAAACTGAATCGGGGAAACGGTAATATGCTCCGGAGCACCGAGTGTTAACTCTGTGTTAGAGGTGTTTGATACATTTACAATGAATAATCCGTTCTGCAGATTCAAAAAATCCTCCAGAGAAGCCTGAACGTATTCATCGTAAGAATGGAACTGCTCATGGACATAGCGGGTAGCAAAGGCAATCGCCGTGTCCAGATCCATGGAAATATAGGTGTTAATCGCATAGTCACCATGAATTTCCTGCTTTACACAACAGGCAATGGAAGCCTCAGTGACTTCTTCCACGGAAAGCGGTGTGTAATCGGAACCGATAAAACGGATAAAATCGTTAAATAAAAGCTCGATAAACATATGTCCTTTTTCCGAAAGAGCAGCGTCGGTTGATGAAAAAAAGTTTTCAAACAACTGCTGGATATTTTTCCGGCGCTCGATAAGGCTTTCTTCATCTTCCATGCCGTTTTTGGAACGGTAATCCTGTATGATCTGTTCGAAATCGGTGTTTGTCAGAACTCCTTCATCCAAAAGAACCTGTCCAAGAGAAAGGAAGGCAGGGGTCTGCTGTTTTAACAGTTCTTCCACCTGGGCTTCGGTCAGGTATCCGAGCTGAATCGCCAGCTCACCGAAACGATTGTCCTGGTGGGTCTGGTGAATGACAACATCATCTACCTGGGCTGCATTCATGTATCCGGCATGAATGGCAAGGGTACCGAGTTTCATATGCTGATCTGCTTCCTGACGCATCGCTGAAAACAGCTGATCACGGGTCACATATCCGTTGGCAAGCAGATAATTTCCAAAAAATTGTGTATACATAACGATTATCTCCCTTCCAGGAAGCGCTTAACGACAGCAAGCACCTGTTCCTTGTCCAGTGGCTTTTGAATGAAATCTTTTGCGCCCGCTTCCAGTGCATTTTTCAGCTGGGACTGTGTTCCGACAGAAGAAGCGATGATGATTGTAGCTTCCGGATCAAATTCCATAATATCACGGATGGCATCATTGCCGTCTTTTTTTGGCATAACAATGTCAAGAAATACCAGATCCGGATGTACTTCTTTATATTTGTCAATCGCACTCTGTCCATCGGTGGCTTCCACGAATACCGGAGTGCCGAGAGTGGAAATGATGTCCTTTAACTGTTTACGTGCAAGAATCGAATCGTCAGTAATTAAAATTGTAGTGTCCTCAATGCGCATATACATTCTCCTTTTTGTTACATATTAAGTATATTTTACTATAAATGTATAAAATAATCAATGAAATTTGACTATTTTTGCCGATGGTAAAAAGTTTTTTAGTGTGTGATACTATAAAACAGGAGGAAAAATCATGAAAACAATTTTACTTATGGATATTGTGATCGTTTTTGTAGGCATTTATCTGGCTGTTTCTGCTGCAAAAATGAAAAAAAGCGGACAGATCAGTGACCTGGTTGTCCCGAAAGAAGAAATTAAGAAGTGTAAAGATCCCGAGGCGTATATCCGGGGAATAACACCGTGGCTGTATGGATTTGCGGCGGTAGCAGTTGTTGTGGGAGCAATCGGAATTTTATGTGATACTAAGGTGATTACGCTCGGACGCATCTGGACGTATGTGGAACTTGGTGCATTTTTGGCAGCATTGTTTGCATTTGTAAGCGGAATGCGTAAAATAAAAGACAAATTTTTCCCTTAAAGCAGTATGCGGAAATGGAAAAAAGTACATAGAATCAGACCTTGAAATTCAGGTAAAAATAAAGTATAATAAATGCAGTACAAAAGAGAAAGTTGCCGGATGCGGTATCGCATAAAAGACGGCAGAAAGAGATGCCTGAAATGTACGACAACTCTTGCTATTTAGAACCTACATTTACTTTAAACGGGATTCCTATATGATTTTTCTGGATGTCAGGCCGCCACAGTCAGCGGAAGACAGAAGGGAAACTGCGGTCGCCCACCTAGCATTGGCTAGGAGTCTAAATTGCAGGAACCGGCATTTTGGGTAACATACCAAAGAAAAAGTATTTAATATTAAGATACCAAAGAATTTATTATATACCAAAGAATGTTACAGCGTACAAAAGAGAAGGGGAGCTGCCGGAGAACGGTGGCTCCTTATTTTGTGTCAATGACAGATGAATTAATAAAAACGGAGAGTGCTTCATGAAAAAAAGAGACAAAATGAAGATGATGGGGATTCTGATTCTGCTGCTTGCGGTAATTACCGTTGCGATCACTTTAATTCTGGTATCCCGTCTTTCCAAAACGGCAGGGAAAGATCAAAAAGAAGAAACATTTGACCGTTCCGTTTCCGGGATGCTCAGCAATGCATATATCTTAAAGAGTGAAGAAAAGGATATCATTGTATTATATCGGGGAGAAACCTATTTTGCGGAGGGAAAGCCGGAGAAAAAATATACGGGGGTTGCGGATATTGAACTGACGAAGGGAAAGGTTACTAAAATTTATGCGAAACCTTCAACGATCAAGGGGGTTCTGACAAGTTACTCCTCAAAAAGTGTTCAGATAGAGGGATATGAACCGCTTTCGGCAGAAAAAGATCTGCCGGTGTATCTTGTGGCAAGTTCCGGACATGCAAAAATTCCTGTCCGTCAGGGAAAGATTTCAGATCTTGTTGTAGGAAATTCCAAAGTGGAACTGGTTGTTGCAGAGCAGAAAGCCTGTGCACTTGTAAGCTATCAGGAGGACATGGCAGAAAAGGTCCGTGTGCTGCTCAAAAACGGAAAAGAAAATACATATGCCAGTCTTTTTGTTTGCAGCGGGGATGCCTATACCGTGGATGGAAATAAAAGGAAGAAGGACACCGTAACAGATGCAGAAAAACTTCTGAAGGGGGAAAAAACGGGAAAAGAGATAAAAATTTCTCCGGATACCGGTGGCCTTTTGTATCGATGTGATAAAAACGGAAACCCGTATGGTTCCGGGTACGAGGGAGATCTGATTCTCCGGAAGGAAAAAAAGGGATATGTCCTGATCAATGAAATTCCGATGGAAGATTATATTCGTTATGTTCTGCCTTCTGAAATGCCATTATCTTTTTCCTATGAAGCCTTAAAAGCACAGGCGGTATGTGCGCGCACATTTACATACGGGCAGATGAAAAACGATACGTATGCCCGGTACGGAGCAAATCTGGATGATTCCATTGCCTATCAGGCCTATCATGCAACAACTTCCTATGAAGTGACGGATCAGGCTGTGGCGGATACCGCAGGTATGGTGATGACGTACAAAGGAAAACTTGCGGACTGTTATTATTATTCCACTTCCCCGGGATATTCTGAAAATCTGGAAGTATGGAATGCCGCATCTCCGGGATATCTGCTGGCGGAAAACCATACCAGGGAAAAGACAAAAGATCTGTCTTCGGATAAAGCCTTTCATAAATTTATTACAGCAAAAGCGGATGCCTATGATGAAAATTCCCCGTATTTCCGATGGACGGCTACCCTGTCGGCAAAGCTTGGCATGGATGAAACATATGGAAAACTGAAAAAACTGAAAGTCAATAAACGAAGCACTTCCGGATATGTACTGTCTCTTACCATGGTTTTTGAAAAAGGAGAGCGGACGATCGAAAAGGAAAATGAAATCCGGTATGCACTCGGAAAGTATCTGCTGGATCTTGATCTTGCAGACGGAACCAATAAACATCGTGCCTCTTCCGTCCCGAGTGCGTGCTTTGAAATAAAAAGTCAGAAAAAAGGAACCATCGTGCTGACCGGAGGCGGATTCGGGCATGGAATCGGAATGAGTCAGTACGGTGCGGACGCCATGGGAAAAGAAGGAAAGAAATGGCAGGAAATTCTCGGATTTTATTTTAAGGATGTTACATTTACCAATGTCTTTGATCTTGACACATAAAAGGAGACTGTGGTAGAATGACAAATGTGTAAAAAGCAATGAATGTGTCAGTAGCATCTGAACGACATACAGAGAGAGGAAGTCATCGGCTGTAAGCTTCCTTATGATACGCCAGCATGTGAATTTTCCCACAGGAGCTGCGCAGGTGAACACAAGGATTTTTAGCCTGCGACGGTCACTGCACGTTAAGCAGAATGAGAGCCCATATAGATACAGGATATGGGAATCTGGGTGGTAACGCGGAATTTTTCGTCCCTGATATGCAATTATGTATAGCAGGGATTTTTTTATGCCAGAAAACAGTTCCGGTTCCACAGTAGAAAATTGCGTAAAAACAATTATTATGAAAGAAAATATGTAAAAGGAGAGTACCATGAAAGAAAAATTGCAGAAAATCAGAGAAAATGCAATAGCACAGATTGAAAATTCTGACGGACTTGCAAAACTCAACGATGTGCGTGTCGCCGTTCTTGGAAAGAAAGGGGAACTCACCGCCGTATTAAAGAGTATGAAAGAGGTTGCACCGGAGGATCGCCCGAAGGTGGGACAGTGGGTAAATGAAACCCGTCAGGAAATTGAAAATAAACTCGATGAGATGAAGAAAAAACTCGAGGCTGCGGAGCTTGAACATCGTCTGGAAAATGAAGTGATCGACGTTACCCTTCCGGCAAAGAAAAACCGTGTGGGACACAGCCATCCGAATACCATGGTACTTGAAGAGGTAGAGCGTATTTTTACCGGTATGGGATATGAAGTTGTAGAAGGACCGGAAGTGGAATACGATTATTACAACTTTGAAGCATTAAACATTCCGGCAAACCATCCGGCAAAAGATGAGCAGGATACCTTCTACATCAATGATAAAATCCTGCTGCGTACACAGACTTCACCGGTTCAGGTGCGTGTGATGGAGCAGAAGAAACCTCCGATCCGTATGATTGCACCGGGACGTGTGTTCCGTGCGGATGAAGTGGATGCGACCCATTCGCCTTCTTTCCATCAGATTGAGGGGATGGTCATTGACAAGGGAATCACGTTTTCTAACTTAAAGGGAACACTGACCCAGTTTGTACAGAAGCTGTTTGGAAAAGAAACAAAAGTAAAATTCCGTCCGCATCATTTCCCATTTACGGAGCCATCGGCCGAGATGGATGTTTCCTGTTTTAAATGTGGCGGAAAAGGATGCCGTTTCTGCAAAGGTGAGGGATGGATCGAAATCCTTGGCTGTGGAATGGTACATCCAAGAGTGCTTCGTGTGAGCGGTATTGATCCGGAAGAATATTCCGGCTTTGCATTTGGTATCGGTCTGGAGCGTATTACCCTGTTGAAATATGAGATTGACGATATGCGTCTGCTGTATGAGAATGACGATCGTTTCTTAAAACAGTTCTAGGAGGAGAAAAAGAATGAATACATCATTAAAATGGATCAAAGCTTTAGTTCCGGGACTTGACTGCGGCGTGCAGGAGTATGTCGATGCCATGACACTTTCCGGATCAAAAGTTGAGGGATATGAGCAGCTCGATGCAGATCTTGACAAGATCGTCGTCGGACAGGTTACAAAGATTGAAAAACACCCGGATGCCGACAAACTTGTCATCTGCCAGGTAAACGTTGGAAGCGAAACGCTGCAGATTGTGACTGGTGCACCAAACGTATTTGAAGGGGCAAAAGTTCCGGTTGTTTTAGATGGCGGACGTGTCGCAGGAGGACATGATGGAACAAAAACTCCTGGTGGAATCAAAATTAAAAAAGGAAAGCTTCGCGGGGTTGAGTCTTCTGGCATGATGTGCTCGATTGAGGAACTCGGTTCAAACCGTGAAATGTTCCCGGACGCACCGGAGAACGGACTGTATATCTTTGACGAGGATGCACCTGTCGGAGAAAATGCGGTTGCTTATTTAGGACTGGATGACAGCGTTGTTGAATATGAGATTACATCCAACCGTGTAGACTGTTTTTCCGTACTCGGCATTGCGCGTGAGGCAGCAGCCACGTTCCATAAGGAATTTGTACCTCCTGTCGTAACAGAAACCGGAAATAACGAAGATGTCAATGATTACATCAAAGTATCTGTAAAGGATCAGGATCTTTGCAGCCGTTACACGGCAAGAGTTGTAAAGAATATTAAGTTTGCCCCATCTCCGAAGTGGATGCAGGAACGTCTTCGTGCACATGGAATCCGTCCGATCAATAATCTTGTAGATATTACGAATTATGTGATGGAAGAATACGGACAGCCGATGCACGCCTATGATCTGGATACGATTGAAGGAAAAGAGATTATTGTCCGCCGTGCAGCTGCAGGTGAAAAATTTGTGACGCTGGACGGACAGGAACGTCAGCTGGATGAAAATGTACTGATGATCTGTGATGCAAAAAAAGCAGTAGGCATTGCCGGTATCATGGGTGGAGAAAATTCCATGATTACCGATCATGTAACAACCATGTTATTTGAGGCAGCATGCTTTGATGGAACCAATATCCGCAAATCCGGAAAGCGCATCGGACTTCGTACCGATGCTTCGGCTAAGTTTGAAAAAGGCTTAGATCCAAATCTTGCCATGGAAGCGATGAACCGTGCCTGCCAGCTGGTAGAAGAGTTAGGCGCCGGCGAGGTTGTAGGTGGAGCCGTTGACATTTATCCTGTGAAGCGTGAGGGCGTAAAGATTCCGTTCGAACCGGACAAGTACAATAAGCTTTTGGGAACGGATATTCCGGCCGGGGATATGATCGGATATTTCAAAAAAATTGATCTGGGATATGACGAAGCAACGAAGGAGATTCTTGTTCCGTCCTGGAGACAGGATCTGCTTTGTGACGCAGATATGGCAGAGGAAGTAGCACGTTTCTACGGCTATGACAAGATCGGAACGTCTCTTCCGAGCGGAGAGTCTACGGCCGGAGGAAAGAGCTTTAAGCTGCGTATGGAAGAAAAGGCACGTGAGATTGCAGAGTTCTGTGGTTTTTCACAGGCAATGACTTATTCTTTCGAGAGTCCGAAAGTATTTGACAAATTACTGATTCCGGAGGATTCTAAGTGGCGTAAAACGGTTGTGATTTCCAATCCGCTTGGGGAAGATTATTCCATTATGCGTACGCTGCCACTGAACGGAATGCTGACTTCCCTGTCTACGAACTTTGGACGCAGAAACAAAGATGTACGCCTGTACGAGATGGGAAATATCTATCTGCCGAAGCAGCTTCCGCTGACAGAACTTCCGGAAGAACGTATGCAGCTGACGTTTGGTATGTACGGAGACGGTGATTTCTTTACCATGAAGGGTGTGATCGAGGAACTCTTATACCAGACAGGTCTTCGCAAGAAGGCGCAGTATGATCCACATGCCGAGCTTCCGTTCCTGCACCCGGGACGCAAGGCGGCTATCGTATATGATGGTGCCGTGATTGGATATCTCGGAGAGGTTCATCCAACGGTTGCTGCAAATTATGCCATCAAAGAGCGCGTATATATTGCAGTGATTGATATGCCGGAGATTGTATCCCGTGCATCCTTTGATTACAAATATGAGGGAATTACCAACTTCCCGGTTTCTTCCCGTGACTTGTCCATGGTTGTTCCAAAGAATATTCTGGTAGGTGATATCGAGAAAGTATTCGAGGAAAACGGTGGGAAGTATCTGGAAAATTATGAGTTATTTGATGTATACGAAGGAGAGCAGATTGAAAAAGGCTTTAAGTCTGTCGCATACTCTCTGAAGTTCCGCGGAAAAGATAAGAATCTGGAAGAGAGCGATATTACGGGTGCTATGGATAAAATCTTAAGCGGACTGAAAAATATCGGAATCCAGTTGAGAGGCTAATCATGACAGAAGGAATGAATGTAAAAGATTATGACTATGATCTGCCGGAGGAACTGATCGCTCAGGACCCTCTGGAGGATCGTTCCAGTTCCCGGCTGATGGTGCTTGACCGTCAGACCGGGGACGTGGAACACCGGCATTTTACGGATATTCTGGAATATCTTCACCCGGGTGATTGTCTGGTGATCAACAACACAAAGGTGATTCCGGCACGTCTGTTCGGAGTGAAAGAGGACACACAGGCAAAAATCGAAGTACTTTTGTTAAAACGCAAGGAAAATGATATCTGGGAGACACTCGTAAAACCGGGGAAAAAAGCAAAACCGGGCACAAAACTTGTGTTCGGAGACGGGCTTCTGACGGCAGAAGTCGTGGATGTAGTAGAAGAAGGAAATCGTCTGATTCAGTTCCATTATGACGGAATTTTTGAAGAGATTCTGGATCAGCTGGGACAGATGCCGCTGCCGCCATATATTACGCATCAGCTGAAAGATAAGAATCGCTATCAGACCGTATATGCAAAGTATGACGGATCTGCCGCTGCCCCGACAGCAGGGCTTCATTTTACGAAAGAACTGCTGCAGAAAGTAAAGGATATGGGAGTCGATATCGCAGAAGTAACCCTGCATGTCGGACTTGGCACATTCCGGCCGGTCAAAGTAGATAATGTATTAGATCACCATATGCATTCGGAATTTTATATGGTATCGCAGGAGGCGGCCGATAAGATCAACCGGGCAAAAGAAAACGGACACCGGGTGATTGCGGTTGGCACGACCAGTACCCGTACGTTAGAGGCGGCAGCCGATGAAAATGGACATTTGCAGGAGACCAGTGGCTGGACAGAGATTTTTATTTATCCTGGCTATCAGTTTAAGGTAATTGATGCGTTGATTACAAACTTTCATCTGCCACAATCGACACTTGTGATGCTGGTATCGGCACTGGCAGGACGGGAGCATGTGCTGCATGCCTATGAAACTGCGGTAAAAGAAAAATATCGTTTCTTTAGTTTTGGCGATGCCATGCTGATTAAATAAAGAATAACAAAAAGAACTGTTACAAACAGGAAAAGAAAAATTCATTTCCTGTTTTGTGACAGTTCTTTTTATGAACATACGACCTGGTTTTTTCCGGAACGCTTTCCTTTATAGAGCTGTTTGTCTACAAAATCAAGCCATTCTTTTGCCGACTGGCCGGAAGTGTATTTTCCGGCACCGATGGTTACGGTATAGCGGAAACTTTCTCTTGATGTCCGCACACAGTTGGAACTGATCGCACTCCGGAGTTCTTCAAGGGTATCTTTTGGGATTTCACCCGAACGGCATTTCCCCAGAAGAAGAAATTCTTCACCGCCCCAGCGGCAGTATTTAAATCCATGTTTCTGTGCCTGCAGGATGATGGTTTTTGCAAGAATTTTTAATGCGTCATCCCCGGTGTTGTGTCCGTAGGTATCGTTGATATTTTTGAAATTGTCGATATCGATCATGGCAAGATAGTAATCCTTTTGTCCATTTTCGATAAAAAGTTTCTGAATCTCGTCCATCATAAAAAAACGGTTCGGAATACCTGTCAGGGCATCGTATTCTGCTTTTTTGGTAAGTTTTTCTTCCTCATGAACCATATACCGGAGTAAGAAAAGCATGGAAGTAATGATCAGCAGGAGTACAAAAATTACGATTACGACTGCCATGGTACCAGTTTCCGCCAGGGAAAGGGGATAAAAAGGTGAAATCCGGTTTCCCGCCACGTATAAGGCAACGATGGCAACGGAGTAAAGACTGCTCAGAATCAACACGGGTGTTATGGATTTCTTCTTGTCCGGAAGGATACATTCTATAATAAAGAAAAACAAAATCACGCCGAACAGACATAACTGAAAATTGCAGCCAAGCCCCACGCAAAGTGTCGCAGCCGACATATGTAGGAGAATTTCAATGGAAGCGAGGTAGACATACAAATGTATTTTGAATTTTTGCAGCATAAAAAAAGCCAGTGTGTAAAAAAGGATGCTTCCTAAATTAAAATAAACCATAAAGTTGATTTTTAAATTTGCAAATAAAAGAAGAAATCCAATATGTACAATCAAAAATACCTTGTTAATGAAAGAAAGATATTTATATTCAATTTTTTCTGAAATAGAATGATCTGTCATTGTATGTAACCCCATAATTTTTTATAAACGTTTTCGCATAATTCAACCCAAAGCTATTCTTTTATATTAGCATTTGTTTACATATATCGCAATAATTTTTCCTAAAAAACAATTGTTAACCTGTATAAATATAAAGTTGACAATAAAAAGACATGCGTGTATACTTAACACATTGAATTTACATGGAAAGGAAGATAAAAAATGAATGACACTGTAAGCGCGACACCAAAGAAAATGTCGGTAAAAACCATTGCTGTGATCGGTGTTCTCACAGCTGTAACCTGTATTTTGGCACCATTGTCCATCCCGATTGGAGATGTTCCGATTTCTCTTACCAATCTGGTGATTTATTTCGGACTTTATATTTTAGGCACTCGGAGGGAGACGGTCAGCTATATTGTTTACCTTCTGATCGGACTGGTTGGCGTTCCGGTATTTTCCGGTTTTACAGCAGGTCCGGCAAAAATGTTTGGACCGACAGGCGGCTATCTGATCGGGTTTATTCCGATGGCTGTGATCGCCGGAATTTTTATTGAAAAGTCCGGACGGAAACTGGTATTGGGCATGATCGGCATGATTCTCGGAACTGCTGTTTGCTATATCTTTGGAACGGTATGGTTTGTACTGGTAATGAAAACCTCTGTACAGGCGGCGTTGACAATGTGCGTCTATCCGTTTATTGTATTTGACATTATCAAAATGGTTCTTGCTGCATGGATCGGACCGCAGATTCACGGACGTCTGGTGCAGGCGGGACTTTTATAAAATCATTACTTTTTATTGGATATTCCGGGAAGGGACCCGGAATATCCCTTTTTTTACTTGTAATGTGTTTCTGAATGTAATAAAATAATATTTATATTATCGTTTGAAAAGGTATAAGGGGATGGAAAATGGAAGAAAAAAGGAAAAATAAAAGACTGGATCTGGATGTCAATGTACAGTTGGAGCGTCTGGATGAAGACGGGGTCACAACTTTAAAGTTTGTGCATGTGGATGTAACAGATATTTCAAAAAGCGGAATTGGATTTGACTGTAAAAAGAAACTGGAAATGAATTCCTATTATGAAGCAAAGATCCAGATATGGACAAAAGAAGTGGTGGATGCAGTCATTCAGATTGTCCGCAGCGAAGAAAAGCCGGACGGATTTCATTATGGCGGTGTGTTTATCGGAATGACGGATACCGATGCATTAAAGATTGATATCTATCAGATTTTTAACGAACTGTAAAATAAGGCGGGAAAAACTATGATCTTACAGGATACTTATGAGGTAAAAAAAGCAGACATAATTCCGGTTGAGGTTTCGGTTCCTGGATCGAAGAGCATTACAAACCGGGCACTTCTGATTGCAGCACTTGCAAACGGAAAGAGTGTTCTTAAAGGGGTTCTTTTTTCGGATGACAGCAGGCATTTCCTGCAGGCTTTGCAGGACCTGGGCTTTGTGGTGGAAATTGATGAGCCGCATGCGGTTGTCTCCATTGAAGGAAAAGGGGGCGGGGTTCCAAAGACAAAAGCTTCCGTTGATGTGGGAAGTGCAGGAACTGCTGCCCGTTTTCTGACGGCATACCTTGGTCTGTGTGAGGGAGAATATCATATGAACTCTTCCGAGCAGATGAAAAAGCGCCCGATGGAAGAATTGCTGCAGGCACTTCAAGACCTTGGGGCGGAAGTTACTTATAAGGAAGCATCAGGACATTTCCCATTTGTGATCGGAAACAGTGGTGTGAATAGACACGAAGTAACCATTGATGTTGAAAAAAGCAGTCAGTTTCTGAGTGCGCTTCTGATCTCTTCCGTGTTGTTTCAGAAAGAATTCCGGATTCACGTCAAAGGGCATCATGGAATGGCTTATGTAGAGATGACGGTTGCCATGATGAAACAGTTTGGTGTGGAAGTACAACGACCTGCATCCGATACTTTTGTGATTGCGGAACATACAGCATATCAGGCAAGAGAGTATCAGATTGAACCGGATGTTTCGGCAGCTTCTTATTTTTATGCGATGTGCCCGGTTGTCGGCGTTCCTGCAAAGGTCTGCCATGTACACTGGGAAAGCTTACAGGGAGATACTTCTTTTTTACATGTGCTGGAACAGATGGGATGCCGGACAGAGGAAGAACCGGATGGAATCCGGATGTATCCGCCGACGGAAGGATTCCTGGGAGGGGTATTTGACTTTTCTGCATTTTCAGATCAGGCTCTGACACTGGCGGCAATTGCGTGTTTTGCCAGTGAAACCGTGGAGATTACCGGAATCGGACATATCCGTTATCAGGAATGTGACCGTTTTGCCGCGATTCTTACCAATCTGAAGGCAATGGGAATCGCATGCGAGCAGCTGGATGAGAACCGTATTGTGATTCATCCGGGAAAACCGCATGGATGTAAAATAAAAACGTTCGAGGATCACCGGGTTGCGATGGCTTTTGCAATTCCGGGACTTGTGACAGACGGTATTGTGATTGAAAATCCTTCCTGCTGCAGGAAGACGTTTGAAAACTATTTTGAAATACTCGATACCTTGTGCAAATAAAAATACAGGCTCCGGAAATTATCCGGAGCCTGTATTTTTTATGGGAAAACCATTTATGTTTTACCGTTCGTGAACCATATAGCCATTGTCGGTAAGCAGACGTCTGGCACGGGTCAGAGTCTGTTTGTCAGGAAACGCGAGCTGAAGAACACCTTCTTCAAATTCCCGGTTATTTACAATACCGATGTTTTTGATGCTGATATGGTATTGTGCGAGCAGCCCGGCAACAGCAGCAATACCGCCGGTTTCATCGACCAGATCCACAAAACATTCATAATATACCGTAGGGGATTTGACACTTGGCAGTGTGATGGAATCCCGGTAGTCTTTTGCCTGCTGAAAGAAGGAAAGCAGTGCCTGTTCATTGGAACTGTCAATGTATCCGCGAAGCTTCGTCAGAAGGGCAAGGTACTGATCCATTAGTGAAAGAAGCGGTTCCCGGTTGGAAGCACAGATATTCTGCCACATCACAGGCGAAGAAGATGCAATTCTTGTGATATCCTTAAATCCCCCGGCAGCAATGGTTTTCATGGTTTCTTTGTCATCATCGATCTGGTGGACCAGATTGACCAGCGAATATGCGATCATGTGCGGCAGATGGCTGATGGCTGCCGTAGAGTAATCGTGTATTTTATAATCCAAAATCAGTGGAATTGCTCCAAGCGACAATACAAAATCACGAAATTCCGAAATTTCTTCCTTTGGAGTCAGGGCGGTCGGGGTGATAATATAGTATGCATTTTCCAAAAGCGTATTGGTGGCACTTAATATGCCTGTTTTTTCGGAACCGGTCATGGGATGCCCGCCGATAAAATTGGCCTCCATGCCAAGCCGTATCACTTCTTCATGAATTTCCGTTTTTGTGCTTCCGACGTCTGTGATATAACAGTCGCTGCGGATAATATCTTTTAACTGACGCAGATATGCGAGGTTCCGTTGAACCGGGGCACATAAAAAAATATAATCACAGTCCGAAAAAGCAGACAGTGGTAACAGATCATTGTTTTCGATCAGCCCCTCACGGTACGCTTCTTGGATGGTTTCTTTATGATGTGCCGTGGCATAAATTTTGATGTCCGGCTGATTGGATTTCATTTTTTTGGCGATCGAACCTCCAATCAGACCCAGTCCGATAAAACCGATTGTTTGAAAAGCCATAAGTTTATTTCCTTTATAATCATGTAATTGATGTGTTTATTGTACTATAGAATGGCAGGAGTGTCAAAAGAGGAATGTGTGACAGCACTTGCAACAATTGTCCGTTCGTGTGATAATAAAAAGGCGAAAGGAAGCAGAAAGAGGAATTTTTATGAATTTACTTACCGTTGATCATATTACAAAAGTTTATACACAGCGTGAGTTGTTTCACGATGCATCATTTTATCTGCAGGATGGGGAAAAAGTCGGAATCATAGGCATCAATGGAACCGGAAAATCCACGCTGTTAAAAATTATGGCAGGACTCGAAGAACCGGATGCCGGAAATATCGTACGGGCCAATCATCTTGTGATTCGCTATCTGCCGCAGATGCCGGAATTTGACCCGCAAAAAGGAGCACTTGAGAATGTACTTTCTTATGCGCAGATTGGAAGTGTACATCAGCAGGAAGACCGGGAAGAACATGAAAAATGGAATCTGGAAAGCAATGCCAAATCCATGATGACGCGGCTTGGCATATACAATTTCGATGAACCGGTGGGACATTTGTCCGGCGGACAGCGGAAACGACTGGCTCTTGTTGCAGTGCTCCTTACTCCGTGTGATGTACTGCTTTTGGATGAGCCGACGAACCATCTGGATGCCGAAATGGCAGAGTGGCTGGAAAATTATCTGAAAAATTACCGGGGAGCAATGGTTATGGTGACACATGACCGGTATTTTCTGGACAGTGTATGCAACCGGATTGTGGAAGTTGATAAAGGACAGATTTACAGCTATGAGACAAACTATTCCGGATATCTTGCGGCCAAACAGGAGAGGGAAGACATTGCCTGGGCAGGCGAACGGAAAAGACAGTCCATTCTGCGCAAGGAAATCGAATGGATGCAGCGCGGGGCAAGGGCGCGTTCCACCAAACAGAAAGCACATATCCAGCGCTATGAGGCCTTGCGGGATCAAAAAAAGCCGGATGTTGATAAAAAGATCGAAATCGGTTCGGTGTCCTCCCGTATGGGAAAAACAACCGTGGAATTATCACATATCACAAAAACATATGGAGATCATGTACTGATTTCTGATTTTTCCTATATTTTCTTAAAAAATGACCGGATTGGTTTTGTCGGGAAAAACGGATGCGGCAAGACAACACTTATGAAAATTATTGATGGCAGAATTTTGCCGGATGCTGGGGAAGTAACCATTGGACAGACGATAAAAATCGGATATTACACACAGGAGATCGAACAGGATGAGAATGCGGGAATTGCATATATGGATCCAAAGCTTCGCGTGATTGATTATATCAAAAATACAGCAGAATATGTACGCACAGAAGATGGACTGGTTTCGGCATCCGCAATGCTCGATCAGTTTTTGTTTCCACCGGAAGAACAGTATGGACAGATCAAAAAACTGTCCGGCGGAGAAAAGCGCAGACTGAATCTGCTGCGGGTTCTTATGGAAGCTCCCAATGTACTGATTCTTGACGAACCAACCAACGATCTTGATATCACGACACTGACCATTCTTGAAGATTATCTGGATCATTATGACGGTATTGTGATTACGGTATCGCATGACCGTTATTTTCTGGACCGTGTGGTGCACAGAATCTTTGCTTTTGAGGGAAACGGAAAGCTCTGCCAGTATGAGGGCGGATATACGGACTACCACAGACGGGCCGAAGAGGAAGGAAAATTTGTAGATACTGCAGGCGATTCGTTCCGTAAAAATGAAGAGACGGCAAATGTACAGGAAAAACAGGCGACAGAAGATTCACGTTCTACATGGAAACATGAAAATAAATTAAAATTTTCATATAAAGAACAGAAAGAATATGAAACCATTGAGGACGACATTGCAGCTTTGGAAACACGGCTGGGAGAGATTGATGGGGAGATGGCATCCTGCGCACGGGATTTTGTGAAGCTGAATGAACTGACAGAAGAAAAAACGCAGCTGGAAACACAATTGGAAGAAAAAATGGATCGCTGGACGTATCTGGAAGAACTTGCGGCAAAAATACTTCAACAAAATGCATAAAAAGGTTGTAAAACTTTCTGAAAATTAGTAGAATATAACCATAAAAGAGTAAATATTCTAAAAAAGGAGGGTTTTACTATGAACGTATATACGACAGACAGAATTCGTAATGTGGTTCTCCTGGGGCATGGAGGATGCGGCAAAACTTCCCTGGTGGAAGCCATGGCATATCTGGCAGGTCTGACGACACGTATGGGGACGGTCGCAGATAAAAATACCATCAGTGATTTTGATAAGGAGGAGACGAAACGCCAGTTTTCGATCCATACTTCTGTGGTCGCGATCCCGTGGAAAGACAGCAAAATTAATGTTTTGGATACCCCAGGCTATTTTGATTTTGTCGGGGAAGTCGAAGAGGCAGTTTCCGCAGCGGATGCAGCAATTATCGTTATTTCCGGAAAAGCGGGAATCGAGACAGGCACGCGGCGCGCCTGGGAAATCTGTGAAAAAAATCATCTTCCACGTATGATCTTTGTGACAGATATGGATATTGACAATGCAAGTTACCGTCAGGTAGTGGAAGATCTGCAGGCTCTTTACGGAAAGAAAATTGCACCGTTTCATCTGCCGGTCAGGGAGGATGGCCAGTTTGTCGGATATGTCAATGTCATCCAGCAGAAAGCAAAGCGATGGATCGATGAGGGAACCGTTGAAAAATTTGAAGTTCCGGAATATTCACAAAAGAATCTTACTCTGTGCAGGGAAGCTTTGTTAGAAGCTGTGGCAGAAACCAGCGAGGAGTTTATGGACCGTTATTTTAACGGAGATGAATTCTCCGAGGACGAAATTCGTCAGGCGCTCAGGGTAAATGTCATGGATGGTTCTATCGTTCCGGTTCTTATGGGATCGAATCCGCTTGCCCGCGGGATGTATACGCTGATGGCAGATATTGTTAAATATTTTCCGAGCCCGGACAAACGGACCTGCGCAGGCATCAATACGACAAACAACGAGGTGTATCCGGCGGACTATGATTTTGCAAAACCGAAGAGTGCGTATATTTTTAAGACAATTGTAGATCCTTACATTGGAAAGTATTCTCTGATCAAAGTAAATTCCGGTGTGCTTAAGACGGATGATGTCTTATTTAATTATCACAGGGATTGTGACGAAAAGATTGGAAAGCTGTACGTTCTGCGCGGAAATAAAACAGAGGAAGTAAAAGAACTTCATGCGGGGGATATCGGAGCATTGGCAAAGCTGTCCCAGTCCCAGACAACGGATTCCCTGTCCGTACGGAATAATCCGGTTGCCTATCTTCGCACGAATTTCTCAAAACCGTATGTATCTATGCGCTACAAAGCAAAAAACAAAGGGGATGTGGATAAGATTTCCCAGTCGCTGCAAAAGATTCTGATGGAAGATCAGACGCTGCGTGTGGTAAATGACAGTGAAAATCGTCAGACTCTGTTATATGGCATGGGTGAGCAGCAGCTTGAAATTGTTCAGAGTATGCTGCTTGAAAAGTATAAAGTAGAAATTGAACTGATGCGTCCAAAGGTCGCTTTCCGCGAAACCATACGTGGAAAATCAGATGTTGAATACAAATATAAAAAACAGTCCGGTGGACATGGACAGTACGGCCATGTTAAAATGAAATTTGAGCCGAGCGGGGATTTAGAGGTCCCTTATGTATTTGAACAGTGTGTTGTGGGTGGAGCCGTTCCGAAAAATTATTTTCCAGCAGTGGAAAAAGGAATTGCAGAAGCTGTTTTGAAAGGACCGCTTGCGGCCTACCCGGTAATCGGAGTGAAAGCGGTACTCTATGATGGCTCCTATCATCCGGTGGATTCCTCCGAGATGGCATTTAAAGTAGCCGCCAAACAGGCATTTAAGAAAGGATTTTTAGATGCGAAGCCGGTATTGTTAGAGCCGATCGCCTCTGTAAAGATCATTACTCCGGAGGAATATACCGGTGAAATCATGGGAGATCTGAATAAACGCAGAGGTCGTGTGATGAATATGAATGCAGAAAACGGGTATCAGGAGATCGATGCGGATCTTCCATATCTTGAACTGTATGGATATAATACACAGCTTCGGTCAATGACCAGCGGAAGCGGAACATTTTCTTATGAATTTGCCCGGTATGAACAAGCACCTGAGGATGTGGCAGCAAGAGAAATAGAAGAGAGGGCAGGCAAAGTTGTGGAGACAGAAGAATAGTACAGTGTTTGCTGTATTATTGATTGCAATAACCTTAAATTTTATCGTGACACCGACATATGCAAAAAACACAGAACTCGAAGGGGAGAATTATGCCCCTTCGAGTTCTTCCTTTCAAAAACCTGCAAATGTTCACACAAAGAACGATACGGTTACCGTGGGGTATTTTCTGGGAGGCGGCATACAGAATTCTTTCAATAAAGAATCGTACCCGGCATTCAGCGGGGAGCAGTCGCTGTATACGCCATACCGGAGTGGATTCCGGTTTCTCGGATGGTACTCCGATGCCGCGCTTCACAAACAGATAAAGACCATTCCCACGGATCGTAAGGATCATTACATTCTTTATGCCAAATGGACCGCAAAGATTAATAATTATTACAATGTAGAATATTATAACTATCACAAAAGAGAGAGCCGCTTCGGTAAAAATCTGGTTCTGTTGAAAGATCTTGATTACAGCTTTTACAATGAAATTGATATTCCGGGCATGCCGGATACCCGGGAGGAGGATGTGTTAAAAAAATATATTTTCAGTGCATCCCAGTGCCCGCAGGGGATTTGTCTGACCGACGAATTTGTGCTGATCACTTCTTATTCCACGGAAGATGACTGTATGGGAGAGCTTATGGTGTTTGACCGGGAAACCGGAGAATATATGGTCACACTGGGAATGGATGAAAACAGCCATCTGGGAGGAATTGCGTTTGACGGTGACAATGTATGGGTGTGCAATTCCTATGAAAACTGTGTGGAGCGGATCTCCTACGATTTTATTGAACTGATGGCCTATCAGAATACCGGAGATGTCGTGGATGCAAGAGATGTTGTGGATGAGTTTCCGGTCAAAAATACGCCTTCCTGTATTACCTGGTATGGCGGAAGATTGTGGATTGCAACGCATACACTTCTGGTGAATTCACGAATGGTGGCATATTATCTGGATAAAAAGACGGACAAACTGATTGCCCTCAGTGATTATAAAATTCCGCAAAAGGTGCAGGGAGTTACGTTCGATGATTCCGGAAACGTATATTTGAGCACTTCCTACGGAAGAAACCAGTCTTCCTATTTATATTGTTACGACTCTGTCACGGCACTCGCAACCCGGCCGAAACATCCGAGAAAGAAAGTGGAAATGCCTCCGGCATCGGAAGAACTCGATGTAAGTGACAATACCTTATATATTCTGTTTGAATCGGCAGGAGAAAAATATTATGAGGGAACCGACGGGAAAGGCAAAAGCCTGTTCCCGCTGGATAAAATTTTAAAAATCCCGATCAGGGAGCTGGATGTGAACGGTTCATCGACATCAGGGACATGATCTTTTTCATTTGCGTCTGACTCTCAGGCGGAAGGTCTTTGGACAGCAGATCACACAACAGTTCGATTTCAGGCTTTGTGAAATCAATATGGTTTTCCTTTGCCTGCCTCATATTTGAGAGAAGAAACGGCATGGCATCTTTCATGTTTAAAGGTTTTTCTTTCTGTGCAAAGGAGAGCAGAAATTGCAATTTTTCCGGACTTAAATTGGCAAACGCCGGATTGTTCAAAAGATTGGAATCCATTCAAAAACCTCCTGCGGATTTATGGATTGTGAAACAGATCCTGATTTTCCATAATACAAAACAGAGTCTGCATTGTATCAATCATTTCCTGTTCTTTTGGGGTACAATATTTACGGACTGCACTAAGCATTGCATCCCGCCGTTTGGTACCGGCAGGCAGAGAACAGGCAGCCATGCTGTTCTCCTGTCTGGAGAAAGCTGCTGTGGCATTTTTCCATTCCATCAGCTGGATCAGCATGGCAAGCGGCTTTTGTGCCGGAACGTCTAAATATGGTACGATGGACTTTAAGATCTGCGTATTTCTCGTCTGGATCAGATCGTCATACGTGATGGATTTATTTTCATCCATGGATAACACATCCTATATAATTTTTCTATTATTTTATGAGAGAATGCCTGTCTGTATGAATACAATAAAAGAAAAAGGAAAAAACAGATGCATGAGAGACTGATTATTGATGGAAACAGTGTTTATGAAGTGGATGAAGAATGCCTGAAACGACGGAATGTTCCCACGGAATGCAGGGTAAAAGAGGCTGTGGAACGTCAGATCCAGAAAGAAAAAGCCACAAAAGAAGGATAGCATTTTATATGCAAAAAGGGATGCAGATATTGCATCCCTTTTTGGTTGTGCACCTTGCTGCACACGTTTCTAACACAAATATTAGAAGATTCCGCCGCATCCGTTTCCGTTGCCGCATCCGCCACAGAATAACAGAAGAAGAATCAGCCAGCAGCAGTCGTTTCCGCCGCCACTGCATCCGCATCCGTTGTTGTTTCCGCAGAAAGATCCATTTCCACAGCAGGAGAGAAGAAGAATGATCCAGATAATAGAATTGCATCCACATCCGTTATCTGTTGAACATCCACAGTTTGTAGCAGTTAAATCACTCATAAGTGACCTCCAAATAAATATATTTACAGTATAATGTATGAGACGGCAGCAAAAGGGTTCCATTTTTTCTAAAAAAATTCATTGACTTTCACATAGTAAATAGATAAAATGATTTTATAACGTAATAATTGTATACAATTATTCATGTATGAAAAGGAGTAGTCAGCACATGAGAGAAGTAGTAATGAATGACAAATCAAACCTGTTGCAGCTCGAAGAACATTTTTATCAGCTGGTAGATGTGGATGAACCGAATACATTCCGGAACCTTTTTCCCTATGAGGAGATTCCGAAGATTGCGTTTAATGATCGTATTGTTCCGCATAATATGCCGGATGAAATCTGGATTACAGATACCACATTCCGTGATGGGCAGCAGTCCCGTGCTCCGTATACCACCGAACAGATCGTGACGATTTATGATTACTTACATAAACTTGGCGGTCCGAAGGGAAAGATTCGTCAGAGTGAATTCTTCTTATATAGTAAGAAAGACCGCGACGCGGTATATAAATGTATGGAACGTGGCTATCAGTTTCCGGAAGTCACTTCCTGGATTCGTGCCAGCAAACAGGACTTTCAGCTGGTCAAAGACCTGGGTCTTCGCGAGACGGGCATTCTTGTCAGCTGTTCTGACTACCATATTTTCTATAAAATGAAAATGACAAGACGGGAGGTTATGAATCTGTACCTGAGCGTGATCCGCGACTGTCTGGAGACCGGCATCAGTCCGCGCTGTCATCTTGAGGATATCACACGTTCCGATATTTACGGATTTGTAATTCCGTTCTGTGTGGAACTGATGAAACTGCAGGATGAGTACAAGATTCCGATCAAGGTACGTGCCTGCGATACGATGGGATATGGGGTAAACTTCCCTGGTGCCGTAATTCCGCGAAGTGTGCCGGGAATCATTTACGGTCTGACAACACATGCCGGAGTTCCTTCTTCCCAGATTGAGTGGCATGGACACAATGATTTTTACAAAGCAGTCAACAATTCCACCACTGCATGGCTGTACGGAGCAAGTGGTGTCAACTGTTCTCTGTTTGGAATCGGAGAGCGTACCGGTAATACGCCTCTGGAAGCCATGGTATTTGAGTATGCCCAGCTGCGCGGCACTCTCGACGGCATGGATACGACCGTGATCACAGAACTTTCCGAATATTATGAAAAAGAACTGGGATACAAACAGCCGCCGCAGACGCCGTTTGTCGGAAGTAACTTTAATGTGACAAGAGCCGGTATTCACGCAGACGGATTACTGAAAAACGAGGAAATCTATAACATTTTCGATACCGGAAAATTTTTAAACCGTCCACCTCTGGTAGCAGTATCGAATACCTCAGGTCTGGCAGGTATTGCACACTGGATCAACAATTATTATCATTTACCGGATGACCGGAAAGTGGACAAAAACTCAGAACTTGTACACCGGATCAAAGACTGGGTAGACACACAATACGATGACGGACGCGTGACGGTTATGACGGATCAGGAACTTGTTGTAGAAATTACTTCCGTTTGTAAAGAGCTTGGTATTGTGTTATAGACAAAAATTCGATATTATATAAGGTGAAATTATGGCAGAAGATCATTATTCATTAAGTGCCAAAGTTTTTCATTCCATTCGGGAAGATATTTTAAATGGAAAATATCAGGCGAATGAGGAACTGAAGGAAAAGAATATTGGCGACGATCTTGGAGTGAGCCGGACTCCTGTCCGGGAAGCGCTTCGGCAGCTGGAACTGGAAGGACTGGTACATATCATTCCAAACAAGGGAGCGTTTGTAGAAGGGGTTACCCTTCAGGATATCAAAGATATCTATGAGATACGGACGCTTTTAGAGGGATTATGTGCCCGGTGGGCAGCGGAGCGGATCACGCAGGAACAGTTGGAGGAACTGGAAGAAATCGTATTTTTATCCGATTTTCACTATTCCAAAGAAAACTGGGATCAGATACTGGAACTGGATAACCGTTTCCATGAAATGGTATATGAGGCATGCGCAAGCAAAGAACTGACACGTGTGCTTCGTGACTATCATCATTATCTGCAGCGCATCCGGCGGATCACACTGGAAGAGAAAGCACGGGCGCATGCGTCGATCAATGAACACCGGGCAATTGCCGAGGCATTAAAGGCAAGGGATGCCCGGACAGCGGAGGAGTGTGCCAGACTCCATATCCGCAATACGATATCCAACATGGATAAAGTCGGTTGGGAAAATCTGATGAAATAAAATAAAGGAGAATGAAGCGATGAGCAAGATTACAATGACAACACCACTGGTAGAGATGGACGGAGATGAAATGACAAGAATTCTCTGGAAAATGATCAAGGATGAGCTGTTACTTCCGTTTATTGATCTGAAAACAGAGTATTATGATCTGGGACTGGAAGAGCGTAACCGGACAAACGATCAGGTAACGGTTGATTCTGCAAATGCAACAAAGAAATACGGTGTTGCTGTAAAATGCGCAACGATCACTCCGAATGCCGCAAGAATGACAGAATATAATTTAAAAGAGATGTGGAAGAGTCCGAACGGAACCATCCGTGCCATGCTTGACGGAACGGTATTCCGTGCGCCGATTGTCGTAAAGGGAATTGAGCCAAATGTTAAGACCTGGGAAAAACCGATCACGATTGCAAGACATGCGTATGGCGATGTGTATAAGGCATCAGAAATGAAGGTTCCGGGACCTGGTAAGGCTGAGCTGGTATTTACTGCAGAGGATGGAACCATCGTGCGTGAGCTGATCCATAATTTTACCGGAGCCGGTGTATTACAGGGACAGCATAACCTGGACGATTCCATTGAAAGCTTTGCACACAGCTGTTTTAAATATGCACTGGATACAAAACAGGATCTGTGGTTTGCAACAAAGGATACCATTTCCAAAAAATATGACCATACCTTTAAGGATATTTTCCAGGATGTATTTGAGAAGAATTACAAGGATGCATTTGAAAAAGCCGGAATTGAGTATTTTTATACTTTGATCGATGATGCGGTTGCACGTGTTATGAAGTCAAAAGGCGGATTTATCTGGGCATGCAAAAACTATGACGGTGATGTTATGAGTGATATGATCAGTTCTGCATTCGGCTCTCTTGCCATGATGACTTCCGTACTTGTATCCCCGCATGGATATTATGAGTATGAAGCTGCACACGGAACCGTTCAGAGACATTATTATAAGCATCTGAAGGGTGAAGAAACTTCCACAAACTCCGTCGCAACCATTTTTGCATGGACAGGAGCACTCAGAAAGCGCGGAGAACTGGATAAAAATCAGGCACTCTGTGAGTTTGCGGATAAACTGGAAGCAGCATGCTTAAAGACCATTGAGTCCGGAAAGATGACAAAGGATCTTGCTTTGATTACAACCATTGAAAATCCGGTGGTATTAAACAGTGAGAATTTTATTAAGGCAATCCGGACAGAACTGGAAGCTTCTCTTTCATAAATAAAAGGATTGGAGGATGAAATTGTGGAAAAGGAAATCTCACAAGCTGTCATCCGTCGTATGCCAAGATATTACCGTTATCTGGGAGAATTGCTGGAGGAAGGCGTTGAGCGCATTTCCTCCAATGATCTGAGTCACCGGATGATGGTGACGGCCTCTCAGATTCGCCAGGATTTGAATAATTTTGGCGGATTTGGACAACAGGGTTACGGATATAATGTGAAATACCTGTATGATGAGATCGGAAAAATACTGGGGTTAAATGAGACCCATAATATTATCATGATCGGTGCCGGAAATCTTGGTCAGGCAATTACAAATTATGTAAAATTTGAACGGTTTGGTTTTATCATTACTGCGTTGTTTGATGTAAAACCATCTTTAAAAGGACAGACCGTTCGTGATATTCCGATTTATATGATGGATGAACTGGATGATTACTGCAAAAAAAATAAAGTAGATATTGCAGCCTTAACACTCCCGAAAGAAAAGGCAGAAGATACCGCACAGCATCTTGTGAATCTGGGAATTCGCGCCATCTGGAATTTTGCCCATGTGGATCTGGATTTAAGTGATAAAAGTGTGGTTGTCGAAAATGTTCATTTGTCGGACAGTCTGATGCAGTTATCATATAATATCGTGAAGAACTCCAAGTAGCACACAAAGAGGTGATACGATGAAGGATGATGAAGAATTTAAAAAAGCGCTGGCAGACAAACAGGTGCCGATTCTTGTACTTGATGAGAAGTGGCATCGGCTTTTTGCTGTGCATGGCAAGCCGGACGAAATTCATGAAACGGAAAATGAGCTGAATGCTTTGCTTGCCAGACAGGGAAAACTGAATGAAGAGTTAAAACAGCTGAAAAAAGTAAAAAAGCAGCTGATGGACAGCATTGTCGCAAACATGGACGGAACTACATCCGAAGATATGGATGCACAGCGGGAAAAAAAGCTGGATGAAGATAAACGTCTGATTGATGAAACCAATCAGAAAATGGAAGAAAATGAGGACGAACTGCTGGAAATTCCACGTCAGATTCGTGATGTCAACCGGAAACTGATGCTTCAGAGCATGGGATATTTTTACGAAAAAATACGTGTCAATAAAAAGGAATCCGATGATATTGATGCCTGGATCAATCAGGTTCGTGTGGATTTAAAGAAAAATATCATCCGTAAGCAGAACCGGGATATCAACAATCGTGAGATTTATGCGTATCTGCACGATATATTCGGGCCATTCACACTGGATCTGTTCGATATTCACTATGAAGATGAAGATGTGGAAGCGGACAGCGCACAAAATAAACAAAACGATACGAAAGAATCACAAAAGGAAGAGGAGAGTTAGAAATCTTGCGTTATCTTGTATCGGGAAAAGAAATGAAGCTTCTGGATCAGAATACATCGCAGGTGTTTCATGTACCGGAACTGGTATTGATGGAACAGGCATCGATGGCTTTTGTGCAGAAGCTTTTACTGCTTAAACAAAATAAATTATCGACAGCATTAATTGCCTGTGGAAGCGGAAATAACGGAGGAGACGGACTGGCCATTGCCAGACTTTTACGGGAACAGGGGATTTTTGTATTCGTATGGCTGGCAGGAGAGGAAGAAGGGCATCGGACCAGTTCGTCCTATGATGTTCAAAAACAGATCTGCAGTGCCTATTCCATTCCGGTTGTACAGAAGGAGAAGGTTTCCGCAGGGGAGGCATCCTATGATGTGGTCATTGATGCCCTGTTTGGAACCGGTCTGTCCCGGGAAATATCCGGAGAGCTTGCAAACGATATTGACGTGCTCAATCAATTATCCGGATGGAAAGTTGCCGTGGATATTGCTTCCGGAATCTGTTCCGATGATGGAGCAGTGCTTGGCACGGCTTTTCGTGCAGACGACACAATTACATTTTCATTTGGAAAAAAGGGACAGTATCTGTGGCCGGGCAATGAATATTGCGGAAAGGTACATGTGGTTTCCATGGGAATTACACAGGAGAGCTGGCTGGATCATAAGCCGCATACGGCTGTTCTGGAACCGGAAGACTTAAAAAAACTTCCCTCCCGTATGGCACATACCAATAAAGGTTCGTATGGGAAGTTGCTAATTATTGCCGGAAGTGTTAATATGTCCGGAGCGGCATGCTTTTGTGCAAAAGCTGCATATCGTATGGGAAGTGGCCTGGTGCGGGTATTCACCTGTGAACAAAACCGGCTGATTCTGCAGACAAAGGTTCCGGAAGCTGTTCTTGTTACCGGGCAGGAAAACGAGGAAGAAACTTTGCTGGCAGAACAGCTGCAGTGGGCGGATGCCGTAGTATTTGGCCCGGGAATCGGAACCGGACAGCGTGCACGCCGCATGACATCCACCGTTCTGGCACAATGCCGCGTTCCACTGGTTTTGGACGCCGATGCGTTAAATATCATTGCGGATCAGCCAGAACTTTTAGAACAGGCAAAGACGGACATTATTCTGACACCGCATCCCGGAGAAATGTCCCGGCTGACCAAAAAACCGGTTTCTGAAATTCTGACCACACTGGAGCAATCTGCCGAAACCTTTGCGAAGCGTTTCCATGTGATTTGTGTATTAAAAGATTTTCATACGGTTACTGCCGTTTCGGATGGCATGACGTATGTAAATTTATCGGGAAATAATGGAATGGCAACGGCCGGAAGCGGAGATGTGCTGGCAGGTGTGATCGGTTCCCTTCTTGCCCAGGGAATGAAAGCAGAGGAAGCAGCACCTCTTGGGGTGTATGTGCACGGGCTGGCGGGAGATGCCGCAAAAGAAAAATGTGGAGTCCGGGGAATGATGGCTTCCGATATCATAGAAGGACTCAAAGAGGTAGAAAAATCATGAAAAAAAATCGTGTTTATGCAGGCATTGATTTAGATGCACTGCGCTATAATATGGAATCCATGCATAAAAATATTAAAGAAGGAACCAAAATTGCCGCCGTCATCAAGGCAGATGCTTACGGGCATGGGGCACTGACCGTAGCAAAAACAATCGAGGACCTTCCGTATGTATGGGGATTTGCCGTGGCAACTGCAGATGAAGCGGAGATGCTGATTGCGGATGGGCGAAAGAAACCGATTCTGATCCTTGGAATCAGTTTTCCAGAACATTATGAGCTCATAGTGGAAAAAGAAATACGTCCTGCAATCTGTGAATATGAGTCGGCAAAAGCTCTTTCGGATATCGCTGTCAGAAAAAATAAAACCTGTCATATCCATATTAAAATTGATACCGGAATGAGCCGGATCGGTCTGCAGGTCACAGAGGAGAGTGCCGATCTGGTTGCAAAGATTGCGCAGCTTCCTGGAATTGAGATTGAAGGTATTTTTACACATTTTGCCCAGGCAGATGAGTATGATAAAACTCCAACCAAAAAGCAGATTGCACTTTTTCAGAAGATGATAAGAATGTTAGAGGAACGGAATGTTAAAATACCGATCCATCATTGCTCCAACAGTGCCGGAATTGTAGAAATTCCGGAGGCAAATATGGATATGGTAAGAGCGGGAATCACGCTTTATGGTATGTGGCCATCGGAGGAAGTGGCACACAATATTTCCCTTCATCCGGTGATGTCCTTAAAGAGTCATATCGCTTTTGTCAAGACACTGGGAAAAGGGCGTAAGATCAGTTATGGCGGTATCTATGAGACACCGTCAGAAAAAAGAATTGCAACCATTCCGGTCGGCTATGCGGATGGTTATGCAAGAGGGCTTTCCAATAAAGGCTATGTTCTTATTCACGGGAAGAAGGCTCCGATCTGCGGCAGAGTCTGCATGGACCAGTTTATGGTCGATGTGACCGAAATTCCGGAAGCAAAAGAAGGTGATCCGGTGACCCTTCTCGGAAAAGACGGCAGCGAATGTATCACGATGGAAGAGCTTGGCGAATTATCCGGTCGTTTCAATTATGAATTTGCATGTCTGATCACACCGCGTGTGCCAAGAATCTGTATACAGGAATCATAAGATTACACAGATGTCTCCTTTTTGAATAACATATAGTATGAAATCATCTTTTTGAATACATGTGAGAAATATGGAAATACTTTTAGTATCACAAAGTATGGGGTGAAAACGTATGTTGATTCAAAGAGGAGATGTTTATTATGCAGATCTGCGCCCGGTCGTGGGATCGGAACAGGGAGGCGTCCGGCCGGTTCTTATCATTCAGAACAATATCGGGAACCGGCACAGCCCGACCGTGATCTGTGCGGCGATTACTTCGCAGATGCATAAAGCAAAACTTCCTACACATGTCGAATTAAACTGTGACAAATACGATCTGGCAAAGGATTCTGTCGTTTTGCTGGAACAGTTGCGGACCATTGACAAAAAGCGGCTGAAAGATAAAGTATGTCATCTGGATCATCAGATTCTTTTGAAAATTGACAAAGCACTGGAGATCAGCCTGGAATTGTATACATAACTTGACGGAATACAGTTCCCATGGTATGATTTGGAGTATTATATACATTAAAGGAGAAACGAAATGGACGATAGTGCCAGTTCCGGCAGGACGAATATTTTTAAAAAAATTATAGGATTTTTAAACCCGTCTTCCCATGAGGATGATGTGACCGAAGAAGAGATTATTTCCATGGTAAATGAAGGACACGAACAGGGAGTTCTTCGTGCTTCGGAGGCAGAGATGATTCACAATATTTTTGAATTCGGTGACAAAGAAGCCAAAGATATTATGACACATCGAAAGAATCTGATCGCGATCGATGGGGAACTTTCCTATAATGATGCTGTTCCGTTCATCATTGAAAACAATAAGTCAAGATATCCGGTTTATCTGGAGGACATCGATAATATTATCGGTGTTTTACATATTAAAGACGCATTTGCTTTTGCACAGAAAAATGAGGTATTCCGTACTTCCATCAAAGACATTAAGGGGCTGATCCGGGAGGTGGATTTTGTTCCGGAAACATTAAATATTCATACTCTTTTCCAGAAAATGCAGGCAAAAAAGAGCCATCTGGTCATAGTGGTAGATGAATATGGACAGACATCCGGTGCGGTAGCCATGGAGGATATCCTGGAAGAAATTGTCGGAAACATCGAGGATGAGCATGATGAGGAAGAACAGCTGATTCGCCAGAATACAGATGGAAGTTATACCATGAGCGGGTTCGCAAGTCTTTCGGACGTGGCGGAAACGTTACAGATTCCGGTAAATGATGATGATTTTGACACGCTAAACGGTTTTCTGGTTTCCCTGATGGAAAAAATTCCAAATGATGGTGAAACTGCCAGATTGCAGGCGTACGGATATGAATTTTCCATTCGGAAAGTGAAGGATAAAATGATCCGTGAGGTCCTTGTAAAAAAAGCAGATGCAAAGCATCAGCGGCCGGAGGATGACCCACTTGCGCGAAACGGCAAAGAATGATAGAATAAAATACAGGTAATGCTTCTGTACGAATGACATGAAGTATGGATGGTTACAGGATAGAATACAATTGAGAAAAGAGGATTTTAACAATGTCAGGACATTCCAAATTTGCGAATATCAAGCACAAAAAAGAAAAAAATGATGCAGCAAAGGGAAAGATCTTTACCATGATCGGTAGAGAAATTGCTGTTGCGGTAAAAGAGGGTGGTCCGGATCCGGCAAATAATTTCAAACTTGCACAGGTAATCGCAAAGGCAAAGTCAAACAATATGCCGAATGATACCATCGAGCGCGGTATCAAAAAAGCGGCAGGCGATGGAAACAGTGTTAATTACGAGACAACAACTTATGAGGGATATGGACCAAGCGGCACAGCAATTATTGTAAAGTGCCTGACGGATAATAAGAATCGTACAGCAGCCAATGTGCGTAATGCATTTACCAAGGGACAGGGAAGTATCGGTACACAGGGATGTGTATCCTATATGTTCGATGAAAAAGGACAGATTATCATTGACAAAGAAGAATGTGATATGGATGGTGATGATCTGATGATGCTTGCACTTGATGCAGGTGCAGAAGATTTTTCCGATGCGGATGACAGCTTTGAGATCACTACCGCTCCGGAAGATTTTGATGCGGTACATAAGGCACTTGAAGAGCAGAACATTCCGATGGCATCTGCGGAAGTAACCATGATTCCACAGACATATGTGACGCTGACCGATGAGGCTGATATTACAAATATCGGAAGAATTCTTGATTTCCTGGATGACGATGATGATGTTCAGGAAGTATATCACAACTGGGAAGAGTAAAATTACATACTGTAAAAATGCGTCATACGCAAAACAGGGTTTTAAATTAGGAGGCAGGTATGAAGAAAATCTTATTTGCAGCATCAGAATGTGTTCCTTTTATTAAAACAGGAGGACTTGCTGATGTATGTGGGGCTTTGCCTAAAACATTTGATCATAAGGATTGGGATGTGCGTGTTGTTATTCCGAATTACAGCTGTATTCCGGAAAAATACCGCAGTCAGTTTGAGTATGTGACCCATTTTTATATGGCATGCGGTTCTTATATTCCAAGTAAATATGTAGGGGTTTTACAATATAAACTGGATGGAGTCACCTATTATTTCATTGATAATCAGGAGTATTTTAACTGTTTCGTACCGTATGGAGATATGCGCTATGATATTGAAAAATTCACGTTCTTCGACAAAGCGGTATTGTCCATGCTTCCGCTGATCGGTTTCCGCCCGGATATCATTCACTGTCATGACTGGCAGGCCGGACTGATTCCTGTTTATTTAAAGAACGAATTTCAGGCGGATTCTTTCTTCTGGGGCATCCGGTCGATTATGACCATACATAATCTGAAGTTCCAGGGAATCTGGGATGTAAAAACCATGAAGGGACTTACGGGATTCTCAAGTGATCTGTTTGTTCCGGATAAGCTGGAATTTAATAAAGATGCAAATATGTTAAAGGGCGGACTTGTTTATGCAGATTATATTACTACCGTCAGCGATACCTATGCACAGGAAATTCAGACCGAATATTACGGTGAAGGATTAAACGGACTGTTGTCTGCACGTCATTTTGACATGCAGGGAATTGTAAACGGAATTGATTATACAACTTACAATCCGCAGACCGATTCCAAGATTTACATGAATTATGATGCGTCCAGTTTCCGGAAAAAGAAGTATGTGAACAAAGAACGGCTGCAGGAAGAACTTGGTCTGGAAGTAGATAAGAAGAAATACATGATCGGACTCATTTCCCGTCTGACCGATCAAAAGGGGCTGGATCTGATCAATGCCGTCATGGACGGACTGGTAGATGAATTTACCCAGCTGGTAGTCATCGGAACCGGGGAACCACAGTATGAGAATATGTTCCGGCACTACGCATGGAAATATCCGAACCGGGTTTCTGCAAATATCTGTTACTCTGATGATTTGGCACACAAGCTTTATGCGGCAGCGGATGCGTTCTTAATGCCTTCCCGCTTTGAGCCGTGTGGTCTGACACAGATGATTTCTTTCCGGTATGGAACCGTCCCGATTGTAAGAGAAACCGGAGGATTAAAAGACACGGTTCAGGCTTACAATGAATATGATAACAGTGGAGATGGATTTTCCTTTACAAATTACAACGCTGACGAAATGCTGCAGGTGATTAATTATTCCAAGCATATTTTCTATGACCGCAAGCGCCAGTGGAACCAGATGGTAGACCGTGGAATGGCAAATGATTTTTCATGGAATGCGTCAAAATTCCGCTATGAGGGACTGTATAATTATCTTCTCGGTGAATAAAACAGAAAATAATTCATAAGATAAGAACGGATACATTTGTATCCGTTCTTATTTTTATGAATGGCAAAGGTGAAAAAACAATGGGAGATACCAAAAAAGAAAATGATAACATTATGGAATTCGGACAGGCAATGTTACATGCAGACCGGAGAAATACAACCATTTATCTGTTATCAATTATCGGAGAAATTGAAGGACACGAATGTCTTCCGTCAACTTCAAAAACGACAAAATATGAACATGTCCTGCCACGTCTGGCAGCGATTGAGGACGATGAGAGTGTAAATGGCGTTTTGTTATTGCTCAATACCATGGGTGGAGATGTGGAGAGCGGACTTGCGATTGCGGAAATGGTCGCGTCGCTTTCGAAACCTACCGTTTCTTTAGTGCTTGGTGGGAGCCATTCCATCGGTGTTCCGCTGGCCGTTTCCACAGATTACTCTTTTATTGTTCCGAGCGGAACCATGGTGATCCATCCGGTACGGATGAGTGGAACCGTGATCGGGGCAAAACAGACATATGATTACTTTAAACAGATGCAGGATCGGATTGCCGGATTCGTGGCTTCCCATTGTCACGTTTCGGAGGAACGGATGACAGAAATGATGATGAATACGCAGATGCTGACCAAGGATCTCGGCACGATTCTTGTCGGGAAACAGGCAGTGTCAGAAGGCATTATTGATGCTGTCGGGGGAATTTCGGATGCATTTGCAAAGCTGTATCAGCTGATAGGGGAAAATAGTTAAAAATAATTAAAAAAGCTGATGGGTGACATTCTGGTGTAAATATGATAAAATAAAAAGAGTTTTGTATGAAGGAGTGTGTCCAATGGCTGCGGGAAACCGTAAATCATCAAATAAAAGAAAAACACAGACAAAAAAAGAGCGTATGGCGGAAATAGAGAAAGCACAGGCATTTCGCGTGGAAGTAACGTTGTGGATTGTTGTTGCAGCTGCGCTGCTGCTTTTTATCAGTAATCTGGGATTCGGAGGAGCCGTTGGCAAAACCGTCAGCGGCTTTCTTTTTGGTATGTTCGGACTTATGGCATATGTTCTTCCGGTGCTGCTTCTTGTGGGCAGTTTTTTTGCGGTATCGAACCGTGGAAATAAGCTGGCAGCCGTAAAATTGATTGCGGCAATTGTATTTTTGGTCTTTTTATGTACATTTATGGGACTGGCCATGAATGGAAACGACCGGGTCCATCCACTTGACGCATATACATATTGTGCAGAACGGCATACCGGTGGCGGCATCATCGGCGGATGTCTGGCTTATTACATGTGTCAGGCATTTGGACTGATCGGGTCTTTTATTATTGACATTATCGTGCTGATCGTCTGTATGGTACTGATTACAGAGCGTTCGGCATTGCGTGGAATGCAAAAAGGCGGCAAAAAGGTCTATGAATCCGCAAAGGAAAGCAATGAAAAGTATCGGGAATACAGGGAATACCGTGCACAGGAGCGGAAAGAACGCCGCATGGATCATAAAGTGTCCGGAGTATCCATCGATACACGGATTGAAGAAAAAGGCAAAAAAAATAAAAAGAGAAAATCGGATGAAATGGGAGAACTGTCGGCACCTGCATTTGATATGATGCCGGATACCACAGTATCTCCGATGCCGGAAAAAATTTCTTCTCCGGCACCAGTGGCGGTTTTAGAAGAACCCGCGGCAGAAATACAGCCGGAGATTTCGGGGGATTTTATGCCGGATACTTTTCCACCGGAACCGTCGCAGGCGGCACCGGTTCCGGAACATATTCCAAAACCGGCAAAAGATGCATCAAAGCCGGCAGAAAAAACACAAAAAAAGAAAAACGAACAGGAAATCCAAAACGAAGTACAGAAAGTAGCACAGGAAATGGAGACGTCGGGTTTGGAACACAAACCGGACAAAGCATATGTTTTTCCATCCATAGATCTGTTGAAAAAGGGAGAAGGGAAAAAGTCTGCCAATACTGAACATCAGTTGCGGGAAACTGCGGATAAGCTGCAGCAGACTTTAAAGAACTTCGGGGTCAATGTCACCGTTACCAACATCAGCTGCGGACCGGCAGTGACAAGATATGAAATTCAGCCGGAAATGGGTGTGAAGGTGAGCAAGATTGTCGGGCTGACCGACGATATCAAACTCAATCTGGCAGCTGCGGATATCCGTATCGAGGCGCCGATTCCGGGAAAAGCAGCGGTAGGAATTGAAGTTCCGAACAAAGAAAATGTTATGGTTGCTTTCCGTGACCTGATCGAATCGCCGGAATTTCAGACGGCAAAGTCCAAGATCAGTTTTGCAGTTGGAAAAGATATTTCCGGGAAAACAAAAGTAACCGATATTGCAAAGATGCCGCATCTGCTGATCGCCGGTGCAACCGGCTCTGGTAAATCCGTCTGCATCAATACGATTATCATGAGTATTTTATATAAGGCGAGACCGGATGAAGTAAAGCTGATCATGATTGATCCGAAAGTAGTAGAGTTAAGTGTCTACAACGGAATTCCGCACCTGATGATTCCGGTTGTAACCGATCCGAAAAAAGCATCTGGTGCTTTGCACTGGGCAGTTGCGGAAATGACGGAACGATATGAAAAATTTGCGGAGGCAAATGTGCGTGAAATCAATGGATACAACGCAAAGGTAGATTCCATTGAAGTACCGGAAGGGCAGGAGCGCCCGCAAAAGATGCCACAGATTGTGATTATTGTGGACGAGCTTGCAGATCTTATGATGGTAGCTTCCAATGACGTGGAAGAGGCCATCTGCCGGCTGGCACAGCTGGCACGAGCGGCGGGGATTCATCTGGTGATTGCAACCCAGCGTCCATCGGTGAATGTCATCACCGGTCTGATCAAAGCAAATATGCCGAGCCGGATTGCATTTTCAGTGACTTCGGGTACGGATTCCCGAACGATTCTGGATATGAATGGCGCAGAAAAGCTTCTTGGAAAAGGAGATATGCTGTTCCACCCGCAGGGGGCACCGAAACCGATTCGTGTACAGGGAGCATTTGTTTCCGATAAAGAAGTTTCCGATGTTGTGGAATTTATCAAAGAACAAAATGAAACTGCATCGTATAACGAAGAAATTGTACAGAAAGTGGACAGTATGCAGACATCATCCGGCGGTACCACCGTGTCTATCTCCGATGCGGATGCGCAGGATGACGGCAGGGATGCATATTTTGATGAAGCAGCACAGATTATCGTAGATAAGGAAAAAGCATCCATAGGTATGCTGCAGAGATATTTAAAAGTGGGATTCAACCGTGCTGCCCGTATTATGGACCAGTTGGAAGAAGCTGGTATCGTTGGACCGGAGGAAGGAACGAAACCGCGGAAAGTTCTGATGACTTCCGAAGAATTACAGGCAGTAAAAGAGGATTTATAAAAAACATTTCAGGAGGAGAAAATTATGAAGACAGATATTCAAATTGCACAGGAAGCAACATTGCAGCCAATCAAAGAGGTAGCCGCAACAATTGGAATTGAAGAAGAAGATCTGGAATTGTACGGAAAGTACAAAGCGAAGATTTCCGATGAACTGATTGCACGAAGCCACAACAATCCGGACGGAAAACTGATTCTGGTGACCGCCATCAATCCAACACCAGCAGGAGAAGGAAAAACGACAGTCACCGTGGGATTAGGTCAGGCATTTGCAAAACTTGGGAAAAAAGCAATGATTGCGTTGCGTGAGCCTTCCCTTGGACCATGTTTCGGAATTAAAGGCGGTGCCGCAGGTGGTGGATATTCCCAGGTTGTTCCGATGGAGGATTTAAATCTTCATTTTACAGGGGATTTTCATGCAATTACTTCTGCAAATAATCTGCTGGCAGCTCTTTTGGACAACCATATCCAGCAGGGAAATACGCTTGGGATTGATCCAAGACAGGTGGTATGGAAACGCTGTCTGGATATGAATGACCGTGTCCTTCGTAATGTGGTTGTGGGACTTGGAAATAAAATGGACGGAATGGTGCGTGAGGATCATTTCGTAATCACGGTAGCATCCGAAATTATGGCGATTTTATGCCTTGCCGAAGATATGAAAGATTTAAAGAGACGTCTGGGACGGATTATCGTGGCATATACGTTTGACGGCAAGCCGGTAACTGCAGAAGATCTGCAAGCAGTCGGATCTATGGCAGCTCTGTTAAAAGATGCGTTAAAGCCGAATCTGATCCAGACACTGGAGCATACACCGGCGCTCGTTCACGGAGGACCATTTGCCAATATCGCACATGGATGTAACAGCGTGCGTGCTACCACAACTGCTTTAAAACTTGCCGATTATGTAATTACCGAGGCAGGATTCGGTGCGGATTTAGGTGCGGAAAAATTCTTTGATATCAAGTGCCGGAAGGCAGGGCTTCATCCGGATGCAGTGGTACTCGTTGCGACGATCCGTGCATTAAAATACAATGGCGGAGTTTTAAAGGATGAATTATCCAATGAAAACCTTGAGGCATTAAAGAAAGGAATTGTCAATCTGGAGAAACATATTGAAAACCTTCAGAAATTCGGTGTGCCGGTCGTTGTCACATTGAATGCATTTGTTTCGGATACAGAGGCAGAAACCGCTTATGTAGAACAGTTCTGCAAAGAGCATGACTGTGAATTTGCTCTGGCAAAAGTATGGGAAAAAGGCGGAGAGGGCGGAATTGCTCTGGCAAACAAAATTCTCGAGACACTTGAAAAGAAAGAAAGCCATTTCCATACACTCTACAGTGATGATCTTGGACTGAAAGAAAAGATCGAGACGGTTGCAAAAGAAATTTACGGTGCCGATGGAGTTACCTATTCTCCGGCAGCGGAGCGGGAACTGAAACGAATTACGGATCTGGGTATGGCAAACTTCCCGGTATGTATGGCAAAGACACAGTATTCCCTGTCGGATGATGCGAAGAAACTCGGAAGACCGACCGGATTTAAGATCAATGTCCGGGAAGTATATGTTTCTGCCGGTGCCGGCTTTGTCGTTGCTGTCAACGGTTCGATCATGACGCTCCCGGGTCTGCCAAAGAAACCGGCAGCTTACGGAATTGATGTCAATGATGACGGTGTAATCACAGGATTGTTCTAAGGAGATAAGGACATGGCAAAGATCATAGATGGAAAGAAGATTTCAGCGGAAATCAAAGAAGAATTAAAGACAGAAGTTGCAGCATATGCGGCACAGGGGAAAAAATGTGCACTTGCTGTCATTCAGGTGGGCGCAGATCCGGCATCCAGCGTATATGTCAGAAATAAAAAGAAAGCCTGTGCATATATTGGAATAGAGTCGCTTTCGTATGAACTTCCGGAAGAAACCACGGAAGAGGAACTGCTTGCATTGATTCAGAAACTAAATGACAATCCAGATGTTCATGGAATTCTGTGCCAGCTTCCACTCCCGAAACATATCTGCGAAGATCATGTGATCCAGGCAATTGATCCGCAAAAAGATGTCGATGGTTTTCACCCGCAGAATGTCGGTGCACTTGTGGTTGGGAAAAAAGGATTTGTCTCCTGCACGCCCGCCGGTATTATCCAGCTGTTAAAACGCAGCAATATTGAAATTGCCGGAAAGCACTGTGTGGTAATCGGAAGAAGCAACATTGTCGGAAAACCGATGGCGCTTCTGATGCTTCGGGAAAATGCAACGGTTACGATCTGTCATTCACGGACCGAAAATCTCAAAGAAATCTGCAAAGAGGCGGATATTCTGATTGTGGCCATTGGAAAACCACGTTATATCGGTGCCGATTATATCAAAGAAGGAGCGGTTGTCATCGATGTCGGAATTCACAGAAATGAAGAAAATAAGCTGTGCGGGGATGTCCGTTTCGAAGAGGCAGAGCAGATCGCTTCTTATATTACACCGGTTCCGGGTGGTGTTGGACCGATGACAATTGCGATGCTCATGCATAACTGTGTAGATGCCATGAAACTTTATTCATAAAACAGATAGGGGATAGATGATGAAGTGTATTTATTGCGGTGAGGAATTAAAAGAGGGGAGTCTGTACTGTCCAAAATGCGGGAAAGCCGTACAGATTGTGCCGGACTACAATATTTACGATGATGATTATCTGAATCAGGTTCTTACGGAAGAATCCCAAAAGATTTCAGGTTCCAGACCGGACAGAAATAAAAAACCGGCACCTGCAGAGACAAAACATCCGGGGAAAAAACACCTCGACCCACGCCAGAAAAAAATTATCTTCCTGGTTCTCGGAATCGTATGCGTGCTTATTTTTGCCCTGTTAATTCTTGGAGCAGCAATCCGTTCCAATCATGCCAATTCCTTCGATTACCAGGTGGGACTGGCAGAGAAAGCACAAAAAGCCGGAGATACCAAAAATGCAATTGCCTGCTATGAAAATGCATTGGCATTGGATAAAAACAGTATTGAAGTCCGGCTGGCTCTGGCAAAACTGTATACCGAAGAAAACGATTATGATTCGGCACTTGTTTTATATCAGGAAGTGATCCGTGCGGACAGGAAAAATCGTCAGGCATGCAAAGGACTGATTGCCATTTATGAGAAGCAGAACAATACCGATGCCATACTTTCTCTCTCCGAGGCTGTGGATGACAGTCTGAAAGATCTTTTCGCCGATTATCAGGTAGAGGGACCACAGTTCAGTTTAAAGAGCGGAAGTTTTGAAAATGCCCAGATACTACAGATGCTTTCCACAAAAGGCTATGAAATTTATTATACGGTAGACGGGTCAGATCCAAAAGAACGCGGATTGCGATACACAGAACCTGTGAAACTGGATGAAAATAATAAAACCTATACCGTAAAAGCGGTATGTAAAAACGAAAAGGGAGTTTACAGTGAGGTAACAGAAGCAAGCTATAAAATTTTAATCCCGGCACCGGATGAACCGATTGTTTCTCCGGACGGTGGAGATTTCGGCGTGGAAACTTCCGTAACGATTACCGTTCCGGACGGCTGCAGTGCTTACTATACCTGGGACGGAAGTACGCCGACTGCTGCCAATCATCTTTATACGCAGCCGATCAAAGTTCCGGAAGGAAACAATATTCTTTCGGTTGTGATCATTGATCATACGACGAGATTAAGTTCGGATGTATATAGAGGAAATTTTATTTATTATTCACAGGACTATACAGCAGAAGATGATATAGATGATCCTGCAGACAATGCAGAAGAATAAAATAATATAGAAATTGTTAAAAATCAAACAGGGAGTGTGATTGCCGATGCTTTATAACTGCATGGACATATCAACACTCCCTGTTGTGGAAGAGGTGGTTTAATCTTCCAGAAATTCAATCTCATCTTTTGCCATATGGCTGATTCTTGCAAGGGGATACACATCAAATCCCTGAGAAACCAGTTTTTCATGTCCCGGCTGAAATGCTTTTTCGATCAGGACACCTACACCTGCAATGGTAGCGTGCGCTTTGCGGATCAGACGGATGGCTCCGGTAGCTGCTTCTCCGTTTGCCAGAAAATCATCAATGATCAGGACATGATCTTTTTCTGAGACAAACTTAGAAGAAAGCGTCAGTTCATAACTTGTTCCTTTGGTAAAGGAAGTGACCTCTGTCTGGAACAGATTGTCGTTTAAAATCTTAGAAGGCTGTTTTTTTAAGATAATCATAGGAAGACCCATGCACATAGCTGTCATAAGAGCCGGAGCAATGCCGGAACTTTCAATGGTTGCAACCTTTGTGATGCCCTGATCTTTGAAGTGTTCCGCAAAAGCTTCCCCGATGTGCTGCATCAGTACCGGATCTACCTGATGATTGATAAAACTGTCTACTTTTAAGATATCTTCATTGACAGCAATTCCATCTTTTTTAATTCTTTCTTGTAATTCTTTCAATTTCGTTACCTCTCTTGTATTTGTTGATTACAGTATATCATTTTTCACTACAAATTTACAGAGAAATATAGTAAAATAACAACATGAAAATAACAATTATCTGCGTAGGCAAAATAAAGGAAAAATTTTATACGGAAGCCGTCAGGGAATATTCCAAACGGCTCAGCCGCTACTGTACGTTATCCATTACGGAGGTGGCGGATGAAAAGACAAAAGAACAGGCAAGCGAAACCGAAATTGCCATGGTCAAAGACCGGGAAGGGGAGCGTATTTTAAAATCCATCCGCCCGGACGGCTATGTGATTGCGCTGGCGATCGATGGAAAACAGCCGGATTCGATAGAACTTTCCCGTGAAATTGAAAAACTCGGGCTTGGCGGAGTCAGCCATATTTATTTTGTAATCGGAGGATCTCTTGGATTATCCGACAAGGTTCTTAAGCGGGCAGATGCACGACTCAGCTTTTCGAAGATGACATTCCCCCATCAGCTGATGCGTGTGATTCTGCTGGAACAGATTTATCGTTCTTACCGTATCATGCATCACGAACCATATCATAAATAAAGAAGAAAGGATCATTTGGTATGCAAAAAGCAATACGTCTGGTTACCCGGTTTTTAGCCAAATGCCAGAAAGACAAAATAAATGCTTATTCCGCACAGATCGCTTTTTTTATTATTTTATCCATCATTCCGTTTCTTATGGTGTTTTCTTCCATGCTTCAATATACCAGTATCACGGAGGATATGGTATTTGAAATCATAGAAAGAGTCATGCCGCAGTATGTTGCTCCGTTTCTGGTTACCCTTGTAAAAGAAATCTATACAAGATCCATGGGAATCATTTCGGTCACGGCAATTATTGCCATATGGTCTGCCGCAAAAGGCATTCAGTATATGGCAGATGGTCTGAATGCGGTTCACGAATTAAAAGAGACAAGAAACTGGTTTGTACTCCGATTCTGGGCGGTTATTTATACCATTGTTTTTCTGGTTGCGATTGTATTTACGCTTGTTGTGCTGGTTTTTGGAAACAGTCTGCGGCATTTAGCGGCAGATTATCTTCCGTTTATTGCACATCTCGTAAAAATAATAATCAAATTCCGGGGGCTTATCCTGTTACTTCTTCTGATCCTGTTTTTTGACGTGATTTTTACCGCACTTCCGAATACAAAGCTTACCTTTAAAAGCCAGCTTCCTGGAGCCACGGCATGTGCAGCTGCATGGTATGTTTTTTCCTTCGGGCTTTCGATCTATGTTGATTATTTTAATGGATTTTCCATGTATGGAAGCCTGACAACCATTGCCCTGATCATGCTCTGGCTGTATTTTTGCATGTATATTATGATGATGACCGTAGAATTTAATGTATTTTTGGAAGCGTACCGAAACGGATCCCTGAATTTAGAGACATAGGACGGGTTCGCTTTTCATATAGTGAAGTATGAAAAGCCATTCGAATCAAACCAGACACAAAATAAAACAGGAGCATCTCGTAGAACAAATGGAACTGCCAAAAGACATTTTCCTGGGGATGCCGCTTCTTTCCATGGAAGGAAACCGTACACTTTGTATCGTTAACCACCGTGGAATTATCAAATACTGTCCGGAGGTGATCGGAATTGCAACACAATCCTATCATATCCGGATCGTCGGAAGGAGTCTGTCCATCCGGAAATATTCGGCGGATCTTATCGAAATTTCCGGATATATGCAGGAGATCACATTTCTGCCATGATAGAAAGGTTTCTTCGATTCGTCAATGGCAGTCTTTTGGTTTGTGCATGCGGAAGCAACATTTCCCGTTTTTTAAATTTATGTGCACGTCACGAAATTATGTTCTGGAAGATACAGCCGGATTCTCCGACGCAGGTTTCTTTTTATATCCGGTTGCAGGATCTGTATGAACTGCGTCCATATCTGCGGAAAACAAAAACGAGAATCCACATCAGAAAAAGGATCGGTTTTCCGTTTTTCTGGCAGAAATACCGCGCAAGAAAACTTGGAATTTTTGTCCTTTTGTGTGTCATGGCAGGAGTCTGGGTGCTCAGTACGAGAATCTGGAGAATTGAAATCAAAGGGAATTCCTCTCTGGGAGAAGATGCCATTCTGGAATATTTAAGTGCACACAACGTTACCTATGGCATGCCGGCAAAGGAAATCGACAATGATGCACTGGAGCTGTCCCTGCGTCAGGACTTGGAACCGGTGATCTGGGCAAGTGTATACGAAACGGGAACCCGGCTGGTTGTACAGATACAGGAGAAAATTTCTTCTCACGAGGAAACGAAAGAAGCAGAGGGCACCTGTATGGATCTGGCGGCATCTGCGGATGCTACGATTGCATCGGTCATTACAAGGAGCGGGCTTGCCAAAGTGAAAAAGGGTGATAAAGTGAAAAAAGGCGATGTGCTGGTCTGTGGACGGCAGGAAATTCTGGATGATAACGGGGAAGTGCGGGAATACTATTATAAAAGCGCCGATGCCGATGTATATGGATATACGATGCATCCCTATGAGGACTGGATTTCTTCCAAAATGACTGAAAAAAAAGAAACCGGTAATAAACACAAACGATATTTTCTACAGGTTCTGAATTGGCGCCTGGTAACTCCGGCTTTGCATGCGGAGTATGCATCGGAGCGTTCTGTAACGGATACCCGGCAGTTTTGCCTGCAGGACAGTTTTTATCTTCCGGTTTATTTTGGAGAAATCACAACGTCTGAGCTGCAGGAAAAGACCGTTATGCTGACAAAAGAACAGGTAAAACAGCTTGCTTTGACACATTTTTCACAATTTCTTTCGGAATTGGAAGAAAATGGGGTGCGAATTGTCGACAAAAATGTTATGATTGAACAGATAGATAAAAACTATCATATCTATGGTCAGGTAAAGGGGTGTGAAAAAATCACAACTTTAGTACCAACCGAAAGGAAACGAGAGGAACCTGTAAATGAGTCTGAATGAAGTATCGCTCCGGATACCAACGGAACATATGGCAAATGTCTTCGGACAGTTTGATGCCAATATCAAAAAAATAGAACGGACACTGGGTGTAACGGTTGTTGTACGCGATGATCAGTTGAAAATTATCGGTACTCCATCTGCCGCAAGCGGCGCACAGGAAGTGTTTGAACAGTTGTATGAGCTTGCAAAACGGGGAAATGTTATCAGCGAACAGAATGTAAACTACGCACTTGCTCTTTTGCAGGAACACAAAGGGTCTGAGATGGTAGAGATGGATAAAGATGTGATCTGTCATACCATACAGGGAAAACCGGTAAAGCCTAAAACACTCGGGCAGAAGGATTATGTAGATAATATCCGTAAAAAAATGATTGTTTTCGGGATGGGCCCTGCCGGAACCGGAAAAACATATCTGGCCATGGCCATGGCGATCACTGCGTTTAAGAATGAAGAAGTGGGACGCATCATTCTGACACGTCCGGCAATTGAAGCGGGAGAAAAACTCGGATTTCTTCCGGGAGATCTGCAGAGCAAAGTAGATCCGTATCTGCGCCCTTTATACGATGCCCTGTATCAGATTATGGGTGCGGAGTCATTTCAGAAAAATATGGAAAAAGGTCTGATTGAGGTTGCACCGCTGGCTTATATGCGTGGACGGACACTCGACAACGCATTTATTATTCTGGATGAGGCACAGAACACCACGCCGGCACAGATGAAAATGTTTCTGACACGTATCGGCTTCGGCTCGAAAGCTGTGATTACCGGAGATGCCACGCAAAAAGATCTGGCCCCGGGAAGTAAATCCGGGCTGGATGTAGCACTTCGGGTTTTGAAAAATGTGGAAGAAATCGGAATCTGTAAATTAACAAGCAAAGATGTCGTCAGACATCCGCTGGTACAAAAGATTGTACAGGCTTATGATGATTATGAGTCCAGACAGAGCAGCCGGAGTGCGCGTAAGTCTGCCAGACAGGAGAAAAAATGAAACCCAAAGAGACAATAAACCTCTATCGCGTCATATCGCTTCTGGTGATCGCGCTTGTCACTTTTGGAGTGATGGGCGGGTTATGTGCCAAAAGCCACCTGTATCCGGATGAATGGCTCAGTATGTTTTTCCTGACCCTGATTTTTCTTCTGGCATGCATGTTTGAACTGGAATATGAACGAAAGCAGAAAGGAATATCGGCAAACACACAGACAACCTTTATCCGTCTTTCCGTTACCTATACGGTCAGTGGGGGATTGATCTATGCGATCAGTTATCTTCCGGAATTTTATCGTCCGGTGATGATCCCGGTGATTCTGCTCACCGCAGTGTCAAATTCCATGGTGGCGGTGTCTTTTGGATTGTTTTTCGATCTGGTGCTGGCACTGACTGTCGGGGGAAGTTTTTATGCCCTTGCTGCTTATATGATGCTTACAATGCTTGCTGCTGTACTGGCACAGGCATTAAAAGAAAAAAAATACCGTATGGGTGTATCCCTTCTGACTTTCTTTTTCAGTCTGATGATTCCGGAACTGTTTTCCTATTTATCAACGAAAGAAATGCAGAAATATTCGCTGCTTTATGCTTTTGGAACAGCATTCCTGACTTTTCTGACAGCAGCTTTTCTGTTTCACCGGCTGCTTCATGAAGCGGATCAGGAAATTGAAAACCATCTGCTGGATATCGTGTCCGAGGATTATTCGGAGGTAAAAGCCCTCAAGGATTTTTCCATGGTGGAATACCGCCACGCAGTGAAAGTTTCAGACATTGCCTGCCGCTGTGCAAAAGAAGTGGGATACCGGGCGAACTTATGTCTTGCCGGCGGTTTTTATTACCGTATGGGGCGCTGGATCGGGGAGCCATATATCAAAAATGCGGTCAATAAGGCAGAATCCTTATGTTTTCCGGCGGAGCTGATCTCCATTCTGGCAGAATACTATGGAGAAGAGCAGCTTCCATCTTCACCGGAATCCGCTCTGGTGCACATGGTGGATGCGGTTGTGATCCGTCTGGAAGCGATGGAACAAAATGTGGGACAAAGTGTCTGGAACCGTGATATTGTAATTTATCAGACCGTGAATGATTTTTCCTCAAGTGAAATTTATGACCATTCCGGAATGAGTATGAACCAGTTTTTAAAGATTCGTGAATTTCTTGCAAAGGAGGAATTACTTCGTTGAGTTTTTATTTAGAAGAAACATGTAACATACCGTTTGATTTTGCATATGCTAAGCTTGCAGAGGATGTGATTGCCTTTTGTCTGTCCCATGAGAATTTTCCTTATGAAGCAGAAGTCAATCTGACACTTACAGACAATGAAGAAATCCATCGGATCAATCTGGAATACCGCCAGATCGACCGTCCGACGGATGTTCTTTCTTTCCCGATGCTTTCTTATGAGAAAGCCGGAGATTTTTCTTTTCTGGAAGAGGAGAGCGAAGATGATTTTAATCCGGATACGGGAGAAGTCATGCTTGGAGATATTATTATATCGGTCGATAAAGTGTTAGAACAGGCACAAAGTTACGGACACAGTCCGAAGCGTGAATTTGCATTTCTGATTGTACACAGCATGCTTCATCTGTTTGGTTATGACCACATTGATCCGAAAGATGCGGCCATCATGGAACCCAAACAAAAACAGATACTCGAAGAGATGCATATCGTAAGAGATTAAAGAATGGATGTGTTTTATGAAAAAGAGATGGAAAATGATAGGCGTTGTCTGTGCGATTGCCATTTTATCCGCCGGATGCAAAAGTAAAGAATCGGAAGCTCCCACACCTTCATCCACACAGGAGGTACCTGCAGAAACTGCCGAAACAGAATATCAGCCGGAACCGGTGGAAACCCACGAAGGAGAAGTCCGAAGTTTCTATACGGGAGAGTGGATGGATGAAAAAAAAGCAAAGAATCGTCCGGTTGCCGTCATGACAGAAAACACACACGTAACCCTTCCACAGTATGGAATCGGAAATGCGGATATTATCTATGAATGTCCGGTGGAAGGCGGCATTACCCGGCTGATGACAATTTATCAGGATTATGCTTCTCTTAAAAAAGTGGGAAATGTGCGAAGCTGTCGTCTGTATTATGTATATTTTGCCAAAGAATTTCAGGCGGTTTATTTTCATGCAGGCGAAAGTAAATATGCACTTGATGTTTTAAATAGTTCATTCATTGACAATGTGGATGGAATTACAGGAAAAGGCGGGGCTTTTTATTACCGCGACAAAAGCCGCAGAGCACCGCATAATCTGTATACAACCGGAGAAAATTTAGCCTCTGCCATGAAGACATACGGGTATGATACAAAGCTTCCGGAAAATTATACATCGCATTATCGTTTTACAGCGGAAGATTCCCAAAATCTGCTGGATCAGGGAGAAGTTGCGAAAAAAGTATCCTTATACTATGTTGACGCGAAGCCCTGGTTTGTATACAATGAAACGGATGGTCTGTATTACCGCTATGAATTTGGTGATAAACAGATTGACGGTTCTACCGGAGAACAGCTTGCTGTGAAAAATATCATTTTACAGAATTGTTACAGCAACCTGAAAGATTCCAAAAACGGAACGTTAGATATCGATTATCTTTCCGGTGGATCAGGAATGTACATCACAAACGGAAAAGCTGTCCCGATTACATGGAAAAGAGCATCCGCAAATGATATTACACATTATTATACACAGGATGGTCAGGAAATTATTTTAAATCCCGGAAAGACATGGGTAGAGATCGTCGAAAACAGCCGTGCATCCCAAAATAAAATCAGCGCGGAATAAAAGAAACAAAAGCATTGAGGTTAGAAGATGGGTAAATCAAAGAATAACGGAACAAATTTTCTGGTTCAGGGATCAATTCTTGCGGTCGCGTCAATTATAAGCAGAATCATCGGACTGGTGTATCGTATTCCATTGAACAATATTCTGGGCGATGTAGGAATCAGTTATTATGCCTGTGCATTTGACGTGTACAACGTGATTTTGATTATTTCATCCTACAGTCTGCCACAGGCAGTGTCAAAGACGGTTTCCGCGAAAGCGGCCAAAGGGCGGTACCGGTCGGTATATCAGGTATTAAAAGGTGCACTTCTTTTTGCCCTGGTATCGGGAATTGTGGCATCGCTTGTTGTATTTTTCGGAGCAGAATTTTTTACCGGAACACTCTTAAAAACACCATACAGTGTGTTTGCACTTAAAATCTTAGGACCGGCACTGGTTGTTGTTGCGGTTCTTGGCGTTTTGCGTGGATTTTTCCAGGGACTTGGCACGATGATGCCAAGTGCCATTTCACAGATCATTGAACAGATTGTTAATGCCATCATCAGTGTATGGGCAGCTTATGTTCTGTATCGCTACGGAACAAGGATCGGAGCGGTTCTCGGTGATGCCGAACATTACGGGCCTGCATACGGTGCAGCCGGAGGCACATTGGGAACGAACCTTGGATCTGTCGCTGCGCTGATTTTTGTACTTTTCGTATTTTTTGCTTATATGCATGTCTTTAAGCGAAGAATGAGACGGGAAAAAGGCGTTAAGGTAGAGCCATTTGCCTATACCATGAAGATCCTCATTATCACAATTGTTCCGGTTCTTTTAAGTACAACTGTTTACAATATCAGCAGTATCATTGACCAGAGTATTTTCAAAAATGTTGCGTTATTGCAGGGATACTCTGAAAACAAGATTGATGTATGGTGGGGCGTTTTTTCCGGAAAATATAAACTGCTGATCAATGTTCCGATTTCCATTGCCTCCGCGATGGCTGCCTCTTGCGTGCCGACACTGACGATGTCCTTTGCACAGAAAGATATGAAAAAAGTCAGGGAACAGATCAATTCTGCCATGCGTTTTATCATGGTGATTTCTTTCCCTTGTGCCATAGGACTTGCTGTATTGGGAGAGCCGATCTGTCGTCTGCTTTTCCCGGGAACGGCACAGACGGCACCTATGGCAGGTACCATGATGTGGGTTGGGGCAATGGCGGTTGTGTTTTATGCAATGTCTACGCTTTCAAACGGACTGCTGCAGGGCATTGACCGGTTAAAGATTCCGGTTATCAATGCAGCGGTTTCGCTTGTCGCTCATGTGATCGTACTGATTATACTGATGCTGTTTTTCCGCATGAATATCTATGCGGTCATTATCGCAAATATGTTCTTTGCGTTTTTAATGTGTATTATGAATGCGCTGGCAATACGAAAATACAGCGGCTATCATCAGGAAATTCACAAAACATTTATTGTGCCGGGAATTTCCTCGGCTATTATGGGAATTATTACCTATATCGTCTATCATGGCAGCTATGCGGTCTTAAAAATCAATGCGGTATCTGCCATGCTTGCAATTCTTGCAGCGGTTATCGTATATGCAGTTGTCTTACTGTTACTGCACGGACTGACCGAAGAGGAGATTAAAAAATTCCCGAAAGGAACTCTGATTGTCCGGGTTGCAAAAAAATTACATTTATTAAAGTAAATGGTATAAAACGGAAATAAAATGCAGATGCTACTGTTAGAAGGTGATGATATGAATCAAAAAACAGGCATCTGCATTCTTCTTTGTCTGGTTCTGCTGCTGGTCTTTGGCATCTGGTATCAGAAAAGAGGTGTAGAAAATACAAAAAATACCCAAGAACAATATGCATCCGAAACAGAGCACACCGTTTTGACCGGAACTCCTTACAAAGAAACGGAAAATGCCTATATTATCCGTACACAGGACAGCCGGCTGGTTGTTTTTTTACCGGATGGAAAAACCGTATATATGGAAACCGGGATTCGAAGTGAGAATTTAAGTCAAAAACTGCAGAAACAGGCGGAAAATGGCATTGGATTTGCAGATGAAGAGAGCCTTTTTGACTTTTTGGAAAGCTATTCGAGTTGAATATTTTATACCCATATGATAAAATATTTAACTGGTTTAACAGATAAAATGACAGGTGGACTATGGATAAGAAAAAATCAAAACAACAGGATGTGCTCGTGATTGGCGCCGGAGCTTCCGGCATGATGACCGCAATTACGGCCGCAAGACGTGGATTGTCCGTTACCGTCTTAGAACATATGGATAAGCCGGGGAAAAAAATTCTGGCAACCGGAAACGGAAAATGTAATTTTACAAATCTTAAGATGTCTCCCCGGTGTTATTACGGAGACCACGGACTGGTACAGGAAATTTTAAAGCAGTTTACAGTGGAAGATACCCTTGCGTTTTTCCGGGAGATCGGCATCTGGCCAAAAGAAAAGAACGGATATGTATACCCAAACTCCGGACAGGCTTCTTCCGTTGCGGATGCGCTGTCCGCGGAAATGAAACGAAGCGGAGTTTCCCTGGTCACTTCCTGTGACATCCGGCAGCTTTGTGAGACAAAATACGGATTTGAGGTACGGACATCCATGGGAACGTATTGTTCCCACAATCTTGTTTTTGCAACAGGTCTTCGTGCTGCACCGAAATCCGGAAGCGATGGATCCATGATTTCGCTGATAAAATCGTTTGGGCACCGGTTTGAGCCGATTTTGCCGGCACTGTGTGGATTTGAGGCAGAAGGAATGGAATTTTCCAAAGTATCCGGAGTCCGCACGGACGCACTCCTGTCTTTGTACATAGATGGACAGAACTGCAAACAGGAACGGGGAGAACTGCAGCTTGCAGATTACGGGATTTCCGGTATTCCGGTATTTCAGGTCAGCAGTCCGGCCTCGAAAGCACTGTATCAGAAAAAACAGGCAGAACTTACCATCAATTTTCTGCCGGATTTTTCCGAAGATATGCTTGCGCAGGAACTGCAGCGCAGATTTTCACGGGATGCCGGGATACAGGATGCCGCAGAATCACTTCGTGGGCTTTTAAACCATAAACTGATTCCGGTTATACTTAAGGCAGCAGGCATTCCGGTTCATGAACACACGGAACGGATTTCCCAAAAGCAGATCGAAACGCTCAGCAGACAGATACAGACATTTCCTGTCCGCTTAAAAAAGGTAAGGGATTTTTCTGCTGCACAGGTGTGCACAGGGGGAATCCACACGGAAGAAATCCACACAGATACGCTGGAATCACGGATTGTCCCGGGCATCTATTTCGTTGGTGAACTTTTGGATGTCGATGGAATCTGTGGGGGATATAATTTGCAATGGGCATGGTCCAGCGGACATGTCGCAGGAAGTAAAGTAGGTTCATAATGATTAAAATCAATCAGTTAAAGCTTCCAGTAGGACACTCCCAAAAAGATCTGGAAGATAAAATCAGAAAAACACTTCGTATTCCATCGAAAGAAACATTTCATTACGAGGTGATGCGGCGTTCCCTCGATGCACGGAAAAAGCCGTCATTGTTTTATGTATATTGCATCTATGTAACGATCCGTCAGGAAAACAGCATCGTAAAAAAACTGCATCAGCCTTCCGTCAGCCTTGTGACAGAAACCGGTTACCGTTTTTCGGAAATGGGGCATGAGCGTTTAAACCGGCGTCCGGTGATTGTGGGAGCCGGTCCCTGTGGTCTTTTTGCAGCCTGGCAGCTGACACTTGCAGGATATGCGCCGCTTATTTTAGAGCGCGGAAAACAGGTAGAAGACCGCAGTGCGGACGTAGAACGCTTCTGGAAAACCGGTATTCTGCAGCCGGATTCCAATGTACAGTTTGGAGAAGGTGGGGCAGGAACCTTTTCCGATGGAAAATTAAACACGGTGGTGAAGGATCCGTCCGGAAGAAACCGTTATGTACTGGAAACATTTGTAAAATTTGGGGCACCATCGGACATTCTTTACGATGCAAAACCACATATCGGAACCGATATTCTGGCGAAGGTGATCAAAAATATGAGGGATTACCTGATCAAACACGGCGCGGAGTTTCGTTTTCAGACCTGTTTAAAAGACATTCAGATAAAAGAAAATGCATTGCAGGCACTTGTGACGGAGGATGATACGGTGATTCCTGCCGATGTTGCCATTCTTGCACTTGGACACAGTGCAAGGGATACCTTTATGATGCTGCACCGGCACCAGCTTCCGATGGAAGCCAAAAATTTTGCCGTGGGATTCCGCGTGGAACATCCCCAGCAGATGATCGATGATGCCATGTACGGAAACGGAAAAAGAAACGCCCTGCGGCTTCCTGCCGCACCCTATAAGGTGACGTCCAATTTTCCAAACGGACGCGGGGTATATTCCTTTTGCATGTGTCCGGGCGGTTATGTCGTAAATGCTTCCTCCATGAAGGAAAAAACCTGTGTCAATGGTATGAGTTATTCGGGCAGAAGTGGGAAAAACGCAAATTCTGCCATTATTGTTTCGGTTTCCCCTGCCGATTACGGAGCACAGGATCCACTTGATGGCATGCACTTTCAGGAAACACTCGAACATAAAACTTATCAGCTGGGAAACGGAAAGATTCCGCAGCAGCTGTTTGGCGATTACCGGCAGAATATCGCAAGCCAAGGATATGGAGATTTTAATTCACAGACAAAAGGGCAGACCTGCTTTGCAAATCTCAGAGGTCTGATGACAGAGGACATGGAACATTCCTTTTTGCTTGGAATGGAACATTTTTCGAACATTATTCCGCAGTTTGACCGGTCTGATGCGATTCTTTCCGGCATGGAAACACGCACCTCATCTCCGGTGCGGATCATGCGGGATACAAATGGAGAGAGCCGTGTGCACGGAATTTATCCGGGTGGAGAAGGCGCAGGATATGCGGGAGGCATTATGTCGGCAGCGATGGACGGTCTGCGTCTGGCTGATGATGTGATGAAACGTTATCATCCGGTTTATTAGAAAGAGAGAAAAAAGTGAAACAAGAAGTAACACCAATGATGCAGCATTATCTGCAGACAAAAGAAGAATACAAAGACTGTATCCTGTTTTACCGTCTGGGTGATTTTTATGAAATGTTTTTCGAGGATGCCAAAACAGTTTCAAAGGAACTCGAACTGACGCTGACAGGAAAAAGCTGTGGACTGGAAGAACGGGCACCGATGTGCGGGGTTCCGTTTCATGCCGCAGACGGATATATCAACCGGCTGGTCAAAAAAGGATACAAAGTAGCAATCTGTGAACAGGTGGAAGATCCGAAACTGGCAAAAGGAATTGTCAAACGGGAAGTCATCCGTGTAGTCACTCCGGGAACAAACATTGATATGCAGTCGTTAGACGAGGCAAAAAACAATTATCTCATGTGTATCGTATATATCGGGGATAAATACGGCATTGCGACGACCGACGTTACGACCGGAGATTTCTTTGTAACGGAAGTGGACAGTGAACGAAAACTGTTGGACGAGCTGAATCGTTTCAGTCCGACAGAAATCATCTGCAACGAGCCGTTTTATATGAGCGGGGTAGATATCGATGATATGAAGGAGCGCATGGGAATTGCGGTATCCGCTCTGGATTCCTGGTATTTCGGGGATGATCTGGCAAAGGAAACGCTGTTGTCCCATTTTCATGTACAGAGTCTGGAAGGGCTGGGACTGATGGATTACGACTGTGGTGTGATTGCCTCCGCGGCATTACTGAAATATCTGTATGAAACACAAAAGAACACCCTTTCTAATATTCTGGAACTCCGTCCGTATTCCATCGGGAAATATATGATCATTGACAGTTCCTCCCGGAGAAATCTCGAACTGGTAGAGACCATGCGGGAAAAACAAAAGCGTGGTTCCCTGCTCTGGGTACTGGATAAGACAAAGACGGCAATGGGTGCCAGACTTCTGCGCTCTTACGTGGAACAGCCGCTGATCGACAAAACAGAGATATTAAAACGGCAGGAACTGATTACAAATTTAAATGATCAGGAGATCACCCGGGAAGAATTGCGGGAATATTTAGGACCAATATATGATCTGGAACGTCTGATTACCAGAATTACATACCAGACCGCCAATCCGCGGGATATGATTGCTTTTTGCAATTCTTTAGAAATGCTGCCTCCGATTAAAACACTGCTTGAGGATTTAAAGGGAGAGCTTGCCACCGGAATCCGGGAACATTTTGACTGTCTGGAAGATCTGTGTGCACTTTTGAAGTCTTCCATCAACGATGATCCTCCGATTTCCGTACGTGACGGCAACATCATAAAAACCGGATACAATGAGGAAGTGGACCGGCTGCGGAACGCATCAACGGATGGAAAGAAATGGCTGGCAGACTTAGAGGGCAAAGAACGCGAAAAGACTGGAATTAAGAACCTGCGTATCAAATACAACAAAGTGTTTGGATATTATCTGGAAGTGACCAATTCCTTTAAGGATCAGGTGCCGGATTACTATGTGAGAAAGCAGACACTGACCAATGCCGAGCGCTATATTACGCCGGAATTAAAAGAACTCGAAGATACGATTCTCGGTTCCCAGGATCGTCTGGTCGAATTAGAATACGATCTGTTCCGCCAGATCCGGGATACCATCGCGGATAATGTTGCACGTATTCAGGCAACCGCACGGGCAGTGGCGCAGATTGATGTGTTTGTTTCCCTGGCACTTGTGGCAGGACAGAATAATTACTGCAAACCAAAGATCAACGAATCCGGCGTGATTGATATCAAAGGCGGCCGTCATCCGGTTGTCGAAAAAATGATTGTCAATGATATGTTTATAGACAATGACACGTATCTGGACAATCACAATAACCGGATTTCCATCATTACCGGTCCGAATATGGCAGGAAAATCTACCTATATGCGCCAGAGCGCACTGATCGTTCTGATGGCACAGATTGGAAGCTTTGTTCCGGCAGAATCTGCCAACATTGGAATTGTGGACCGGATTTTCACGCGTGTCGGGGCTTCAGATGATCTGGCAAGTGGGCAGAGTACCTTTATGGTAGAAATGAATGAAGTGGCAAATATTCTCCGCAATGCCACGGCGAATTCCCTTCTGATTCTGGATGAAATCGGACGCGGAACCAGTACCTTCGACGGACTCAGCATTGCCTGGGCGGTTGTTGAATATATCAGCAATCCCAAATTACTGGGAGCAAAAACACTGTTTGCCACACATTATCATGAACTGACGGAACTGGAAGGAAAATTAAACAGTGTCAATAATTATTGTATTGCGGTCAAGGAAAAAGGAGACGACATCGTCTTTTTGCGCAAGATTGTAAAGGGCGGCGCAGACAAAAGTTATGGAATACAAGTTGCTAAACTGGCAGGGATTCCGGAACTTGTGATTAACCGTGCGAAAGACATTGTCAACCAGCTTTCTGCAAACGATATTACGGAAACCGTGAAAAATATATCCGTGGAAGGACAAGCCTCCGGCAAAAAGAAAAAACCGCATCTCGATGAGGTGGATTTGACACAGATGTCATTGTTTGACACCGTAAAAGATGACGATATCATTCAGGAACTGCGGGACGTGGATATCAGCCACATGACCCCGATGGATGCACTCAATAAACTGTATGAACTTCAGAACAAAGTTAAAAACCGCTGGTAGGATATAAAAAAGGAAAAACGAATGAGCAAAATTGCGTTATTAAGTCAGGAGACAATTGATAAGATTGCAGCAGGAGAGGTCGTGGAACGCCCAAGCTCTGTGGTAAAGGAGCTTGTGGAAAACGCCATTGATGCAGGGGCATCCGCCATTACCGTGGAGATCAAAGAAGGGGGCATTTCCCTGATCCGCATCACGGACAATGGATGCGGAATTCCAAAAGAAGAAGTTCCACTGGCCTTTTTGCGGCATTCAACCAGCAAAATCCGCAGTGCAGAAGATCTGATGTGTGTACATTCTTTAGGATTCCGTGGGGAAGCACTCTCCAGCATTGCTGCTGTTTCCAGAGTGGAAATGATCACCAAACCAGCCGATGCCCTGACCGGCACCCGGTACGTGATCGAAGGCTCAAAAGAAATTGCAGACGAAGAAATCGGTGCTCCCGATGGCACAACATTTCTGGTCCGGGATCTGTTTTACAATACCCCTGCCAGACGCAAATTTTTAAAGACGGCACAGACAGAGGGCACCTACATCAGTGACATGCTGGAAAAACTTGCCCTGTCCCATCCGGATATTTCTTTTAAATATATCAACAACAACCAGACAAGACTGCACACTTCCGGAAACGGGAAAAAACGGGATCTCATTTATCATATTTACGGACGTGAGATTGCGGCGGCACTGTTAGAGGTAAACTACAAGGGAGAATATTTCTCCCTTTCCGGCTATATTGGAAAACCTGTGATTAACCGCGGAAACCGGAATTACGAAAACTATTTTATCAATGGACGCTACATCAAAAGTTCTCTGCTTTCCAGATCGATAGAAGAGGCTTATCATAATTTCCTGATGCAGCACCAGTATCCGTTTACAGTTTTGTATTTCACATTTCCGGAGGATACCCTAGATGTGAATGTGCATCCGACAAAAATGGAGCTGCGGTTTGGACACAATCAGGAAATTTACAAAGAATTGTGTGATGTTCTCTTCGGACTGCTTTCCCATAAGGAACTGATTCCGGAAGTCCCGGTAGATGAAGCAGAACATAAAAAAAAGAATCTTCCCCCGGCATACAAAGAACCGATTCCGGAACCATTTGAAAAGCGAAGAATCAATGAAATCCGACAGCAGCATCACCAGCCTCCGATTCCGGAAAAACCGGTTTCTCCTGTGGCTTTGCCTGTGCCATCAAAAAAAGCACCGGCATTTGAGCCGTATGTGCCACAGCATCCGGATAAAACCATGGTACGGGAATCCTTTGACCCGTTCCCAAAGCGGGAGGAAACAGCCTCTCCTGCAGATATTCCCAAAAAACAACCAGCTGGCGAACAGATGACCCTTGCCGCTGCTTCACCGGAATTTTTAACGGATGATGCCCGCAAAAAGCACCGCATCATCGGACAATTGTTTCAAACCTACTGGCTGATCGAATACGAGGATAAATTGTATATCATGGATCAGCATGCGGCACATGAAAAGGTACTTTTTGAACGGATGATGGCAAAATTAAAAGAAAAAGAATTTACATCCCAGGCAGTCAGCCCGCCCATTGTGCTGAGTCTGGATGCCCATGAGCAGGAAATGTTAGAGACGTATCTGCCGGAAATCAAAAAATTCGGGTATGAGATCGAAAATTTCGGTGGCAGAGAATATATGATCTCTGCAGTACCGGATAATCTGTACCATATTGACATGAAAGATCTGTTTATCGAAATGCTTGATGATTTTTCCAACCTGACCGGACGGCAGACACCGGAACTGATACTGGAAAAAGTAGCCACCATGTCCTGCAAGGCAGCGGTAAAGGGAAATCATAGACTGAGCCTGCCGGAAGTGGATGCACTCATGACGGAATTGCTGACGCTGGAAAATCCGTTTTGCTGTCCACACGGCCGGCCAACCATCATTTCCATGTCAAAATACGAAATAGAGAAAAAATTTAAGAGGATTGTTTCATGAAACCACTTGTCATTCTTGCAGGTCCCACAGCCGTCGGGAAAACCGCTTTATCAATAAAACTTGCAAAAAAAATAAACGGCGCCGTTATTTCCGCGGATTCGATGCAGGTATATAAACACATGGATATCGGTTCTGCAAAAGTCATGCCGGAAGAGATGAAAGGAATCCCCCATTATCTGATCGATGTGTTAGAGCCGTCCGAAGAGTTTAATATTGTCCGTTTTCAGCAGATGGCAAAAGAGGCCCTGCAGCAGATCTATGCCGCCGGACAGATCCCGATTATCGCCGGCGGAACCGGATTTTACATCCAGTCCCTGTTGTACGACATAGACTTTTCCAAAGAGGAATCCGATACGGCATACCGTACAGAACTTACGGCATTTGCAAAAGAATACGGGGCGCATGCCCTGCATGAAAAATTAAAAGAAATTGATCCGGTTTCTTATGAAACCATTCATGAAAATAATATCAAACGGGTCATCCGTGCACTGGAATTTTACCATCAGAACCATACGCCGATTTCCGCACACAACGAAAAAGAACATCAGAAAACATCTCCGTATCGTTTTGCATATTTTGTACTGACGGACGAACGGGAAAAATTATACCGGCGCATTGATCAGCGCGTGGACTTAATGATGGAGCAGGGACTTCTTACAGAAGTAAAAACGCTGTATGATATGGGATGCCGCAAAGATATGGTTTCCATGCAGGGACTGGGATACAAAGAAATTTTAGATTATCTGGACGGCAGCTGCTCCCTTGAGGAAGCGGTGTATGTGATCAAACGGGAAACCAGACATTTTGCGAAACGGCAGCTTACCTGGTTCCGCCGGGAAAAGGATGTCATCTGGCTGGACAAATCCGAATTCAATGACCGGGAAGATCATATGTTACAGAAAATGACGGATGTTTTACACGAGAAAGGAATCATACAATGAATCAGTTACTGGAAGAAAAATATAAAGAACTTGGAATTTCCGAGAAAGTTTATGCATTTGGCGAAAAAATCGAACAGGAATTAAAAGAGCGTTTTGAAAAGATTGATGCAAATGCGGAATACAATCAGATGAAAGTCATTGCAGCCATGCAGAAAAACCGTGTGAGTGCAGAATGTTTTAATATTTCGAGCGGATACGGATATAATGATATGGGAAGAGATACTTTAGAGCGGGTATATGCCGACTGTTTTGGCGGGGAAGATGCACTGGTACGTCCACAGATTACCTGTGGAACCCATGCGCTTGCCCTCGCCCTGATGTCCAATCTGCGTCCGGGCGATGAGCTTCTTTCTCCGGTCGGAAAACCGTACGACACTCTGGAAGAAGTAATTGGCATCCGCCCATCCAGAGGTTCCCTTGCCGAATACGGAATCACTTATTCCCAGGTGGATCTGCTGCCGGACGGTTCATTTGATTACGATGGAATCCGCAATGCAATCCATGAAAACACCCGCCTGGTAACCATCCAGCGCTCCAAGGGATACCAGACACGTCCAACGCTGTCGGTCGAGCGGATCGGGGAACTGATCACATTTATCAAAAATATCAAACCGGATGTCATCTGTATGGTTGACAATTGTTACGGAGAGTTTGTGGAAGACCGGGAGCCACTTGCAGTGGGAGCGGATATGATGGTCGGTTCCCTGATTAAAAACCCGGGAGGCGGCCTTGCTCCGATTGGCGGATACATTGTCGGGAAAAAGGAATGTGTGGAAAATGCGGCATATCGCCTGACTTCCCCTGGACTCGGAAAAGAAGTAGGAGCTTCGCTTGGTGTGATCCATTCCTTTTATCAGGGCCTCTTTCTTGCACCGACCGTTGTAAGCGGTGCCTTAAAGGGAGCCATTTTTGCGGCAGATATTTATGAAAAACTGGGGTATAAAGTGGTTCCGGACAGTACAGAAAGCCGCCATGACATTATTCAGGCTGTGGAATTTCAAAACCGGGATGCCATGATTGCTTTCTGTGAAGGAATTCAGGCTGCTGCACCGGTAGACAGCTATGTCACTCCGGAGCCATGGGCAATGCCTGGTTATGACTGTGATGTTATTATGGCAGCAGGTGCTTTCGTACAGGGTTCTTCCATCGAACTTTCCGCAGACGGTCCGGTGAAACCGCCATATGCCGTTTACTTTCAGGGAGGGCTGACATGGTACCATGCAAAGCTTGGAATTCTTATGTCTTTACAGAAACTTTATGAACGCAACCTTGTTAATATAGATGAACTGTGCTAAAATAATATGAGTTTTCATGTGGCTTCGGAAAAGTAGAAAGGAACCTGTTTTGAGTCACATTTCAATGAAAAACCTGCCGGAATCGGAACGTCCTTACGAACGTTTTCAGATTCTTGGAGCAGAGGCGCTGTCGGATGCAGAGCTTCTTGCAATTATATTAAAGACAGGAGCAAAGGATTATACGGCTTTGGATCTTGCGCGTGATCTTTTGTCGGAGTGTCAGGGAAATCTTTTGAATCTGTACGAAATCGGATATGAACAGCTTTTAGAACGCAGGGGCATTGGCCCGGTCAAGGCAACACAGCTGAAAGCAATTGCGGAGCTTTCCAAGCGCATTGCCAGAACCGGACGCGGATATCATTTATCCATGAACTGTCCGTCTTCCATCGCCGATTATTATATGGAAGAACTCCGGCACCGCAGGGAAGAGGCCTTTATGGCAGCTTTCTTTGATTCCAAATGCAAATTTTTAGGAGACAGTGTGATCGCAACCGGGAGCATCAGTTATGCATATGTTTCTCCCATGGAACTGTTTCGCAAAGCACTGCTTCGAAATGCTGTTATGATCGTTATCCTGCACAATCATCCGAGTGGAGACCCAACTCCAAGCACAGAAGACAAAAAGCTTACCGAACAGATTCGGGCAGGCGCCTCGGTGTTGGGATTAACCCTTGCTGATCATATCGTAATCGGAGATCAGCAGTATTTCAGTTTTCGCGAAAATAAATTGTTATAACACAAGAAAAGGGAGAAGACAATGAGTAACAATATTTATGGTATTGACTTCGGTACATGTAATTTTAAAGTATTCAGTAAATCCAGTGGAAAAGTGGTATCTGAAAAAAACACCATTGCCATTATCAACAAAACGCAGATTTATGCGTATGGTGATGATGCCTATGCAATGTATGAAAAAGCACCGGAAAGCATCAACGTTACGTTTCCGGTTTCTACGGGAGTGATCGCAGATTACAATTTTCTGCAGACCATGATTTTTGATTATATTGAGAAAAAATTAAAAGGAAGAGTAAAGAATGCAGAATTTCTTGTCGCAGTACCGACAGACATTACCGATGTAGAAAAACGTGCATTCTTTGAACTTTTTTATAAAAGCAAATTTCGTCCGAAAAACGTTATGCTCTGTGAAAAACCACTTGCAGATGCCGTTGGACTTGGGATTGATGTAAATCAGCCTACCGGAGTCATGGTCGTGGATATGGGAGCAGACACGATCGAAATTTCTGTGATTTCTCTCGGAGGACTTGTACTCAGTGATCTGATGCATTTCGGGTCCAATCGTCTCGATGAGTCTATCATCAGCTATATCCGCAGGGAATTTAACCTTGTGATCGGAAAGAAAACCGCCAAAGCATTAAAAGAAGAGCTTGGAAGCGGACTTCCGGGAAGACAGGAAACGATGACCGTTGTTGGTCTGGATGTCGTAAGCGGTCTTCCGGTGGAACGTGAAATTACCGCAGAGGTTGTCTATGAAGCAATCAAAGCAAATCTTGAATCGATCTGTTCGTCTATCAAACTGATTCTGGAGAAAACACCACCGGAACTTGCCAGGGATATTATCTATGCAGGTATTTATATCACAGGCGGCGGATCAAAAATCAAAGATCTTGACCAGTTGTTTACACAGATTACAAATATTAAAGTAAATACCTGTGAGAATCCGGAAGAGAGCGCAGTCCGCGGTCTTTCAAAGATTGCTACGGACTCCAAATATAAACGGATTCCATTCAGCATGAAAAATACTACGTTAAAGTAAGAAACAAGGATTCGAGGATTTTATGAAAAAATTTCGCAGTTTTCGCAATAAGAAAAAGCATCTTTCAAGTAAATATATTTTGCTGATCCTTACCGGCGTGTGTATTGTTGCTCTGTTTACGAGTCTGGTATTTAATCTTTCCGGAGGTCCTTTAAATTCAGTTGCCGGATATGTATTTGTTCCGATGCAGAAGGGAATCAACAATGCCGGTTCCTGGATTTCAGGAAAAGCAAATGACTTTCAAACACTTGGAGAAGTTTTAAAAGAAAACAAAAAGCTTCAAAATCAGGTAGACGATCTGACCAATCAGTTAAACGTCACAAAGCTCGAACAATACGAACTGGATAATTACCGGGAACTTCTGGATCTGGATGATAAATATTCCGGATATCAGAAGGTCGCAGCAAATGTGATCGCCATGGACGGAACCAACTGGTTTTCAAGTTTTACGATTGACAAAGGTTCCAAAGAAGGCATCAAAAAAGGCATGAACGTCATTGCCGGAAGCGGTCTGGTCGGAATCGTCACAGACGTCGGTCCGAATTTTGCCAAGGTGCGAAGCATCATCGATGATTCTAGTAATGTAAGTTCCATGGTTCTGACCACAAAAGATAATTTCAATGTCGGTGGCAGCTTAAAGTCCATGAATCAGGATAAAGTGTTACCATTTACAGAACTCCGGGATGAAGATGATAAGGTAAAGGTCGGCGATCCGGTCGTGACTTCTTATGTGTCGGATCAGTATCAGGAAGGAATTCTGATTGGATACATTGCCTCCATTGAAAAAAATGCAAATAACCTGACAAAATCAGGAACCATTACGCCGGTCGTTGATTTTCAGCATCTGCGGGAGGTGCTTGTCATTACGACACTCAAAGACACCGGAGAAAAGGAACTGTCTTCCCAGAAGGCATCCGATACTCAGGCAGAAACACAGGACAATACCGAAACACAAAAATCACAGGAGTAGGAAATGCGTAGAAAAATTGTGCTTTTTATTATTATAGCAATCTGTTTTCTCTTACAGACAACCGTTTTTCGAGCTTTGACATTTGCCAATATCGGTCCGAATCTGCTGATTATTGTGGTGTCTTCTTTTGGACTCATGCGTGGAAAAAAAGAAGGGCTGTGGGTTGGATTCTTTTGTGGATTGCTTATCGACATATTTTTTGGGTTTTATCTCGGAGGATATGCTTTACTTTATATGTACATCGGTTACATCAACGGATTGTTCAAAAAAAGATTTTACCCGGATGATATTAAGCTTCCGATGATTCTGATCGGCTCGAGTGATATCGTAAATAACCTGATAATCTATATCGTTATGTTTTTTATGCGCAGCCGGTTTTCTTTCTGGTATTATTTTACATCCATCATACTGCCGGAATTTGTTTATACCATGGTGATAACCATCTTTTTGTATTTTATTCTTCTCAAGATTAATCAGAAACTTGAGGAACACGAGAAAAGGAGAGCTATAAAATTTGAGTTATGATATCAAAGATTTTCTGAAGAAATTTTTCAGTTCGCGCCTTTTTGTGCTTGCCGCGGTATTTATCGTATTTTTCGGAATTATCCTTGCAAGAATCTTTACCCTTCAGGTCGTCAACGGAAAGTCTTATCAGGAAAACTTTTCTTTAAAGATTCAGATGAAGCAGCCGATCAATGCGGCACGTGGAAATATATATGACAAAAACGGAAAGCTTCTGGCTTACAATGAACTTGCATATTCCATTTCCATCAATGACAGTACAACCTATTCAAGCACAAAAGAAAAAAACAAGGCTGTCAATGCAGAACTTGCAGAGATTCTTACGGTTTTAAAGAATAATGGTGAAACGCTGAATAATGATTTCAAAATTGACCGGAAAAAAGACGGTACATACAGCTTTAATGTATCCGGTTCCTCGCTGAACCGTTTTCGTGCGGATGTTTTCGGAAAAGGCTCTGCCGATGATCTTGAATATGACAAGGAGACCGGAATCGATGAGGCAAATGCAACCGCAGAACAGATTATGGAATATCTGATGGGAAAAGACAACTTTGGCATCAGTTCGAAGTATGATGGGGATCTGGCATACCGTATCGTTGTTGTTCGTTATGCCATGCTTGGAAACCGCTTTGCAAGATACAAGGAAGTAAAAATCGCAACCGATGTATCGGACAAGACCGTTGCTTATGTAAATGAGCACATGGACACACTAAGCGGCATTTCCGTCAACGAAGATATGATCCGGAAATATAACTACAGTGAATATTTTTCATCAATCATCGGATACACCGGACCGATTTCAGAGTCGGAGTATACGGCACTGCACAAAAAGAATAAAGATTATACCCAGAATGACACCGTCGGAAAAGCCGGGCTGGAGCAGTATTACGAGACCTATCTGCGTGGGAAAAACGGAGAGCAGAAATTTTATATTGATAATGTAGGAAGAATTTCCGAAATTATCAGCAGCACCGATTCCGTAGCCGGAGATGACCTGTATCTGAGTATCGACGCAGATCTGCAGAAAGCTACCTATCTGGCATTGCAGAATGAGATTGCGGCGATTGTGTATTCCAATATCAAATCAGGGGAGATTCCGATCAACGATGTGTATACGGCTCTGATTGGCAACAGTGTCATCAACACAGAGCATTTTTCAAAATCGAAAGCCTCTGACACGGAAAAAAGTGTGTTAAGTGTTTTTAAATCCCGGCAGAAGACAACGCTTGGCAAAATAAAACAGGAACTGACCAGTTCACCGGAAGCACTGAATACAATGTCGGATGAAGTGTTGGATGAATTTACTTACATCATTTCCATGTTAAAAGACGATCAGGTACTCTTAAAAAATGAGATTGATACCAGTGATTCTGTTTACCAGAAATGGAAAGACCAGAAAATCAGCCCGAAAGAGTATTTAAATTACTGTATCACACAGCACTGGATTGATATCAGTCAGCTGAATGTCGATGAAAAATATGCGGACTCAACAGAAGTATATGATGCATTATGCAAGTATATTCTAAAGAACATTAAGACAGATACGGAATTTTCCAAAATTATATACCAGTATATGATTACACGTGGCGAAATCTCCCCGCGTCAGCTCTGTCTGATTCTGTTCGATCAGGGAGTATTGGATTATGATGATGCAACCGTAAACAAATTGAAAAACGGATCGTTGTCTCCACGGGATTTTCTCATGAAAAAGATTTACAACATTGAGATTACGCCTGCACAGCTTGCACTTGAACCATGTACCGGTTCCTGTGTGGTGACGGATGAAAAAACAGGGGAAATTCGTGCCATGGTAAGTTATCCCGGATATGACAGCAACAAACTTGCCAATGGTGTGGATTCGGAATATTTTGCATCTCTGCAGCATGATAAATCTTCTCCGCTGCTCAATTATGCGACGCAGCAGAAGACCGCACCCGGTTCCACCTTTAAGCTGGTTTCCGCAACAGCCGGTCTGGCAGAAAACGTGATTACGACATCCGACCAGATCCGGTGTACCGGAATTTATAATGACATCAGTAACAAACCAAAATGCTGGATTTATCCGGGCAGTCACGGACTTGACAATGTTTTCGAGGCAATTCGGGATTCCTGTAACGTCTTTTTCTATACGGTCGGCAACCGGCTGGCACAGAAAAAAACAGGATCTTATAATGATGCCAACGGTATTGATCTGATTCAGAAATATGCACATATCTATGGCCTGGATCAAAAAACAGGACTGGAGATTTCGGAAAGCAAATCATCTGTTGCGACAAAATATCCGGTTATGGCTGCCATTGGACAGAGTGATAACAACTATACCACCGTTGCATTGTCCCGCTATGTAACAGCCGTGGCCTCCGGCAAAAAATATAATTATCAGCTGATGAATAAAATCGTGGATGCAGATGGAAAGACGGTCAAAAAATATAAGGCCGACTATGAAGATATTTCGGACACCTTAACAAGCAGCCAGTGGGATGCCATTCATTCCGGCATGCGCGAAGTGGTTTCTACCATGGACCGCTTCCAGGGATTTGATATTCCGGTTGCCGGAAAAACCGGTACGGCACAGCAGGACGGACATGCCAATCATGGTCTGTTTGTTGGTTATGCGCCATATGATGATCCGGAAATTACCATCGCAGTACGAATTGCCAACGGTTACAATTCGCATAATGCGGCAACTGCGGCAAGAAATGTAATTTCATATTACTATAAAGAAACATCGATGAAAGATATCAAGGAAATGAAAGCAGCCGGTGCCAACGGTAACATAAGAAACTCTGTTGCCGATTAGTCACATAGATTACAATTTAAACTAACAGGAGGTTTATTTCATGGGTGAAGCAATTGTTTTCACTTCAGGAAAAGGCGGTGTTGGCAAGACTACAACAATTGCCAACATTGGCGCAGGACTTTCACGGTTAGATAAAAAAGTCATCATGCTTGATACAGACATGGGACTTCGAAATTTGGATGTTGTAATGGGAATGGAAGATCAGATCCAGTATAATCTGATCGACCTTCTCGAAAACAAATGCCGGTTAAAACAGGCATTGATCCGGGACAAGCGTTATCCGAATCTGTTTATGATTCCCGCAGCTCTCCGCTGCAGAAAGATTATGGATTATGAGAGTAAGCTGTATACGCTGATTTCCCATTTAAAACAGGAATTTGATTTCTGTCTGATTGACTGTCCGGCAGGAATCGAAGACGGGTTTCACTTTGCCGTATCTGCAGCAGATCGTGCAGTAGTTGTTACATCTCCGCATATTTCTGCTGTGCGGGATGCAGGAAGAGTCATCTGTCTGCTGGACGGTATGCGGCTTTCACAGATTGATCTGCTGATCAATGCCTACAATGCCCGTATGGTGCGAAAACACGATATGCTTTCGCAAAAAGATGTAGAAGATATTTTAGGACTTTCGGCAATCGGTGTAATTCCTGCCGATGAAAGAATTGTCGTAAGCCAGAATAAGGGAATACCTGTACTTTCCATGCACACAAAGGCCACCCGTGCATTTATGACCGCCGCAAGAGCATTCGCAAATCCACGTGTGATTCCGGTGGATCTGAATAAAGAAGATCCCTGCATCCGGCAGGGAAAAATATATCTGGGCGGAAAGGAATGTGAGTATGAAGGTTAATCGTTTTTCCCACAGACAGGACGGTTCCGGACCAATTGCCCGTGAACGTCTGAAATTAATGGCAGAATCCGCACCGTTTGAACATTCACCTGCTGCAGCAAGGCGAATGAAAAAGGAAATTTCAGATATTATTTCACGGTATTTTGAATTTTCTCCGGATGACTATGAGATAAGAGTTGTTTTGAAACAAAACAGGAAAAGAGCTTAAAATGTTAAAACAATACAAACTTAGAAATTATCATTTTCAATTGGTGATCAGCATACTGGTTTTAAATATCATCGGTATCCTGATCATTGGAAGTGCCAAACATTCTGTACAGAAAATGCAGATCTTAGGATGTATCATCGGTATGGTGGCGATGGTCATTGTATCCTTGATGGATTATTCCTTTATTCTGAGATTTACCTGGTTGTATTATATCGGAATCATTGTCCTGCTTGGTCTGGTTATGACAGGTATTGGTGACAGTGCCGGTGGAGCACAGCGCTGGATTGATTTTGGAGGTTTTCGTTTTCAGCCTTCCGAGCTGGCAAAAATCGTGCTGATTTTATTTTTCGCACGCTTTTTTTCCAAACATGCAGAGAACCTGAACACGGTAAAAACCATAGGTCTTTCTTTTGTCCTGATCGGAATTCCTCTGCTTTTGATTGTAAAGCAGCCGGATACTTCAACTTCCATCGCAATTGCATTAATTTTTATTAGCCTCTTGTTTATTGCCGGATTAAGTTATAAAATAGTATTAACCGTTTTGGGAATCTGTATTCCGACAGGATTGATAGGAATTACCGTTATACTTCGTATGGCACAATCCTCGGGAGATTACCGTTTCGGTCGAATTATGGCATGGTTATATCCACAGGACCCCAGATGGTCGGATATCGCAGCACAGCAGCAAAATTCGATTATGGCAATTGGATCAGGCCAGTTATGGGGGAAAGGTCTGAACAATTCCGCGGCCACATCCATGAAAAATGCGAATTATATCATTGAGCCACAGACAGATTTCATCTTCGCTGTTGCCGGTGAGGAACTCGGTTTTATAGGTACCATGGTAATTGTCCTTTTATTGCTGTTTATTGTGATAGAATGTATTCTGATCGCCCGGAAGGCAAAGGATCTCGCAGGAAGACTGATCTGTTGCGGCATGGCTGCACTGATTGGATTTCAGAGTATTTTTAATATTTTTGTTGCCACCGGTCTGATGCCGAATACAGGAATTCCGCTTCCATTTGTAAGTTACGGATTGACTTCTTTGCTTTCTTTGTATTTGGGAATGGGGTTTGTATTAAATGTTGGATTACAGCCGAAAAAATATTAGGGGGAATTGTTTAATGAATATTGGACTTGTAGCACATGACTCAAAAAAGAAATTAATGCAGAATTTCTGTATTGCATATCGTGGAATTCTGGCAAAAAACCAGTTGTTTGCAACCGGAACAACCGGACGTCTGATCGAGGAGGTTGCCAACCTCCAGATACATAAATATCTCGCAGGACATCTGGGAGGTTCCCAGCAGCTTGGTGCACAGATCGAGCACAATGAAATTGATCTCGTAATCTTTCTGCGTGATCCTCTGAAACCAAAGTCACATGAGCCGGATGTCAACAGCATTGTGCGGCTTTGTGATGAGCACAATATCCCGCTTGCAACCAATCTTGCCACAGCGGAGCTTTTGATTAAATCTTTGGATAGAGGAGACCTTGACTGGCGTGAAATGTACAAATAGAACTCATCATTTAAAAATAAAACTGCTATGTATTTCCTGCATAGCAGCTCTTTTTATGAACGGATGCGGAACCGGTAAGACCGCGGATATCCAGAATCCATACTCCCTGACGGGAGATAATTCTTCCGTCAGCAACCAGTTTTTTGCAAGAAATCTGTGTGTGACAAACGATATTAATTTTGGCACGGATCAGGTTCATGCAGATTATGCCGAAGGAGCTGGTGTTTTTGATCTGACAACCAAAGAAGTACTGTACAGCCAGAACCTTTTCGAAAAACTGTATCCGGCAAGTACCACAAAAATTCTGACAGCCTATATCATTATCCGCAACTGTGATCTGGATGATAAAGTAACCGTCAGTGCGGATGCCATTGCAAATATGGCGGATTCTTCCAAATGCGGACTTGCTGCCGGAGATGTACTTACTGTCCGGGATTTACTGTATGGACTGTTACTTGTCAGCGGAAATGATGCGGCAAATGTTCTTGCCGAATATTATTCCGGGTCAATTGATAAATTTGCAGAGGAAATGAATCGCGAAGCAAAAGCCCTGGGAGCAACACAGAGTCATTTTGTCAATGCAAACGGTCTGCCGGATGATGATCATTACACAACGATTTACGATATGTATCTGATCTTTCAGGCAGCAATTCAGACGCAGGATTTTATTGATATCATACATACCCAAAGTTATGATGCCGCTTATCAGAATGCATCCGGTAATGCCGTGACACAAACATGGGAAAGTACAAACCGTTATCTGAACGGTCAGACAACCGAACCGGAAGATATTACCGTAATCGGTGGAAAAACCGGTACCACAAACGCAGCGGGATACTGTCTTGTTTTGTATTCAAAGAATAAAAAGGGCGATGATATTGTCAGTATCGTTTACAAGGGAAAAACACGTTCCGATATGTATACGCTGATGAATCAGATTCTTTCAACCTTTGCGAATTAATGATTGTATTTCCTGTGCAAATATACTATAATTATGGTTATAAAGAACCGTTTTTTGTGACTTTTTATATTTGCAGGAGGAAGTGCCATGATTGAAATCATTTGTGGGGAAAAGGGAAAAGGAAAGACCAAGGAACTTTTAGAAAAAGTCAATCACACCGTCAGTACCGTTACAGGGAGTGTTGTTTATCTTGACAAAAGCCAGAAACATATGTATGAGTTAAACAATAAAGTCCGTCTGATCAATGTAGTGGATTATCCAATTACAAACTGTGATGAATTTTTAGGGTTTATCTGTGGGATTGTATCCCAGGATCACGATCTGGAAGAAATGTATCTGGACAGTTTTCTTACCATTGCATTCATTGAATCCGATCAGGACATGGTAAGGGCGATTGAAAAACTGGATATTATCAGCGAAAAATACAAAGTCCGTTTTATTTTAAGTGTTTCCAAAAATAAAGCGGATCTGCCGGAATATGCACAGGCGAAAGTAACGGTTTCGCTCTAAGAGATCCCGGTTTACGGAAGATGGGAGTGCTTCTTATTGAGAACACTCCCATTTTTTTTGTGTCTAATCCTCCAGAGAGGAACGGATTCTTCCGTAAAAGCTGATCAGATATAATCCGCTGAGTCCTACCAGCGCATATATGACACGCGTCAGCCAGGTCCCGTTTCCAAAGATAAAGGAAACCAGATTAAACTGGAAAAATCCAATCAGTCCCCATACAATACATCCAATTACTGCTAATGTTAAAAGGCAGTTATCAAGCCATTTCATTCTTCTTACCTCCATTTTTTATCCATAGTATGGAACAAAAAATTAAAATTATACACATTTCTTCTGATGATTGTATTTGCAGTTTGAAAATGGTAAGATAGAAGTATCAATCAGAGAGGTGGACTTTTTTGGCACGCAAACAGAATGTTGTACGAATGCATCATGGTCTGAATTTAAATATCGGAATCGTGATTTTTGTAATTATAATTATCTATGTCATCTTTAACCTTATATCGTATCTGACTTCCAGCCCGGTTGCTGAATACGAAGTGGGGCAGGGAACCATTGCAACAAACCATGTTTATCACGGACTGATTCTGCGCGATGAGACGGTTGTCTATGCAGGACAGAGCGGTTATATCAATTACTATCTGAAAAACGGGGCAAAAGCCTCCGTCAATGACGTAGTCTATTCCATTGACACCAGCGGGGAACTTTCCCGGCAGATTTCAGATGCCGCATCCACTGGAGACACCCTTGACCCCGAAACACTGAAAGAAGTTTCCTCCGATCTGGAGGTTTTCCGGAATTCCTATGACTCCAACACATTTTCTTCGGTTTATACATTTAAAAACGAACTCAATGCGCAGCTGACACAGACCCTTAGCATGAATGCCCTCAGTTCTTTAAATGAAGATGTAAAAACTGCTGTAGAAAACAATACATTTTATAAAAAAAAGTCGGAAAAACCGGGAATTATTGTATATTACACGGACGGTTATGAAAGTGTCACCACAGACAACTTTACTTCTGGTCAGTTTAACATGGCAGATTACAAAAGAAATTCCTTGGATGACCAGGAACAGGTCACGGCAAATACTCCTGCCTACAAACGGATTGACAGTGAAAAATGGAATATTCTGTTGCCGGTATCAGAGGATATGGCAAAACAGCTAAAAGATAATGAGTATATTAAAATCCGTTTCTGCAAGGATGATTTTACACTGACAGTTCCTTATTCCCTGACCAAAAAAGACGGAAGTTATTATGTAAACCTGAGTTTAAAAACGGCAATGATCCGTTATGTAAATGATCGTTTCGTCGATGTGGAACTTGTCGTATCTGAAAAAACTGGTCTGAAAATTCCGAATTCGGCCATTACAAAAAAACAGTTTTATACGGTTCCAAAAGAGTATTTTACACAGGGAGGCGATTCATCCGATCCCGGACTTATGATAGAAAACCATGCTGGAGATACCGGTTCGGTAACACTGGTTCAGCCAACGATATACTACGAAACGGATGATTTTTACTATATTGATGATGAAACTGTTTCTGCCGGCGATGTTGTGGTAAAAAACAATTCTTCCGGGACGTATACCATCGGCAGTGATGTGGACAAGCTCACCGGTGTTTATAATATCAACAAAGGGTATGCCGTATTTAAACAAATTGATATTCTTGCACAAAACAATAAATATACCATTGTCGATACAGGTACTTCCTATGGAGTGGCCCTGTATGACCATATTGCCTTAGACGGCAGTAAAATAAAAGAAAACCAGCTGGTTGTAAAATAAAAGGAGCGTATACATGATGGATTTACAGGAAAACCTGCAACAGGTAGAAGCAAATATATGCAAAGCATGCGAAAACGCAGGAAGAAAACGCAGTGATGTGACATTGATCGCTGTCAGCAAAACCAAGCCAATCGAAATGCTTCAGACCGTATATGATCTGGGGCCGCGTGATTTTGGGGAGAATAAAGTTCAGGAAATGTGTGAAAAAATGGAAGTTCTTCCAAAAGATATCCGCTGGCATATGATCGGACATCTGCAGACAAACAAAGTGAAATATATCATTGGAAAGACAGAACTCATCCATTCGGTGGACAGTCTGCATCTGGCAAAAGAAATCGAAAAACAGGCGGCAAAACAAAACGTAACCGTCTCGATTCTTGTCGAGGTCAATATTGCAGAAGAGGAGAGTAAATTTGGTATTCATAAGGAAGAAACCATTTCCCTTATCCGCCAGATTGCCGCTTTGCCGCATATCCAAATCCTTGGGCTGATGACGATTGCACCATTCGTGGAAAATCCGGAAGACAACCGCACTTACTTCCGGCAGATTCGCCAATTATCTGTTGACATTGACGCACAAAACATAGATAATGTACGTATGGATATTTTGTCCATGGGAATGACCGGAGATTATATGGTTGCAATTGAAGAAGGTGCAACCATGGTTCGCGTTGGAACCGGAATTTTCGGCGAAAGATATTATCAAAAATAAGGTGGTAAAAAATGAGTATTATTGATAAATTTCTCGATGTCATGCGTTTAAATGATGATGATTACGAATTTGATAACGAAGATTACGATTACGATGAAGAAGAGGATTATGAGGTAAAAGAAAAAAAACCTTCCCGCAGAGAACGCAAAAAAGAAGAGGAACAGCAGCAGACCGCAGCAACTTTTGATATTTCCGAAAAGCAGAGGCAGAAGCAGCAGAATAAAATTACACCAATCAACCGAAACCGCCGACAGGGACAACCGGGAATGGAAGTATGTGTGATCAAGCCAACTACCATTGAAGATGAGATTGAAATAACAGAAACCTTATTAAACGGACGTACCGTTGTAATCAACATGGAAGGACTCAGTGTAGATATTGCACAGCGGATCATTGATTTTACTTCCGGTGCTACCTTTGCCATGCATGGAAATCTACAGAAGATCTCCAATTACATCTTCCTTGCAACTCCAAATGGGGTTGACATTTCCGGAGATATTCAGGGACTTATGGAATCTTTTGATTTACCAGGATTAAATTAATGATATGAACGAACAGGAATTATGCCGGAAGCGTCTTTTGGATCTTTCCAGACAGGCGGACCGGAAAGGAATTGTATTATTCAGTGATTTTTTGAATTTAAATGAACAAAATATTTTTCATAGTCTGCAGAAGGAACTGTATACTACAGCAGAACTATCCGGTGGCTATGAGCAGGCAGAGCGTCAGATGGTTGCATTTATCCCTGATGCTCTTTGTTATGAATGGTCTTATCCGTTTGTTTGTATCCATGCGGTTCCCCAGTATCCAAAATATGCGGAAAAACTTACGCATCGCGATGTACTGGGGGCACTGATGCATCTTGGACTGGACCGGAGTAAAATCGGAGATATTGTTCTGCTGGAAAATGACATTTATATCTTTTGTTCAGAGACCATCTCAGATTTTATTATGGATCAGTTTACGCAGATCCGCCATACCATGATCCGGAGTTCGATTATCGAAGATGTCAGTACTCTTAAAGTCCATCCCGTTTTTGAGGAACACGATGATATGGTTGCTTCTAACCGCATTGATGCCATTATTGCGCGGGCATATCATTTATCCCGGTCGGAAGCTGCCGCATATCTTACGGCTGAGAAAGTTTTCATTAATGGACGCTGCATTACAAACTGCAATCAATCCTGTGACAACGGAGATATTGTTTCGGTTCGCCAAAAAGGGCGTTTTGTTTTTGAAACCGACCAGTCTCTCAGCAAAAAAGGAAAACTTCGCGTCCGGTTTATGATTTATAAGTAAGGAGAGAACAATGAATCAGAGAAAGACAAAAAAATATATGGGATACAGCGGTCTGCTTGTTATTCTTTTAATTGCCATCGACCAGTTTACCAAATGGCTTGCCTATACCCATCTGTACCAGAAACCGGATGTGTCTGTGATCGATGGGGTATTCCAGTTAAAATATCTCGAGAATGACAGTGCTGCATTTAGTCTGGATCCGGTTTCTATTCTGCACCGGATTTTTCATTTTACTTATTTTGACAGCCATCCGGAAGCTTTTTTGATGGCAAAAATGATCTTTTTTGCCGTACTGACCATCGTTGTGCTTGTTTTACTGGCTATTGTGTATCAGCGAATTCCATTGAACCGCCGTTTTCTTCCGCTGAATATCATAGCCGTCGGAATCTTTGCAGGGGCGGCCGGAAACCTGATTGACCGTGTAATTCATCACTATGTCATTGATTTCTTTTATTTCAGCCTGATCAATTTTCCGGTTTTTAATGTTGCAGATATTTATGTAACACTTTCTGCAATCGCATTGATCATTGTTGTGCTTTTTTATTACAAGGAAGAAGATTTTTCTTTGATTTTCACTGGAAAACTGAAAGATGAAAAGGAGTCCTAAAACCGTGCAGGAAGAATCATTTGAAGTACAGTACACACAGGAAGGGGAGCGTCTGGATAAAGTTCTTTCCGAAATTTATCCGGATTTCTCCCGTTCTTTTTTTCAAAAGCTGATAAAAGACAAACAAATTCAGGTAAACGGGGCAGTTCAAAAGGCCAGTTATCCGGTACATACAGAAGATCTCATACGTGTCACCATTCCGGATGCTGTCGAAACGACCATTGAACCGGAAAACATTCCGCTGGACATTCTGTATGAGGACAATGATGTCCTGATTGTGAACAAACCCAAAGGGATGGTTGTACATCCATCGGCAGGACATTATTCCGGAACACTGGTAAATGCTATCATGTATCACTGCAAAGATTCATTAAGCGGTATCAACGGACAGATACGTCCGGGGATTGTTCATCGTATTGATATGGATACAACCGGTTCCCTGATTGTGTGCAAAAATGATGAAAGTCACGTAAACATTGCAGAGCAGATCAAAGAACATACCGTCAACCGCATCTACGTTGGCATTGTCTGCGGAAATGTAACAGAAGATGAGGGAACCATCGAAGGCGCGATTGGAAGGCATCCGGTTGACCGCAAAAAAATGGCCATCAATGAGAAAAACGGGAAACCGGCAATCACCCATTATAAAGTTCTTGAACGTTTTGGAAATTATACTTATATGCAGTTCCGGCTTGAAACCGGGCGAACCCACCAAATCCGTGTACATATGGCAAGCATCGGGCATCCGTTACTTGGAGATACTCTGTATTCCAGTGGCAGATCACCGTTCAAACATCTGCAGGGACAGACGCTCCACGCAAAAACAATAGGATTCGTTCATCCAAAAAGTGGAGAATATATGGAATTTTCTGCTCCGTTGCCGGAATATTTTGATAATTTACTAAAATTGTTGAAATCCAGATCCTGAATGTTGTATAATATGTATATACTTTAAGAGATTACTTAAAGAATTTATGACATCGGAGGTAACGGGTATGGGTAATCATATTTATACAATCGGAAGAGAACTTGGAAGTGGTGGATACACAGTTGCAAAACTTTTAGCAGAACGTCTTGGAATCAGGCTATATGATAAAGAGCTTTTGGCACAGGCAGCGAAAGATTCTGGTTTTTGTGAAGAAATTTTCGAAAATCATGATGAACGTCCAACCAACAGTTTTCTGTATTCCTTAGTAATGGATACATATACCGGCGGAAATTATTCTGCAGCACCGTTTTTGGATATGCCGCTTAATCACAAAGTATTTTTAGCACAATTTGATACCATAAAAAAGATTGCATCCGAGGAGTCCTGTGTAATTGTAGGTCGCTGTGCAGATTACGCACTGGCTTCTAATCCGGACTGTCTGAGCATCTTTGTACATGCAGATATGGACGATCGTATCAAGCGTGTCAGCAAACGTGAGGATGTCACGGAATCAAAAGCCAAAGATATGATCCAGAAAAGAGATAAGCAGCGTTCCAGCTATTATAATTATTACACCTGTAAGAAATGGGGAGACTCCAGAAGCTATGATCTGACACTTAACACAAGTAAGATCACACCGGAGGCGTGTGTCGACATTATTCTGGATTTTCGAAAGAAAATGGAACAGAAGAAATAAAGCAATTCAGCTCTGAAAAAAGGAACCGGTCTTAAGGTCCGGTTCCTTTTCTTGTATACTTTAAAAATCTATTGAAAATATTAAGAGGAATGAAATCCATGCGATTTGTAATACAACGTGTCACTGAAGCAACATGTGAAGTTGATCAAAAAATTACCGGACAGATAACAAACGGCTTTTGCGTCCTGATCGGAATTGCAGAAACCGATACCAAAAACATTGCTGATAAAATGATTCGAAAACTCCTTGGGATGCGCATCTTCGGTGATGAAAACGGAAAAACAAACCTGTCTTTACATGATATCGAAGGCTCCCTGTTATTAATATCACAGTTTACATTATATGCGGACTGCCGGAAGGGAAACCGTCCATCTTTTATCAAAGCCGGAAATCCGGAACTTGCAAACAATCTCTACGAATATATTATTGCAAAATGCAAAGAAGAAATTCCGGATGTACAAACCGGAATCTTTGGTGCAGATATGAAAATTTCTCTGGTAAACGACGGGCCTTTTACCATATTGCTGGATTCTGAAGATCTTGCATAATGGCTTGCAAAGGCATACGCGGAGTGATATCCTGATTTTATCAGGAGAACTATTCGTTAAACTTAGGTTTTGCGAATAGTTGCATGGGTGCCACTATTGCCGTTTCCGCGAACGCCTTGGAGTGCCTTTTGCATATTCCATTAATTTAGCACAAGTAAAGGAACCATTATATGAAACTACAACAATTATACAGTTATGTCCGCCAGGCAATTGACGATTACCAGATGATTGCTGATGGTGACAGGATTGCCGTCGGCATTTCCGGAGGAAAAGATTCTCTGACACTTTTATATGCATTATCCGGATTACGCAGATTTTATCCAAAGAAATTTGAATTGGCAGCTTTGACCGTTGATCTGGGATTTGATCATTATGATCTGTCCGAAATCCGGCAGCTTTGTAAAACGCTTGATGTCGAATATCATGTAATCAAAACCAAAATTGGCGAAATTGTTTTTGAAGAACGAAAAGAACGTTCTCCATGCGCGCTATGTGCAAAAATGCGAAAAGGCGCATTAAATGACTATGCGAGGCAAATTGGATGCTATAAAGTTGCCTATGCGCATCACATGGACGATATCATAGAAACCATGTTTTTATCAATGTTTTATGAAGGACAGTTTTATTCGTTTGCCCCTGTCACCCATTTAGACCGCAGCGGAATCACTGTCATCCGGCCACTGATGTATGTTCCGGAAGCAAATGTCATCGGATTTCTTCATAAATATCATCTTCCCCTTGTGAAAAATCCGTGTCCGGCAGATGGGGAAACCAAACGTGAATATGTCAAACAACTTGTCCGGCAGATTAATTTAGAAAACCCCGGTGTCAAAAAACGCATTTTCCATGCAATATGCACCGGCAGAATAGAAGGGTGGAATATCAATGGAAAACAATGAAAAAGCATATTACGAAAAAGTAGATATTGATAACGAATTAAAACTGCGGAAGCAGCTTGCTGCTCTTCCACCCTACTGCAAACAGTATTTTATAGCAATCGAATCCAAAACCCAGTCACGGACAAGACTTGCCTATGCCTATGATCTTTCCTGTTTTTTCGATTATCTGCACGAAAACAACCCAATTTGCAAAAAAATGAGCATTACGGAGATTCCTCTGAGCATTCTGGAAAGCCTAAAACCCATGGATCTGGAAGAATATCTGTATAATTTAAAAGTATATGAAAAGGACGGTATGGCACATACCAACGAGGAACGGGGAATCAAGCGGAAACTCTCCTCTCTCCGCTCCTTTTATAAATATCTGTACAAAAATGAGTTTATACAGTCGAATCCAGCATCCAAAGTAAGTACCCCGAAAATCCACGACAAAAATATTATCAGGTTAGATGCGGATGAAGTTGCCAATCTGCTTGATGAAGTCGAATCTGGCGAAAATTTAACCAAAAAGCAACAAATGTTCCATGACCGCACAAAAGTGCGTGATTTGGCTCTTCTGACGCTTATGCTGGGGACAGGAATCCGTGTCTCGGAATGTGTCGGCCTGGATCTGGACGATGTCGATTTAAAAAACAACGGAATCAAGATCCACCGGAAAGGTGGCGCAGAAGTTGTTGTATACTTCGGAGAGGAAGTCAGAAATGCCCTGTGCGGATATATGGAAGAACGAAAACTGATCACTCCGGTTTCCGGGGATGAAAATGCACTGTTTTTATCTATGCAGAAACGAAGAATCGGGGTCCGCGCAGTGGAAAATCTCGTAAAGAAATACGCAAAACTTGTTACAAACTTAAAGAATATTACCCCACATAAACTGCGAAGCACCTATGGCACCTCTCTTTACCGGGAAACAGGTGATATTTATCTGGTTGCAGATGTCCTTGGTCATAAAGATGTCAATACAACAAAAAAACATTATGCTGCCATTGAAGAGGACAGACGCCGCAGTGCCGCAAAATATGTTCATCTTCGTGAAGACTAAACGTAAAAATCTTTTTAAAAAGGTAAAAAAAGAGGTAAAAATTTTTAGGAAAAATAAAATTCTATGAAAATATAAGGAGGACAAAAAGAAATGGACTTATTATGGAAAGAACGAAAAAGAATCTGGTGCGGACTTTCGCTTACCTTCACTGTGTACAGTTATGACAACGAAAGATTCTATGTAAAAAGCGGTTTTTTAAATCAGCGGCAGGATGAGGTCCGTCTGTACCGCATTCAGGATCTGACCGTGACCAGATCATTGTCTCAGCGGATTTTCGGAATGGGAACCATTCTTGTAAATTCTTCCGACAAAACCCTTGGCGATTTTGAAATTAAAAATATCAAAAATGTCATGGATGTAAAAGAACAGCTCTCTGCGCTGGTTGAAATACAGCGAGATCAAAAACGGGTATATACCAGAGAAAATATCTCCGGGGATTCCGAAGCCGATCATGATGATTATATGTAATCAGAATGTAAAATTTCCTGTATCCATTGAAAAAGGATACAGGAAATTTTTTACCTGTGTGCCTGCATTTCCTGTTGTATTTTTTCTTCAATCCGGATTTTTACCAGATCGGCAATCTCCTGCGTTTTCATTCCCTTATACTCTTCGTAACAGATCGGTTTTAAATAATGCACATATGTTGTGATTGGTCCGATATGAAAACTGTTAAACACCTTATACGAATCAATCAGTGCAATAGGAACGATCGGTGCATGTGATTTTAAAGCGATCTTAAAACTTCCTGCCTTGAAATCGCATACCTTATTTTTATTGTTAAACCGGTATCCGCCCTCTGGGAAAAGAATATACTTTTTTCCGGCAGCCACCTCTTTTGCCACCTGATTGATAATGGTGATTCCCTGCCTCGGATTATCTTTTTCCAGGCGCTTGGCCTGCACAAGATCACAGAACTCACGTACAAGTATCGTATGTGACTTGCGTTTGTCCATCACAAAAGAACATGGAGACTTATGGGTATACATAATACCCAGCACATCATATTTGCCCTGATGGTTCGGATACATCATATATCCTCCCTGTTTTGGGAGGTTTTCAATGCCTGTCTCTACCGTATTGATTTTTCCTGTTTTATTCATCAGATAAATGGCATGCTGCACGAGCGAATAACGCTGTTCTTCCGTATAGCGCTGCGGATGATCTGCTTCTGCCCGCATTCTAGGAATCATATATGGTGCACGATGCAGATTCATAAATATAACATAAAATAATTTTAACATGGTACTTGTATCCCTTATTCGGTATTCAATCATATTTTAAAGGTTTGATATATATATATTCTAGCAAATGATACGGATTTTCTGGTTCTGCGTGTCTTGAAATGACACAAATTTTCACTGATTTTTAGAGATTTTGCTGTATTCTCTCAAAATTGCTAAATTATTCTATAATTTCAAAAAGGAACTTAAATTGCCTGGGAGACATATTCTCAATCTAATTTCATTGATTGTGGTGAATCTAAAGTGTCAAGCTCCTTAAAATAATTGGCATCTTCATTGGTAGCATACATAGCTGACTTTATACGATATAAAATGTCATCAATAGACTTAATATCTGAAACCATATATTTCTCATTCAAAAGCTCAATTAACTCTTTCTTTTGATTTTCTGTTAATTTTAATGACTGCGCAAATGTTACTAGAGCAAAGTCGGCTGTTTGCTTACTAATGCTATCCTGCTGAATGGCAATTGAATCAATCAGCAATGAAAGCGATGAGAAAGTATCTCTACCATAACTTGTAAAACTTATCTGCTGTAGCATAGAGAAAACTTCTACCTGATCAAAGTCAAGTTTCAAATTGCTGGTATAAAGATCCCGAATATACTGGTTACAATAATCAAGAAACTGACGATCAATATCTCCTTCGCGCACAATAAAAACATCTTTACATTTAAAGCCAATAACATCTATAGGCAAGGTTTTCATTCCACGCTGAACAAACAGCTTTACGGATACATTGCCATTCTCCCTGTTTATACTACCATAACTGTCTGCAATTACGGGAACCAAGCGATCTTTAGTATTTTTAATAAGACTATTTGTTTTAGCAACTCCCCTAATATTATCTTCATGAAACGATATGATCATTTCATCACCAAAAGAATTATCAGCCTTAATATATACAGATATACGATACATATTATCAACTACACAAATAAAGGATGCTTGCTTTTCTTGATCTTTTCGTCTTTCTATCATGTATGGTTGCAAATTGGACAAATATTCCTTAATATACTCAAGTGGAGATAACCCGCAATACTTGATATATTTAAACAGATGTAAATTTAAATTACTTCGATGCATTGTTTCATCTAGTTGCAAGCGATCAAGTTTTGCTAGTTTACGTAATTTCTTGCAGACCCCGACATAAGTAAGATCTACACCAATTTTTCTTGCTTCCTCCGCAGAGATTTCCCTCATTCCAAGTTCGTTTATTATCATTGTCTTCTCCTAATCAAATCATCCCTACAATATTATGCTACAGAAAAAGTTACTTTTCTTCTCAATCACAAAAGCAACTTTAACAACCAGTGATAGCATGGTTTAAAATTTTTTTCATGATTTTTTCGGTTTTTTCATTCTGACTTGCACGCTTATTTTTACCGAAATAACCGGAAAACCCCAAACACTTTTCCGAGAATCTTACAGTCCGGAACTATGATCGGGTCCATCGCATCATTTTCCGGCTGCAGCCGGATATGCCCGTCTTCTTTGTAAAAAGTCTTGACCGTTGCGGAATCATCGACTAAAGCGACAACCATTTCCCCATTCTGTGCAGTACTGCAGCGCTCCACAATGATATTGTCCCCGTCAAAAATGCCTGCATTGATCATGCTCTCGCCCTTTACCTTCAGCATAAAGGACTCTGCATTTGGCATATACTCTGCAGGAATCGGGAAATAGGCATCAATATTCTCAACGGCAAGCATCGGCTGACCGGCGGCTACCTGCCCGATCATAGGGACATTCACCACTTCACGCCGTGTCAGATTGAAGTTATCATCCACGATTTCGATTGCACGCGGCTTTGTCGGATCACGACGGATATATCCGTTTTTCTCAAGTGTCTCCAGGTGGGAATGGACGGATGATGTGGACTTTAAATGGACCGCTTCACAAATGTCACGGACTGTTGGCGGATATCCTTTGTTTAAGATTTCTTTTTTTATATATTCCAGAATTTCTCTCTGTTTATCTGAGATTTTTCCATATGCCATAATGCGTTACCTCCGGGCGTATTTCTTTATGATCTTAGTTTATCATACTACAACATAGAACGCAAACGTATATTCCGAAAATTTGTTCGTATTTTCTATTGACAAACGCATGTTCGTGTATTATATTTATCTCATGCAAACAAATGTTCGATTTCGGATAAAACAGGAGGAATTTATTATGAAAAGGGTATATAATGAAAAAATCTCACCTCGCGCAAATGAAAGTCTCACCCGAAGAGAACATACCGTTCAGACCCAGAAACGCGTGATTGTTCTGGTCTGTGTTCTTGTCATCTTCGCCGTTATTCTGATTGGAAACAGTATTATTACATTTGCCGGTTCCAGAGCCGAACAGCCGGTTCATAAATATTACGCAAGTGTCCAATTACAAAAGGGAGATTCTTTGTGGTCTCTTGCCGATCAATATGCTGCCTCTGACCGTACCTCCCGTGCGCAGTTTATCGATGAGGTGTGCGAACTGAACGGAATCTCGGAAGATAATACACTGCACAGCGGCGAGTATCTCGTAGTTTCCTATTACTCTCCGGAAATTCGGTAGCTAATTATCTGTTCTATTAATATTTATAACCTGCTATATTATTTTGTCACAAAAAAAGAGAATAACCTTCTTCCCTTTCATATCCGTAGGAAAGAAGTTATTCTCTCACTTTTCATTTATAATCACTCTTTATAATCAATCATGTCTGTTACACAAAATACCTGTTGGAATTACATCTCAATGATCTTTCCATCTCTCCAGATGCGTTCGAGATCATAGAACAGACGGTCTTCTTTGGAAAACAGATGCACAATGATATCCTCATAGTCCATCAGAATCCATGTCGACTTATTATTTCCTTCAATCTGCTTTGCATGCAGCCCTGCTTTGTATAATGCTTCATCTACAGCATCCTGCATTGCAGTCAGCTGATTCTGGTTGTTTCCGTTTGCAATAATAAAATAATCGGCGATAGAGGAAACTCCTGTAATATCAATAACGGTTACATCCTCTGCCTTTTTATCTCTGAGCGCTTCTACGGCGGTCTTTACGATTTCTAATGTTTCCATGGCTGATCCTTTCCATACGTTTCATAAAATTGATAGGTTAACTGGGTCGTTGGGTCTACACTGCCTTTTCTCCCGCTTAAATAATGCAGCGTATCATATAAGATTTCTGCCATACACTGATTCAGATCCGAAAAGGCAATCTGTCTTATGATCGAAAGATGGGGAGCTTCACATCTTAAAGGTTCAATATAATCGGCAATGTAGATAATCTTATCCAATGTATTCATATCCGGCTCTCCGGTTGTATGCACCTTGATGGCATGAAGGATCTGCGGGTCCTTTACTCCATATGCTTCCTCTGCCAAAACCATACCTGCTTTTGCATGGAGAAGTCCTGGATTTTCACGCTCTACTTTAGAAATCAGGATATCGTTTTTTTCACAGAGAGAAATCTTTTTCTCTGTCGGGAGGCATTTGGCGCAATCATGCAGAAGTCCTGCGATCATCGCCTTCTCATAATCATATCCATATGCCATGGCAAGGCTTCCTGCCGTATACATGACCCCAAGCGTATGCTCATAGCGGTTTTTATCCAGTTCTTTTTTCAATCTCTTTTGTATTTCTTCTCGTTCCATACGTTTTGCTCCACTTCTTTACGATTGATACAGATGATGCCTGCGAATATACGCAGATACTTCTTCCGGAAACGCATGTTCCGGATGTTCTCCTCTCATCAGTGCCTGGCGGATCTTTGTGGAAGACATCAAAAAACGTTCACAGGGAACGATCCGGATATCACAGGGAAATTGTTCCTGCAACAAACGGATCTTCTTCTCCAGTGCAGCGATGGTAAAAAGATCCCTCGGGATCACCAGAATGGTAGCCAGTTTGGCAATTCGTTCCGGTTGTTTCCATTGTTCAAAATAGTCCAGAGAATCTCCACCCATAATAAAGAAGAAACGATGCATCGGAAACTGTTCCGACAATTTCTCCATGGTGCGGTATGTGTAGCTTCTCTCGGCACTGTCAAGCTCCAACCGGCTGACCGTCATCCAGGGATACGGCTGTGCGGCCAGTTTACACATTTGAAACCGGTCTTTGGCATCGGTCATCCCATGCTCATCCTTATTTGGAGAGTGTCCGGCGGGAATAAGCCATACCTGATCCAGTGCATAAGATTCGTATGCACATTTTGCCATATGAAGATGTCCGTTATGAATTGGATCAAAAGACCCTCCTAATATTCCGATATTCATGTGTCTTATTCTGGAAGTTTAATCTTTGGATTCTTCTTTGCCTTGCGGTAAAAGATCATTTTCTTTCCGATTACTTTTACGACATTGGAATGTGTACGCTCTGCAATGACAGAAGCGATCTCCTTCGGATCATCAATACAGTTTTTCAATACAGAGACTTTAATCAGTTCTCTCTTTTCCAATGCGGCATCAAGTGCTTCAATGATCTCCGGTGTCAGAGATGCTTTTCCAATCTGAAAGATCGGATCTATATTGTTGGCAAGGCTTCCCAGATAGGCGCGCTGTCTGCTGTTCATAGCGTTTCCTCCTGTTACTTATAATAATCAAATTCGTTATAATACATACGGACAGTATCTCCATCCTGTATGCCCTGTTCTTCCAGTTCCTTTAAGATGCCCTGTTCCCGAAGGAATTTCTGGAAGAATAAAAATCCTTTTTCGGAATCCATGTTTGTATATCCAAGCATTTTTTCAATCTTTGGACCCTCTACAACAAAGGCACCGTCTTCTGCACGGGTAATTGTATATGGTTCATCCTTAAAGAAGCCAAGTGCCGGATCAAATTCCTGCTCATAGACAACGGCTTCCTTCGGACATTTTGCCAGAAGTTCACGTACATGAAACAGTAATTCCCGAACACCCTGACCGCTCACCGCAGAAATCGGATACACTTTAATGCCTTCTTTTTCCTCAAATTCTGCGCGAAGCGCAGAAATAATTTCGTTTTCATTGCCATAAATTGCATCAATCTTGTTTGCTGCAATTACCTGTGGTTTCTTCAACAAGTCCGGATTATATGCATCCAGTTCCCGGTTAATGGCATGAATATCCGCAATTGGATCACGTCCTTCGGTTCCGGCCGCATCCACAATATGGATAATGACTTTGGTTCTTTCAATATGCCGGAGAAATTCATGTCCCAGACCGACACCATCGGAAGCACCTTCAATCAGTCCCGGAATATCCGCAATCACAAAACCGTTTCCGTCTTCCATGTCAACAACACCCAGATTTGGCTGTAATGTCGTAAAATGGTAATTGGCGATCTTTGGCTGTGCATTGGTCACACGCGATAAAAAGGTGGATTTTCCGACATTCGGGAAACCAACCAGTCCCACATCCGCGATCACTTTAAGTTCCAGCTGAACTTCAATCTCGATGGCTTCCTGTCCCGGCTGCGCATATTTTGGAGCCTGCATGGTGGAAGTTGCAAAGTGCTGATTGCCAAGTCCTCCACGGCCGCCATGCAAAATGACAGAACGCTTATTTTCCCCTGACATATCGGCAATTACTTTTCCGGATGCCGCATCTCTTATAATTGTTCCCTCCGGAACTTTTAATATCAGATCTGCACCATTTTTTCCATGGCAGTTTTTCTTGCCACCTTCTTCGCCCGGTTCTGCTGCGAATTTTCGTCTGTGCCGATAGTCTGCAAGCGTATTGATTCCCTCGTCTACTAAGAAAATGACATCTCCGCCTTTTCCTCCATCGCCACCGTCCGGACCACCGTTCGGCACATATTTTTCACGACGGAAGGACACATGTCCGTCTCCGCCTTTTCCTGATTTGATAATAATTTTTGCACGGTCTGCAAACATAATCTCTCTCCTACATAACGATAAAACCCCGGCTCAAAAAGTCGGGGTTTTGTAAACTACTCGTTGTCTACTGGATATACAGAAGCCTGCTTCTTATCTCTTCCTACTCTCTCGAAACGAAGAACACCATCTACTTTAGCAAATAATGTGTCGTCTCCACCGATACCAACATTCACACCTGGATGAATTCTTGTACCACGCTGTCTATAGAGAATATTGCCAGCCTTTACGAACTGTCCGTCTGCTCTCTTTGCTCCTAATCTCTTGGACTCGGAATCACGGCCGTTCTTTGTAGAACCAACTCCCTTTTTATGAGCAAAAAACTGAAGGTTCATATTCAACATGTCCTACACCTCCTTGAAATCAAGAATGATATACTCATTCCCATAATCATTTTGTATTCCTTGTAAGCCCAGAACCATGGACTTCATCAGAAGCTGTGTATCGTGACCGGCTTTCTGATCAAGTCTGAAATCAATCAGCCCGGATGTCTCTTCTGTATCAATATGATAAGAATCCTCTGTGAAAGTCTCTATGGAATTGATCGTATTTATCACAAGTGCCGAAACACCTGCGCAGATAATATCACTTCCTGCTTCCGCATATCCGGAATGACCGATGCAGTGAAATCCCACTGCATCTTCATGATCCTGTAAAATCGTTATAGTAATCATATAACAATTCCTATCGATTATCCATTAATCTTTTCAATCTTAACCTGGGTGAACGACTGTCTGTGTCCGTTCTTCTTGTGATAACCGGTTTTTCTCTTGTACTTGTAAACGATTACTTTCTTTGCTCTGCCTTCTTTGATGACAGAAGCTTCAACAGTTGCTCCGGCTACTGTTGGGTTTCCAACCTTCATATCGTCTCCGGATACTGCTAATACCTGATCAAAAGTAACCTTCTCACCAGCATCAACTCCAAGCTTTTCAATGGTAATGATATCGCCTTCGGATACTTTGTACTGTTTACCACCTGTTGCTATAATTGCGTACATATGGCACCTCCTATTTATCATTACTCGCCAGTTACGGTGTTGCCAATAAGCAAACTTTTACCTCACTGTGCGGCATACTAGTGTATAATAGCACATGACCACCTGTTCGTCAAGCTGTTTATGATAAAATTTCACGCAAAGATTTGTATACTTTTTTCCGGGTCAGTTCCACCAGACCAAGTCTGGTAATATCGATAAAATTTGCGGGAACCGAATCTTTTTGTAATTCCTCCCGAATAACGGAAATCAGCTTCTGCTGCTGTTCTTTCTTTTTCAGATTGATGAAATCCACGAGGATCATCCCTGAAATGTTGCGCAGACGAAGCTGCCGTGCAATCTCTTTTGCCGCTTCAACATTGATCGCAAATAAAGCCTCTTCCCGGCGGGACCGGTTTTTTCCGCTGTTGACATCAATGACCGTCAGGGTTTCAAGAGATTCAATGATAATATTGGCTCCGGAATCAAGCCATACTTTGGAAGAAAGCAGTTCCTGCATATTGCCCCGCAGATGATATAAAGTCGAAAGACTGACCGCATCATCCCGGTAAAGCTGCACTTTCTTTTCTTCCACAAGATGGGGAAGGTATGCACAGATCTCCTGATACAGATCCTGACCATCCGTAAGAACCAGATCTGTTTTTTCAAAATTTTCTGCTTTTAACCGCGCCAGATAGCCGGGGAGATTCCGGTACACCAGATCTCCGGCATTCTGATGTGTACCGGTCTTCTTTAAAGCCCGGTATTCTTTCTGCACCAGCTCGATATCTTCGCATAATTCGGTTTCCGGAACCGCCCCTGCATTGGTTCTGAATACCAGCCCGTACCCTTCTGCTTCATGATCCTTACACGTGTTTTCTAAAAGAGCCGACAGTCTTTTTGACTCCTCCTGGGATAATTTTTTAGAAATGCCAAGACAGGTATTCTCTGTCGAAAGGAAACAGTAATGTCCATGCACTACAAGCTTGGTGCTTACGACCGGATCTTTGGTTTTTACCGCATCTTTTACAACCTGCACCAGCAACTCATCCCCTTCACAGAGCGCTTCTTTTTTTGATAATTTTCTGGTATACACCGGGTTTTTCACATCATTCAGCGGAAGATAGCATTTCTGTCCATCCGCAATGCGCACAAAAGCGGCATGAATATTGGGCACAATCTTCTCTACATATCCTACATAAATATGATCCAGCAGAGTATTTTCTTCCGGTTCAAAAACCTGAAGTTCCTGCAGCTTCCGGTTCTCATCCAAAACCAGATAAGCAAGATACTCTGTCTGATGATGTTCCAGTTTTGTGACAACGATCCGATTCATTTAAACAATTTCCTCTCCCATGCCGGAAAGCCCAACCAGCTGCCCCTGTTCATCCCTCGCATAAACTTCGAGCCGGTGGATCTGGATTGCGGATTCGCAGTATTCCAGTCCGCAAAGCTGATAAACCGATGAAAGTACCAGTTCCGGTTTGATATTATCCACACTGCCCGTAGAAACCTGCAGGAAAAATGCCGGGCGTCCCTGCTCCTCTTCAACGGAAAACGCGTATACCAATGGTTTTAGGTCCACTTCCCGTTCACTTTTTTTCGTCTTTTTGATAATGGTAAACTGTGGGCTGTCCAAAAACCGTTCTTTGACGATTCTTTTCCATTCTTCCGTTGATAACGGACTTTCGTACCCTTCTTTATAGCTCAGCCGGTAATCCGCTGCTGCCACAATTGACATCGCGGTTTTCGCTTTATCCGGCAGTTTCACATAGGAAGTAACCTCCACACCATCTACCATGGTTTCATTCAGTGCAGCGACTGCCTCCTTAGATGTCATGGATTCATTGACTTCAATATCAAAATATTCGCCATCGCTTGTGATTCCGACTCCAAGCGGCGCCGCAAAGGACATAATCTGATGCGGAGAATATCCTTCTGAATAACGGATATCAATCTTTGCACGCCGGACCGCTTTCTGAAAATAGCGCATCATATCCAGGTGTCCGATGAATTTCATGACACCCCATTTTCGAAATTTAATTCTGATTTTCAAAGCAGACACCTCCTCCAAATTGTCTTGCACCACATCCGGAGCAGCGCATCCGGCAGTTTGGCGTCACCGTCTCACTGAGCGCAGTTTTCCATTCACGCAGCATAAATGCCTTTGTCACACCGACATCAATAAAATCCCACGGGAAAATTTCATCGTCGCTTCGTGCTCTCTTGGTATAAAAATCAATATCAATGCCACATGCAGCAAATGCCTCCAGCCACAGATCATAGTGAAAGAATTCCGACCACGCATCGAAAAATTCGCCGTGTTCATACACATAAAGAATAGCTTTTGAAATCTTACGGTCTCCGCGCGCAAGGATTCCTTCCAATACCGTTACATCGGCTTCATGCCAGTTGTAACGGATACTCTTGTGGTTTAACTGTTCCTTTACATGATCATTGACAATCTTTGCACGCGCCAGATAATCTGATGGGTCTAACATGGTAGCCCACTGGAACGGGGTAAAAGGTTTCGGTACAAAAAAGGAAGTACTGATCGTAATCTGGCATTTTCCGTTTCTCTGTTCCTTTGGCACGGTGTCATAATACAAAGCGGCAATCTCGTTTGCCAGTTCCGGGATCGCCCGCATATCTTCTTCTGTTTCCGTTGGAAGTCCAAGCATAAAATAAAGCTTGACCTTATTCCAGCCGCCGACAAACGCATCATGGGAACCGGTCAGAATATTGTCAACCGTCAGGCCTTTATTGATGACATTTCGCAGTCTCTGGGAACCTGCCTCCGGGGCAAATGTCAGACTGCTTTTTTTGATGTCCTGCACTTTCTGCATAATATCAAGGGAAAAGGCATCAATCCGAAGGGATGGCAGGGAAATATTGACATGTTTTTTGTCACACTCCTCAATCAGGAAATTGATCAGTTCCTCCAGATCGGAATAATCCGATGAACTGAGAGAACTTAAGGAAATCTCTTCATAGCCGGTCGATGCAAGCATGGTTTGTGCAAGTTCTTTCAGTCGTTTTACGCCCTTTTCCCGGTTTGGCCGGTAAATCATGCCGGCCTGACAGAAACGGCATCCGCGGATACAGCCCCTCTGTATTTCAAGCACCACGCGATCCTGTGTTGCTTTGATAAATGGAACCACCGGTTTTTCCGGATAAACCGAGCCGGTCAGATCCATATCCACCTGCTTTTTGATGGTTGCCGGAATATCATCATAAACAGGAGTAAATGCCGCTATCGTGCCATCTTCTTTGTAACGGACTTCATACAGCGACGGGACATAAATGCCCTCTATTTTTGCAGCCTCATGCAGAAATGCCTTTCTTGAATACTGTCCGGATGCCCGCATCGACTTATAGAGATTTAAAAATGTACCATACTGTGTCTCCCCTTCTCCAATATAAAAACAATCAAAAAAGTCTGCAATCGGTTCCGGATTATAAGAACATGGTCCTCCACCTAAAATAATCGGGTCTTCGTCCCCACGGTCAGCCGAAAGAAGCGGAATCTGTGCCAGATCCAGAATCTGTAAAATATTGGTGTAGCACATCTCATACTGCAGAGTCAGACCGACAAAATCAAAGTTTTTGATCGGTTCCTGGGACTCAAGTCCGAACAGCGGAATATTCTGCTCCTTCATAATTTTATGCAGATCCGGCCATGGAGAATAGACACGTTCACACCAGGTGTCCTCTCTGCGGTTAAACATGTCGTATAGGATCTGAATTCCAAGATGTGACATACCAATTTCGTATACATCAGGAAAACACATCGCAAAACGAATCTGCGATGTGTCATCTTTTACTACAGAATTCAGCTCATTACCGATATAGCGTGCAGGTTTTTCAATCTGCATCAGAATCTCGTCACTTAAAGCTAGTTTTCTCATAGATACCTCTTAACATTTATTTTTTATCGCTGGGCAAGTTCATTGGCAATCTCTTCCCAGGTAATGCCTTTTTCCACCATAAGCACCATACAGTGATACAGAAAATCGGAAATCTCGTATTTGATGTTTTCCGGTTCCGGATTTTTCGCTGCAATTACAATTTCCGTACACTCTTCCCCAAGTTTCTGCAAAATCTTATCGGTTCCTTTCCCAAACAGATAATTGGTATAGGAACCATCCTGCGGATGTGCTTTACGTTCCTTGATAATATCATACACGCTCTCAAGTACCTTCAGCGGATTTTTCTCAACATACTCTTTTTGTACGATGCTATTGAAAAAACAGGTACGGTTTCCGGTGTGACAGGCAGCCCCTACCTGGGAGACTTTTGCCAGAATCGTATCAAAGTCGCAGTCAGCCGTCAGGGATTTCACATACTGGAAATGCCCGGAAGTCAGGCCTTTGGTCCAGAGTTCATCACGGCTTCTGCTCCAGTAGGTCATTTTCCCGAGATTAATTGTCGTATCAAACGCCTCTTTGTTCATGTATGCAAGCATCAGCACTTCATCTGTACGGTAATCCTGCACAATGACCGGAACCATTCCGTCCGAATTCAGTTTCAGATCCTCCCAGGACAGATCCGGTGCAAAATTATACATATTGATGCCTTCCTGAAGCAGAGAAGACTTTAACTTCATAATATCCGTTGAAGTATCATTGATGAACGGACCCGCAATTCCTCGGATTTTTTCCCGCTTCAGCAGCCTTACGATCTCGTCAAAATTATAATCCGGAAGTTCCACCACATACGGAATGTTGGTCAGATTTTCCAGTGCATCCAGAATTTCCGGATTTAACACCAGTGCTTCATGGAATGTATTTTCAATCGAATCCTGATTCTTAAAAATAAAATCCACATTGTTGATAGAGAGCAGAATCCGGTCTTTGCCAAAACGTGCACTGGCTTCCTCCGCCAGTCCGATGCTCGAAGGCTTAGAAGCATTTAAAATCACCTGCAGGCATCCCGCAAACAAAAGTTTTTTGATGTCTTCCAGACGGTTAATGTTTCCTCCTGCGCATACTTTAATATCAATGTTGCGATTGATGTTTCGAATCGTATTGACATTCTTTTCATGCTCATCATCGCTGGTAGACAGGTCAAAAATAATGATCTTGTCAACTCCACTGTCGTTGTATAACTGGCACAGTCGATAAACATTCGCATCTACCGGCGTAAAATCGGTCATGGATCTTACTGCATGACCATCTTTTAAATAAAGCGTCGCGACAATGTTTTTTTGTTTCATGTATTACAAACTTCCTTTCGTTGACAGAATTCCTTTTACTCTCGGATCATGGGAAACCGCTTCATCCAAAGCTCTGGCAAATGCCTTAAACATCGCTTCTGCCATATGATGATTATTTCCGGGGCTTAACACCTTGATGTGCAGATTCATGCCCGCACTGTAGGAGACCGCATAGAAAAATTCACGGATCATTTCGGTATCAAGTGTTCCCAGACGCTCCGTAGTAAATTCGCCGTCAAATACAAGATATGGACGTCCGGAAAGATCTACCGCACACAAAACAAGTGTCTCATCCATCGGAAGGATACAGCTTCCAAATCGTTTAATTCCGCTTTTGTCCCCCAATGCCTTTTTGATCGCATCTCCAAGTACGATTCCGCAGTCTTCGATCGTATGATGGCTGTCGACCTGAAGATCTCCATCACATTCCATATGCAGATCGAAGAAACCGTGCTTGGAAAATCCCTCCAGCATATGATCAAAAAATCCAATGCCTGTCTCAATATGGGAAATACCGCTACCATCCAGATTTAAAGTCACCTGAATGTCCGTCTCTTTTGTTTTGCGTGTTGTGCTGATCTGTCTTTTTTCCATAATCTGCTCCTTTTAGACTTTCTTTCCCATATACTACTCAAACCGAACGCGGATGGAGTTTGCATGTGCGGTCAGTTTCTCACATTCTGCAAACTGCTCAATATCTTTATGTACTTTTTCAAGCGCTTCCCGTGAGTAAGAAATAATGCTGGACTTTTTAATAAAATCATCCACGGAAAGTGCGGAAAAGAACTTGGCCGTTCCGTTTGTCGGAAGAACATGGTTTGGTCCGGCAAAGTAATCGCCAAGCGGCTCGGATGAATACTCTCCGATAAAGATAGCACCGGCATTGCGGATCTTTGTCATTACGTGGAACGGATCTGCTGTGACGATTTCCATATGTTCGGATGCAATCGCATTTACGGTATCAATTGCTTCTTCCATATTATCTGCCACAAGAATATATCCGTAATTGTCCAGGGACTTCTGGATGATCTCTTTTCTGGAAAGTTCTGCGACAAACTGATCAATCTCTGCAGATACTTCTTCTGCAAGTTTCTGGCTTGTGGTGATCAGAATTGCAGATGCCATCTCATCATGTTCTGCCTGAGATAACAGATCCGCTGCAACATAGCGTGGATTTGCAGTCTCATCCGCAAGCACCAAAATCTCACTCGGTCCTGCAATGGAATCAATGCTGACATAACCAAACACTGCTTTTTTGGCAAGTGCGACATAAATATTTCCCGGTCCGACAATCTTGTCAACCTTTGGCACACTTTCGGTTCCAAATGCCATGGCAGCAATTGCCTGTGCTCCACCGACTTTATAGATCTCATCAACTCCGGCTTCTTTGGCTGCAACCAGAGTGGAAGGATATACTTTTCCATCTTTGCCTGGTGGCGTACACATTACAATACGGTCTACTCCCGCAACTTTTGCCGGAAGAACATTCATCAGTACGGAAGAAGGATACACGGCCTTTCCGCCCGGAACATAGACACCAACCGTCGCAAGTGCGGTAACTTTCTGTCCAAGAATGATACCGTCCTCTGTCGTAAACCAGGAATTCTGTACCTGTTTTTCATGATATTTTTTGATATTTACAAGAGACTTGCGGATCACTGCAAGCAATGTCGTGTCAACCTGCTCATAGGCCTCGGCAATCTCTTCTTCTGTTACAAGAATATTGCCGGCATTGATGTCCGCGCCGTCAAACTGCTTGGTATAATTAAAAACTGCCTGATCGCGGTTATTTCGCACTTCTTCAATAATGGCGTTTACACGGCCTTCAAACTCACCGTAATTATTCGGGCTTCTTTTTAAGAGATTCTGCAGAATATCTTTTCTGGTATCCTCTGTAAGTTTTAAAATTCTCATGATGTCCCTCCTAAATGACTTTTTTCAAATCGCGGATCAGTTTTGTGATTCGTTCATTTTCCATTTTCATACTTACCTGGTTTACGACCACGCGTGCAGAAAGCGGACAAACTTCCTCTAACACCGTCAGCCCGTTTTCACGCAGGGTCGTACCTGTCTCTACTATATCACAGATTACCTCTGATAGTCCAACGATCGGTGCAAGTTCGATGGAACCATTCAGCTTGATAATCTCAACCGTCTGATGTTTTTTGTTATAAAAATAATCTTTGGCAATCCGCGGATACTTGGTTGCCACACGGATCTGTTCATGATGCTGCAAAAGTTCCGCAGCACTTTCCGGTCCACAGATGCACATTTTGCATTTTCCGAATCCAAGATCCAGCACTTCATAAATATTTCTCGACTCTTCTAAAATCGTGTCTTTTCCGACAATTCCAATATCGGCTGCACCATACTCTACATATGTAGGCACATCCGGTCCCTTGGCAAGGAAAAACCGAAGTCCAAGTTCCTCATTGACAAAGATCAGTTTACGGGTATCCGGATCACGGATCTCATCACAGGTGATTCCTATTTTTTCAAACAGTTCGAGTGTCTTTTTTGCCAGACGTCCCTTTCCCAGTGCAAACGTCAGATATCTCTTTTCTTCCATGATCTCCTCCTATGCTTCCTCTATAAATTCTACTTTTGAAACGTGATCCTTCATGGCATAGCTCAGATAATCATCTTTGCTCCGGCCTTCCTGCATCTGGATCAGAGAAACCGAAATTCCCTGAGCGCGAAGTTCTTTCGCTTTTTCTACTGCTTCCGCAATCTTACTTTCCGCGTAAACGATCATCTGATTTTTCTCCTCGGACGGAAGTGTGATCTTTTGTCTGGAAAGAGCGGAAAGAAGCTGGTCCACAACAATGGCAAAACCAATGGCCGGTGCTTTTCTTCCGAAATATGTAAGCAGCCTGTCATAGCGTCCTCCCTTTACCACAGGTTCTCCTGTTCCAAACGTATATCCTGCAAAAATAATACCGGTATAATAATGGTAATTGCTGATGATTCCGAGTTCAAACGAAACGTATTTTTCAATTCCGTATAACCGCAGAAACGATCCGAGTTTTTCCAGATCAGTAATTGCGGAAAGAATGTTCGGGTAATCCGAAGCAAGAGACTTTGCCTCAGCAAGTTCTTCTACCTGCGTCTCAAAACTTCCGAGAAGGGAAAACAGTTTCTTTAACGTGTCATTTAAATGCATTCCCTCTACCATTTCTTCCACACCGAAATAATTTTTATTGGCAAGCAGTTCTCTTAATTCCTGCTGCTGTTCCTCATCAAGTCCTGCCGCCTCTGTCAGCCCGCGGAAAAACTGTGCATGTCCCACCGAGATCTGAAATTCTTTCAGTCCGCTCGAAAGAAGGGACTCCACTACCATGGCAAGTATTTCTGCGTCAGCAGCAACCGTTCCGTCTCCGATCAGCTCCGCACCGCACTGTGTCGTTTCCTTTAAGCGTCCCTGATACGCGTTGGAATTGATAAACGTGTTTCCCATATAACAAAGTTTTACCGGCATATCATCCTCGGTATAGTACTTTGCAGCACTTCTTGCAATAGATGGAGTAAAATCCGGACGAAGTACCAGCGTGCTTCCGTCCTTGTCAAAAAACTTATACAGATCTTTGGATGGTGTTGTACCGATTTCTTTTCCAAAAATATTAAAAAATTCAAACGTTGGTGTCTGAATATCACGATATCCATATTGACGCAATACATCGTGTAATCTCTCCTGCAACAGTAGTTTCTGTTTGCACTCTCCGTTATAAATATCCCGGACTCCGTCCGGCGTATGTAACATCTGGTCTGTCATAATCGAACCTCTCGCTTTACTATTTTAAAGTGATACCGTGATAATTTGGTAGCACATGAAACAACGCTATTATAAGAAATATTCCAAAGATTGTCAATCCCTGTCCTCTAAATCCTTCTGGAGAACCTGAAGATAGGGAATCAGTACCCCTGATACCTTTGGCAGAAAATAGGCCGGATTCAGCTCCTCATACCGAAAGCTTTTCCGTCCACCATCCAGAGCCCGGTTCCAGAACTTCTCCAGATCGGAAAAACGCAGATAATAAAATTCCTCCCTGTGCGTAAAAGAGATCAGAAGAAACGCGATTCCCTCCTGCTTTTCAAACTGCTCCATAAAAGCCACCTGATGCGGATGAACATTGGCAAGCGGAAAGGTGTCGGTGTTGCATTCTTTTGCATCGAAACACACCGGAATTCCCTGTACAGCTCCAATATAATCCACGGTACTTTTCTGCTCAAAATAGGCAAGTGTGATGTGTCTGGTTTCTTTATCAATATTAATAGGAGTAATCGGTGTCGGGATCTTCTGGATCAGCGCCAGACCGTTGTGTGCATATTTTTCGTTTGTACGGTTTAAAAGATCCTCCAGTGTTGATCCGCGCAGTCCCCTTGAATTCCAGGTCGGCATCTGCTATCCACGCTCCTTTTCCATAATTTCTTTAAATATTTCGGGCATCGGAGCAGTAAAAACTCTTCCGTCCGGAAATTCCAGACGATACGCATGAAGCAGCTGATGATCCACATGAAAGGTACCATAAAATTTGTGATTCACTGACGGGTCCCCATACTTGCGATCTCCGATAACCGGATGACCGACAGATGCCAGATGTGCACGAATCTGATGTGTTTTTCCGGTAATCAGGCAGATTTCCAACAGACTGCATGTTCCTTTCGCCTGTACGGACGTATAAGAAGTCTCAATCCGTACAGCATCTTTTTGTTCCTGTGTCAGAATCTTTACCTGATTGGTATGTTCGTCTTTGATAAGCCATCCGGACAGATGTACCGGTTTTGTAACGTTCCCGGATACAATGGCACGGTAAAATTTATGAATGGTACGTTCCCGCAGCCCCTCGGAAAGCATCTGTGCGCCGGCAAGCGTTTTGCCCATCAGAAGAAGTCCTGTCGTATTGCAGTCCAGTCGGTTGCACACTGACGGACGAAACGTGCCGAATGTCTCCAGAGAAAGTGCCCCGCTCCGGATCAGATAGCCGAGCAGATATTCATTGGCAGACAGATCCTGTTCTTTTGCTTTCTGGGAAAGCATATTGTATGGCTTATCCGCGATGAGAATATCCGCATCTTCATAAATGATGGAAAGCCCCTTCATTGGCAGACGCTGCAGCATGTGAAACTCTTCCTGCAGTTTTTTTGTATCCTGCATAAATTTATGCAGTGTTTCATCACTGAAAAACACCGCTACCTGCGCGCCTTTTTGCAGCGTCTCCTTCCCGGTCGCTTTTTTTCCGTCCAAAGTAATATTCTTTTTTCGAAGCATCTTATATAAAAAACTGACCGATGCATTGGGCAGCAGTTTTTTTAAATATTTATCAAACCGCTGGTTGGCATCATTCGTGCCGATGGTAAATGTTTTCATAACGTTTCCTACTTCTTTTTATGGATGTTGCGGATGGTTTTCTTTTTGTGTTTTGAGCCCACCGCCTTTCCGGCAGCAGCCTTGCCTGCCGGTGCCTTCTTTCCCTGTCTGGATGACCGGTAGGAAGTACCCGCGTCTTTTTTCGGCCGGCGCGGACGGATCAGACATTTGGAATCAAATCCGATCAGATCCTGACGTCCTGCTTTGATTAATGCTTCATGTACCAGATCGTAATTTTTCGGGTTGCGATACTGGATCAGTGCACGCTGCATGGCTTTTTCATGCGGATTGGTTGCCACATATACAGGTTCCATCGTCCGCGGGTCCAGTCCTGTATAATACATGCAGGTAGAAATCGTTGACGGTGTCGGATAAAAATCCTGTACCTGTTCCGGCATGTAACCTAAATCCCGCAGATACTCTGCCAGTTTGACCGCTTCTTTCAGCGTCGATCCCGGATGGGAAGACATCAGATACGGCACAAGATACTGCTCTTTTCCGATTTTTTTATTCATATCTTTATACGCTTTTACAAAACTGTTATACACTTCCACACTTGGCTTTCCCAGTTTCTGTAAAACGGTATTGCTGATATGTTCCGGTGCCACCTTCAACTGCCCGCTCACATGATGCTCGCACAGTTCCCGCAAAAATGTACGATCCTTATCATACATCAGATAATCAAACCGGATACCCGAACGGATAAATACTTTTTTCACACCCGGAAGCACCCGCAGCTTTTTCAGCAGGGCAATGTAATCCTTATGATCTACCTCCAGATTCTTACATGGTTTCGGGAACAGGCACTGCTTCGTCGGACAGGCTCCCTTCGTCATCTGCTTTTTGCATGCCGGTGCACGGAAATTCGCCGTAGGTCCCCCGACATCATGGATATACCCTTTGAAGTCCGGTTCCTGAATGATCTGTTTTGCCTCATCAATGATCGACTCATGGCTTCTCGTCTGAATAATTCTGCCCTGATGAAACGTCAGCGCACAGAAACTGCATCCGCCAAAACATCCGCGGTTGCTGATCAGGGAAAACTTAATCTCCCGGATCGCAGGAACCCCTCCGTCTTTTTCATATGACGGATGATAATTCCGCATATACGGAAGTGCATAGACTTCATCCATTTCCGTCTGTGTCAATGGCTTTGCCGGTGGATTCTGTACAACAAATGTGGTTCCATCGTAAGGCTCAAACAGGCGCTTTCCGGAAAATGGATCCGTATTGCAGTACTGCTTATAAAAACTCTGCGCAAACGAACGCTTATTTTCTTTGATCTCATCATAATCCGGTAACTCGATGGCATCATAGATCAGATCACGGTTTTTTGTTTTAAATACGGTTCCGTCAATAAAGGTAATATCATGCACATCGATTCCGGCATTCAATGCATCTGCGATTTCAATGATACTGTGTTCTCCCATTCCATAAGAAATCAGATCTGCACCGGAATCAAGCAGGATCGAACGTTTCACCTTGTTGGACCAGTAATCATAATGTGCCAGACGGCGCAGACTGGCTTCAATTCCACCGATAATGATCGGGGTCTTCTTGTATGTATGCCGGATCAGATTACAGTACACCACGGTCGCATAATCCGGTCGCTTTCCCATTACGCCTCCCGGGGTATAGGAATCGGTTGCACGGCGTTTTTTGGATACCGAATAATGATTCACCATAGAATCCATATTTCCGGCAGAAACCAAAAAGCCAAGTCTTGGAACGCCAAGCACGGAAATAGAAGCATCATCCTTCCAGTCCGGCTGCGCAATGATTCCCACCGTATAGCCATGTGCCTCCAGCAGTCTGGCAATGATTGCATGACCAAAAGACGGATGATCTACATATGCGTCTCCGCACACATATACAAAATCCAGCTGTTTAATCCCGCGTTCCTGCATATCCTGTTTTGAAATCGGCAGATACCCTTCGTACATAATTTTATACTCCTGATGATTGTTTATTTTCCGCTTCTTTTTTCAGGGAAGCCAGTTCCTGTTCCGTAAGTTTACGGTAAGTTGCCTTTTCTAATGTTCCAAGTGTAAGTGTTCCCATGGAGATCCGTTTCAGATATGTCACCTTACATCCAACCGACGCAAACATACGCTTCACCTGGTGAAATCTGCCTTCCGAAATCGTAAGTTCCGCCTCACGGTCCCCAAGGATTTTGAGATCTGCCGGAAGTGTGCGCTTCTCATCGCCGATGTCCACGCCCTCTGCAAATTGTCCTGCCGTCGTATCCGGAATTTTCTGATCTACCTGTACAAAATACGTTTTTTTGACATGGTATGCCGGTGACAGCAGGCGATGCGTGAGTTCTCCGTCATTTGTAATCAGCAAAAAACCTTCCGTATCCTTATCCAGTCTTCCGACCGGTGCAAACTCTTTTCGCATGGACTCCGGGAAGAAATCCATAACCGTCCGGTTTAACCGGTCACATCTTGCCGTCACACAGCCCGCCGGTTTATGAAAGAGATAATAGGAATACTTCTCATAAATCACCGGACGATGATCAAACAGAATCTGATCCTGTTCCGGATCAACCTTAAGATCCGGTTTCTTTGCCACCGCATCATTTACCGTAATTCGTCCCTCGCGGATTCGTTTTTTCACATCGGTGCGTGTGCCGACGCCGGAATCCGCCAGGAATTTGTCCAGGCGAATCATACGTTTGCCTGCTGCAGAAATGCAACAAGGAAATCCCATACTCTTGCGGTAGAAGAAATGGATAAATGCTCTTTTGGCGTGTGAATGTCAAAATTGTCCGGTCCGAAAGAAACGCAGTCGAGATCCGGAATTTTTTCAGAAAGAAGGCCACACTCCAGCCCTGCATGAATCGTGGAAAATACAGGTTTTTTATGAAACAGCTCTTCGTATACTTTTTCTACCTGCGGACGCAGCGCAGAATCCGTGCGATACTCCCACGCCGGATAATCACCTTCCACTTCTGCTTCTCCTCCAAGCATCTCCACAAGCATCGTAACACGTGCACACAGATCTTCTTTGCGGGTTTTTACACTGCTTCGGATCGAAGTAAGCGACGTCAAGGCATCTTCTTTTAATTCCAGAATTCCAAGATTTAAGGAAGTTTCTACCTGACCGTTTAACCGCTGGCTCATATGCTGAATTCCGTTTGGCACATTGCGCAGATAAAAAATCACACGGCTTACCGAATGATAATCTAATATTTCCGCTTCAGCATTGCCCTGTTCTTCTATCAGCACCTGCACGCCCGGATCTGTTTCCACCAGTTCTTTTTTTAATATTTCATTCAGTTCTTTTACATATTCACAGACAATCTGCGTATTTTCTTTCGGAATCAGGATTTCTGCCTCGCATTCTCTTGGAATCGCATTGTCCTTTAACCCTCCATGCAAAGTAAGGATTCCAAACGGGGAACGCGAAAAGATTCCATACAACAGGCGTCCCATCAAAAGATCTGCATTTCCATGTTCTTTATCGATCTCACTGCCGGAATGTCCGCCGGAAAGCCCGGTCACAATAAGAGAAAGTTTCTTTCCCGTCTGTCTGACACGGGTTACGGGAATGGAAACATTTAATGCCATACCGCCCGCACAGCCGGTCAGGAAAATTCCCTCTTCATCACTGTCAATATTTAACATGGTATGTCCGGTCAGCATAGACAGATCCATGACAGCCGCCCCCAGCATTCCGATTTCTTCATCCACGGTAATCACAACTTCTAATTTCGGATGGGAAATTTCATCTGATTCCAAAATTGCCAGCGCATATGCCACTGCAATTCCGTCATCTCCGCCAAGCGTTGTCCCTTCTGCCTTCAGGAAATCTCCATCTACATACAGGCGCAGTCCTTCTTTATCCATGTCAAGATTACAGTCTTTTTCTTTTTCACAGACCATATCCATGTGTCCCTGAATGATAATCGCCGGAGCCTTTTCATAACCTTTGGATGCTTCCTTGACAAGAACCACATTGTTTGCTTCATCCTGATACCAGGTCAGTGCGTGTTCTTTTGCAAATTTTACCAGGTAATCACTGATCGCTTTGGTGTTTCCCGATCCATGTGGAATTGCTGCGATCTGCTTGAAATAATAAAATACCCTTTCCGGATATAAATGCTCTAATGTACTCATATACTCCTCCTGTCTCACATAAACTGTATCATGAAAAAATTTGTATTTATTTTTCTCTGTTGCATACTGTTTTTGTTTTTTATCTGTTTCCCCCACGCAGCAGTCTCGGCATCGAAACAGGGGCTGCAGCTGTGGTTTACACAGATTCTTCCGACACTGCTCCCTTTTTGTGTCCTCTCGTATGTCATTCTGCGCAGTGAAATTCTTCCGAAAAAATTTTCTGCCTGCTACATCGTACTGTGTGGTTTTTTGTTTGGATTTCCCATCGGCTGCAAACTGACTGCCGACTTTTACAGCAGTAACTATATTTCCCGGGAAAAAGCCTCTGCTCTATGCTGCTTTACAAACAACTTAAGTCCCATATTTGTCATAACCGCCATCCAGGAAATTTTGCAGCTTCCGTTATCTCCTGTATACGTTTTTCTGATCTATGGCATTCCGTTTTTGTATGGAATGAGTATGCTGTTATTATATCACAGAACCCCTTCTTCTACACAAAAAGAAACGGCATCAAGATTTCATATGGATATGCAAATCATTGATGCCGGCATCATTCACGGATTTGAAACCCTGATCAAAATATGCGGCTATATCATCCTGTTTTCCATTTTCTGCGAAATGCTGCAGACACTGCCGTTTCCGGCGCATTGGTTTTCGCTGGCCGCCACCGGATTCTTAGAAGTTACAAACGGTGTTGCGCTGCTTTCCACCTCTGCCTGCACCAGACAGATAAAATCTCTTCTGGCAGTGTTATTCCTGTCATGGGGAGGATTGTCCGGCATTTTTCAGGTCTCTTCCATCCTTCACCAGACCGGCCTCTCGCTCCGGAACTATGTATTACAGAAAATAATCCTCTTACTGTTAACCGTTGGATGCTGTATTCCTTTACTCTTCCTGGGCATCCTCATCTGAAGCTGAAATATTGGTAATCTGCGGCTCCTCTGCAGACTCTGCTGCCTGTCCGGCAGAAGCGGCTGCCTCCTCTGCTGCTTCTGTCTGTGGAAACAGCTGCGCCCGGTTCTTTGTCACTACATCAAGGAAACCCTGCAGTGAAGAAATCAGACTGTCATACCGCGCCTGAGAAGTCTCGATGGAATTAGACAAAACCTCCTCGATCTCATGCAGCTGGTCATCCGCATATCCCATGGCACTGACACGCAGACTGTTTGCCTCATTGGTAGCATTGTCTAAAATTTCCTGGGCCTGCTTGGTTGCGATCATAACAACTTCATTTGCCTGTGCATATGCCTGCTGCATAATCTGATGCTCGCTGACAAGTTCGTTGGTCTGCACCTGTGCCTGTGCAATGATCTGATCCGCCTTCGCCTGTGCATCTGCTAAAATTGCTTCCTTATTGCTGATAATCTTCTGATAACGCTTTACTTCTTCCGGTGTTTTGGCGCGAAGTTCCGCAATAAGTTCTTCTAATTCTTCTTTGTTGACAATAATCTTTGTACTTGAGAGCGGCTGGAATTTACAGCCATCAATATACTCTTCGATTTCCTCAATAATCTGTTCCATCTTACTGCTCATAGTGAAAATCTCTCCTATCTGTTCTCATATTTCTTATAAATCCGTTCAATAAAACGTTCCGGTACAAAGTTGGAAATATCTCCACCGTAGGACGCAAATTCCTTGACAATTGTCGAACTTAAATAGGAATAAGAAAGATCACTTGTCAGGAAAATGGTTTCAATATTAGAATCCTGCACATGGTTCGCCTGTGCGATCTGCAGCTCGTACTCAAAATCTGTCACTGCACGAAGCCCACGCACGATAATGGTAGCATCTATTTTATTCATAAACTCTACCAGCAGACCTTCAAAGGACGCCACCGTAACGTTTGGAATATCCTTTGTCATTTCTTCTATCATACTAACACGTTCTTCTAAAGAAAACAACGAATTTTTTGCGCTATTGTTGAGCACTCCGACGACCAGCTCATCCACAATTCTTGAAGCACGGTTGATGATGTCCATATGTCCGAATGTCAGTGGATCAAAACTTCCCGGATAAATTGCTTTTTTCATGTTTGTTATACCCTCTTCTGTTGAATAAAGACATGCATGTTTGTCTTATATTTTTTGAACTTTATCACGGAAAATCCCAACTCATCCAGATAAGAAAAATCCGTATCCAGCGATGCTTCCACAATAATCATGGTGTCAGGTTTCAACACACTTGATTTTGAAAGGAAACGCAGCACATCTTCTTCAAGTCCCTGCCGGTATGGCGGGTCCATAAAAATAATATCAAATGTATATTTTCCCTCCAGACTGCTGATTCCGCTGATCACATCCGTAGTAAGCAGTCTGGATTCCTTCGTAAATTTTGTGAATGCAATATTATCTTCAATGCATTTGGCCGCTTTCCGGTTATTCTCAATAAAAACCGCATACAAAGCTCCGCGGCTGATTGCTTCTAACCCGATCTGACCGCTGCCCGCAAACAGATCCAGGAAATAACATCCCGGCACATCATTCTGCAGCATATTGAATAATGTCTCTTTGATCTTGTCTGTTGTCGGGCGCGTTTCCAGCCCCTCAATTGTTTTCAGCGGCAGGCTGCGCGCTGTTCCTGCTATGATTCGCATAAGGTTCCTCCATATGTTTTGATGATACACCGCTCCAGAAATGCAATGGCATATGCCGCAGCCGCATGTCTTATTTCACTTCTTGTACCGGTAAAATGTTCTGTCCCGGAAAATATCTTTCCCTGCACAAAACATCCAAAACAGACCGTTCCCACCGGAGTCTTTAAAGTTCCTCCCCCGGGTCCGGCAACCCCCGTTGTAGCCACCGCACATCCCGCGTGTGCCTGTTTTGCAGCACCTTCTGCCATCTCCTGTGCGGTCTGTTCACTCACGACACCATAATCGGAAATGGTCTCCGGCAATACGCCCAGTATCTTTTCTTTTGCTTCGGGAGCATAAGTGATATATCCCTCTTTAAAATAATCGGAAATTCCCGGAATATCTACCAGTGCAGACGCTACCAGTCCTCCGGTACAGCTCTCGGCTGTCGTCACCAGCAGCTGGTGTTCTGCCAGAAGTCTGTCAATTTTCATTAGTTCTGATCCTTTAATACTTCTTTGTTTTTTGCGATATAATCAATCAGAGATACGACGGTAAGTACCAGGGAAATATAAATAAATACCGTTCCGAGTACTGTAAATACCGTATTTTGAATATTCAGTACCAGAAGAATCACGGTGACCATCTGGGATGCGGTTTTAAACTTGCCCCAGTAGCTTGCAGCGATCACTACACCATTGTCTGCAGCAATCAGACGGAATCCGCTGATAATAAACTCGCGGGAAATAATCACAATAACAATCCATGCCGGAATTCTGTCAAGTGCAATCAAACAGATCAGTGCAGAGCAGACCAAAAGCTTGTCTGCCAGCGGGTCCATAAACTTTCCGAAATTTGTTACAAGATTGTACTTTCTTGCAATTTTTCCATCCAGAAAATCCGTCAGGCTTGCGACAATAAAAATAACAAGCGCAATGTAATTTCCGTATCCTTCAAAGTATGGAGCTAACAGAAAAAATACAAAAAACGGTATAAGAATCACACGGAAAGTCGTTAATTTATTTGGTAAATTCATAATTGTTCCTCCTATTTTACGATCGTAGCGATCAGGTCATATTCATACGCACCGGTAACTTCCACCTTTACAATATCTCCGGTTAAAAGTTCTTCGTCCGTATTGATAAAAATATATCCGTCTACATTTGGCGCATCCCGGTAGGTTCTGCCGACGTAGGTATTATTTTCATCCGCAACCTGTCCTTCAATAAACGCATACAAAACCGTACCTTTCATGGCTTCATTCTTGTCAAAAATCACTTCTTCCTGAAGTTCCATGACGTCTGCCTGCCATTCCTCTTTTTGTTCCTGCGGCACCTGATCCGGCATTTCCGCTGCCGGTGTTCCTTCCTCCGCGGAATAAGTAAACGCTCCGAGACGGTCAAATTCCATATCATTGACAAACTGCATCAGTTCTTCGTGCTGCTCTTTTGTCTCCCCCGGGAATCCGCAGATCAAAGAGGTTCGCAAAGTGATATCCGGGACACGTTTTCTCAAATAATGGATTCTCTCGATCAGTTCTTTTTTATTTGTTTTTCTTCCCATGCGCTGCAAAATTGTATCGTTGCAGTGCTGGATCGGCATGTCCAGATAGTGACAGACCTTTTTATCCTTAATCATGGAATCGATCAGTTCCTCATAGATTTCCTCCGGATAACAGTACATAATACGAATCCAGAACAGACCGGAAATCCCGTTCAGGCGGTCTAACAATTCATGCAGGCATTTTTTCCCATACAGATCCACACCGTAAAGCGTTGTCTCCTGCGCAACAAGGATCAGTTCCTTTACGCCTCCTGCAACCAGTTCTTCTGCTGACGTAACCAGCTCGTCCATCGGAACACTGCGGTAACGTCCGCGCACAGACGGGATCACACAGTAGGTGCAGTTTTTGTTGCATCCCTCTGCAATTTTCAGATATGCATAATGTCCGCCTGTCGTAACCGTCCGTTTGGTCGACAGCTGCGGCAGTCCGCTGAGCGTATGAAAATTTTTATAAAATTTATGCTGCAGGGTCTCCTCGAGAGCCTCTACAATGGAATCATAGGAATTGGTTCCTAAAATAGCATCTACTTCCGGTATTTCTTTTTTCACTTCATCCTGATAACGCTGTGTCAGGCAGCCGGTGACAATGAGTGATTTACAGCAGCCTGTTTTTTTCTGCTCTGCCATTTCCAGAATGGTGTTAATGCTTTCTTCTTTTGCATCGCCGATAAAACAGCAGCTGTTGACAATAATGATATCCGCTTCCGTTTCATCATCCGTCAGTTCAATTCCATGACTGGTAAGCATACCGATCATGTACTCGGAATCTACCAGATTTTTGTCACATCCGAGTGAAACAAATAATAATTTCATATAACCTCTCACTTGAAAAAGGGAATGACAGCTGTCACTCCCTTTTGGTATTTCTTAGTTTTCGTCCTCTCCAGGTACAATCTTTACTTCTCCGCGGTATAACTCTTCCACGGCAATGGAAAGCGGCTTGTTGCAGACCGGATCATCAATCAGTGGTTTTGCTCCGGCAATGATCTGTCTTGCACGCTTTGCTGTGGCAAGAACAATGGAGTAACGGCTGTTTACCACCGGTTCTTCACCGATTTCGCCCTCGTCATTTACAACTTTCATTAATTCAACATAAGATGGATGTATCATATTCATTCTCCTTTCGAAAAGCTTTTGAGATTTTCTCTCATTTGATTAATAAAATCTATATTAGCAGATACCCGATACTCCTGATCCCTTCCGGTATTTTGTGACTGCTCATCACAGATCAGCTGATCAATCAAAGCCGATGCATGATCCACCGTATCGTTTACCACTAAATAATCATAATTTTCAATTCCTTCGGATTCCTCACATGCACGTGCAAGCCGTGCCGCAATGACCTCCGGAGTCTCTGTACCGCGTCCGACCAGACGGTCACGCAGTGTCCCGGCATCCGGTGCCGTAACAAACATCAGGACAGCATCTTTTATTTTTTCTTTTACTTTTAATGCTCCCTGTATCTCAATCTCTAAAATTACATTCTTTCCGAGATTTAAATTTTCCTCCACATAAGAACGAGGAGTTCCATAAGAGTGGCTGACATATTTTGCATATTCCAAAAAATCATCCTTCCGAATCATGGAATCAAACGTTTCGTCCGTCACAAAAAAATAATCCACACCATCTTTTTCTCCCGGTCTCGGATCTCTGGTAGTTGCGGAAACCGACAGTGCATACCTGTCCGGATGTGCTGCCAGCAGTGCTTTCATCAGAGTTCCTTTGCCCGCTCCGGAAAATCCGGAAATAACAACTAACTTTCCTTTCTGTTCCATAACGCGCTTCCTTTATTCTATATTTTGGATCTGTTCGCGGATCTTTTCGATTCCGGTCTTCAGATTAATTCCCACATCTGAAATTTCAATATTATTTGCCTTTGAGAGAATCGTATTTGCTTCACGGTTCATCTCCTGTGCAATAAAATCGAGTTTGCGTCCTACCGGACCGCCCTCTGAAAGTGTCTCCTTCATCGAGGTAATATGGCTGCGCAGACGCACGGTTTCTTCATCCACACACACCTTGTCTGCATAGATCGTAACCTCTGTCGCAATTCTTCCCTCATCGATCTGGGTATCTCCCAAAAGTTCCTGGATCTTTTCCGTCAGATGGCTGCGGTATTCCTGCATAATCTGCGGAGAACGCTCCTCAATGAAATCCACTCCGGCAAGCAGGTCATCTAACTTCTCACAGAGATCCTTCTTTAAGTTCTCGCCTTCCCGGATACGGGTCTCAACGAATTGTTCACATGCTCCGCAGATTGCCTTCTGCAATCCATTCCAGAGCTCTTCTTCGTCCATTTCCTGTTCTTCCATAACAAAGACATCCGGATAACGGGACAGTGTGCTTACCCGCACATCATTTTCCAGATGGAATGTTTCTGCCATGGCATTCAGATATTTTAAATACTCACCGGCAAGTCCCTCATTATACTTAAGTGCATAATTGTCCTCCGTATAGTCCTCATAGGAAATATACAGATCCACTTTGCCTCGTTCAATATATTTTTTTAACAGACTGCGGATCGCACTCTCAAAAAAATTTAACTTTTTCGGCATCTTCATGTTTACATCAAGATACCGGTGATTTACGGATTTCAGTTCCACGGTAAATTTGCGTTTTTCATCTGCAATCTCACAGCGCCCAAATCCGGTCATGCTTTTAATCATTTTACTTTCTCCCAAATATCATGCACATATCTATGCATAGATAGATGTATTATAATGCTTCTTTGCCGTTTCGTCAAATGTTCTTGCAAAAAATGTATACAAAAGATATCCACTTTCTGCATATAGACAAAAGACGTGGAAATTACTATAATGATTCATGAGTTTGAAAAACACTATAATCATGAACAGGAGAATTTCCATGGCTTTTGACGGAATCGTAATCGCAGGTTTAGTCCATGAACTGAACCAGACGATTTTAAATACAAAAATCAGTAAAATTGCGCAGCCCGAAAATGACGAGCTGCTTTTGACATGCAAAGGAAGCAGCGGACAGTTCCGTGTATCCATTTCAGCAAACGCTTCCCTTCCTTTTTTATATCTGACGGACACCAACAAGACAAGTCCCCTGCAGGCGCCTACATTTTGTATGGTTTTACGCAAACATATCGCAAACGGGCGGATCATAAGCATTACCCAGCCCCATATGGAGCGCATCATCCATCTGAAGATAGAACACCTGAATGAAATGGGGGATCTCTGTCACAAAACCCTTGTCATTGAATTGATGGGAAAACATTCCAATATTATCTTTTGCGATGAGGACGGCACCATAATCGACAGCATCAAGCATGTCTCTTCCGCCGTAAGTTCCCTGCGCGAAGTGCTTCCGGGCCGCCCGTATTTTATTCCTGCCACACAGGAGGACAAATTCAATGCCATGACTATGGATGCCACACAGATCTGCGATGCCATTAAGGCAAAACCGATGTCCATCTGCAAAGCTATCTATACAACATTTACCGGTGTCAGTCCGCTGGTTGCATCCGAACTGGCATACCGGGCTGGGATGGATGCAGATCAGTCTCTTTTGGCCTGTACCGATGATGAAATCCACCATCTCTCAAACCACATTGCATGGTTTTTTGATGAAATCCGCCACAACGAATTTCATCCGGTGATCGTAAGAAAAGACAAACGGCCGATCGAATTTTCTGCAATTGAACTGACCATGTATCAGGATTATGAGATGGAACATATGGAAAGCATCTCGCAGATGCTCGAAGTTTTCTATGCTGAGCGCAATATTTACAACCGTATCCACCAGAAATCCGCAGACCTGCGAAAAATCGTCACAACTGCGTTAGAGCGCAACCAGAAAAAATACCAGTTACAGCAAAAACAGCAGAAAGATGCCGAAAAACGGGAAAAATATAAACTGTACGGAGAACTGATCAATGTATACGGTTACAATCTGCAGGACCAGGCAAAAGAACTGGTCTGTGAAAATTTTTATGACAACAATAAAGAAATCCGTATCCCGTTAGATCCGCAAAAGACCGCACGTGAAAATTCCCAAAAATACTTTGATAAATACGGAAAACTGAAACGGACTTCCGAAGCTCTTGAAGTCCAGCTTGCGGAAACCAAAGCGCAGATTGACCATCTGGAGTCCATCCAGAATTCTTTGAACATTGCACTCTCCGCCGATGATCTGGTGCAGATCAAAGAGGAATTGATGGAATACGGTTTTATCAAAAAACACAAACACGGCAAAAAACAGAAAATCAAAAGCAAACCTTTCCATTATATTTCATCCGATGGCTATGACATGTACGTCGGCAAAAATAACTATCAGAATGATGAACTGACCTTTAAATTTGCAACCGGAAATGACTGGTGGTTTCACGCCAAAAAAATGCCGGGTTCCCATGTAATTGTAAAAAACAAAGGGGGAGAAATGCCGGACCGCGTATTTGAAGAGGCCGGAAAACTTGCCGGTTACTATTCCAGCGGACGTGACAGTGACAAACTTGAAATTGATTATCTTCAGAAAAAAAATGTAAAAAAACCGGCCGGAAGTGCACCCGGATTTGTCGTATACTATACGAACTACTCTCTCACGATTCATCCGGACATCAGCGGCCTGACACTGGTGGAATCATCCAATACATAAGTTTCCAGCATAGGCTTTCTGCTTAGCGCATATACTAGAATCGTACCACAAAGTACAACCGCAAAGGAGGAAGAAAAGCATGGCAAACAGAAGTACAAAAAAATCATTGGAACGTTTTAAGTATGAAGTTGCAGATGAGCTTGGAGTCCCACTTAGCAACGGATACAACGGTGATCTTACCGCAAAACAGAATGGATCTGTCGGCGGTTATATGGTCAAAAAAATGATCGAAGCGCAGGAAAGACAGATGGCTGGCAAAGGAGAAAACATCCAGTAACCCACTTGTCCCAATGTACAAAAGAAAAAAGCAGGTCTCTGTCACGGAGACCTGCTTTTTCTTTTGCCGGAATCTACAAATTCATTTTTGAAAGCTGTTCTTCCTGAAACTGCATCATTTTCTTTTGCAGAATGTGATGTCCGGGTTCTGTCAGTTCCGGGTCTTCCTCAAGAATTGTTTTTACTTCTTCCGAAGCCTCCTGCAGCACCGCCGCATCCTGGTAAATATCCGCCAGCGCAAATACCAGATCTCCACTCTGCCGGATACCGAAAAAATCTCCCGGTCCGCGTAATTTCAAATCCTCACTCGCAATAAAAAAGCCGTCGTTTGATTTATTTAATATTTCCAGACGTTTTTTTGCCGTCTTGGCCGAAGAGGCATTGATCATAATACAATAAGACTGTGCATCTCCTCTTCCCACACGTCCACGCAGCTGATGCAGCTGTGCTAAGCCAAATCGGTCCGCATTCTCGATCAGCATCACGGTTGCATTCGGTACATTAACCCCCACTTCCACTACCGTGGTGGATACAAGCACCTGAATTTTATTTTCCGCAAATTCCTGCATAATTTCATTTTTTTTACTGCTCTTCATCTTTCCGTGAAGCACGCCCACCTGGATGCCGGATGGCAGTTCCTCCATAAGCGTTTTCGAGTAATCAATTACATTTTCTCCCTGTGTCTCTTCGCTTGCCTCTACAAGCGGACAGATCACATATGCCTGATGTCCTTTTTTCACCTCATCTGCAACAAACGCATATGCTTTCGGCCGGTATGCCGTATTAACCACACAGTTTTTGATCGGAAGCCGTCTTGCCGGCACCTCATCCACAACCGAAATATCCATATCTCCGTAGATAATGATCGCAAGGGTTCGCGGAATCGGTGTTGCACTCATAACAAGAATATGCGGCATATCCCCTTTTTGCGCAAACTCCTCTCTCTGCCGCACGCCAAAACGATGCTGCTCATCTGTGATCACAAGCGCAAGATTTGCATATGTCGGTTTTTCCTGAATCAGCGCATGCGTTCCTACAATCAGGGCATTCTCATACAGTTCTAACCGTTCATACGCACTGCGTTTTTGTTTTGCCGTCATGGACCCCGTCAGAAGGATTACCGGAAAATGCAGTCCAAACTGCTCACAGAGTTTCTGGAATGTTTCATAATGCTGCTGTGCAAGTACTTCCGTCGGTGCCATGATGGCAGACTGATATCCATTCTGTGCGCACCACGCCATTGCCAGAAAAGCCAGAATCGTTTTACCGGAACCCACGTCTCCCTGAATCAGGCGCTGCATGGCATACGGTCCCTGCATATTTTCCGTCACATCATGCAATGCTCGTCTTTGTGCTCCCGTCAGTTCATACGGAAGCTTCTGAATCAGATCTTCCACGAACTCCGGATGTTCCATCACAAACCGGTTTTCCTGTCTGGTTCTCTTTTCTTTCTGGTACTGCATGCCCATGATAAATAAAAAGAACTCATCAAAAACCAACCGCGTTCTCGCCTCGATCAAACGTTCCATCGTATCCGGAAAGTGGATCTGTTTGACCGCATAATTATACTCACACAGTTTTCTGCGCGTACGAATTTCTCCCGGAAGAAAATCCGTAAACAGTTCTTCCTCATCCAATGCCTGCCGCATCGTTTTTATCATGAGATTGTTGGTGATCCCGCTGGTCAGCGTATACACCGGAAGAAAACAGTTTTCGATTTCCTGATAGGCCTCCGGCGTATACACCACCGGCTGTTCCATCACAAATTTGCCATCCTTAATGTGAACATTTCCGTAAAAAACAAAATATTTGCCATGTGTCAATGTATTCCGTATATAAGGCATCCGATACCAGATCAGCTGGATCTGATGTCCAGGGCTTCCAATCACAAGAAGTGTCACCTGCATATGTCTTCCACTTCTCGTTACCGGTGTACGCTCAATCCGTGCAACAATCGCAAGCTTATCCTCTGTCTGCATATGTTCCGCTGTCATCTCATCGATCGGCACCGGATGGGGATACTGTATATAATTTCTGGGAAAATGAAGGAGTATATCACCTACGGTGTATACTCCCATTTTTTCGAATGATTTTTTTGTTTTTTCACCAATGCCTTTGATTTCCGTGATTGATGAATCCTGACGCATATCTGCTCCTTATTCGTTTCTGTGCTGCATAAATAGTAACTTTTATTCTACAGAAATAACAAAATAGTAAATCGGCTGACCACCACAGTTGATCTCTACCTCAACATCCGGATACTTTTCTTCGATCATTTTTCCGATTTCCTGTGCATGCTCCTCTGTCTCATCCGCACCATAATAAATGCTGACAATTGCAGAATCCTCATCTACCATCGCATCAATCATCTTCATGGTTGTCTCTTTCAGATCCGTGCCGACCGCAAGAATTGCCTTATCGCCAATTCCCATATAGTCATTCTGTCTGATCTGCATGCCATCAATTTCAGTGTCACGAACCGCATAGGTCACCTGACCGGTCTTTACACTGTCGAGTTCTGCCAGCATGGCTTCCTTATTTTCCTCCGCAGTATAATCCGGAATATAATTTACCAGAGCCACAATTCCCTGTGGAATTGTCTTGGTCGGAAGTACAATAATATCTTTATCCTCTGTCAGCTCCGCTGCCTGATTTGCCGCCATAATGATATTTTTATTGTTTGGCAGAATAAAGATATGATCTGCATTTACATGATCAATCGCTGCAAGCATGTCTTCTGTGCTTGGATTCATGGTCTGTCCACCCTCGATCAGATAGTCTGCTCCCAGTCCGCGGAAAATCTCATTCATTCCCTCACCGATGGAAACGGCAATAAATCCCATTGGCTTGCGGGGTTCCTCTTTCTCTGCCTCCTGCTCCTTCTGCTGGGCAGCCGCTTTTTCGGCATCCTTAATCAGCTTTTCCTGATGTTCCTCACGCATATTGTCGATCTTGATCTTTGTAAGAGAACCATGGGTCAGTGCCTTTTGAATGGCAAGTCCCGGATCGTTGGTATGTACGTGAGTCTTTACAACCTCATCGTCTGCTACCACAACAATCGAATCTCCGATAGATTCCAGATAAGATTTGTATTCCTTTTCTTCTTTTTCAGACAATGGACGTGTTAATACAATAATAAACTCCGTGCAGTAACCATATTTAATCTCCTGCTCAGCCGGCTCTGAAACTTTTGCCGTGCCTGCAGATGCCGGAGTCTCCTCAATGGAATAATCAATTTCTTTTCCGAGAAGGGAATCATAGGCTCCCTTTAACACCTGAACCAGTCCCTGTCCGCCGGAATCCACTACCCCTGCCTGCTTTAAGACCGGAAGCATTTCCGGAGTCTGACTTAAAACATACTCCGCATGTTTGATCACTTCATCGCAGAAATAAACCAGATCCTCTGTCTCCTGTGCCAGATCAAGCGCTTTGTCTGCCGCACCCTTTGCAACGGTAAGAATCGTTCCCTCTTTTGGCTTCATAACTGCTTTGTATGCTGTTTCTACCGCTTTCTGGAATGCATCACATAAAACAGAAACATCTACCTCATCATACTCTTTGATAACTTTACAGAAACCGCGGAACAGCTGGGATAAAATAACGCCGGAATTACCTCTTGCCCCACGAAGGGAACCGGAAGAAATTGCTTTTGCAAGTTCTTTCATTGTCGGATTGGACAACGCACCGACTTCACGTGCTGCTGACATGATCGTCATTGACATGTTTGTACCGGTATCTCCATCCGGAACCGGGAAAACATTCAGTTCATTGATCCATTCCTTTTTTGCATCCAGATTCTTTGCACCTGCAAGGAACATTCTGGACAAACTCTCCGTATTGATACTTGTAATCTCCAATTTCTTATCCTCCCTAGTCAATCACGCGGACGCCTTCGACGTAGATATTGATCTTATTGATCTTCATGCCCGTAAATGACTCCACTTTATACTTTACAGTCTCGATCAGGTTGTCAGAAACTGTGCAAATGCTTACGCCGTAAGCGACAATCACATGAAAATCAATATTGATCAGATTTTCATCTTCAATTGTGACACTGATACCATGTGTCAGATAATCCCTTTTCAGCAGCTTCACCAGTCCGTCTTTCATATTAACAGCTGCCATACCGACAATACCAAAACATTCTACCGCAACAGAACCTGCGTAAGTGGCAATGACATCGTCTTCTACCAAAACCTTTCCATATTGGGTATCTATCTGTCCCTTCATACTTGTACCTCCAATATTCGTAAACCATCTCATAGGTATTACATCATAGTTACTCGTATTATAACCATTTTTCCTGCAAATGTAAACCAAATGTAATTTATTTCATTTTTTTATAAGTTTTTCTTGCATTTACAGAAGGAATCTGTTAATATATCTTATGTTGTGAGCTTGAAAAAGCTTAGTGAAATGCAAGGAGGTGCAAAATCATGGCAAAGTGTGCAATTTGTGAAAAGGGTGTACATTACGGAAATAATGTCAGCCATTCTCATAGAAGATCTAATAGAGTTTGGAAATCAAACATCAAACGTGTAAGTTGTAAGGTAAACGGAGTACCACAGAAGTTATATGTTTGTGCTTCCTGCCTTAGATCCGGAAAAGTTGAGAGAGCTTAGTAAGCAAATATAAGAACCGTTGTATGACGGTTCTTTTTTTGTGCCGCAATCAGCAGGAAAACAACAGATAGGAAACAAGCATGGTTCCGGCAATCAGCAGAACCCCCAGCAGCCCTCCACCTACAAAAAACATGATCAGCATTCCGATTCCCATCCAGAACAATGTATATCCCCATACCCGTTTCATTTTTTCCACCAAAAAAGCATATATCATTTCTAATATATGCTCTCCCGGTTTTATATGATTCTGTTTTTTCTATTCATTGTCCGTATCATCCGAAACAACATCGTCAATGATATCATCCGTATCTTTTCCGGATGTAAATTTATTGATAAAATCCGGAACCATGTCAAGGATCTTTGTCATTCCATCCTGATTTTTGATATTCACAAGTTTTGTTACTCCATTCTGGATGACAAGAACCGCACTCGGATTGATTTTTCCACCCATACCTCCGGCACCGTTATTTTTCTTTTCCTGTGAAAACGCTCCTGCCGCAACACCAAAAGATACATCTACCAGAGGAAGAATAATCGTATCTCCGATATGAATTGCATCTCCTACTACGGTCTTTGTTGTGATAAAGCTGTCCATTCCTTTAAATAAGGATTCTACTGTATTATTAAAACTGTTATCTGCCATGGTAAAACCTCCTTACCCATTCTACTTCATATGCTTAAATCTATTATATAGTCTCCGGCAATTCTTATCAAGAATTATTCGCAGTGCCAGAGCAAGAATCTGAACTCCGAAAATCCTGCCGTGTACTGTAAAATCTGCTTCTGCATAAAATTCTTCTGCCGTAAAATCCGGAATAATATTCCAGTGATTCCGGTATCCGACCGGAAATATTGCAAGAATACCAAGCACCTGCCCGGTAGTATCCGGCGATCCGGTAGAATATTTCAGCCAAAGCTTCAGCCGTTTCGGCAAAACTGAAACAACCAGATGTTCCAGCTGTTTCCAGATATTAGAAAACGCTTTTTTATTTTTCTCGTCATTGAAAAAACGATACCATTTCCGGCACGTTCGCGTTCCTTTTTTCCAGAATGTCTGTATATTCCTCAAAAAATAAAGAATCTTTTGCAAAATATTCCGGATCTTTTCCGGGAACTTCCGGATAAAACCTGCAATCCTGCCCGGAAAAAATATTTTCTTTTTTTTATCCGGATGACAGAGAATTGTCTCCTCCGGATCTGTCAATTGCTGCGCAGATGTTTGGGATGTATTTTCCATTGCCGTAAGAGATGGTGCCACTTCAGTCTCCCGGTCTTTTATCCCTTCCTGCGGAGAGTCTTCCTGCACCGGCTTTTTAAAATCCGCGGAATCTTCTTTTTCTTTCTGCAGATGCAGTTCCTTTCGAAATCCAAAAATCCGCACATACGTGTGGAATCCCTCTTCCGCGGTATCTGCACAGAGCCCCAGCAGACGGCCAAGCCACCAGATCCGGACCTGCAGTTGCAGATTTTTTTCATGGTAGGAACCTTTCACACGATACACGAATGGACAAAATAATGCCAAAAGAGCAATGACAACAATCAGTCCTAAAATCACCAGCAAAACAATTCCTATGATTTTCAGAATCAGAAGGAAAACACTCATACCTGTCTCCTCCGTTTCCGGCCCCGTAAATAAGATTTTACATCCACATCCCCTGTATTCTGATATACTTCCTCTATAATACTGCACACCAGCTCCAGAGCTTCCACATAACCTTTTGCCAGACCGATGATCTGCATTTGTTTTTTCCCCGGATAAGATTTCTGCATCAGTTCCCACGCCGGTATAATATCCAGCAGATTCTGCCGGTTGGATGCAAACGCAATCACATAGATAGAGACTGTTCCTGCATGATGGTTAATCTTCCACTTTATTCGATTGACTTTGCCTTCAATGGAATCGCCGACATAAAGATCCTCATACCATTTCATGCAGATTATCCTTTCTAAAAATACTTATGTGTTCCCCATAAGTTACTTTTTTTCAGATCCAGATACTCATTATAAGCTTTCTCCAAAATCTGTTTTTCATTCGAAAATTTCAACAAATGATATGCTTCATGGTATTTATAATACCCGGAATCTGTAAAATATTCTTCTCTTTGCGGCTTACTATAATAACTTTCGCCCATCATCAGATACCAGTGAACCGATTTCTCGACCGTATCCTCAGGAATGGTAAATGAATACTGGCTTTTTCCCACGTACTGAATAATGGTTGCAGTTGCTCCGGTTTCTTCCAAAACCTCGCGAATTGCCGTATCCTTATACTCTTCTCCCTGCTCCACAGTTCCTTTTGGCAATACCCAGCCTTCATATCTGTTTCTGTAATTCTTGTACAAAAGCAGAATCTTGCCACGAAAGATTACCACTCCGCCACAGCTTATTGCTTCAATCATTGCAATCCTCCCGTGTGCGAAAACTGCACATATATGTGCAAACATTCATTATTTTCATAGCAAGTATATCATCTGTTAAAATATACGTCAAATACGTTCTTTGCAACTGGAACCGCGTACGTACTGCCCGCACCACTGTTCTCCACAACGACTGCGATTGCGATATCTTTATAGCCATCCTTCTTTGCATATCCCACAAACCAGGCATTTGTCTGATCCGACGTGTCCGATACCTGCGCCGTTCCTGTTTTGCCGGCAGCTTCATAAGACTGTCCGGATAATTTTCTTCCCGTTCCATCTGTAACAACTGCACGCATATACTGCTGTAACAAACCGGCTTCCGTCTCCGTCATCAGTGTCGCATAAGTTTTCGGTTTATTGCTGCTTACTTCAACCCCGGAATCATTTTGTATATGATCCACCAGATACGGACGCATCAGAATTCCATCATGATCCACGGCACTTGCTATCAGCGCCATATGCAGTGGCGAAACCAGTGTTTTTCCCTGACCAATTCCCGTTTCCATCGCCATTGCATTGCTGTCATTTTTATTTAAAGAAAAACTGCTTTTCCCGGACTCAAAAGCAATCGGAAGATTTTGATTAAACAGCATGCTGTCACAGGTCTGTTTAAATTTCTCTCGGTTCAGTGACAGTGAAATATTGGCAAACGAAGAATTGCAGGAATTAGAAAAGGAACTCTTTAATGTTTCCTGACCGTGATGCTTATTTCCCGCACAGTGAATGGTCTGCCCGTCAACCGAAATAGAACCACTGCAGTCAAACGCATACTGGTCATAGGCAGAAGGATTCTCACGATAATACTCCAGGGTCGTTAAGATCTTAAACACCGATCCCGGCGCATATTTTCCCTGCGTGGCGCGATTGTAAAGCACCGTGCTTCCCTCCGCCGTCAGACTGCTCCAGTCCTTTTTTACCGTATTGGGATCATAGTCCGGTTTTGACACCATTGCAATGATTTTTCCGGTATCCGGTTCCATAACAATCACAGCTCCCTGATAATTTCCAAGAGATTTGTATGCCACCTGCTGAATCTGTGCATCCAGCGTCGTGACAACCGTATCCCCCTGTGCCTTCTTATCTGAAATATCATCTGCGATTCTCTTAAGGAAAAACTCATGGGAACGCAACAAAGAAAAATTTTCCTGGTTTTCCAGTCCCGCTTTTCCATTCACCGCATAACCAACTGCATGGGCAAACATGCGTCCCTGCGGATAGCTTCTGGTCTGTGTTCCGTCTGCGGATACTTTTGTTGTGGCAAGTACTTTGCCGTCTGCAGATACAATATCCCCACGGATCACATGATCCGAAAACAGATCCTGCAGGGAATTATACGGACTGTTGATAAACGATTCACTCTTACATACCTGAAAATAGACAAAATAAATCATCATAGACAGAAACACTGCCAGGAACAGATACATAATAACAAGAAATTCTTTATTACTTTTCTTTATCTTTTTCTTTTTTCTTCTCATTCTTTTCTGCCTCTTCTTCGTTTCTGTTCTTTTTTCTGCGTCCGGCCGTCAAACTGCATGATGTATAGTCCCTGTATAATGCCAAACACAATCATAGTCGATAACAGAGAACTGCCTCCATAGCTGACCAGTGGAAGTGTCACTCCGGTTGACGGAATAAATTTGATGACCCCGCCGATGGTCAGAAACACCTGCAAAGCATACAGTGTTCCAAGTCCGACCGCTGTCAGACGATAATAATTGTCCCGAAGTTTCATGGCAACATTCATGATCATAAAAAAGCAGCTGACACAGACCATGATCAGACACAGTGCAAAGACTCCCCCGAGTTCTTCCGAGATTGCCGCAAAAACAAAATCCTTTGTCACGACCGGTATTTTTTCCGGCAGTCCCTGTCCCAGACCAAGTCCAAACCAGCCTCCGGTACCGATTGCAAACAGAGACTGGCATACCTGATACCCCGCCCCGTCAATGACTGCAAGCGGATTCGACCATGCCTGCACACGTGCCTGTACATGGTCAAACAGCCGGTACCCAAGCAGACTCGCCACGATCATTGCCAGTATTCCACCTCCGAAATACACAAATCTGCGCGTCGCCACATAAACCATAACCAGGTAGGTAAAAAAATACAAAAGGGCTCCGCCGAGATCTTTGGATGCTACCAGCATCAGAACAAAAACGGCCGAAAAAATGCTTGTCACCATGACCTGATGAAAATTCTGGCGCTGGTACAGCATGGATGCAATAAACATGACAAAAATAATTTTTACAAACTCCGAAGGCTGGATGGTCAAAGGACCGATCGACAGGGACAGTTTGGCCCCATAGCTTGTCTGTCCGGCAATCGCAACAACGCCCAGTGCACCGACACCCACGATCACATACACCCATGTCAGTTTACGGAACAACGTCATATTCTGCAAGACCATGGGAATCAGCAGGGAAATCACAAAACCCGCGCACACAAAGATAAACTGCCGGAATGCCTTTTCAAAAGAAATACGTGTCAGGATAACAAATCCAATCGTAAGTAACATACACATATTATTGAGAACCAGCTCGGATGCATGCTTGTAAAACAGATGATATGTTCCGATGATTGCCGCAATGATAATCACCTGCATGAGATAAAATCCGATCAGCTGAAAATTTTTTGTTGTAATATACAAAACAAGAAAGGCATCAAAATGAAAAAGAAACAACAGTGTTCTCTGCACATGGTAAATATGTTTTTGTTCTTCTTCCTCTCCCTCAAATTTAAACACATGAAAACACTCAAATGTATAAACCAGGAACAAAAAGATCATCAGATATTTTGAAGCCTGAACAATCAGATGGATCATTATTCCACTCCTCTTTTATAGTGTCCGTTGGTATAACGGTTTTCCCATTCTTTCGGATACTGTCTGCGGCTGCCGGCTGCAAACTCTTCATATAATTTCAGAATTGCTTTGGTTTCTTTTGCAGATTCCATGGTAAAATCCATCCGGAAATCACGGATGCCTGCTTTTTTTAATTCCTCTAAACTGGAAAATAATAAAACCGGCAGGGAATTATAAACAACATTATAGCAGTACGTGCAGAAATTTTTTACCGGAAACTGTACCTGATACCGGTCTTTCAGATAAGAAAGCCCCCGTTTTTTGTCACAGCCCCTGGTATTGGCATGTACGCACTGTGCACTTGTCATAAGCGGATAATATCCGTAAAGCATCATCATACTTTCTTCGTTATATCTCCGTTTTATTTCGCTGCGGTTTAGTTCCAGCGGAACCGTATTTTTTGTCACTCCCTGCCCGGCAAATGCACGGACCGCCTGATCGTTATAGCAATACAGATTGTGATCCGTTATGATTTCACTTCCCAAAAATGTTTCCTTTGCCAATGCCAGTTCTTCATAATTTCTCACAAGAACTCCGGCAAATCCCATTCTTTTTATATCCGGAAGTATCTGCCGCACCCATTCTGCCGTTCCGGCACGGAAGATACGCGGCATCGCCAGATAAACCTCTTTATCCTTTTGCATAACAGCATTTGCATCTTCTTTTAATTCTTCCATCATTGTGCTTCGGTCATAAGCTTCCATGTCCAGACAGACAGAAGTCACACAGGAACTTTCCAGAACCGGTGCAAGCTGTCTGCGCTCCCCGGTCACTGCAAAAACACGTTCCTTTCGTTTTTCCCGTTTCTCACATGCCTCCGGAAATTTTTCCCCTGCCGTCTTCTGCGGATGCTCCTGTCTCTGGTAAGGTTTCAGCATCTCTTTTTGCAGTTCTGCCAATGCCTCCCTGCGCAGCTGATTGAGCGCTCCGTTTGGAAGAAACACTCCGTCCTCTATTTTTATGGACAACTCTTCCATAACAAACGGGGTATCCCCCGTCTTTTCCATACGGCTTTTTACGTCTTCTGCCAGAAGAGGTTTCTTTTGCGCCTGCATAACTTCCATGCCAGAAATCTCCACAGACACCGTTTGTGTCTTTACCCGGTAATATGCAGCCTGTCCCTGATGCAAAACCAGCTCTCCCCGGACAGGGATTTTTGCAGCACCGTTTTCATAGGTTCTTAAAATTTGCTGCTGCAGGGCTTCATTCGTTTTTTCGTAATTTGGCTTTGTAAACGTCACCATATCAGAACCATTGTGCCTGTGGTAATATCCGTCGGTAAATCCACAGCGGTTTCCCAGCGCAAGCACTGCCCGGTAGTCTCCTTCCGAAACCTGTGTCTCCTGTCCCGATAAAAAGAGGTCAATATATTTGCGGTAATAAGAAACCACACCGGCAGCATACGGGATCTGTTTCATGCGTCCCTCAATTTTCAAGGAATAGACTCCTGCATCTGCCAGCCCACGCAGATCCTTTATTCCACACATATCCTTGAGGCTTAAGACATAAGCATCTTTTTTGTATTCCCTGTGCTTTTCATCCAGCACTGCGTAAGGAAGCCTGCATGGCTGCGCACATCTGCCGCGGTTTCCGCTTCTTCCTCCAAGCATACTGCTAAACAGACACTGTCCGGAATAACAGTAACACAGCGCCCCGTGTACAAATGCTTCCAGTTCCATACCGGTCTCTTCACGGATCCGTTTCATTTCATTCAGGGAAAGTTCCCGTGCCATGACCATACGGGTCACTCCGTATCCTGAAAAAAGCCGGGCCGCCTCCACACCGGTGACTGTCATCTGCGTACTTGTATGAATCGCAAGATCCGGAAATCTCTCGTGGATTGCTGTCAGGACTCCAAAATCCTGTACAAGTACCGCATCCAGGCCATGTTCATAAAACGGCTGCAGATACGCACAGACCTGTTCGATCTCACTGTTTTTTAAAAGCGTGTTGACCGTAAGATAGACCCTGCGTCCATACAAATGTGCATAGTCCAGTGCTTCTAGTAATTCTTCATCGGAAAAATTATCTGCATATGCGCGGGCTCCAAATTTGCTTCCCCCCACGTAAACGGCATCTGCGCCGGCCGCGACAACCGCCTTAAAAATGGCTAACGATCCAGCCGGTGCAAGCAGTTCAAATGTATTTTGTTGTGTCGTATGATTGTTTTCTTTCATATTCTTTCCTTATGATGAAAAAACACAAAGGAATACCTTCCTTTGTGTTTCGAAACCTCTTATTTTTTCTTTATGTTCTCTTTTTCAGACTCTTTCGGGCTGTCTTTTCCATCCAGAAGCTTGTCCTCAAGTGCTGCCTCTAACCGCGCCTTGTTCAGGAGAAGTTCTTTATTGTCCCGTTCCAGTTTCTTCAATGATTCTTCTGCCGTCTCCGTCTTTACCTGATTAGAGATCAGATCGTGCTTTAAATCGTAAATTTCTTTTTCTTTATTTTCAAGGTCCCGTTCTAATTTTTCCACCTGATCCTTTGCTTTAAAATAATCATCCGCAATATTCAGCTGGATCAGTGTATTTTTCATATTGAGAGGAATGTGCCGGTATTCTTCAATGGAAGTAAACTCATTGATCTTTCCGTTAATATAAGAGGCTACTTTCTGGAGATATTCCTCTCCTTCATAGCCGCTTAACGTATATACCTTTCCATCAATTACCACTTCCGCACTTGTCTTTGCTGACATAACCTATCCTCCCGTTTTGGACCATCCTCTTTGCTGTCATACTTTTTATTATAATATTCCGCAGTAGGAAAAGCAACCTCTTATTCGGATTTTGGTGTCCTCCCGAAATGTTCATAGGCAAATGCCGTTGCAACGCGCCCCTTCGGTGTCCGGTTGATGAAATCATTTTTGACCAGATACGGTTCATAAACATCTTCGATGGTTCCGGAATCCTCACCAAGCGAAGCTGCCAGCGTATCCAGTCCCACCGGACCGCCGTCAAACTTGTCGATAATTGTCAGAATAATGTTCCTGTCGTTCTGATCCAGTCCCATCTTATCTACCTCAAGCAGATCCAGTGCAAACGCCGCCACCTCATAGGTAATCTTCCCATCATACTTTACCTGGGCAAAATCACGCACCCGCTTGAGCAGACGGTTTGCCAGACGGGGAGTTCCCCGGGAACGGCGAGCAAGCTCGTAAGCGCCTTTTTCATCAATTTCCACATCCAGTACCTGTGCCGACTGCATAATAATCGTGCGAAGTTCCTCCACCGTATAATATTCCATGTGGCTGACGACACCAAAACGGTCGCGAAGCGGTGCCGAAAGCATTCCGGCCCGTGTCGTAGCCCCGACAAGCGTAAACTTCGGAAGATTCAGCCGGATGGAACGGGCGGATTCTCCTTTTCCGATCATCACGTCAATCACATAATCTTCCATTGCCGGATACAGCACTTCCTCCACCTGACGGTTCAGGCGGTGAATTTCGTCCACAAACAAAATGTCACCTTCTGCAAGGTTATTCAGGATCGCCGCCATCTCTCCAGGTTTTGCAATTGCAGGTCCCGAGGTCACTTTCAGGTGGGTACCCATCTCATTTGCAATGATCCCTGCAAGCGTTGTCTTTCCAAGTCCCGGTGGTCCATAAAACAGTACATGGTCCAAAGACTCCTGCCGGGCTTTTGCCGCCTCAATGTAGACTTTCATATTTGATTTTATTTTTTCCTGTCCAATGTAATCCTCCAGCCTCTGCGGACGAAGGGACGATTCAATCTTATAATCTTCCTCCTGCAGCTGCGTGGAAATCACGCGTTTTTCCATACCAAATCTTCTTTCTCGAAACTACAACAACGACATATGTTTCAGTGCTGCCTTCAGCACTGCTTCCACATCCATTTCTTCTGTGATCTCCACCGCGGATACAGCCTTTAAACTTTCCGCCGAGGAATATCCCAGTGCCGTAAGTGCCATAACCGCATCATTTCTGACCTGACCATTTCCGGAAATCTTTAAAGTCTGTACATGCTCACTCTTCTTTTCAAAAGCATCTTCCAAAGACATCTTATCTTTTAATTCCAAAATCACACGCTGGGCTGTCTTGGCTCCTACTCCCGGAGCTTTCGAGATTGCCTTGGAATCTCCCGACAATACTGCAAACCGCAGATCATCTGCACTGAGCGCAGAAAGAATTGCAAGTCCTCCCTTTGGACCAATTCCGCTGACAGAAATCAGAAGTTTGAAAAGCTCCAGATCGTCTTTGGTCAGAAATCCATAGAGAATCATGGCATCCTCGCGCAGATACAGATACGTATACACTTTAATCTCCTCACCGACTGCCGGAAGATACTCAAACGTCTGTCCGGAAATAAATACCTGATATCCAATTCCCCCGGTCTCTATCACAATATGATCTGGATTGGTTTCTGCAAGCTCACCTTTGATATATGCGTACATAAAACATTCTCCTCATTTTCGTTCGTTCACGATATTTATCATAACACAGCAGATACAATTATGCAAACAAATGTTCTACTCGTGATATTTTTCTGTCAGAAAACGCAGACGCACGATCAGTTCCTGTGCAAGAAGCCCGATCAGAAATCCCGTAAGAAGTCCGGCAATCAGAAGTACCGGAAAATAATACAACACATAATGGCTGGACACAACAAGCGCCGCTATAAGGATCTGCCCGATGTTATGAGCAATTCCTCCGGCCACACTGACGGAAATACAGCCTAGGTGGTTTCCTTTTTTTAAGAGTGCCATCACAAGAAAACTGAGGATTCCCCCGCCTAAGGAATACAAAATTCCGATCAGATTGCCAAACAAAATGCCGACAAGGAAAATTCTTATGACAGAGACACAAAATGCCTCCTTCGTTCCAATCGAATACAGCATTAAAACAACCACAATATTCGTCAGTCCGAGTTTTACTCCCGGAATTCCAAAATCAAAGGGAATCAGCATCTCTATATAACTGCAGATCATGGCAAGTGCGAGAAACACTCCCATAAACGCCGGTTTTCTCCAAAGCTGTTTACTGTGCAAATCCATCCATCCCTTCTTTTTTCGAATTCGTTACGGTCACTACCACACGATTCGGCAGACAGACAATGCTTTCATTTTCCGCGGAAATCGCTTTCTGATGCACACACAGTTTGTCCGGACAGTCCGCTTCTTTCATATCTGCTTTTCCATCGCGGATCACCAGAACATTCGTGGTTTTTCCTTTGGAATTTTTAATTTTTACAGTCTGCGGCTGTGACAGGGAATAGGTTCCATACACTTCTCCCTCTCTCGTCACCACCACAGAAGCTCCCTGTTTCCCTCCGGCAAAATACCAGACGCCCAGTACAATAAGACAGATACCAAGAAGCGCACCGATAAAAATCACATCTTTTTTGCCAAATTTTCTATGCATTCTCTGCGATCTCTCCCAGATAATAAAAACCTTTACATTCCGTAAGTTTTACCATAAACAGTTTTCCAATCATATCCGGGGTTCCCGGAAAATGCACCACCGAATTGTTTGAAAGCCGTCCGGTAATCAGGGAAGCATCCTGCGTATTCTGTTCCTCTGCCAGCACTTCCATCACTTTTCCTTCCAGTGCCATGGCTTTCTTTGCGCTGATCTGCTGTACTTCCTTTAACAACAGATCAAAATGCCGTTTCACTTCCTCCGGATCACACTGATCTTCCATGGCTGCGGCCGGTGTGCCGGTCCGCTTGGAATATATAAACGTAAACGCACTGTCATATTCCACCTGTTTTACCACTTCAAGCGTTTCCTGGAAATCTTCTTCTGTCTCTCCAGGGAATCCGACAATAATATCGGTCGTCAGCGCAATATCCGGAATTGCCTCCCGAAGTTTCTTTACAATTGTCAGATACTGTTCTTTATCGTAATGCCGGTTCATGATTTTTAAAATCCGTGAGCTTCCGGACTGCAGCGGCAGATGCATATGCTTGCATACCTTATCACATTCCTTCATGGCAAGGATCAGATCATCCGACAGATCCTTCGGATGAGAAGTCATAAACCGGATTCTCTTTAATCCATCGATCTTGTTTACTTCCCGGAGAAGCTCTGCAAACGTAACTGGCTGCTCTAAATTTTTCCCGTAAGAATTAACATTCTGTCCAAGCAGCATGACTTCACACACCCCATCTGCCACCAGTCCTTCAATCTCACGGATGATATCTTTCGGTTCCCGGCTGCGCTCGCGGCCCCTGACATAAGGAACGATACAGTAACTGCAGAAATTATTACATCCGAACATGATATTGACACCGGATTTAAAAGAAAACTTCCGCCGGATTGGAAGATCTTCCACGATTTTATCCGTATCCTTCCATATATCAATGATCATGGAATCCGATTCCATACGATTGCATAAAAGCTCCGCAAATTTATAAATATTATGTGTCCCAAATACCAGATCCACAAAACGGTAGGATTTGCGGATCTTCTCCACTACCGTCGGCTCCTGCATCATACAGCCACAGAGTGCTATCATCATATGCGGATTTTTCTTTTTAAAGTTTGACAGATACCCCAGGCGTCCATACACCTTATTGTTTGCATTTTCACGCACCGTACAGGTATTGTAAATCACAAAGTCCGCGTGCTCATCCTCTGTCTCCACATAACCGATGTCCGTCAGGATTCCTAAAAGTTTCTCCGAGTCCCTCGCATTCATCTGACACCCAAACGTATGGACACAGCAGGTCAGTTTGCGCCCCGCTTCTTTTTCCTTTTGTGCCACATACTGTCTGGCTTTTTCTATGTATTCGTACTGCCGTCTGGTTTCTTCTTCCCCGGTTAATCCATTTATTTCTAAATCTCTCATAATCCTCTTATTTTCCTGCTCTTCTTTTATGGACGTACCTGACCGTTTCCATAAATAATATATTTATAACTGGTAAGTGCCTCAAGTCCCATCGGACCTCTGGCATGTAATTTCTGTGTGCTGATTCCGATCTCTGCGCCAAGACCAAATTCATTTCCATCGGAAAAACGGGTGGATGCATTCACATAGACACAGGCGGAATCAATTTCATTTAAAAATCTCTGTGCCACATCATAATTTTTGGTTATAATCGCCTCGGAATGGGAGGTATTGTACTTATTGATATGCGCGATTGCCTCGTCCAGGCTGTCTACAATCTTTACCGACATAATATAATCCAGATACTCCGTTCCCCAGTCTTCTTCTGTCGCATCTTTTACCAGTGGCTGATCCGGTCCCAGACATTCGACGGCATAGGAATCACCGCGCATCTCCACATCATACTCTTTTAATGCTGCATACAGCTTTGGAAGAAACTCTTTTGCAATTGCCCGGTGCACCACAATGGATTCGCAGGCATTGCATACACCGATCCGCTGTGTCTTTGCATTTTTAATGATATTGACCGCCATCTCCTGATCAGCAAACTGATCCACATAAACATGACAGTTTCCGGTTCCGGTTTCAATAACCGGAATCGTCGCATTATTTACCACACTCTGGATCAGTCCCCTGCCGCCTCTTGGAATCAGCAGATCCACATAATCCTTCATTTTCATAAACGCATTGGTGGTTTCCCGATCTGTGCTCTCGATCAGACTGAGTGCCCCTTTTGGAATATTCATCCTGCGAAGTGCCTCCTGCATGGCAGAAACAATCGCAATGTTCGAATGGATGGCATCACTTCCACCCTTTAAAATTGCACAGTTTCCGGACTTAAAACACAGACCGAACGCATCGGAAGTAACATTCGGGCGGGCCTCAAAGATAATGCCAACGACACCGATGGCTACACGCACTTTTCCAATGATCAATCCGTTCGGCCGTTTTCGCATGGACATCACTTCCCCGATGGGATCTTCCAGTTTCGCCACCTGCCGGAGTCCGTCTGCCATTCCAAGAAGACGGTCATGATCCAGCTTCAGGCGGTCTAAAAGTCCCTGTGGCATATTGCGCTCACGTCCCCGCTCCATATCTATTGCATTGGCCTCTAAAATTTCCTGCTCATGTGCCATAAGCGCATCCGCAGCCAGTTCGAGTGTTCTGTTTTTTGTATCGGTATCCAGCATTCCAACCCTGATCCGGTCTTCATGTGCCTGCCGGCACAGTTCCTGCAGTTTTGCATCCATTGTCATTCTCCTCCTGTTGTCCGTTTCGGACGATACCATTGTTGTTCTGTGATCACATCATCCATAGGATGATCATGTATTTCCGTTGGAATTCTTTTGACGATCTGTTCTCCAAACGCAATTCCTGTCCTGTGCAGATTTTCTTTCTGCTTCAGGTAACGATCGTAAAATCCTCCTCCGTATCCGAGCCGCATCCCCTTTTCGTCGAATGCAACACCGGGGACAAGAATCCATGCCTCCCCATTCTCTGCAAAAGAAGAAAGTGGATATTGTTTGACATCCGGCTCCGGGACAGAAAACATTCCCTTTTTTAACTGTCCGGAATCCTCAATCCGGTAAAACTCCATTTCCTTCCCACACACCTTCGGGAAAAAAATCTGTTTTCTGTCCCGAAGTGCCTGATCGCAGAAAAGCTGCAATTCGACTTCGCTTCTAATCGCGGCATAAACCAGAATTTTCTGAAATCTGGCATACTCCGGTGCCGACAGCAGCCGCTCACAGATTTTTGCGCTCTTCTGCCGCCTCTCCTGCGGAGAAATCCGGTCTCTCTTTTCCTTCATCCGTTTACGAAGTTCTTGTTTTTGATCCATATTTTTCTCCAAGATTTTCCACAGATCCATCTGCATTCATCATGTCAATATTGTTAAGCTGATTGCGCAGATTTGCCTTTACCGAAGCGACATATTCCTGACGCAGCAGTGCCTGTTCCTTCTTTTCTTCTTCGCTCAATCCTTCTGCTTTGGATTTTTTGTATAATTCATTGATGCGTGCAATTTTTTCGTTTGTCATCAGCCTATCGTCTCCATAATATAATTTGCAAGGTTAAAGTTTGCATTTTCATTAGCCGTAAATAACGTTCCCACATAATCATTTTCGAAAATATCCTGCAGGATGCGGACATCCCCGCCATTTGCAATGATCATATCCGTTCCGGATAATGTTGCAATCTTTGCTGCGGCAAGTTTTGTTGCCATCCCGCCGGTTCCGACATTGCTGCCGGTAGATTCTTTTGCCATTCCATAAATGTTTTCATCAATAGCATCTACGACTTTAAGCAGCCTTGCCTCCGGGTTTTTGTGCGGATCATCCGTATAAAGTCCGTCAATATCGGAAAGCAGGATCAAAAGATCTGCCCCCACCATGGAAGCGACCAGTGCCGACAGCGTATCATTGTCACCAAACTGCATCTCATAGGTACTGACCGTATCGTTCTCATTCACGACCGGAATCACCCCGAGATGGAACAGTTCGTCAAATGTATTCTTTGCATTCGCACGGGATACCGGATTTACCATTGTATTTTTTGTCAGCAGAATCTGCCCTGCGGTCTGTGAATATTCTGCAAACAGTTTCTGGTAAACCATCATCAGTTTTGCCTGTCCCACAGCCGCACACGCCTGCTTTACCGATGTCTCGGACGGACGTTCCTTCACGCCCATGGCAGCCCTTCCCACGGCAATCGCACCGGAGCTTACCAGACAGACATCCATTCCCTGATTGTGCAGATCACTCAGCTGCCTGACCAGGTGTTCCATTTTGGCAAGATTTAAACGGCCGGTCTCTGCGTGCGTCAGAGAGGAAGAACCGATTTTGATCACGATACGTTTATAATTCAGTTTACTGTCCATTGTACTTTATTCCTCGATTTTCTTTACTTATGCATACCTTTAAATACTTTACCATATCTTCCGAAAAAAAACAACAAAGCTTGCCGCCTGCCATAAAATGGAGTATATTAATCTGTATAAAATTTTACGGAGAGGATTTTTATGAAACAACAAAAATACATCAGATACATTCTGTTGCCCACAACGCTTCTTTGCCTTATTGCATCACTTTTTTGTGGCTGCTCTGCCAATTCCGGGAAAATATCCAAAACGGGATTTTATTTTGATACGATGATCACGGTTACCCTCTATGGAACCCGTGATGAAAAGATATTGGATGATTGCTTTTCCCTGGCAGGAAACTACGAAAAGAAACTTTCAAACACCATCACAGACAGTGAAGTTTCAAAGATTAACGAGGCAAACGGCCAGTTTGTGACAGTCAGCAGCGATACCCTCTCCCTGATCAAAGATGGTATCCGGTATGGAAAAATCAGTGATGGATCATTTGATATTACCATCGGTACCCTCTCGGATCTGTGGAATTTTTCAGAGATTGCAGAAACCGCAAAATCCGATGAGAACGAAGTCGATGCATCGGTTGTCCCTTCCCCAGAACAAATTGAAGCGGCACTGGCACATGTCAACTATAAAAATATTGAGATCAAAGGAAATCAGGTGCGATTGAAAGATCCGCAGGCCAAAATTGACCTTGGCGGAATTGCGAAAGGTTTCATTGCGGATGAAATGCGAAGTTTCCTGAACAAAAAAGGAATCACCTCCGGCGTGATCAGCCTTGGGGGAAATGTCCTGACTCTTGGGAAAAAGGCAGATCACTCTTCCTATACCATTGGTATCCAGAAACCATTTTCCGAAACCGGTACGTCACTTGGCACCTTAAACGTATCCGATGCTTCGGTTGTTTCTTCCGGTATTTATGAGCGCTATTACCGGGTCAACGGCAAACTGTATCACCATATTTTAGACACCTCGACCGGATATCCGGTCGAGAACCATCTCTATCAGGTAACCATCATCAGTGACATCTCCATGGACGGGGATGCACTCAGCACAACCTGTTTTTCCCTCGGATTAAAAAAGGGAATGCAGCTGGTGGAACAGACCGATGGCGTGGAAGCTATCTTTGTCTCCGATGACGGAACAATTACATGCAGTTCCGGAATCAACCGGGATGATTCCATACAGTTTCATGCCTCCTGATTTTCGTGTTCTGAAAAACTCTGCATAAAAATACCCCATGCAGGCTGACCCTGCATGGGGTTATTTCTTGTTATAAAATAATCTTTTTCGGACACTTTTCTGCACAGATTCCGCAGCCTGTACATTTTTCCTGATCGATGTATGCAATGTTGTCTACCACATGAATCGCATCGGACGGACAGTTCTTCTCACAGAGATGACAGCCGATACATCCAACGGAACATGCACTCATGACATCCTTGCCCTTGTCTTTGGAACTGCACTGTACGAGGTGCATTGCCTCATATGGTACAAGTTCAATCAGATGCTTCGGACATGCAGCCACACATTTTCCGCAGGCCTTGCAGACCTTCGGATCGACTTTTGCAATACCATCTACGACATGGATCGCATCAAACGGACATGCTTTCACACAATTTCCAAATCCCAGACATCCATAATTGCAGGACTTTGGTCCGCCATTTGGAACAAATGCCATTGCCGCACAATCTTCCACTCCGGTATACTCGTAATCCTGTTTTGCTTTCTCACAGGTTCCGGCACACTTGACAAAAGCGACTTTTTTTACCGAAGCCCCGGCAGAAACACCCATGATCTCGCCAACCTTTGCGGCAACCGGCTCTCCACCGACCGGACACTGATTGACCGGCGCCTCTCCCTTTGCGATTGCCGCAGCAAGTCCAGAACATCCGGCATATCCACAGCCACCACAGTTATTTCCCGGGAGAACTTCTAAGATCGCATCCTCTCTCGAATCAGTCTCTACCTTGAACTTTTCTCCGGCGATTCCAAGGAAAAATCCAAGAATAATTCCTACGCAGCCGACAACAACAGCTGCGACAATAATTCCAGTTATCATACGTCTTTTCCCTCCTAAATCATTCCTGAGAATCCCATAAAGGCAATGGACATCAGGCAGGCAGTGATCAGAACAATCGCTGTACCCCTAAATGTCTTCGGGATATCATTGTACTCAATTTTTTCACGGATTCCCGCCATCAATACGATTGCGATAAAGAAACCAAATGCTGTGGAAAACCCGTAAACAACACCCTCTAAGAGATTGTAATCATAAGTAACACAGTTTAAGGCTACACCAAGTACCGCACAGTTTGTGGTAATCAGCGGCAGGTAAACACCCAGTGACTGATACAGTGATGGCATGCTCTTCTTTAAAAACATTTCTACAAACTGTACCAGTGCTGCAATAACCAGAATAAATACAATGGTCTTTAAATAGGTCAGATCAATTCCCTTTTTCACGAGAAACGGATTGGCCAGAATAAATTTATAGATCAGTCCGGTAATGAAAGAAGAGATCGTAATAACGAAAATTACGGCGCCTCCCATACCAGCAGCTGTCTCTGTTTTCTTGGATACACCAAGGAACGGACAGATACCAAGGAACTGACTCAATACTACGTTGTTTACGATCGCAGAACCTACCGCGATCAAAACCAGTTCAGCTAATGTACTCATCGTCTCTCTCCCTCCTTATGCCTGTTCCTGATCAGAAGCTCCTGCACTCTTTCCTGTACAAAGTGCGGACTGACCACAGTGTGCACAGTCTCCGGATAAACATCCTGCCGGCTCTGCAAGCGGTTTGCCCTTTGCTTCCATCTTTTTACGGATAATATTCATTCCGGCTACAAGGAATGCCAATACAAGGAATGCTCCCGGTGCCATGATGAAAATCGTGATCGGAGTAAATCCTTTGATTGCGGAAAGGAACGGAAGTCCGAAAAAGGTTCCGGCACCAAGGATCTCACGGATCAGTCCGATGATGGTCAGACCCATGGTAAATCCAAGTCCCATACCAATTCCATCAAAAATAGATTCGATTGGTCCATTCTTGGATGCATAGCTTTCTGCACGGCCAAGAATGATACAGTTTACAACGATCAGCGGAATATACACACCAAGTGCCTTAGAAAGGCTTGGAAGATATGCCTGCATCAGAAACTGTACGACCGTAACAAGTGATGCAACAATCACGATATAGGCCGGCATACGCACGCCGTTTGGAATCACCTTACGGAACAGTGAAATCAAAAGGTTGGAAAATACCAGTACCACAAGGGTAGAGAGTCCCATGCCAAGTCCGTTGATCGCTGAAGATGTAACCGCAAGTGTCGGACACATACCAAGCATCAGGACAAAGGTAGGATTCTCTTTGATCACACCATTGTACAAACGTTCTACATACTTGTTCATTACTGAGCACCTCCTAACGCATTCTGGAAGTAATAGATGGCTGCATTACAGCCATTTGCCATTGCCTTTGAAGTAATGGTAGATCCGGTAATTGCCTCAATCTGATCATCCGATGCCGGTTTTTGTTTTACAACCGTAAACTTGTCTACCGTTTTGTTTTCAAACTGGCTGTAGAAATCTTCCTCTTCTGCTTTCATACCAAGTCCCGGTGTCTCGGAAATATCGGTAATCGAATATCCGTTGACGGTTCCATCATTTTTGATACCAACGGAAAATGTAATACTTCCCTGGCTTCCGTCTTTCGCGGTAACGGTAATAACATATCCCAGTGCATTGCCATCTTTATCTACGGCCTGCTCGACATCGTCAATCGTATCGTCATATCCTGCATCTGCAACCATTTTGTCTGCGGCATCCGCATCATACTCCTGCTGGTTGAACCCAGAGGCATCCGCAAACACTGCCTGATACGCTTCTTTTTTGGTCTGCTCGTTGGCTTTGTCAATCGGAGCCTTTGTAATTCCATATACCGCCCCTAAAATCACGCCGATCACAAGGGTAAAGGCTGTCAAAACCAAAGCGTCATGTATAATCTGTTTATTCATTCTTCTTTGCCTCCTTTGCCAGTCCAAAAGCTCTCGGAATTGTAAACTTCTCAATAATCGGTACTAAAATATTGCTCAGGATGATTGCAAAAGAAACACCCTCTGCATTTGCTCCGAAACAGCGGAAAATACCGGTTAACAGACCACAGCAGATACCGTAAATAATCTGACCGGCCGGTGTAATCGGTGAAGTCACATAATCGGTTGCCATAAAGAATGCACCAAGCATCAGACCACCACCGCACAGTTCTGCAACCAGATAATTGGCATTCATCGGTTCCTTGCCAAAGATCAGCATAAATACCGCAAATGTAATCAGGTAAGCAGCCGGAATCCGTAATGTGATAACGCCCAGAAGAATCAGGATAATCGCACCAATCAGGATTGCGATCACGGATGTCTCACCGATGGTTCCCGGAATCTTTCCTGTCAGCATATCCATGACATTGACGGAAGAAAGTCCTTCATTTCTGATCATGGCAAGCGGTGTTGCCCCGGAATATGCCTCAAACTTAGAACTCTTGAAATTTGTCATGTCTGCGGCAAAAGCAATCAGCAGAAAACATCTTCCACCCAGTGCCGGGTTCATGAAATTTTGTCCCAGTCCGCCAAACATCATCTTTACAATGACAATGGCAAATACACTGCCAATCACAGCCTCCCACCATGGAAGTCCTGCCGGCAGGTTCAGTGCCAGAAGAAGTCCGGTGACAACCGCACTCAGATCCGGCAGGCTGTTTTTTTTATGTACGATCTTATCAAAAATCCATTCGGAAGCCAGACAGCTTGCGATGGTAACTAAAATCAAAAGTAATGCATGCATTCCAAAATTCCAGATACCAAACAGGGTTGCCGGCAGCAACGCGATGATCACATACAGCATAACTCTGCTTGTGGAGTCCTTGGCACGCACATGTGGTGAAGACGAAACCTGATATTTCTCACTCACAACAATCCACCTCTTTCTCTTATTTTTTCTTTCTCTTATCTGCTAATACGAGTTTCTTCATTGTCTTGACGGACTGTGCCACCTGTCTGCGGGAAGGACATACATAACTGCAGCTTCCGCACTCGATGCACTCTAATCCATGCCAGCGTTCAAACTCATCCTTTTGTCCGTGCTCACTGAACTTTGCAAGCCTGCTTGGAATCAGTTTTTCCGGACACGCTTCCACACACCGGCCACAGCTGATGCATGCGAGCGGTTCAAACTCTGCCACCTCATCTTTTCCTAGACATAACAGAGAAGAAGTCGTCTTTGTGGTAGGAACATCCAGTCCAAAAATGGCAAATCCCATCATAGGACCGCCGGATACCAGTTTCTGTGGCTGTACTTTAAATCCTCCGGCAGCTTCCACCAGCTGCTCGTATGGTGTACCCATACTGTACAAAAAGTTTGACGGGGTGGTAATTGCGTCTCCGGTGATTGTAGCAATTCGCTTCATCACAGGAACTCCATCTTTTACTGCATGCTTGATTGCAATCATGGTTTCTACGTTGTCCACGATACAGCCTGCATCTGCAGGAAGCATTTTGGAATTGATTTCGCGTCCGGTCACTGCGTAGATCAGCTGACGCTCTCCTCCCTGCGGATACTTTGTCAGCAATTCACAGACCTCCATCCGGGGCTCATCCTTAATCAGTTCCTTCAGTTTTGCAATTGCATCCGGTTTGTTATTTTCGACGCCAAACACACCTTTTGCATGGTCAAACAGCTGCAGTATGATCTTCATACCTGCAACCAGATCTTCCGGATTTTCGATCATTCTGCGGTAATCTGCAGTCAGATATGGCTCGCATTCTGCGCAGTTTGCAATAATATACTCGATTTTTTCCGGCTCTTTCGGAGACAGTTTTACATGTGTCGGGAAACCTGCGCCTCCCATACCAACCACACCGGCCTCCTTAATTCGATCAATGATTTTCTCCCTGGATAAGGATGTCACATCATCCACCGGTGAATACTCACACTCCGTAAACTGATCGTCACTCTCGATTACAATGGAATTCACCATATCACCGACTGCCACACGCCGTGGTTCAATTTTCTTCACTGTACCGGATACCGAAGAATAAATCGGAGAAGATACAAAGCCGCCGGCTTCTGCAATCTTCTGCCCTTTCTTTACGCTATCCCCTACAGTGACAATTGGAGTGGCTGGTGCACCAATATGCTGTGACAATGGAAAAACCAGTTCTCCTTTGGGTAGAACTTCTTTGATTGGCGCATCCTTGGCAAGTTCTTTGCCTTCATAGGGATGTACGCCGCCTATAAATGTTTTCAAACCCATCCTTGTGCCCTCTTTCCTTATTTTTTTGTCTAAACCATATAGTTTATAACATAATTCATATTAAATTATAGCACTTTTTAACCATGTATGTAGTAAAATTTTTAATTTTTTCTGAATATTTTGTATTCTTTTTAATACAAAGAAACATGACGAAAAATGAGATTTATGGTATAATCCAGACACACAGACAAAATCCAAACGTTATATAAAGGAGAATTTATGAAAACGTTTCATGAAGAAATCCCCGATCTCTGTCAGGACGCTCTCACCGACCAGCTTTTTGATGAACACTCTATATTTTTTGACATAGAAACTACCGGGTTTTCACCTGCAAATTCCACACTCTATATGATTGGATGTGCCAGACGCAAAAGCAACCGGATCTGTATTGACCAGTTTTTTGCTGAAAAACCGGAAGAAGAAGCTGAAATCCTCGCCGCATTTTTTCAGATGCTGTCACCATATACCACCATCATTACGTTTAACGGTGTGGGATTCGACATTCCTTACCTGAAGGCAAAAGCAGACCATTATAAGATTCCGGAACATTTTCGGGATTTTGAATACCTGGATATATTTAAATCGGTTTCTTCGATCAAATTTTTATTGAAACTGGAAAACTATAAGCAAAAAACCATAGAATCCTTTCTGGGTCTTAAAAGAGAAGACGAAAAGACGGGAGGGGATCTGATCCATGTATATTTCACGCATGTGAAACATCCGACAGAAGAAACGATGCATCTTCTTCGTATTCATAATTACGAAGATGTTCTGCACATGATTGATCTGCTCTCTGTTTTATCTTATCTGGAAGTATTAAACGGTCAGTACACCATCCTCTCCCACCGGATCGACCATTACCACGCATATGACGGAACCGAAGGGGAGGAATGGATCATCACCATGCAAAACAACTATCCCGTTCCGCGCCAGCTTTCCTGTAAACAGGATTGTTTTTATCTGATGATCGGAAAAAACCGCACTTCTCTTCGTATTCCGGTCTACGAAGGTGAACTGCATTATTTTTATTCCAATTACAGGGATTACTATTATCTGAAAAAAGAAGATATGGCAATACACAAAAGTGTTGCCTCATTTGTAGACAAAGAATACCGGGAAAATGCCAAAGCAAGTAACTGTTATACGCGCAAATCCGGCAAATTTCTTCCGCAATACAACAATGTTATGCAACCGGAGTTCCGTAAAGAGTATAAGGATAAAATCAGTTATTTTGAGATGACGGATGATTTTTGTACCTCTGATATCATGTTGCGCCGCTATATTGATCACATCTTAAAAAATATGATGGGAAAAAAATAATAATTTAAGACTGCAAAAATGCATGTTCTTATGTTTTAGGCATAAAAACATGCATTTTTATTGGTTTAAACATTCTTTTCAAAATAAAAACTGCTGAGTCTGTCAAATCCAAGTTCTTTATAATTGGTAATCTGTTCTGTACTTCCGATAAACAAAACACCATGACTCTTCAGCGACTGATGGAAGTTCTTATAAATCATGTCTTTTGCATCATCTGTAAAATAGATAACCACATTTCTGCAGAGAATCATATCAAAATCCCTTGGATACGGATCTTTTAACAGATTGTGTTCTTTAAACGTCACGCAGCGCTTGATTTCATCCGAAATCTGAAATGATTTTCCGATCTGTTTAAAATACTTGCGTTTAAATTCCGGCGGCACATTTGCAATGCTCTTTTCATTGTACAGACCAACCTGCGCTTTCTGAAGAACCTGCTTGTCCAGATCGGTTGCCGTAATATGAATGTTGGAAAGCGGAATATGTTTGGATAATGCCATGACAAGAGAATACGGTTCATCTCCTGTCGAACAGGCTGCACTCCACACATGCAGATTTTTTCCATGCTGTTTGATAAGTTTCGGAATAACATTCTCATCCATCAGCTTCCACTGATCCGGATTACGGTAAAACTCAGAGACATTGATTGTAAGAAAATTGACAAATGCCTCAAATTTGTCCTTGTCTGTCTTCAGCACACGGATATACTCATCATAATTGCTGCAGCCATGCTTTGTCGCAATCGTATCAATTCGTCTGCGCATCTGTTTTTCTTTGTAATAATTCAGATCAATTTTTGTCAGAGCATAGACGTCTTTTTTGAATTTTTCATAATTGTCAAACATAGACTTTTACCCCCTATAAACAATAAGAAGCTGCCCGAAGGCAACTTCTTACCTATGAAAATTTACAGTGAATTATTCCTCTGTCTCAGCATCTTCAGCCGGAGCTGCAAGAGCCTTAATGCTCAAGCTGATCTTCTTTTCTTCTTCGTTGAAGTCTACGATCTTTGCTTCAACTTCCTGACCAATCTTTAATACATCCGAAGGCTTCTCTACGTGTTCCTGGGAGATCTGTGATACGTGAAGTAATGCATCAACACCAGGAGCAAGCTCTACGAATGCACCGAAATCTGTCATACGTGCAACTTTTCCTTTTACCACGTTGCCAACGGCATACTTCTCTGCAGCACCATTCCAAGGATTCTCATCCTCAAATTTCATGCTGAGTGCAATCTTGGTATCTGTAATATTCTTGATAAATACGCGAACTTTCTGTCCAACAGTAAATACTTTCTTAGGATTCTCAACTCTGCCCCATGACATCTCTGAGATATGAAGTAATCCGTCTACTCCGCCCAGGTCGATGAATGCACCGAAATCTGTAACATTCTTTACAGTTCCTTCGATTACATCGCCGACTTTGATCTTTGCAAACAGTTCTTTCTGAAGCTCTGCCTTCTTTGCAAGTAATAAAGTCTTGCGGTTACCAATGATTCTTCTCTTTCTAGGATCAAACTCTGTGATAACAAACTCGATTTCCTGATCCTTGAACTTGCTTAAGTCTTTCTCATATGTGTCAGATACAAGGCTTGCCGGGATAAATACTCTTGTCTCATCTACATTGACACATACACCACCGGTAAGTACCTGGCTGACTTTTGCCTTTAAAATTTCCTGATTTTCGAATGCTTCCTCTAATCTCTTGTTTCCCTTCTCTGCTGCGAGACGCTTGTAAGAAAGGAGAACCTGTCCCTCACCATCGTTTACTTTTACAACTTTGGCTTCTAAGGTATCGCCGGCTTTTACGACTGTAGTAAGGTCTACATTTGGCTCGTTTGTATATTCATTACGTGTAATGATTCCATCTGATTTGTAGCCGATATTCAGGATGATTTCATCTGGCTTAACATCAATAACGGTACCCTCTACCACTTCTCCATTTCTTATTGTTTTTAAAGATTCTTCCAACATTTGTTCAAAGCTCATTTCTGACATTCTTTGAAACCTCCTCGATGATATTGTTTGGGGTTGAAGCCCCTGCGGTAATACCTACGTTATTGATGGATTGTATCTGATGATAATCCATATCTTTACTCGTTTGTATATAGTAAGTATTTGCACATTCCTTTTTAGATATTTCATACAATTTTTGCGTATTGGAGCTATGCTTGTCACCAATGACAATCATGAGATCCGACTCCGCAGCAATTTTGCGTGCTTCCGTCTGTCTTTCCTCCGTTGCATTGCAGATTGTATCTAAAACACTTATATCATAACCTTTTTTCTTTATAATTTCAACTAATTCTTGAAATTTATTGTAGTTAAATGTCGTCTGTGCCACCAGACAGACTTTTTCTCCCTCTTTTAACGGTAATTTTTCAATATCTTCCTGACTTGTGACCGTATAGGCAGGCTGTCCTTCCACCCATCCGAGAATTCCTTCCACTTCCGGGTGATGTTCGTTTCCGGCAATCACAATCCGGTACCCTTCTTTGCTGTACTTCTCCACAAGCCGGTGAATTTTCAGGACAAACGGACAGGTTGCATCCAGCACTTCAAATCCGCATGCCTTCATTGCTTCATGTTCTCTGCGGCTGATACCGTGTGAACGGATGATAATCTTTCCTTTTGGAAGATTCTCAAGTTCTTTGAGCTCCCTGACCACATGAACTCCACGCTGTTTAAGATCCCTGACTACTTCTTCATTGTGAATGATCGGCCCATACGTGTATACCGGAACTTTTGCCTCTTCTGCTTCCTGATATACCATATTTACTGCCCGTTTCACGCCGAAGCAATACCCGGCACTTTTTGCAATCGTCAGCTTCATTTTTGTCTATTCCGCCTTCTTGATTATTTTTTTCATTTCTTCAACAACGCCGTCAATATCCAGATCCGATGAGTCTAAAAGGACAGCATCATCCGCCTGTTTTAACGGGGAAGTTTCCCGGTGCATATCCCGGTAATCGCGCTCAATAATATCTTTTTCTATCGCATCCATATCACAGGATACACCTTTTGCTGTCAGCTCATCAAAGCGGCGCTTTGCCCGCACTTTCGAGCTTGCAGTGAGATAAATTTTCACATTGGCATCCGGAAGGACAACCGTACCGATATCTCTTCCATCCATAATCACATTTTCCTTTGCGGCAAGCTGTCTCTGCAATTCTACCAGTTTTGTACGAACCACTGGATAAACACTGGTCGCGCTGGCCATGTTGCCGACTTCCTCTTTCCGGATAACGCCGTTTACGTTCTCTTTGTTTAAGATCACCTGCTGTTCTCCGCCCGTATACTGAATGGTCACGTCTACCTTCGGGCAGGCAGCCGCAATCGCCTGCTCATCGGAAGCATCGATATGATTCTGTAAAAAATAATATGCCATCGCGCGGTACATTGCACCGGTATCCACATACACATACCCCAGATCCGCCGCAAGTTTTTTGGCGATTGTACTTTTTCCGGCTCCTGCCGGTCCATCAATTGCAATATTAAATGCCATTTTCTATTCTCCTTTGAAATAAATTATTTATCTTTGAAATTACAAAACGGATATTCCCGCCAGGTGTCCGGTGGACCAGGCAATCTGAAGATTATAGCCACCGGTAAGTGCATCCAGATCCAGCACCTCGCCGCAGAAATACAGCCCCTGCACAAGTTTTGACTCCATCGTGGAAGGATTGATATCTTTCACGGAAACACCGCCCTTTGTTATAATTGCCTCTTTAAAATCGCGAAGCCCTGTAATTGTAAGCGGCATATTTTTAAACAGATGTAACAGATTCTGTCTCTGTTCCCTGGATATTTCATTCACCTTTGTATCCGGATCAATGCCTGATAACGCAATCATAACGGGTATCATTTTTGCCGGGAGCAAATGCCCAAGAGAATTTTTAAACTGCTTATTTTTCATTTCATCAAATTCCCTTAAGATCCGGTGATCAAGCTGTTCCACATCCAGTGCCGGTTTCAGATCAATCGTCATGGAAAGCTCCTGGTCAAATGCTTTTGCCGGGATACATCCGCTTGCCGACAATACCAGCGGACCGCTGACGCCGAAATGCGTAAAAAGCATCTCTCCAAAATCCTCATACAGTTTTTTCTTTCCCCGGGTAACCGACATACGGACATTGCGCAGCGAAAGGCCCTGCAGATCCCTGACCCACGGTTCTTTCATTTCCATCGGAACCAGTGCCGGAGTCGGCGATACCATCTTATGTCCGCTCTCTTCTGCCATGCGGTAACCGTCCCCCGTTGCCCCTGTTGAAGGATAGGAAATTCCTCCGGTTGCAACAATCACTGCGTCCGCATGCATTTTTGTATGATCAGCCAGCTCAACACCGGTAACACGCTTTTCTTCATCCCTCTTTTCAAGCAGCAGACGCTTTACTTTTGTATGCAGGAAAACTTCCACATGCTGCCCCCGCAATGCGGTGGATAACGCCGCAATCACATCGGAAGAATGATCCGACACGGGAAATACCCGGTTCCCACGCTCTGTTTTTGTAGGCATTCCATGACTCTCAAAAAAAGAAATCACCTGCTCATTGTCATAGGAGTAAAAAGCACTGTATAAAAATTTACGGTTGCTGACTACATTGGCAAACAGCTGTTCCATATCACTGGCATTCGTCAGATTGCAGCGCCCTTTTCCCGTAATAAACAGCTTTTTCCCGAGTTTTTCATTCTGTTCTAAAAGCGTCACTGCATGTCCGCTCTCCGCTGCCGCATACGCAGCCATCATTCCCGCCGGTCCTCCACCGATCACGATTACTTTACTCATTATCGATATCCCCTAATTTTGCATAATGTACCTTAATCGAATCATCAATATAATTGATCTCATCGTTTTCATATACCTGATACTCATCCCAGATGTCTTCTAACATCGTCAGTGTTCCCGCCACTTCTTTCTGTTTCTTCATGCACAGAGCCACTACCAGCGCATTGATAACGGAAAGCGGTGCGACAAGGGAATCCACAATGGATGCCATGTCACTGTCCGCAATGAGATTGCAGGAAGAATACAGATTCATCGGTGAATGTATGCTGTCAGTAATTGTAATTACTTTTGCACTCCGGTTATTTGCAAATTCCAATGCCTTTAATGTCCGCATGGAATATCGTGGAAAACTGATTCCGATAATAACGTCATTTTCCCCGATTCTTACCATCTGTTCAAACAGTTCACTCGAACTGTTTGTCGTAAGCAGACGCACATTATCAAACATCAGATTCAGATAAAATCCGAGAAAACTTGCAAGCGGCGCACAGCTTCTGATCCCGACAATATAAATATTTTTTGCCTCAAGGATTGTCGAGACGGCCACCTCAAACGCACTGTGATCAATTTTTTCCAGTGTCGTTTTAATCTTGTCCGCGTCTGCCGATAAAACTGTCTCTAAAATCTTCGACTGACTGATTCTTCCGTAGGTTACCTCCATGCGCTGTACGGAGTTTAATTTATTGCGCACCAGTTCTTCTAAGGCACGCTGAAATTCCGGATATCCTTTATATCCAAGATATGTTGCGAAACGTACAACGGTCGACTCACTGACACCAACCGTCTCCCCCATCTTTGCGGCCGTTAAAAATACCGCTTTATCATAATTATCTGTAATGTAAGTTGCAAGCATTTTCTGTCCCTTGCTCATCGAACTGTAACAATTATTAATCCGGTTTAACAGATCATTGGTATTTGACATCATATTCTCCTCTTTATCCCATAAAAGCTGTGCCACAAACAGCACTTTTGATTGTATCACTTTAACCGGAAAATGCAAGATTTCATGCAAAAAGAATTTTCCCATCAAAAAAAGACGCACCAGATCTGATGCGTCTTTTTCGTAGAAACCGGATATGACTATACCGGATATGCTCCGTTCTTTGTATCAGCAGTCTTTGCGTCTACGCCAGTCTGCTGTGCCTCACGGTATTTGAAGAAATCAGTAGCAACCTGTGGGAACAATGCATAGGATAATACATCCTCATCCTGCTGCTTGTACTGTTTCATCTCAGCTTCAATCTTATCAAGCTCCGGCTCAAGAAGATCTGCCGGACGACAGGTGATTGCATTCTTTTTATCATCTCCGAGAACCTTGTCAACAACTTCCGGATTGAATGGTTTAACGGTCTGGCCGTACTTACCAAGAAGAATATCCTTTGTCTCCTTTGTTGCGACTTTATAACGCTCTCCCATCAATACGTTAAATACAGCCTGTGTACCAACGATCTGGGAAGACGGAGTAACAAGCGGTGGCTCACCAAGGTCTTTACGCACACGCGGAACCTCTGCAAGCACTTCCTCGTACTTGTCCTCTTTTCCCTGCTCCTTGAGCTGGGAAATCAGGTTGGAAAGCATACCACCCGGTACCTGATAACGAAGAGTGTTGATGTTTACACCAAGTACCTTCGGGTTCATCAGACCGCTTGCAAGTGCCTCTTCACGTAACGGACGGAAGTAATCTGCGATCTCACTTAACAGATTCAGATCAAGACCGGTATCGTATGGTGTGTCCTTGAAAGCCTCTACCATAACCTCTGTTGCAGGCTGGCTGGTTCCAAGAGCAAATGGAGACATTGCAGTATCAATGATATCTACACCAGCCTCTACTGCCTTCATATAGGTCATGGAAGCTACACCGGAAGTATAATGTGTATGAAGTTCTACCGGAAGAGAGGTAGAATCCTTCAGTGCCTGTACAAGTTCTGTAGCCTTAGCAGGAACTAAAAGACCGGCCATATCCTTGATACAGAGAGAATCAGCTCCCATATCCTCTACACGCTTTGCCATCTCCATCCAGTAATCCAGAGTATAAGCATCTCCAAGGGTGTAAGAAAGAGCTACCTGTGCATGACCTTTTTCCTTGTTACATGCAGTAACTGCTGTCTGCAGGTTACGGATATCATTTAAGCAGTCAAAAATACGGATGATGTCAATTCCGTTTGCAATTGACTTCTGTACAAAATACTCTACCACATCATCTGCATACGGACGATATCCTAAGATATTCTGTCCACGGAACAGCATCTGCAGTTTTGTATTTTTAAATCCGTCTCTTAATTTACGAAGACGATCCCATGGGTCCTCTTTTAAGAATCTCAGGCAGGCATCGAATGTCGCACCACCCCAGCACTCTACAGCATTGAATCCAACCTTATCCATCTTTGGGATAATCGGAAGCATCTGCTCTGTTGTCATACGTGTAGCGATCAGTGACTGATGGGCATCACGCAAAACAGTTTCTGTTATTTTTAATGGTTTTTTTACCACTTCTGACATGACTTTTCCTCCTTATTAAATTCCAAATATAGCCATGAAACATCCCGCAGCTACCGCAGTACCGATAACACCGGCAACGTTTGGTCCCATTGCATGCATGAGCAGGAAGTTTGTAGGGTCCTCCTCTGCACCAACCTTCTGGGATACACGGGCTGCCATAGGCACGGCAGATACACCGGCAGAACCAATCAGAGGGTTAATCTTGCCCTTGGTAATCCAGCATAATAACTTACCAAATAAAACTCCGGCAGCAGTACCAACCATAAATGCAACAAGACCTAATACAACGATCTTTAAGGTGCTTGCATTTAAGAAAGCTTCTGCACTGGTAGTTGCACCAACAGAGGTACCCAGTAAGATAACGACAATGTACATAAGTGCGTTACTTGCAGTCTCCTGCAGCTGACGAACAACGCCAGACTCACGGAAGAGGTTTCCAAGCATCAGCATACCAACAAGTGGTGCTGTGGTAGGAAGCAGTACGCAGACAACAACGGTAACAACGATTGGAAAGAGGATCTTCTCCAGCTTGCTGACCGGACGAAGGTTCTGCATCTTGATCGCACGTTCCTTCTTTGTTGTAAATAACTTCATGATAGGTGGCTGAATGATCGGCACAAGTGCCATATAGGAATATGCAGCCACGGCGATCGGTCCCATCAGACCGGTCTGTCCCAACTTACCAGCCAGGAAAATGGAAGTAGGTCCATCCGCTCCACCGATGATAGATACGGCAGCGGCAGCCTTGTCATTAAATCCAAGTATAATTGCAAGGAAGTATGCGCTGAAGATACCAAACTGTGCGGCAGCTCCCATAAGGAAACTGACCGGGTTTGCAATCAGCGGACCAAAGTCTGTCATTGCACCTACACCCATAAAGATCAGAGATGGTAAAATAGACCACTCATCCAATGTGTAAAAGTAATAAAGTAAACCGCCCACGCCGTTGCTGGTCTGTTCCGGGCTTGCGATGATATCCGGGTAAATATTTACCAGAAGCATACCAAATGCAATCGGAACTAACAGTAATGGCTCAAAACCTTTCTTAATCGCAAGATACAGGAAAATAAATGCCACTAAAATCATAACATAATTTCCCCAGGTCAGATTGAAAAAGGCTGTCTGATGCAGGAGGTTCGATAATGTTTCACCTACATAACTCACAGTGTTTTCCTCCTTGGATTAGTTTAATGTAGCGAGTAATGCACCAGATTCTACGGCATCACCAACTGCTACATCGATACTTGCAACAGTTCCGTCTTCCGGAGCAACGACTGGTGTCTCCATCTTCATGATCTCAAGAACCAGGACGGCATCTCCCTTCTTTACAGCATCGCCGACTTTCTTCTCAATCTTGAATACCTTTCCGGCAGCTCCTGCTTCAATCTTAATGCTTCCGGCTCCTGCTGAAGCAGCTGGTGCTGCTGGTGCTGCAGCTGGCTTTGCAGCTGTACGTCTCGGTGCTGCTGCGCCGGATGTGCTTCCGGTCTCTTCTACTGTAACATCATAAACGTTACCATTTACGGTAATTGTATAATTCTTCATGAATATGTTCCTCCTAAATTTTCTTTCTATCCTATCTACGATTGATGGAACGAACTACGAAATCACTGGTAGAAGTTCCGGTACTTGCAGCGATTGCAGCTGCAATAACTGCGATAAGTTCAGTATCATCTGTCTGTGCTGCAACAGGGGCAGGTGCCGGTGCTGCGGCTGGTGTCTCTTCCTGCTGTGGAGCCTGTCCGGCTGCTTTGGCAGCTTTCTTTTTCTCCAGATAAGGGAAGATCTTAAAGCAGGAAATAAGAAGACTGATCAGAATCAATACAGCAAATACAACTGCCATAGAAATTACAGTATTCAGTCCTGCCTTTTCCATTTTCTCACCGAGTGTATAAATCGGATCTACCGAAATGCCGGTAACATCCATGGAATAGTAATCATATACTACTTCGAAATTCACATCTTTCTTCGCGAACTTGATGGTCATATCTGTGGTAAGTGTCTTACCGGATTTGGTAACCTTAAAAGTATCGTCTTCGATCTTTTTCATTTTACCAAACTCATCCAAAGTATCCTGCCACTTTGCAGCTGCCTCAATCTGTGCCTCTGTGACACCGTAGCTTGAAGTAAGCTGATCCTTTACATCGTCCGGAAGAGTATCTGCTGTCAGTTTGTTTTCTTTGAACAACTGAGCCAGACTCTGTACCATGCCCGCATTGGTATCCATTTCAGACTGAAGATCTGAATAGGACTTTCCATTGTAATCCACGGTAGTCGGGTCTGTTCCACATGCACCAAGCATCAGAACCATCAGGATCATGCAAAGTGCAAAAGCAATTCTCTTTTTCATAAAACTTCACCTTTCTACTTGGTACCGTGTTTCTTTTCTGGCTCGCTTACATACTTTGTATAAAGCATTTCAAAAGCAGCTACAAGGTATTTTCTGGTATCTGCCGGATCAATCAGACGATCCACATATCCTCTTGCAGCAGCAGATGCTGCAGAATCCTGAAGTTTTTCATAATCAGCAGCTTTCTGCTTGATCTCATCTGCACCAGCTTCCGGATACATAATCTTTGCAGCCAGAGTAGAATCCATCGCACCGATCTTTGCTCCGCTCCATGCGTATACAAGATCTGCTCCGACAGACTTGGAATTCATAAATACATAAGCACTTCCGTAAGCCTCTCCTGTGATCAGGTTTACCTTTGCACAGGTTGCATTGGAAAATGCGTAAGTCATTCTCGCAAGTGCCTTTGCAAGTTTCTTCTCAGAGCACATGCAGTTTTTCAATCCATTCACATTTGTAATGGTAAGTACCGGGATTGAGAATGCATCACAGAACTGAACAAATTCAGCTGCCTTGTTGCATCCCTGCGCGGTCAGGGACTTGTCAAAGCTCTCTGCTTTCTTGCCTTCTGCATCATATACTTCGCTACAGTTTGCCACAGCGCCGACTGTCATTCCGTTTAACTTGATCAGTCCGGTTACCATATTCCTGGCATAATCTGCCTTTGTCTCGAAGAATACGTTATTATCTGAAATCTGGGATAACAGATATCTTGGATCACCCTTCATATTCTCCATGCTCTCGCAGGCACGATTTAAATCATCTTCACAGTCATCTGTATAGACATCTCCCTCATTGTTGCTTGGAAGCATACATACCAGCTGACGAATCTGCTCCATGATTTCATCTTCTGAACCAACGAAATCCACACATCCGTTGTTTTCACTCTGGAATGCTGCGCTGGCTGTATCACATTTTTCTGTGTTATTGCCTTCGATTGCATCCGGAGCATTTACAAACATGCGTCCTTTCTTCTCTTCAATGAACGCGAAATCGCAAAGTGCCGGGACAACGGAAAGGCCGCCGCCACAATTGCCAAATACACCACAAATCTGAGGTACAAGACCGGAAGCTGCTACTTCCTTCGCATAAATAGTTCCAAACCCATCCAATGCATCAACCGACTCCTGAAGACGAATGCCGCCACAGTCAATCAGACCGATGACAGGAGCTCCCATCTTCATTGCCATGTCATACACAGACGCAATCTTCTTTGCGTGCATCTCTCCGATGGTACCGTTTAATACGGATGCATCCTGGCTGTAAATAAATACCAGATTGCCGTCGATCAGTCCATGACCGATTACAACGCCATCTGAAGGGGTCTTTGCAGCGGTAAGATTAAAATCTGTGCTACGTGCTGTTACGAGAGAACCGATTTCCATAAAACTGTTCTCATCGACCAACTTAGCAATACGCTGAATTGCCAAGTTTTCATTGTTACTACTCATTTTATGCCCTCCATCTATAAAAAATAAAAATTTCCGCTAGTTTGTATTGTATCTCATTTCCCAATTCTTTTCAACATAATTTGTTAATTTTTTCACTAATTCTTTGTGACTAATTTCCTATTTGCCCAACAGTGCCTCTTTCCACATAATTTGAAAAAACTTTTCAGGAGACCATTTTTTTACGGAAACCTCTGCTTTAATTTTTCCGGAGTAAATTTCCCTGCCGTTCATACAGTAGGAAACACGTCCAAGCGTCTGCCCTTTTTTGACCGGAAGGCTTATCGGATCAGACCATACTTTCTTTATTTCAGCGGTATCCCCGTCTTTTTTCAAAAACGTCAGTTTTGTGATATCCGTATCAACATAAACCGGCAGTTTGGCATGGGTAGCCCATTCCTCGAGTGTTTCTTTCCGACAGCCCTGCGCAATCTCTATATCCGGCAGCTCCATGGATGCTTCCGATCCCCGATACAGATGATAGGCATCCATTCCGTATTGAAACAGTGTCTTTGCATCGGACCACTTATAATTTTTGTGGTTCGGCCAGCCGCAGGCAAGAAGTGCGATTGCATAATGTCTCCCCCCTTCTTCAAGTGCAGCCACATAGCAATATCCGGCTTTGGACGTATATCCGGTTTTTCCGGTAATCACATGATCCATCATATCCAGCAGGGCATTTTTATTGGAAACAGCATATCCGGTTCCCTCCAGGCTCTGAAATGTATGTGACCGGGTCTGCGTCACTTCCAGAAACTGCTTGCTTACCGGAGACTTCCATGCGCAATAACTCATAATCCTGCACAGATCATATGCTGTGGTATGGTGTTCCCCCTGCTCATCCTTTGCATCCAGACCGTTCGGTGTCACAAAATGGCTGTCGGTGCACCCGATCTTCTTTGCTTTTTCATTCATAAGTGCTGCAAATTTTTCCGCAGATCCCGCCACATGTTCTGCGATTGCATATGCACAGTCATTATAGGATTCCAGCATCAGCCCATACCACAGATCCTGCATATAGAACTGTTCTCCTTTTTTCGCCCCGAGATGTACCTTCGGCTGTGATGCCGCTTTTGCGCTGAATGTGACCACTTCATCGGGCTTACATTGTTCCATCGCCACGATACAGGTCAGAATTTTTGTGGTACTTGCATTCGGCAGTGCTGTCTGTGCCTCTTTTCCATACAAAAGGCGCCCACTGTCACCATCCACCATGGCGCAGGATTTTGAATACAGTGTCTGCGCTTCGGGTTCTTTTTGCTTTTCTGCCAAAACCGGTTCGCTCATCAGACATCCGATTACCAGCAACAGACTTACTATTTTTGTGCAGATTCTTTTTTGAAACATAAAAAAATAACCATATACATTTTTATTCTATGTATATGATTATTCCTGCTTCTTTTATACGTCCAGTTTCACATGCATCTCTTCTTCTGCTTCCTGCTTAAACTCTTCCACCTGTACCGGACTGAGTACCGGCAGATCATCGATTGAATGTACGCCGAAACTGCGTAAAAATTCTTCTGTTGTTCCGAAAAGTAACGGACGCCCCGGTGCATCAAGTCTTCCAAGTTCACACACCAGATGATATTCCACCAGTTTGTTTACCGCATGATCCGATGACACGCCACGTATTTTTTCTATTTCCATCTTTGTCACCGGCTGCTTATATGCAATAATGGAAAGCGTCTCCAAAAGAACATCGGTTAAAACCCGGCGTTTGGGCTGCTTTGCAATTTTAATCAGATATTCGTAAATTTCGGGTCTGGTGCACATCTGGTAGGCTCCATCCAGTTCCGTGATGGTAACGCCGCGTTTCTGTTCTTCCCACTCGTTTCTCATTTCATCGATCAGGTCCTTTGTTTTCTTCTGATCAAGTCCAAGAGTTCCTGCAATTTTTTCCAGTTCTACGGATTCTCCCATAGAAAACAGAATTCCTTCTATAATTGCCTTGTATTTTTTTTCTTCCATATTTTCCGTCCATCCTGCAATACATGATAATCTATGCTGCAACTTTCGAATCAATCTGGATATCATCAAAAATATGTTCCTGCGAAATCCGTATCGTTCCCATTTTCATCAGCTCCAGAATCGCAAGAAACGTAACGATCACTTCCACTTTCGATGACTGTGCCGTCAAAAGTCCCCGGAAACTGAAATGTCTGTGTCCGGCCGCATATTTTTTCAAATCCTCCATCTTGTCTTCCAGCGATACCTCTTCTTTTTCAATCTTTCCGAATTTTGACCGCAGAGGATCAATTTTATCCTGCTGTTTTTTCATAATGCTCTCAAAAATTTCATGCAGGCGTGAAAGCGTAATGTCCGATATCAGTTCGTGGATATCAACCGGCGGTTCATACGCACGCACTTCCTCCGGAATCGTCGGCTTCTTATACATAACACGACCGGCATCCATCTGCCGGTCTTTTAGTTCATACGCCATACATTTGTACATCTTGTATTCCAGAAGCTGCTGTACCAGTTCCGCACGCGGATCTTCTTCTTCCTCTTCACTGTCCGGATTCGATGGGAGAAGCATGCGTGATTTGATATCGATCAGCGTTGCAGCCATAACCAGAAACTCACTGAGTACCTCCAGATCCTGTCGTTTCATTTCCCGGATATACTCCATATACTGTTCCGTGATCTCCACAATCGGAATATCATAGATATTCACTTTATTCTTTTCGAGCAGATACAAAAGCAGATCCAGCGGTCCCTCAAATACCTGGAGTTTAACGGTCAGTTCCATCCCTCTCGTCCTTTCTGTCATAATCTATATTTTATCTTTATGTTGTAGAAAATGCAAGGACAAATTACTATATTTAGTGTTTTACAGAAGGGGTGCAAACAATTTTAATGCCCCCATAAATGTACGCACAAGAAACGATTTCTTTTGAAATTCCTCCAGGGTCACTTCGTGGCTTTCCGCAAATGTTTTTAACGCATCTTCTTTTACCTGCAAAACTGCCCGGGTACGATACATCCAGACGCCACATTCAAAATGCAGACACAGACTGCGGTAATCCATGTTTACCGTTCCCACGGTTGCCTGTACATCATCCGACACAAAACATTTTGCATGGATAAAACCTGGCGTATATGTGTATATTTTCACTCCGTTTTTGATCAGATACGGGAAATTCGACTGTGTCAGAAAATACACCAGTTTCTTATCCGGAATTCCCGGTACAACCAGACGCACATCCACGCCGGATTTTGCCGCATTTACAAGTGCCGTACGCATCTCGGATCCGATGATCAGATACGGAGTAAAGATGTAAAGATATTTTTTTGCCCTGCTGATTATATTCAGATATACATTTTCGCCGACATCTTCGTGATCCAGTGGAGAATCGGTATACGGCTGGACGAATCCTTTTTCATCTGCATGGATTTTTTCCTGCAGCCTGTGTTTTTCCATGGAAGTTGCCCGATAAAATGTATAATCACTTTCTATTTTCAAAATATAATCCCACAGTTCCAAGAACATGCTTGTAAAACTCCAGACACATTCTCCGGTCAGACGGATTGCCGCATCCTTCCAATACCCAAAACGCACTCTGGCATTGATATACTCATCCGCCAGGTTCATTCCCCCGGTATAGGCAACCTTTCCGTCAATCACCGTGATCTTCCGGTGATCCCGGTTATTCTGGATAATTGACATCAGTGGGCGAAATGGCTGGAAACAGGCACATTTGATTCCCTTTTCCTGCAGATAACAATAATATTTATTCGGCAGTGTCTGGATACATCCGATTCCATCGTACATAAATCGCACATCCACACCCTCTTTTACTTTCTGTGCCAGAATTTCAACAATTGCATCCAGCATCTTGCCGGGTTCCGCAATAAAATACTCCAGAAAGATATAAGATTTTGCCGCTTTTAAATCTTCCAGAAACTGCGGATACATCTCTTCTCCACAGCAATAATACTGTGTATCCGCCTCACGGTACACCGGATACCCTGCATAACAGGTAAGATACTGTGCCTGCTGTCCGGCAGAATCATCCTCTGCCCTTAAAGCAGACATCACATCATCGGAAGGAGAACTGTATGCCCGTATCCTGCTGCTGACCACGTCCATCTTCATACGGGTCCGTTTTGTCAGTCCCGGACGGCCAAACAGATAGTATGCCGGAATTCCGAACAGAGGAAGTGCCAGTATCAGAAAAATCCAGGAAGTTTTATATGTGGAACGCATATCCCTGCTGGAGACAAACAATGCAAGCACAATGGATGCAATTTTAAACAATGCATCTACCATGGAACTGTATACGGTCGCACTGTACAACAGATAGACAAACCAGCTGAACTGCAATATAATAATCAATCCTCCAAGGACAAGTTTACTGAAGAGTTTATTTAATATTCGTTTCATCTGTCTCCTCCTTTGGTTCTCATAAAATGTCACCGACAGGCTTTTAGAGAGTATTTTATACCAATGCCAGCAAATTATCAACATCAAGAACGCCCCACGCCATGGACATTCCCGTTTCTTTCCGCGCCGATTCATATAATTTCAGTTTCAGTTCTTCCGGCCGCAGCTTTGGATTTTTCTGTAATGCAAGTGCCAGTGCCCCGCATACGACAGGGGTTGCCATAGAGGTACCACTTTTTCTGGAATATAGTGCTCCGTGATGATCCAGACTTACAATATTCGTCCCCGGTGCTAAAATTTCCGGCTTCATAATACAGCATCCGGTCGGACCACTGCCACTGTAGCCACCACGCCTTTCCCCCGGAGAACTCCGGTCATCACTTGCCCCCACCGTAATCACTTTTCTCGAAATACCGGGAGCCGTGACTGTCCCGGCTCCCGGGCCATTATTTCCGGCCGCTGTGACAACCGTCACGCCATCATCCCACAGCTGTTCTAAAAATTCCATAATCTGCTTCTGCTCACGGTCGAGTGCCCCCGGAAGAAATCCTACAGAAAAATTCAGAATCCGGATTCCCAGTTCTTTATGATGTGCAAGCACCCATTGCAGGCCACGAATCACCCGCTCCGTCTGTCCTCCTCCATCCTTCCCGAGGACTTTCAGCGCAATCAGCTGTGCCTGCGGTGCCATTCCTTTCATTCTGCCATTCGCACACAAAATTCCGCCAACATGTGTTCCGTGTCCATTGTCATCATAACAGGCTCGTTTCATTGCCACAAAATCCAGAAATCCAACCACATTCTGCCGCAGATCCGGATGCAGATAAACGCCTGTGTCCAGTGTCACCACCCGGATATTTTTCCCCGTGTAACCCATACGATATACATTCTCTGCATGTACAAGCTGTTTGACACGATTCATATTTCAACTCCGAACTTTTCGAATCATCGCCTTTTTCTTTCATGGTATGAAAAAAGGGCCGCATGGTGCGGCCCCTGAAGTACATCTTTCATGGATCTTAATTCTGTATGGTATTTTATTTCTGATCTGCCGGAACATCCTTAATGGAAAAACTGATTCTTCCCATCTTGTCCTTTCCAAGACAGACAACTTTCACAACATCTCCAAGTGTCAGTACATCCTCGACATGCTCAATGCGTTCCTTGGCAATCTTTGAAATATGAACCATTCCTTCCTTGCCCGGCGCAAACTCGATAAAAGCACCAAACTCTTTGATACTTACAACTGTACCGGTAAAGATCTGCCCTTCCTTAAAATCGGTTGTGATGATTTTTATCATATCAATGGCCTTTGCGATTGCCTCCTTGTCTGTTCCACAGACAGAAACCGCACCATCATCTGTAATATCAATCTTGACACCTGTACGGGCAATGATCTCATTGATTGTCTTACCCTTCTGTCCCACAACATCTCCAATTTTATTCGGATCAATGGTGATCTGTTCAATCTTCGGTGCCCACTGATTTACTTCTTTTCGTGGCTCTGCAATTGCCTTGCTCATAACTTCATCCATAATGTAGACGCGTGCCTCACGGGTACGGGCAATGGCTTCTTCTACGATTGGACGGGTCAGGCCATGGATCTTGATATCCATCTGGATTGCAGTGATACCATCATGTGTACCGGTTACCTTGAAATCCATATCTCCGAAGAAATCTTCAAGTCCCTGGATATCTGTCAGTACCAGATAATCATCATCCGTCTCTCCGGTCACAAGACCACAGGAAATACCTGCAACCATCTTTTTAATCGGAACACCTGCAGCCATCAGTGACATACAGGACGCACAGGTAGATGCCATGGAAGTAGATCCATTGGATTCAAATGTCTCGGAAACTGCACGGATTGCATACGGGAACTCCTCCACAGAAGGAAGAACCGGAAGTAATGCACGCTCTGCAAGCGCACCGTGTCCGATCTCACGACGTCCCGGACCTCTGCTTGGCTTTGTCTCTCCAACAGAATAGGACGGGAAATTGTACTGATGCATATAACGCTTGGTTGTCACGTTCTCATCAAGTCCGTCAATCTTCTGTACTTCCGAAAGCGGTGCAAGTGTAACAACATCGCAGATCTGTGTCTGTCCACGGGTAAACATGGCAGAACCATGTACACGAGGGATCAGATCTACTTCTGCAGCCAGCGGACGGATCTGATCGATCGCACGTCCGTCTGGACGCTTATGATCCTTTAAGATCATCTTACGAACAGTCTTCTTCTGATACTGGTAAACGGCCTCGTCAAGAACAGCAAGCCACTCCTCGTTCTCTGCAAAAGCCTCTGCAAATTTATCTGTGATTTCACGGATATTCTCTTCTCTCTGCTGCTTTTCATCGGTAAATACCGCTTCTTCCATCTGCTCCGGAGTGACGATTTCCCGCATAGCTGCAAACATTTCTTCCGGAATCGCACAGCTTGTATACGCATGCTTCGGTTTGCCAACCTCTTCCCGGATCTTATTGATAAATGCAATGACTGTCTGGTTGACATCATGGCACTTATAAATAGCCTCAATCATCTTTGCTTCCGGAATCTCATTGGCACCGGCCTCAATCATGATGACCTTTGTTGCTGTAGATGCAACCGTAAGCTTTAAATCTCCCTCGTCCCAATCTTTCTGGGATGGGTTTACAATAAATTCACCATTCTTCATTCCCATCTGGGTCATGGCACATGGGCCGTCAAACGGAATATCGGAAATGGTAGTAGAAAGTGCTGCACCGATCATGGCAACCAGCTCCGGACGACACTCCGGATCTACAGACATAACCATATTATTTAAGGTTACATCATTGCGGTAATCTTTCGGAAACAGAGGTCTCATCGGACGGTCAATGACACGTGCGGTAAGAATAGAGTTCTCTGATGCCTTTCCTTCACGCTTGTTAAATCCGCCAGGAATTTTTCCAACCGAGTACATTTTTTCTTCAAATTCCACGCTCAGCGGGAAGAAATCAACGCCATCTCTCGGCTTGTCGGAAGCAGTAGCCGTAGATAATACGGTAGTCTCTCCATATTTTAATAATGCGGCACCATTTGCCTGTGCACATACTCTTCCGATATCAACGGTCAGTGTTCTGCCTGCCAGTTCCATTGAATAACTTTTGTACATGTATTCTCTCCTTCAAAATTTAATACGGTATGTCAAAACCCCGAAACTACTGAACAATACAAAACAGCGTTTTGTCCTCTTCAGTGGTCCCGGAAAAAAGTTCTGCCATACAACAAAAAGAAGAGCGGAATATAAAACTCCGCTCTTTGTTTACAATTATTTTCTGAGTCCTAAACGCTCAATTAAAGAACGATATCTTTCAATATCAATGCTCTTTAAGTATGATAATAATCCACGTCTCTGACCGATCATCTTAAGCATACCTCTTCTGGAATGATGATCCTTTGGATTCTGCTTTAAGTGCTCAGTAAGCTCCTGAATTCTTGCAGTAAGAACAGCTACCTGAACTTCTGGTGAACCAGTGTCGTTTGGTGTTCTTCCATACTCATTGATAATTGCCTGTTTCTTTTCTTTTGCGATCATTTTATGATCCTCCTTAAAATATTTTTGCACCCGATACTCAGCAAAAGGTCGGAGTGTCCATTCACCGAATATGGGTTAAACCATACTAATCTAATGTATCATAAATCCGTATCGTTGTAAACAGTTTTTTAATTTAAATACGATATGACACAGATTGGTGTCCGGTAATAGGCATTGGAAATTTTAATTCCGGTACGTGCATTGCTGGCATGCACAATCTGACCGTTTCCGATATAAATTCCCACATGGCTGATGCTGCTTCCGCTTCCATAGAAAAAGAGATCTCCCGGTTTTGCCTCAGATGCACGGATTCGTTTTCCGTATGCCGGCTGACTTGCCGCATGATGCGGGAGGCCGACTCCGTATCTCGCATATACCTGCATCGTAAATCCGGAACAATCAATTCCGTTTGTCAGGCTTGTTCCACCCCAGACATAACAGTTTCCTACAAACTGTAATGCAAACTGTACTAAAGAAACGCGGGAATCCGTGTATCCCTCTTCGTATTCCAGTTCTTTTACCGTCGATGCTGTCGGAAGTTTTTCTGTTACCTCTACATAATCTCCGGAAATATATCCCTTCTGATCATCCACTTCCACTTTATACCAGCCGTCTTTTGTATCTTCCACAACAAGATCCTCTCCCTCTCCAACCAGAGAAAGTATTGCAGAATCTTCAGAAGCCTTTTCTCTTACACGAAGGGTTGTGGTATTTACGGTAACAACTTTTGTAATTTCTTTCTTTGCTACATTTTTTGCCGCATCTCCTGTCAGAAGATACTCTGTCTTTACATAACCTTCCACCTTGCCGGAGGTGATCTTTGCCCAATCTCCCTTGACCGAGACAATCTCACAGGCATCTTTATCAGTCATTTTTCCAACAACTTTACTGTCTGTGGATGCCTTTTTTCGCACATTTAAGCTTCCCTGCACCTGCGCGATTCCAAGATTTTTATACCCACAGATGCTGGTATCCTCCGTGGTATTTTCCGAAACCGCTTCTTTTGTCTGCGTATCTTCGATTCCCTGTGCAACCATCTGCTTTTCATTCGCAGCCACCGCAACATCTGTTTTATCATACAGCTGACTGGTTACTCCTGCCGTCACATCCAGCGCCTCCACTTCGCTTGCATTCAAAGATGCGGAAACACCGGCTGTGAGCGATCCGGCCGCCTCTGTTTTATCTGTATTTCCCTGCTGTATCCCGATATAGGCTGCCGCACCGGTCAGTGTCAGAGAAAAAGCAAGTACCATTCCAACTCTCTTTTTTGTCATACGATTCATTTCACAGATTCCTCCCTCATGTCTCATGAAATCTCATAACAAAACGAGTATAACAACAAATAATTACAATGTCAACATATTTTTGTAATATTTATGTAATATGTTTACATGTCGCCGTTTATCGACATCATACGACTGCGGCTCGTTTCAATGTCTCTTTCCATCTGTTCTTTTAACATCTCTACAGACGAGAATCTCTGTTCCGGACGTATAAAAGAATAAAAGCTGACCTTTAGTTCATATCCGTACAGATCACCGGAAAAATCCAATATATGCGTCTCCACATTTACTTTATTGGAATGATTGACGGTCGGTTTGCATCCGACATTTGTCACACCTGTGTAATATTTTCCACCAATCTCTACCGCAGTTGCATATACACCTTTCGGCGGAAGAAGTTTTTCGGCCACAAGTTCCATATTGATCGTCGGGATTCCGAGCGTTCTTCCAAGCTGCCTTCCATGAATCACTTCACTCTTTACAAAAAACGGATACCCAAGCAGATCATTTGCCTTTTCCATATTGCCTTTTATGATCTGTTCCCGCACAAACGTACTGCTGATGTCCCGTCCCTCATACTGGATCTTGTCTACCACCCTAAGGGTATAGCCATATGTCGCGGACAATTTTTCCAGCAGAATATGATCCCCTTTCCGGTTATGGCCAAACCGGAAATCCGATCCGACTACCATGCTCTTTACATGCAGACTTTTTACAATCCATGCAACAAAAGCCTCCGGCTCCATGCACATGACTTCTTTGGTAAACGGACATTCCAACAGGTAATCAATTCCACGCTCTTTGAGAATTTCCTGCTTTTCTTTATTGGTCGAAAGGACACGGTAATTATTATTCTCCGTAAGTTTTTTCGGTGGAATATCAAACGTAAAAACAACGGACTTTAACCCTTCTTTCTTCTTTTCCAGAAGGTGTTCAATCAGTGCTTCGTGTCCACGGTGTACTCCGTCAAATTTTCCCAGCGACAATGCCGTTGGTTCTTCTATATGAAAATCTTCTATCTTATTCCAGCAAATCATATTTATGCACCAAACATTTTCCGGACTTTATAGTCCTTTGTTTCTCTCTCATACTGATATACAGCGTAAAAATGTCCCATCGGATCATAAACCAGTACCTGCTCACCATCCGCAATTTTTTCCGGAACATCCGTAAAATTTCCATCGTTTAAACGGTTTCCATTCTGAAGAAAACGAAACGCTTCCGGTACAACCGTCAGTTTCGTCTTTCCCTCAAACACGCGGTCCACCGGAAGAATCAGTTCTTCCAGCGTTCCTTCATCCCTTATCTTTTCAATTTCTGCCAACGTGTGTGCCTCTTCCAGAGGAAAAACACTCACTCTTGTCCGGACCAGGGATTCCATACACGCACCTACGCCAAGCGCCTCTCCGATATCCGCACACAGCGTACGGATATAAGTTCCCTTGGAACAGTGCACCTGCATCGTCACATAAGGAAGATTGATTTTTTCAATTTCTATGGAAAAAATTTTAACCGTGCGGGCTTTCCGCTCTACCTCAATTCCGGCGCGGGCCAGATCACATAACTTCTTTCCGTTGACTTTGAGTGCCGAGTACATTGGCGGAATCTGCTCATAATCTCCAACGAACTGCAAAATAGCCGCTTCCACGGTCTGTTCTTTCAGCAATGCAGCCTCTCTGGAACGATCTTCTTTCACCGTTCCGGTCATATCCTGTGTATCGGTTGTAATGCCAAGATGCATCACCGTACGATACACTTTATCCTTATCCGTCAGAAGTTCACATACCTTTGTTGCATTTCCGATGCATACGGGAAGTACTCCGGTCGCTTCCGGATCGAGCGTTCCGGTATGTCCGATTTTACGCTCATGTAAAATGCCGCGGAGCTTTGCCACCACGTCAAAGGAAGTAAAGCCCCGCTCTTTATAAACATTTATAATTCCGTTTATCATATTATAATCTCTTCTCAACCTCGGCAAGAATACGCTCGATTGCCTCTTCTGCCGGTCCTTCCACGGTACATCCGGCAGCCTTGACATGTCCGCCGCCGCCAAAATGCATCGCAAGCGATGCCGCATCAAACGCACCGTTTACACGAAAACTTACTTTAAACGTATGATCCTCATTCTCATAAAGGAATACTGCAAGTTCCACATCTTTGGTATTGCGCATCTGCTCCACGATTCCTTCCATATGTTTCGGAAGAACTTCGAGTGCATGCATCTCTTCGAGCGTCAGAAAAGAAGTCACTACTCTGCCACCCAGACGAAGTCTGCTGGAAAGCAGTGCCTGTCCCATGGCACGATTCTGGTTGTATGTTTTCTGATTAAAAGCTTCATCCACAATTTTTGTGAAATCAATTCCTTTATCCATCAGCATGCCCGCCATATTCATCGTGGAGGAAGACGTGCAGGAATACTGAAACACTCCGGTATCGGTAACCATTCCGGTATACAGACATTCCGCGATTTCTTTTGTGATCTTCTCCGTATCTAACAGTTCACAGATCAGCTCACAAGTGGAACTTGCATCCGGGAAAATATAATTTTCCTCTGCAAAACTCTGGTTACTGACATGGTGGTCAATACAGGCTGTATGCTTTGCTTCCTGAAAATAACGTGCAGCATTCCCCAGACGTTTCTCATCTCCGCAATCCATGGCGATAAACAGATCAAACACCACGGATTCCTCATAGTCACTGCGGATTTCCGATGAAAAATTCAGGAATTTAAAGATATTGGGAATCGGCTCAAGATACAATCGCACATCCACATCCGGATAATATTTCCGGATATAGTTGTAAACTCCGAGTGTGGAGCCCACACAATCCCCATCCGGACGTACATGTCCGGCAAGACCTACCGATTTTTTCCCTGCAAGAATCTCATCAAGCTTCTTCATCCGGTTTCTCCTTTATATCTTTGGTCACTTCATCAATCATTTTTGACATATGGATTCCATATTCAATGGACTGGTCCAATACAAATTTGATCTCCGGTGTGTTGCGCAGATTTACGGACTTTGCCAGGCTCCTGCGAATAAATCCTTCTGCGGAGCGAAGTCCTGCAATCGTATCCTGCTGTGATTTTTCATCCCCCAGCACACTGATATAGGCCTTTGCCGTTTTCAGATCCGGAGCGACCTCCACCGCAACTACACTGGTCATCGGATTGATCCGCGGGTCTTTGATTTCCCCGCGGATAATATTGGAAAGCTCACGCATCACTTCCTCATTGATCCGAATATTTTTAATACTGTTTTTTCTCATATTCTATCCTATCTTGGTACTTCTACCATCTTATAAGCTTCTACCTGATCCAGTTCCTGAATGTCATTAAAGCCTTCGAATACAAGACCACATTCATATCCGGCCTTAACTTCCTTGACATCATCCTTGAAACGCTTCAGGGATGCTAAATCTCCCTCGAAGATCTGCTCGCCTTCTCTGGAAATACGAACTTTACATCCGCGTTCCATCACACCGTCAAGTACATAAGAACCGGCAATATTACCGACACCAGATGCCTTAAAGATCTGACGGATTTCTGCATGACCGATAACTTTCTCCTCAAATACAGGATCAAGCATACCCTTCATGGCAGCCTCTACATCCTCGATCGCATTGTAAATAACCTTGTACAGACGGATATCTACACCCTCATTATCTGCGGTAACTTTTGCAATCGGGTCCGGACGGACATTAAATCCGATGATGATCGCATTGGATGCGGAAGCAAGAATAACATCAGATTCGTTGATTGCGCCGACACCACCATGGATCACTTTTACAACCACTTCTTCATTGGACAGTTTCACAAGTGACTGTTTCACTGCCTCAACAGAACCCTGTACATCCGCTTTTACAATAATATCAAGTTCCTTCATATTTCCGGACTGGATCTGGGAGAACAGATCATCCAGTGACATCTTTGCCTTGGTATCTTCGATCAGGCGGTTCTTTTCCTCTGAAATATAAGTATCTGCAAATGATTTTGCTTCCTTATCGGAATCGCAGACAACAAATGTCTCTCCGGCTGCCGGTACACTGTTTAATCCGAGGATCTCTACCGGTGTGGAAGGAGTTGCCTTCTTCACACGCTGTCCCTTGTCGTCGATCATGGCACGGACTTTACCGTAGCTGCTTCCACAGGCAATGGAATCTCCGACATGAAGTGTTCCTTTCTGAACCAGAACGGTTGCTACTGCACCGCGTCCCTTATCCAGCTGTGCCTCAATAACCAGACCTCTTGCATTACGGTTTGGATTTGCTTTCAGTTCCATCACTTCTGCAGTCAGAAGGATCATTTCCAGAAGATTGTCGATACCTTCCTTAGTATGTGCAGAAACCGGACAGAAAATCGTACTTCCACCCCAGTCTTCCGGAATCAGTTCGTATTCGGAAAGCTCCTGCTTTACTTTTTCAATGTTTGCACTCGGCTTATCAATCTTGTTGACAGCAACGATGATTTCTACACCGGCAGCCTTTGCATGGTTGATTGCCTCGATGGTCTGTGGCATAACACCATCATCTGCAGCGACAACCAGGATTGCAATATCGGTAGAATTTGCACCACGCATACGCATTGCGGTAAATGCCTCATGACCAGGAGTATCCAAAAATGTGATCTTCTGTCCATTGATGGACACCACAGATGCACCGATATGCTGGGTAATACCACCGGCCTCGCGGTCTGTCACACGTGTGGAACGGATCGCATCCAACAGGGATGTTTTACCATGATCGACATGACCCATAACACAGACAACCGGTGGACGTGGAACCAGATTCTTCGGATCTTCTTCATCCTCTTTTAAGAGTTCCGCGATGACATCAATCTTCTCCTCCGGCTCGCAGATAAAGTTAAACTCCAGTGCGATTTCTTCCGCTGTCTCAAAATCTACTTCCTGATTTACCGTTACCATTTCACCCTTCATAAAGAGTTTTTTTACAATAGCAGATGGCTGCAGTTTCATCTTGTCTGCCAGATCACGGATTGTCATCTTTTCCGGAAGTGTGATCGTCTTGATTACATTTTCATCTTCCTTCGGCTTCGGCTGCTGCTGTGGTTTCTTTCTGCCGCCGTGCTTCTCAAGGTTTACATAATTTTCCTGTTTCTTTCCGCCGAGTTTATCATGATCTTTCCGATGATTATTGTTGTTATTGCGGCGGTCATTATTTCCACGGGAGTCCTTTCCGCGGATTTCTTCCGGTGCTGCAACTGCTGCCGGCTCTTTACTGAAACGGTTCTTTCTGCCGTTATTGTTTCTGTCGTTCTGTGGACGGCTGTTGTTTCTGTCTCCGTTCGGACGATTGTTATTGTTTCTATCTCCCTGATGACGGTTATTATTTCTCTCCCCGCCTCTGTCATTGTTTCTGTCATTCTGCGGTCTGTTGTTTCTCTCGCCACCGGAATGATTGTTGTTTCCGCGGTTTTCCTGGCTGTTGCGGGTATTTGTGTTTTCTGCCGGTTTATTGTTTGCCGGCTTACTTACTTCAAGATCCGCTGTCGGCGAAGGCGTACGCTCACTGATCGGACGCATAGCACGCTCCCCGACCGGACGCGGACGAATGATGCTGTGCTGTGCCGGACGCTTATTGTCCTCCCGTCTTCTGTTATTACCGTTTCCATTTCCGTTTCCACGGTTGTTGTTATTTCCGTTTGCCGGCTTTCTGGACTGTTTGCTGTACTGTGCATTAAATACGGCTGTGATGCTGGATTTCTTCTTTGGACGTTCCTTTCCATCCGCTGGTTTTCCTGCACCAGTCTTTGCAGCTTCCGGTTTTTTTGCATCTGCTGCCGATTTTGTCTCTTTTGCAAAAGCTCCGCGGATCAGTGCCTGTGCTTCATCTTCCATATTGCTGGATGCACTTTTTCCGTCAAACTTTGTATTTTTTAATTTATCCAAAATATCCTGTGATTTTATATTTAACTCTTTCGCGAGTTCATGAACTCTCATTTTTGCCATAAATGAATTTACCTCCGTTATTCAGTTTTATATTTTTATACGGTGCGCTCTTTGAGCTTCTTTTCTACGGCTCTCGCCAGATTCTCATCTGTCACGGCAAGTGATGCACGGAATTCTTTTCCGATACAGCGTCCAAGTGCTTCCTTGCTTCCGTAACAGTAGCATGGCACATGGTAAAAATCCGTCATATTACAAAAACTCTTTTTTGTGTTCCCGGATGCCTCCACAGAGACAATCACGAGATATGCATGACCTGTTTTTACTGCTTTTTCTGTAGAAAACTCACCGCTTACAACATTTCCCGACTTTGCGGCTATGGAAAGCATGGATAATACGCTATCATGCAAGTGTACTCATCTCCTTTTCCAGACTCTCATACACTTCCTGTGGAATTGCAGTCTTTAAGGAGCGCTCAAGTCCCTTGTTTTTTCTTGCCAGGCGAAGACACCCAGGATCTGCACAGATGTATGCTCCACGGCCGTTTTTACGACCGGTGGCATCCAGCATAATCTCATTTTCCGGTGTCTTAATTACCCGGATCATTTCTTTTTTTTCCTTCATTTCATTACAGGCGACACACTTGCGCAATGGAATTTTTTTATTTGCCATAATTACTCCTCAAAAGAAGTCTCATCTGCTGATGTTTCTTCTACCGGCGCTTCTTCTGTTGATGCTTCTGCTTCGGTAGGAATTTCTTCTGTGGCATCCGGATCTTTGTAATATCCTTCCTCATCATACTCATAATTATCGTCATATTCATCGTCTTCATAATCGTTCTCATAATCAAGGAAATCCCCGGACTCTCTTGCCTGTGTCTCACTCTTGATATCGATCTTGAATCCGGTCAGACGGGCAGCCAGACGGGCATTCTGTCCTTCTTTGCCGATTGCAAGAGATAACTGGTAGTCCGGAACAACAACCTTTGCTGCTTTTTCATCCGCATCTGCAATAACGGAAATCACCTTTGCAGGACTTAATGCATTCTGGATCAGGATGGCAGGATTCTCATCCCAGGTAATAATATCGATTTTCTCTCCGCGCAGCTCATTGACGATCGCGTTAACACGTGCACCGTTTAATCCGACACAGGCACCAACCGGATCAACATCCGGATCATTGGACCATACAGCAATCTTGGTACGGCTTCCTGCCTCACGTGAAATTGCCTTGATCTCAACAATGCCATCGCGTACTTCGGAAACTTCGGACTCAAACAGTCTCTTGACCAGTTCCGGATGGGTTCTTGATACAAGAATCTTTGGTCCCTTGGAAGTAGCCTTTACTTCCAGGATATACACTTTGATACGTTCGGTCGGCTGGAATGTTTCGCCCTTGATCTGCTCGCTTTCGGTCAGAAGTGCATCTGCTTTTCCCAGATTAATGCTGACATTGCGTCCGACATAACGCTGAACAACACCTGTTACGACTTCTTTTTCCATGCTGAAATACTCATCGTAAATCACTTTTCGTTCTTCTTCACGAATCTTCTGTAAGATCACGTTCTTGGCATTCTGTGTTGCAATACGGCCAAATTCCTTGGATTTTACTTCTACCTGAACGATATCGCCCAATGTATATTTTCCATTGATCATCTGGGCATTCTGCAAAGAGATCTGCTCAATCGGATCTTCCACGGTCTCTACCACTGTTTTTTCCTGATAACAATGATATTCGCAGGTATCCGGATCAATCACAACTTTTACGTTGTCAGCCTTTCCAAAGTGATTTTTGCAGGCAGTTAAAAGGGAATTTTCAATTGCCTCCAGCAGCGTTTCTTTACTGATGTTTTTCTCCTTCTCCAGTATCGTTAACGCATCCAATAACTCATTATTCATGATTTTTATCCTCCATATATATTGATCGTATTTTTAAGTCATTGTTCTAAAAATCAATTGCCTGTCGGATCAGTGCAATATCTGTTTTCAAAAAGGTGGTCTCTTTGTCGTTCTCATCCGCAATTGTTACCGATGTATCATCATATGCTTTCAAAATCCCTGTAAACTCTTTGCAGCGGTCGATTGCACGGTAGGTACGGATCTCAATTTCTTTGCCCATATTGCGGACATAATCTTTTTCTTTCTTTAAAGGTCTGCCAAGTCCCGGAGAACTTACCTCAAATGTATAGGAATCCGGAATGAAATCTTCACGGTCGAGCAGTTCATTCATCTCACGTGCCACCGCCTCACAATCATTGATTGTAATGCCGCCCTCTTTGTCAATATACGCCCGCAGATAATACATGCTTCCCTCTTTGACATATTCTACATCTACCAGTTCAAACTGCATACGCTCCAGAATCGGAAGAATCAGTTGTTCTGTCTTTGCCTCATAAGTACTTGCCTTTGACATATTACCACCTCTTTTCTTTGACATAAAACACATTTTCACAAAAATTTGAGAGAGGACATCTGCCCTCTCTCAACCTTAGTTTCTATGTTACTTTTGTTATCATATCACTCTTTTTCCCTGATTTCAAGGGATTTTGTGTATTTCTTTCATAAAACAAAAAGTTCTTACCCAATCAGGTAAGAACTTCAGCAGTCCGTACGGGAATCGAACCCGTGTTTCCGCCGTGAGAGGGCGGCGTCTTAACCGCTTGACCAACGAACCGTGTATTATACTATCATAGCACAGGCCATGCGTCAAGTACTTTTTTCAGAAGCCTGGTTATTGTTCCCCTGCAAGCAGTAACAAGACTTGTACTTTCTTTCCCATATGTATATAATTTGTATAAAAGCAACTCAGGAGGACATCAGAAATGAAACTTATCTCATGGAACGTTAACGGGCTGCGCGCCTGTGTACAAAAAGGATTTCTCGATTATTTTCATGCCGCAGATGCCGATTTTTTCTGCATTCAGGAATCCAAGCTGCAGGAAGGACAGATCGTACTTGATCTGCCGGGCTACCACCAGTACTGGAATTACGCCGAGAAAAAAGGCTACTCCGGCACGGCAATCTTTGCAAAACACGAACCTCTTCAGGTCACACGCGGCATCGGCACCGCAATCTGCGATACCGAAGGTCGAGTGATCACCCTCGAATATGACAGCTTCTACCTTGTCACCTGTTACACTCCAAACTCCCAGAACGAACTGGCGCGGCTTCCCTACCGCATGGAATGGGAAGATGCTTTCCGCGCTTATCTTCTTCAGCTCGACAGCAAAAAGCCGGTCATTCTCTGCGGCGATTTAAATGTTGCACACACGGAGATCGATCTGAAAAATCCAAAGACCAACCGCAAAAATGCCGGTTTTTCCGATGAAGAACGGGAAAAAATGACTGAACTTTTAAACGCCGGTTTTACGGATACCTTCCGTTACTTTTATCCGGATGCCGAGGGCATTTATTCCTGGTGGTCCTACCGCTTTAAAGCCCGCGAGAAAAACGCCGGATGGCGGATCGATTATTTCATCACTTCCAGACGGCTGGATTCCAGTCTCACCGGAGCAGCTATCCATACCGATGTATTCGGTTCAGATCACTGTCCTGTGGAACTGACCATTGAATTGTAAAGAAGTTTATTTCGTAAAAATCCAGTGTTTTCACGGATGATTCCATGAAAACACTGGATTTTTCATTATGCGTACATCAATTTTCCTTTTGGCACTGGAATTTCCCGCCCAATAGCCTTTGCCGTCTCTATCCATTCGGAAATAACTGTTTCCACATTTTCCAAAGCCTCTGCCGCCGTTTCTCCATCATAAACTTTATTTCCGCGAGGATGCGCAGCTCGCGGAGCGTTATTTAATCATAGGAAGGAATTTCCTATGATTAAATAAAAAAAATGCTGTCATACGACAACATTTTTTCGGGTTGGGCTATTATATTTATAATAGTAACAGTCCGTACGGGAATCGAACCCGTGTTTCCGCCGTGAGAGGGCGGCGTCTTAACCGCTTGACCAACGAACCGTGTATTATACTATCATACACAATACTCTTTGTCAAATACTTTTTTCATATTTTTATCTTTATATTTCCAGAGTTAGAAGAACTTGCCTTCGACTTAGGCGATATCGTGCCATCCTTTATCGTTCTGGCCTCTTTCTTGTTATTTCTTTATTTTTGCAAGTGTCTTATAAAATGGCTTGAATATCTTGTTAAGTTGCGTTCCATTCTTTGGATATTGCTTTGTGATTTTAGCACTCATAGACTTCTTATCGCCTACTATGTTATTTGCTAGATACCCTGAAAACGATTCTGGAACATCAATATTAGCTGTATTCGTGTGAATCAAGATAAGTTCAATAAATTTCTTTAGTTTAGTATCTTTCTTCCATCGAACCGCAGGTGCTTCGAATTTCTCTTTTTTCAAAGCCTTGTAAATATTCTCACCATTTTTGTTGCCATAAAAGTGTACAAGCGCAAGATGGATATATGATGGTTCATTTTTCCAACACAGTTTATAATGGTATAGAGCTCATTTTTTATCTACACCACTTATCTTTTCTGTCACTTTTACTGATGAAGAGTTGACAACATTCTCTTCAACAGATACAGGCACTTTCTATAGGTTTGAGTTTGATATATTAGAGCGCGGTACTCTACTTCGGTACGTTTTCTATCAATTTCCTGCTCACGATTCTTAAATCTCTTGATGATATCAGTGATATCATTTTCAGACACAACAGCTCTCTTATCATCAAGACTGAAGCCATCAGCCTTCATATCATAGAACCACACATTATCCGTTCCACCATGCTCTGTTTTAGTAAATACCAGAATAGCGGTAGATACACCGGCATATGGTTTAAACACACCGGAAGGCATGGAAATAACAGCCTCCAATCTCTGATTTTCTACAATCTCTGTTCTGATATCCTTATGCGCTTTAGAAGATCCAAAAAGCACTCCATCCGGTACAATACAAGCACATCTTCCACCAATCTTTAAGATACGAAGGAACAAGGTAAGGAATAATAATTCTGTTTTCTTTGTCTTACATACCTTAAGCAAATCTCCGGAAACTGACTCTGCATCCAGACTTCCCTTAAAAGGTGGATTGGCAAGTACCAACGAATACTTGTCCTTATCCTGATTTTGATCAGACAGACTGTCTCTATATTCGATAGATATTTCCATCTATTATAATAATTCCTGTTCTATACTAAAGACATCTGGAAAAATCAGCTTTGCGCCCTTTCTCTGCAACGCTAATACTTTCCCTGCCTTATCCTTCAATTCCTTTTCCAATCTACCATCAACACGAACTGGTATATTGGCAGCAGAGTCCAAATACTCATTTTTCATATATTTTTCTGTAATCGGACACATATTTTGAATCAAAAAAGCCTTCTCATGACCAAGTACTTCTCCAAAAACAATTGTATCGCACCTATGGTACTTTTGCATTTTCTTATTATAAATCCCCTTAAATTTAGAAACCTGTGACGAAAACGGAATCATCCAAAATAGCTGAGTATTACTATCCTGGAATGCGTAAAAACATGGTCTGTCATGCAACTGTCCATTTACTTTTTCCTTATTCTGCATCAAATAAGGATCTGGAAAATCCTTAAAGTACTAATCATCAATATAATAAAAATGTCCTATTTCCATTTCTTCTCCTATCGTTAAAAAGAGGCCCCATCCTCTCGAATGGAACCTCAAAACATTTGAACTCGACCTTTTCTAAGTCGCATATCGAGTAGCGACAAACATTTGAACTCGACCTTGTTTGAGTTGCATATCGAGTAGCAACAAACATTTGCAGTAATCTCTTACTGTACTTAAAATATACATCCAAATGAGCCGCTTGTCAATGTCAAAATAAGTTCAAATCGCAGCTTATGGCTGCATTAATATTATATGTTCATATCCAATTAGATATTCATTTTACACGATACTGCTGAACATTTCAACGATTGCACACTATATAACGATAGCCCTTACATTCTAACGATTGCTACTACCGTTAAAATTTGTACTTCTACATCGGCTTGTTTGCATTCCCTCATTCGTAGTATTACCGTAGTCCCTTACTACTACACTTGCCACGATATACCCAAGTAATGCCCCCTAAAGCCTTGATTTTACTGACTTTCCATAGCCCTGCCGTGGCATACGAATAAAACACGAATTGATGTCATAATATACCTCCTGCTGACAAGAAATGCCCTGTTTTGCAAGGTTTCTTGGGTATTTTGTGAATTACTCTGAAAATGCAGAAGGATCTTTCATCCAATCGTAGAATCGTTTGCGAATTTTTTTCAATTCTTCTTTAGCACCAGGAATCTCTTCCAATTTTACTAAGTGCATAACTTTTATCCCCATCATCTCATAGGTAATCTTGTTTCGACATTCTAACCCGACGTTTCGGTTTCATATATGACCATATAAGAAAACAAAAAATCCAGTGCCTACAACAGCTTCCTAAGAATCTGTATAAACACTGGATTTATATCTCAGCAGTCCGTACGGGAATCGAACCCGTGTTTCCGCCGTGAGAGGGCGGCGTCTTAACCGCTTGACCAACGAACCGTGTATTATAATAGCATACACCCCACGCTTCGTCAAGCATATTTTTCATATTTTTCAAAAATATTCAAACAAATTCGAAAATAAGACTTTTCCCTCTTTTTTAATTAATCCTCATAACCGTTTGGATTGTTCTTCTGCCATCTCCAGGAATCCGCACACATTTCCTTAATTCCGTACTGTGCTTTCCAGCCAAGTTCACGTTCTGCCTTGCCCGGGTCACAGTAACAGGTTGCAATATCGCCAGGACGGCGAGGCTTGATGCTGTATGGAATCTTAATGCCGTTTGCTTCCTCAAAATTCTTTACGATATCAAGCACGCTGTAGCCGTGTCCGGTACCAAGGTTGTAAATGCAAAGTCCGGCGTTCTCTTCGATCTTCTTTAATGCCTTTACATGTCCGTTTGCCAGATCAACAACGTGGATATAATCGCGCACACCGGTTCCATCCGGAGTATCATAATCGTTTCCGAATACACCGAGTTCTTTTAACTTTCCAACTGCAACCTGTGTAATGTAAGGCATCAGGTTGTTCGGGATGCCGTTTGGATTCTCCCCCATGGTTCCGCTTGGATGTGCTCCGATTGGATTGAAGTAGCGAAGCAGGATCACATTCCACTCATTATCTGCCTTGTAGATATCTGATAAAATCTGCTCCAGCATGGACTTTGTCCATCCGTAAGGATTGGTACACTGTCCCTTCGGGCAGTTCTCGGTAATCGGAATTTCTGCCGGATCGCCGTATACGGTTGCAGATGAAGAGAAAATGATGTTCTTGCATCCGTTCTGACGCATCACATCAACCAGTGTTAAAGTTCCTGCAATGTTGTTATTGTAATACTCCCAAGGCTTTGCCACAGACTCTCCGACAGCCTTCAGTCCTGCAAAATGAATACAGCTGTCAATCTTCTGCTCTGCAAAAATTTTATTTAAGATGTCACGGTCAAGGATATCTCCTTTATAAAATGTAACTTTCTTTCCGGTCAGTGCCTCCACACGATCCAGTGACTTTTCTGAAGCGTTTGACAGATTATCCAGAACAACGACATCATATCCCGCATTCTGCAGTTCCACACAGGTATGACTTCCGATATAGCCTGCTCCACCAGTAACTAAAATTGCCATAATTCCACTCTCCCTTTCTGTGCTTTTGTTTTCTTCTGATACCCCTATTCTATCGCTCCCGGCTCTTAATGTACAGAACCAAATGTAGAAAAAACATGTAAAAATGTTGCATGTGCATAAAAAAACGTATAAACTCAATACTAGAATCGTGTAAGGAGCATTTCCAATGAATGATCAATATAAAAATTCCTACAAAGCAACTGCAAAAGAACTCGTTTCCCTGTCGGTCTATAATGTCGGATACCAACTATGCGATGCCGGCTATCAGTGGGGTCCCGGAATCCGCGACCACTACCTGATTCACTATGTGATCTCGGGAAAAGGCACATACGAAGTCAACAACGAAACCCATTTTCTTTCTGCCGAAGATGCCTTTCTTGTGTATCCGAATACGGAGATCATCTACCGTGCCGATGCAAAAACGCCATGGGAATATGCATGGGTCGGATTTACCGGAAGTGACGCTGCCACAATTCTGCAGGCAACCGATTTTTCCCGCAAACATCCATGTATTCATGCAGTTCCCAACGGCGAAGAAGTCAAACGTCAGCTTCTGCATATCTATGATGCCAGAGGAAACGGATTTGAACATGCCGTTGAAATGACCGGCCGGCTCTATACCACGCTGGCGCTCTTTCTAAAATCTTCCACCCAAAAAGAAACGCAGCTGACAGCCGCAACCTACGTCCAGAAAAGTATCGAATATATCAGCGCCAATTACTCCTACCCGATCACAGTGGAAGATATTGCCGCCTACGTCGGTTTAAGCCGCAGCCATCTGTTCCGTTCCTTTGAACTGGTGCTGCAGCAGTCCCCAAAAGAATACCTCACGGATTTTCGCATGAAACAGGCATGCTATCTGTTGGAACACTCAAATCTTTCGATCACCGCCATTGCAAATTCCGTTGGATTTGATAATGGGCTGTATTTTTCAAAAACCTTTCATAAGAAAAAAGGGGCCTCTCCCAAAGCTTATCGCATAAAAATAAGAGGGACAGAATAATTTTTGCCCCTCTTTTCTTCTAATGCCACGGAAACGTGAACATTCCATAAATATAAATAAATAAAATCCCTACAGGCACAAAATAACAGAACAGCGGTTTCATCCATGCCTTGATTTTTAAGCCTTTTCCCGCATTGGCCTCCTGCAGGAAATTGTTCCACCCCCATCCCCGGCGTGTACAGCAAAACAGCGCCAGTATCAGTGAGCCGAGCGGCATCGCATTGTTAGACACAATAAAATCCCACAAATCCAGCCATGCCGTGCCTTTTGCAAACGGCTGAAAACGAATCAGACTGTACCCCAGCGCCGTTGTCAATGCCACAAGAAACGTCCCAATCCCGCAGGCAATACATCCCACCGGACGTGACCAGCCCGTCAGTTCCCGGATCATGGCAAGCAGATTCTCACATACTCCAAATACCGTTGACATGGCAGCAAACACCATGAACAGGAAAAACAGCGCACCCCACCAGCGTCCACCCTGCATATGGTTAAACACACTCGCCATCGTATCAAACAAAAGGCTTGGTCCCGCAGTCACTTCAAGATTATAGGTATCGCAGGCAGGAAACATAATCATGCCTGCAACAACTGCTACAAACGTATCTAAAACAATGATATTTACGGATTCTCCCAAAAGGGAACGCTCTTTCCCGATGTAGCTTCCAAAGATCGCCATGCCACCCATACCGACCGACAACGTGAAAAACGCCTGATTCATTGCTTTTACAATCATTGTACCTGATATTTTGGAAAGGTCCGGAATCAGATAAAAAGCCAGCCCATCCTTTGCGCCGGAAAGCGTAAAACTGTGGATCGCCAACACCAGCATCAGCACCAGAAGCGCCGACATCATATATTTGGTAATGCGTTCAAGGCCTCCCTGCAGCCGGAAACTCAAAATCACAAATGTAATCACAACCGTGATCAACAGGTAACCAACATTTACGGATGGTGTTGTGATCATTTTTTCAAATCCCAAATCCGCATTCTGACCGGTAAGAAACTTCACAAAATAATAAATAATCCAGCCTGCAACAACGGAATAAAACGCGATCAGTGCAATATTTCCAATCAGACACACAATCCCCGGAATTTTCCATTTGCGTTTTCCGGAAAGTTTCTCATACATATACAAGGGACTTGTCTGTGCCGCACGTCCTACGGAAAGTTCCATCACCATTGCCGGAAGCCCTAAAATGAGCAGACAGATCACATAGACAAGCATGAAACTGCCACCGCCGTTTTGTCCGCACATCCAGGGAAACTTCCATACATTTCCGCATCCGATTGCACATCCTGCCGAGAGCATAATAAACCCAAGTCTGCTTCCGAGCTGTTCTCTTTTTTCCATTGTTTCCAATACCTTTCCCCGTATATTTTTCAAAAAACTCCGGACAAACAACTTGTCCGGAGTTTTCTACCCAACATTTTTCCGATGACTAAGCTAATGCTTTCTTTGCAACTTCTGCAAGCTTTGCAAAACCTGCTGCATCTGTAACAGCCATGTCAGCTAATACCTTACGGTTTAAATCAGCTCCAGCTACCTTTAATCCGTGCATGAACTGGCTGTAAGAAAGTCCGTTCATACGAGCTGCTGCGTTGATACGAGCAATCCATAACTGACGGAACTGTCTCTTTCTCTCTTTACGTCCAGAATAAGAACTTGTTAAGGCTCTCATTACGGACTGCTTAGCTACACGATACTGCTTGGAACGAGCTCCTCTGTATCCCTTTGCTAACTTTAAAGTTCTGTTATGTCTTTTCTTAGCGCCTAATCCGCCTTTAACTCTTGCCATTTCCTATATCCTCCTTAACAAATCTTAGATGTATGGTAAAATCTTCTTCATGTTCTTGATGTTTGTCTGATCCATCATTGCTGCTTTTCTGAGATTTCTCTTATTCTTTGTTGTTTTCTTTGTTAAGATATGTCTTCTGTAAGCCTTGTTTCTCTTTAACTTTCCGGTTCCGGTTGCTTTGAAACGCTTTGCTGCTGCTCTGTTTGTCTTAATTTTTGGCATTGTGTATTCCTCCTTAATAAATGTTATCTCTTCTCTGCCAACACCATACCGATGCTTCTTCCCTCGATCTTCGGTGCTTTTTCCACTACTGCGATATCGGAAAGCTGCTCAGCAAGATCATCTAAGATGTGCTTACTGCTGTTCATATGTGCCATCTCGCGACCACGGAAACGAAGTGTGATCTTGACTTTATTGCCTTTTGCGAGGAACTTCTTTGCAGCGTTCATCTTGGTGTTCAAATCATTGGTGTCAATGTTTGGTGACAGGCGGATTTCTTTTAATTCCACTGTCTTCTGCTTCTTCTTTGCATCCTTTTCCTTACGTGCAAGATCATAACGATACTTACCGTAATCAATTACCTTGCATACAGGCGGCTTTGCATTCGGAGCAATCTTGACAAGGTCAAGACCGGCTTCATCTGCAATTTTCTGTGCCTCTCTGGATGAGACAACACCAATCTGCTCGCCATCCGGTCCGATCAGACGAACCTCTCTGTCTCTGATCTGTTCGTTAATCATTAATTCGCTAATGGTTTTGTACCTCCAATAAAAAATAGTGGATAGGCAGACTATCCACTATTACATCTAACATTCATATAACATGCTAAAAGTATGAACACTAAGTCGCCCGATTGCGCTTAGGTGAGAGTGGATACTCTACTTGTTTCTTAACAACCATTTGACTATACCACCTGATTACGGTATTGTCAACTGTTTTCTGTAAATTTATTCCGCCGGTTCTGCCGGAATAAACAGCCGCTGGTTGTTTCCCGGATTCTGATCCGGCACTGCTGCTTTTGCCTCCGCACAAAACTGCTCCTGTGAGTTTATCAGAACCTTGCCCCGCTTGTCAAGTTTTTCATACGTACCATCCGGCTGCATCACACGCGCTTTCACATTATCTTCCAGTTCCACATGCAGAATATGCAGTGCTTTTTCTTTGAGTTCCTCCTCAATCACCGGGAAAACAATCTCTACACGCCGGTCAAGATTTCGCGGCATCCAGTCCGCACTTCCCATAAATACTTCCGGATTGCCGTCATTATAAAAATAGAAAATACGGCTGTGCTCCAGGAAATTTCCCACAATGGAACGCACGGAAATATTCTCACTCACTTCTGGAATTCCAACGCGCAGACAGCAGATTCCGCGCACGATCAGATCAATCTTTACACCGCTTGCAGATGCCTCATACAGCGCCGCAATAATGCCCGGATCACAGAGGGAATTCATCTTTGCCACGATACGGGCTTCTCTACCCTGCCGTGCATTTTTCGTTTCCCTGCCGATCAGCCGCAAAAACTTATCCCTCAGCCAGTATGGTGCCAGCACCAGCTCATTCCATGCCAGCGGTTCGGAATATCCGGATAACATATTAAACACCGCTGTGGCATCCTCCCCGATTGACTCTTTGCAGGTAAAGATTCCGCAGTCCGTATATAATTTTGCCGTCGAATCGTTATAGTTTCCGGTTCCCAGATGAACATAGCGGCGGATTCCATCCTCCTCCCGGCGGACCACCAGTGCGATCTTGCTGTGTGTTTTAAGACCAACGAGACCATAGATCACATGACAGCCTGCCTGTTCCAGTTTTTTCGCCCATACAATGTTGTGCTCCTCATCGAAACGGGCTTTCAGCTCAACCAGAACCGACACCTGCTTGCCGTTTTCCGCTGCCTGTGCCAGACTGCTGATAATCGGGGAATTTCCGCTGACTCGATACAGTGTCTGTTTAATCGCCAGGACATCCGGATCTTTGGATGCCTGCCGGATGAAATCCACAACCGGATCAAAGGTTTCGTATGGATGATGCAGAAAAATATCCCCTTTGCGGATTGCGGCAAAAATGTCACTTCCCGGTGTAATTTCCGGCACCTGCTGCGGCGTATACGGTTTATAGCGGAGATGGTCATATCCGTCAATCCCATACATTTTCATTAAAAAAGTCAGATCAATCGGTCCTGCAATCTGAAAAATATCCTCATCCGATACTTTCAGCTCCGTCTTTAAAAATTTCAGAAGTTTTTTGTCTACCTTCTCTTCAATTTCCAGACGGATAACTTCTCCCCACTGACGCATCTTTAATTTGTTTTCAATCTCTTTCAGCAAATCTGATGCCTCATCCTCATCAATTGTCAGATCTGCGTTTCGCATGATCCGGTACGGATATGCACACAATACCTTGTAATTGGAAAACAATATGCCGATGTTGCGTTCTATGATCTGCTCAAGGAGAATAAACGATTTTGTCTCCCCTTCGCTTGGAATCTGTACCAGACGCGGCAGAACACTTGGCACCTGCACGGTCGCAAACACGGTCTCATCCTCCGTTTTCTTTCCGGTCAAAAGTGCTGCAATATTCAGTGTTTTATTGCGGATCAGCGGGAACGGACGCGATGCATCCACCGCCATCGGGGTGAGTACCGGATATACATTTTCCATAAAATAGCGATCCACAAAACGCGCCTGTTCCTCATTCAGATCCTCATGTGCATCCAGAAGATATATTCCTTCTTTGCGCAGAAGCGGCATCAGGGAACGGCTGAATGTACTGTACTGGATATTGACCAGCTCCCGCGCCTGTTTATTGATGGCGGAAAGCTGCTCCGTTGCGGTCATTCCGGCGATATCACGCTTTTTATATTTTGCATGTACCATATCCTTTAAGGATGCCACCCTTACCATAAAAAATTCATCCAGATTGGAAGAAGTAATACTGACAAATTTCAACCGCTCCAAAAGCGGAATGGATTTATCTCTTGCTTCACTTAATACACGCTGGTCAAACTTAATCCAGCTGAGCTCACGGTTTTCATAATATGCCGGATCTTTAAAATCTATTTTTGTGTCCATAAAAGCCCTCCGATCTAATAGTTATAAATACGCTTTTCTTTTAAAACAGGTTTCATGCTGTATACATTTTCAAAATAAGAGGTCTTTGCGTCAAACAATGCCTGTTCCAGTGCAATATCCTCAAATGCCTCGACCGTAATCACGAGTTTTCTCTCCCTTACCGCGATCCGGATATTTTTAAACTTCTGTTTATGACTCTGATCCAGCGCATTTGCCACACGAAGAATTGCCGAAAGTTTTGCCACGCAAAGATACTCTTCCTGACTCAGCACATCGGCGACTTCCTCATACGGGTCCAGAGGAAGGGTATTGTAACGCACGATCTGTGCAACAATCTCCCGCTCCTGATGGGTCAGACCGATAATCTCTGAGGACATGATAATATGATACGTACTCTCCGACGCTTCCGCAAAGCTGACATACTTTCCACAGTCATGCAGGATTGTAGCCACCTGAAGCAGCAGACGCGCCCGCTTTCCAAGTCCGTGTTCCTGTTTCATCGCATCAAAAATCTTAATGGATAGCTTGGAAAGTGTCTGAATGTGTGGAGAAAAACTGTGGTAATGCTCCGATAAAAATGTGGCCGCCGAAATGACATCCGCATCAAAATCATGTGTCGATGCCAGCAGTTTATTGTGCTGTGCATAATCAAATGCCATACCATCCTGAATGTTTGCTCCCGGCACCCATACCTCTTTTGGATTCACATTCTGTGCCATCATCTTATACAGCACAAGTGCCGGAATGATCAGCGGTTCCCTCTCATCTGAAAGATTTAATTCCGCTGTGATCTCCTCCAGCGTTTTTTTGAGCAGTTTATCGATAAATTTAGAGAATTTATCCAGCTTTACCTGCCGGCTTTTTCCGCCTTTTTCCTCAATTTTTTTGACCAGGCCGCCGGCATAGTCACTGATCAGGATCAGATAATCCACCGGCGTATTCATGTACATGGAGCGAAATCCCTCGAGTTTTTTATTGACATATTCCTCAATCTGGTTTTCATACATTTTCAGGGAGTATCCGCGGTCTCCAAGCAGATTCCGCAGGCGCATAATGCCTGTTTCCATGTGTTGTGTCGTGATCATTTTCCCGTCACGGAATAATGTGATCTGCACACTCGCCCCGCCGACATCCACGACTGCTGCACTCGTCTTTATCATCTCCTCAAACACCGGACTGCCAGCCACCGCTTTATAACTGATAAAACGGTGTTCCGAGTTGCTTAACACCTTTACCCGGAATCCGGTTCTAAGATAAATCTGGTCAAGGACAAATATCTCATTTGTGGTATCCCGGAGTGCGGCGGCTGCACAGACTTCATAACTGTCTACCTTGTAGCTTTCCATGATCTCTTTAAACTGCGCCAGTGTTTCACAAAGTTCTTCCACCTGCTCATATCCGATTGTCCCTGTGCCATAAGTGCCTTTTCCCAGTTCCTGCCGGGACCGGATGTGATCCACCTCATGAAACTTTTTTCTGTTTGTAAACTCAAATACCTTCAGGCTCACATCGTATGTGCCAATATAAATTGCTGCAAATGTGTGAATTGCCATACGCCCACCTTCTTTCACCAATTCTGACTAATACGTACCAAGAATCCGGAATGCAATTGTTTCCTCCCGAAGTCCGCGCAGCGCATTCTGCACTGCATGATCCTCAAATCTTCCCTCAAAATCAACAAAGAAACGATATTCCCAGTTTTTATTCTGTAACGGACGTGACTGGATATTTGTCATATTCAGTCCATTATAAATAAAATGCGACAGCGCATGATATAAAGCACCGCTTTCGTGATTGATCTCAAAACAGATGCTGATCCGGTCTGCCTGATCGGTATATACTTTTTTCCCTGTCACAACAATAAACCGGGTCGAATTATTTTTATTATTCTGAATGGAATTGCGTAATACTTTCAACCCATAAATCTGGGCATTTTTTGCACTGGCAATCGCCGCCTGGGAAATCTCCCCATCCTCTTTGACCTTCTTGGCTGCAACGGCATTATTGCTGACACTGAATTTTTCCCAGTCCGCATGACTATCCAGAAATTCACTGCACTGCATCAGTGACTGTTTGTGCGAATACACGGTACGGATATCTCTCTCATCCGCATCTTCCAGTCCTAAAAGTGCATGATCAATACGGATGATCTGCTCCCCGACAATATAATTATCATATTCCACCAGAAGATCATAATTTTCCGAGACAATTCCTGCCGAGGAATTCTCGATCGGGAGTACCGCATAATCCGCTTCCCCGTTCTTAATGGCCTCCATGGCATCTTTCCAGCTCTCCACATGGAAATTATTGCAGTTTTCTCCAAAAAACTGTTCCATGGCAAGCTGGCTGTAGGCACCTTCGAGTCCCTGAAAAACAATCCTTGCATTGGAATAATCCAGCGTGTGAATCGGCTCAAACTCCTGCGGAGGCATAATTCCATGCTCCGTCAGCAGTTTATACTGTTTCTTACGGCTCATCGCCATGATCTGCTCAAAAAGTTCACGAATTCCGTGTCTGGTAAAATCACTTTCCGCTTTTTTCTGCAGCGTTGCCAGCTTGGATTCCTCTCTCTCCTTGTCAAAAACCTGCTTGCCGGTGTTTATTTTGTATTCAGCCACATCCGAGGTCAGTTTCATCCGTTCCTCATAGAGTTTTACGATCTGTTCGTCAATTTTATCAATATCTTTTCGGATATCTAGTAAATCTTTCATATAGCGCTCCTTCATGATTTATGATAAAATTTTATAACACAAAGGTATAAAAGGCAAGATACAACTTACCAAGGAGGACTCGATATTATGAAAAAACGTTTGCCCATAATTATAATTGTTGTTCTGGTCGTAGTATTTGCAGGACTGGGCTTTTACAGCCATCAGAAAAGTAAGATCAAATACAACACAAGCTATGTCAACGGAAATACTGCCGGAAACCTTTACAATGCCGGCTTGTTTTGTGAGAAAAACGGAACCGTTTATTTTGCCAATCCGGATGACGATTACCGACTGTATTCCATGGATACAAACGGCAATCATCTGAAAAAACTCAGTTATGACCGTGTCATGTATATCAACGCCGATGACCATTATGTATACTATGTACGCAATAATGAAAATAATGGAACCGGATTTGATTTCTTCTCCTACGCAAGAAACAGTCTGTGCAGAATTGACCAGAATGGAGAAAACACTAAAATTTTAGACAAAGATCCCTGCCTGTATGCCTCGCTTGTCGGAAACTACATTTATTATCTGCACTATGATGACAAGGATGCTACAACGCTTTACAAGATCGGAATCGATGGCGAAGGACGCAAAAAAGTATATTCGCCTTACATTTTTACATGCAGCACGCTGGGTCAGTATATTTATACCAGCGGAACGGAAAGTGATGGCGCCATCTATCAGCTGGATACCGCCAGTGACAGCTTAAGCAAAGTCTACGAATGTAATTCTTTTAAACCGATCGTAACCAGTGACGACAATGTTTATTATATGGATGTGGATCAGAACAACGCCCTGGTACATACCAATATGAAATCCGGTCATCCGGTTACACTTACCAAGGACAGTCTGGATCTCTACAATGTATACGGAAGCAGTATTTTTTATCAGCGCTATTCCGAAGACCATCCGGCCCTTTGTATGATCAAAAATGACGGCAGTGGATATCAGGAACTGGCACAGGGCAATTACTCCAATATCAACGTCACTTCCAGTTACATCTATTTTACCGATTTTAAGACAAAAGAAATGTTCTGTACACCGACCGATCATCCGGGAACACTCACCGCTTTCCATCCCGGCGTTATCAAAAAATAAATTTATAAGACTGTAAAAGAGGAGGAACCCAAACATGCGGTTCCTCCTCTTTTGTTTTTCAAAACTTCCATAACATTACGCGCCAAAATCAAACAGGGAAAGCTGATTGGATTCCGGCATATCGCCAAACAATCCCAGATCACTCATCAGTTCTATGGTTGTCTTTGATACTTTTGTCCGTTCCCTAAAATCATCCTTGGAAAGAAAAATTCCGTCTTTTGCCGCTTCTGCAATCGCAACTGCCGCATTATCGCCAAGTCCGTCAATCGTATTGAGCGCCGGCAGCAGTTTTCCATCCACAATCTGAAAATGATGCGGTTCTGACTTATAGATATCCAGCGGAAGAAATTCAAATCCTCTGGCATACATTTCCTGTACCAGACGCATATCTTTGTAGGTATCCTGCTCTTTTTTGGAGAGCTCGTCCTTGCGCTTTTCGTACTCATGCATATATCCTTCCAGTTTTTCTTTTCCCTGACACATCAGCTCATAACTGAACGCGGTCGCACGGATAGAAAAATATGCTGCATAGTAAGCCAGCGGATAAAACACTTTACAGTAGGCAATGCGCCATGCCATCATAACATACGCGGCTGCATGGGCTTTCGGGAACATGTACTTAATCTTCTCACAGGACCAGATATACCAGTCCGGTACATTGTGATCGATCATATCCTGCTTCCATTCCGGCCATTTGTCACATTTTCCTTTTGCCACAATTCCCTTCCGGACATTCTCCATAATCTTAAACGATTCCTCGGAATCCAGTCCCATACTGATCAGATAGATCATGATATCATCCCTTGTACAGATGGCGGTAGAAATCGTTGCCTTCTTTTCCTGAATCAGTGTCTGTGCATTGCCAAGCCATACGTCCGTACCATGGGACAGCCCTGCAATACGCACCAGATCCGAAAATTCTTTTGGCTGTGTATCAATTAACATGCCCATGGCAAAGTCTGTACCAAACTCCGGGATACCCAATGCCCCCAGCTGGCAGTTCACCAGATCGTCCGGCGTGATGCCAAGTGCGGAAGTATCCTGAAACAGCGACATGACAGCCTTATCATCCAGTGGAATCTGCGTCGGATCTACGCCCGTCAGATCCTGCAGCATACGGATCATGGTAGGATCATCGTGCCCGAGAATGTCAAGTTTTAAAAGATTATGGTCAATCGAGTGATAATCAAAATGTGTGGTCGTAATATCGACCGTCATATCATTTGCTGGATGCTGAACCGGGGTAAATGTATAAATCTGTTCCCCCATCGGAAGAACAACGATACCACCCGGATGCTGTCCCGTAGTACGACGCACCCCGACACATCCAAGCACGATCCGGTCAATTTCACAGTTTCTCTTATGTACGCCGCGCTCTTCATAATAATTTTTGACATAACCGAATGCCGTCTTATCCGCCAGCGTACCGATCGTTCCTGCCTTAAAGGTCTGTCCCTCCCCGAAGATAACTTCGGTGTATTTATGTGCCTTACTCTGGTACTCTCCGGAAAAGTTCAGGTCGATATCCGGCTCTTTATTTCCCTTAAATCCCAGGAACGTCTCAAACGGAATATCAAACCCTTCTTTGGAAAGCGGTTTTCCGCAGCGCGGACAGAGCTTATCCGGCATATCACATCCGCTTCGGCCGGAAAAAGATTTTACCAGATCCGAATCAAAATCGCTGTACTGGCAATGTTTGCACAGATAATGCGCATGCAGCGGGTTCACCTCCGTAATACCGGACATTGTCGCAACGAAAGAACTTCCGACCGATCCACGCGATCCGACCAGGTAGCCGTCTTCGTTGGATTTCCAAACCAGCTTCTGCGCAATGATATACATCACAGCATACCCATTGCTGATAATGGAATTTAATTCCCGGTCTAAACGTTCCTGCACAATTTCCGGCAGTGGATCTCCATACATTTTATGTGCTTTGTTGTAACAGATGTCACGCAGCATCTGGTCCGAATTTTCAATGACCGGCGGACACTTATCCGGACGAACGGGAGAAATTTTTTCGCACATATCCGCAATCCGGTTTGTGTTTGTAATAACAACCTCTTCTGCTTTTTCACTTCCAAGATAGGCAAATTCTTTCAGCATCTCTTCCGTCGTCCGCAGAAAAAGGGGAGCCTGCTCATCCGCATCTTTAAATCCCTGCCCTGCCATGATAATTCTCCGGTAAATTTCATCCTCCGGATCTAAAAAATGCACATCACAGGTTGCCACCACCGGCTTATGGAACTGTTCACCGAGCCGGACAATCTTTTTATTGATCTCAATCAGATCATCATTGGACGCAACCGGAGAATCTTCATCTCTTACAAGGAATGCATTGTTTCCGAGCGGCTGGATTTCCAGATAATCATAAAAGTTTACCAGTCTAGAAATTTCTTCCTCCGGACGGCCATTTAAAATTGCCCGGTACAACTCTCCCGCTTCGCAGGCAGACCCGATCAGAAGTCCATCCCGGTACCTGATAAATTCACTCTTCGGAATCCTCGGACGCCGGTGATAATATTTGATATGCGCCAGCGAAATCAGCTTATACAGGTTTGTCCGCCCCTGATCGCAGGTGGCAAGAATGATCGCATGATAAGTCGGCATCTTTTGTACATTCTGCACCGATGAGGTTCCCATTGCATTCACTTCGTCCAGGGTAGACATACCGCGATCCCGGAGCATCTCAATAAACTTCACAAAAATCTCTGCCGTACATCCGGCATCATCCACTGCACGATGGTGATTTTCCAGGGATACGCCCAGCGCTTTTGCAACCGTATCCAGCTTAAAACGGTTCAGATTCGGAAGCAGGACACGCGCCAGGGCAACCGTATCCACAATCGTCGGCTTGCATGGAATATCCAGCCTCTGGCAGTTTTTCTTGATAAAACTCATATCGAAATCGGCATTATGGGCAACCATAACACATCCCTCGCAGAATTTCATAAATTCCGGAAGAATGTCTGCAATGACAGGTGCATCAATCACCATGGAATCATTGATCGACGTCAGCTGCTCAATCCGAAACGGAATCGGCACTTGTGGATTGACAAACGTTGAGAATTTGTCCACGATCTTTCCGTTCTGCACCTTCACCGCCCCGATCTCTATAATGCGGTTGGTCTCCGGACTAAATCCGGTTGTCTCCAAATCGAATACCACATAATCTGCATCCAGATCCTGGTTCTGGCTGTCCGTCACCATCCCCTTTAAATCGTCGACCAGATATGCCTCCACGCCGTAAATGACTTTAAAATCCGAATCGGACGGTACGGTATGATTGGCATCCGGGAACGCCTGCACATCCCCGTGATCGGTAATGGCAATCGCCTTATGCCCCCATTTCATGGCACGCTTGACAATATCCTTGACATCTGAAACGCCATCCATATCACTCATTTTGGTATGGCAGTGCAGCTCTATGCGTTTTTCTACGCTGGTATCCATACGGACCGTTGTAAAATCGGCGCATTTCTTGATTCCGACAATAGAACCGATGGTAAGTTCACTGTCGAACTTATCAATGGTTGCAACACCTTTGACACGCACAAACTTTCCCCCGCTGATTTCTTTTAACAGCTCCGGTACATCATCATTTCTCGCAAAAATTTTAAGAACAATCGTATCGGTAAAATCCGTCACGGAAAAAATAATGATGGTCTTTTCATTGCGGATCTCACGGGTATCTACCGACAGAATCTTTCCGCGGATCACAACCTCTCCGATCGGTCCGTCAATCTTCTCAATCTCCATGCTCTCTTCTTCGAAGTCTCTTCCGTATATTACATCCGGATTCATGGATTTTTTGCCGTTATCCGACTCGAATTTCCGGCGGAACTCTCCCCGCTTTTCAAACTTCTGCTTTGGTTTTGCATAATTTGTACCATTTTTTGAAGTGTCTGCACGATTTCCTGCCGTTTTTGCAATTGTCTTTGTTTTTTCTTCTGTTTCGACAGTTTTCTCTTTTTCTTCCGTTTTCTGGGATTTTCCTTCCATAACAAGCTTCGTCCGCGCAACAATTCCTGCCACTTCCTGCCGGATCTGTTCTTCGGAATTTTTCCGGTATTTGCTCTCCTGCGGTTTCCGGTATTGTGGAAATATTTTCAGATTCATTCCACAGCGCTCACAGATCACTTTCTCTAAAAATTCGATAATCTCATCCGTACGGGTTTTGGCAATAATAGTCTCATCCATCGTCAGAATCAGACGGTCCTCTTCCGGAAATTCCATGTCCGCCGTCCGCAACAGATTGTATTCGAGCACACTGTAGGCATTCAGTTCATCTAAAATACTGTCTTTATACACCTCTATCAGAGACTTCGGGGTATACTGTTCGGAAAGCTCATAAGACTCTATGATCTTTACCTGTATGGCCCGGTTCTGAAAAATCTGTTCGGTAATCGCTTTTTCAAGTTTCCATATGTTTTTTTTGAAAATAAGTCTTTTTGCACGCAAATAAATGCGAATATGAGTATGTTCATGATTCGCACTTATTTTTGTCACTTCAGTTGTATCTAACAGCCCTTCGAGTTCTTCCTCCAGTTTCAGTGTCGGAAAGGCTTCACGAAATGCTTTTGACATCAGTCTTCACTCCAATGTTCCAATTCATAACGCAGTGCCGGCAGAAGTTCTGCTTCCGGTACCTTTTTGTAAATTTCTCCATGTTTGATAATCAGACCCTCGCCGACACCTCCGGCAATCCCGATATCGGCTTCCTTTGCCTCTCCCGGTCCGTTTACCACACATCCCATTACCGCCACTTTGATATCAAGCGGAAATTCCGAAACCATCGTTTCTACCTGATTGGCAAGCCCGATCAGATCAATGCGGGTTCTTCCGCAGGTCGGACAGGAAACCACTTCCACGCCCCCTTTGCGAAGTCCGAGGGTACGAAGAATCAGTTTTGCGGATTTAATCTCTTCCAACGGGTCCCCGGTCAGAGAAACACGGATGGTATCCCCGATTCCCTGGTTTAAAATCAGTCCCAGACCGATTGCGGATTTGATATTCCCGCTGATCAGTGTTCCCGCCTCTGTGATTCCCACATGCAGCGGATGATCCGTCTGTTTTGCGATCAGCTCATGTGCTTTGACACACATCATGACATCCGAGGATTTGATACTGATCACAAGATTATCATAGCCCATATCTTCGATCAGTTTCACTTTATCCATTGCGCTCTCCACAATTCCCTCTGCGGTCACACCATGGTATTTTTCCACAAGACCCTTCTCTAAAGATCCGCTGTTGACGCCCACACGGATAGGAATCCGGCGCTCTTTTGCCACATCCACAACCGCTTTTACACGCTCACGACTTCCAATGTTTCCGGGATTGATACGAATTTTATCCGCACCGTGCTCCATGGCTGCAATCGCAAGCCGGTAATCAAAATGGATATCCGCAACCAGCGGGATGGTAATCTGTTTTTTGATTTCCGTCAGCGCAGCAGCTGCCTCCTGGGTGGGAACCGCGCAGCGGATAATTTCACAACCGACTTTTGTCAGCTGCTTAATCTGTGCCACCGTTGCCGCAACATCCTCTGTCTTTGTATTTGTCATAGACTGAATCGCAATCGGATGATTTCCTCCAATCCATCTGTTTCCAATCTGTACTTCCTTTGTGATATGTCTCTCCATCATAACGCCTCTAGCCTCTTAGATAAATAGTTTTCGAATGTCATTGAACATAACAATAAACATCAGTCCAAACAACAATACAATACCAACCAGATTTACCATGCCTTCTTTGTCTGGATCAATCCGCTTTCTGCGGATCGCCTCAATAATCAGAAATAACAGCCGGCCTCCGTCCAGTGCCGGAAGCGGCAGCAGATTCATAACGCCCAGATTCGCAGATAAAAGAATCGTCCAGTTGAGCATATTCAAAAGTGCATAGTAATACCCGTCATTTTTTACAGACTGCTGATAGGTGTCTCCGATTGATTTTACGATACCGACCGGTCCGCTCAGTTCGTTTGGAGATACCTGACGTGTCACAAGCATTTTCAGACTCTGGATAGTGGTATAAATCCAGTATCGCACCTCGTAAAAACTGTTTTTTAAGTTTGTGAGCACGTTTCCCTTTACCCGGACATTTCCCATGGTCTGAAATCCGTACAGATATCTTCCGGTCTCTTTATCCAGTTTCGGAACCAGTGTTGTCGTATGTTTCTGCCCATCCCTTGCATAAGTGACTTTAATGGTTTCCCCGGAATGAAATGTTCCGTATGCAGTGATTTCTCTGCTGAAATGAACCGAAAAATGATTCATCCGGATAATCTCATCCCCTTCCTGAAGACCTGCCTCTTCTGCGGCATATCCTTCCATTACCCCGGAAAGAACCGGCTTATCATATCCCACACAGCTCATCAGGATAAACGCGAAAATAAATGCAAGAATAAAGTTAAAAAAAGGTCCTGCAAATACGACGCTCATACGTCCCCATACCGGCTTTTTACCAAATGCACGATTGTCCGTCGAATCTTCGTCTTCCCCTTCCATCATGCAGGCTCCTCCAAACGGAAATGCCTTAATGCAGTATTTGGTTTCGCCTTTTTGTATCCCACAGATAGTCGGTCCAAGGCCGAAACAAAATTCATTTACCCGGATTCCGTTTGCCTTTGCAAGCAAAAAATGCCCCAGTTCATGAAATAAAATTACAATACTAAATATTACAAATGCGATAAGAAATGATACAATTTTCATTTTTTTTACCACCTGCTCCCTATATATTCATATGTTGCCTGCTCTGTCTCTAAGATCTGCTCTAAATCCGGATGTGCGATATAGCTGACTTCTTCCATTGCAGCTTCAATCATTTCCGTAATTTCCGGATAAGCGATTTTTCTGTCCAGAAACATTGCCACTGCCTTTTCATTTGCGGCATTAAAAACCGTTGGGATATTTCCTCCCCGTCTGGCAGCATCATATGCCAGGGAAAGCCCACGGAAGGTATCCGTATCCGGGCGCTCAAACGTAAGGTCACGAAGAGCAAAAAGATCCAGACGCTTCCCGGATAAATGTTTCCGCTTTGGGTAATACAGTGCATACTGAATCGGCAGACGCATATCCGGCGTTCCAAGCTGCGCAATCACTGCACCATCCTCATATTCCACAGCAGAATGAATGACACTCTGCGGATGCACGACAACTTCAATCTGTTCGAGTTGTACGCCAAACAGCCATTTTGCTTCCATAACCTCAAGCCCTTTGTTCACAAGTGTCGAAGAATCAATGGTCACCTTGTGTCCCATGGACCAGTTCGGATGCTTTAATGCATCTTCCACCTGTATATGGAGCAGATCCTGCTTCTTTCTGCCCCGGAACGGTCCTCCGGATGCGGTAAGAAGGATTTTACTGATCGGATTTTCTTCGTTTCCCTGCAAAGACTGGAAAATGGCACTATGTTCACTGTCTACCGGAAGAATGGACACTCCATACTCCGCTGCAAGCGGAATAATCAGATGTCCTGCCGTAACTAACGTTTCTTTGTTTGCCAGGGCAATCGTTTTCTTTGCCTTTATGGCTGCAATGGTCGGCCGGATTCCGAGCATCCCGACAATCGCCGTCACCAGAATTTCCGACTCTTCATAAGTTGCAACCGCAAGTAATCCATCCATTCCGGTTTCCACAGGAATGCCCAGATCCGCCGTGCGGACCCGAAGGGAAGCTGCTGCCTCTTTGCTCCACACAGCAACAAGCTTTGGGCGAAATTTCCGCATTTGTTCTTCCAGCAGACGGATATTGTTTCCACAGGCAAGTGCGGTCACTTCAAAATCATCTGCATGTTCTTCAATCACAGAAAGTGTCTGTGTTCCAATGGACCCTGTCGATCCCAAAATTGCTATCTTTTTCATCGTTCACCTCTTACAGCATATGAAGCGCCAGGAAATAAATGATTGGTGCAGTAATAATCATGCTGTCAAACCGGTCGAGAATTCCTCCATGACCTGGAATCAACTTTCCGTAATCCTTGATATCATAATTTCTTTTGATGGCAGAAGCTGTCAGATCCCCTACCATGGAAATCAGTCCGGCAATTGCCGCAATCACAGCAAGAATTACAATTTCTCCACGTTCCAGATGCATCGGGCTACGGAAAATAAAACAATATAAAGCGGTCAGAAGCGCAGCACCTGCCACACCTCCCACTGCACCCTCTACCGATTTTTTCGGACTGAGTTTCGGCGACATCTTGTGCTTTCCGATCAGCATTCCGACGCAATATGCACAGGTATCGCATCCCCACGAACATAAAAATACAAGAAAGGCAAGATATAACCCTCTCTCCAGCGTACGGATCTGATATACATAAGAAAGCATGACCGCTACATAGAAGAATCCAAAAAATGCTGCCATCACCTGATCTGCATGAAATTTCGGATATGCAAATACAAATACAAACATTAACAGAATCAAAAATGCCATAAATAAAATCATAAGATCCGGCAGAAACTTCCACTGTAAATTACAGTAATAAACGATTGCCGCCAGATATCCAACGCCTGCCAGAACGGTCTTTTCCATCTTGAACACGCGATATAATTCAAACATTCCGATACAGGAAATGGCAAGTGTTGCAAATAATAAAATTTCATGGCCTGAAATAATCAAAAACAGAGCCAGAATTACCAGCACGATTCCGCTTAACAGTCTCGTTTTAAACATCCTATTCTTCCTCCTTAAGTCCGCCAAAGCGTCTGTCTCGTTTATTATACGCTTCCACAGCTAATTCCAATTCTTTTTTATGAAAATCCGGCCACGGAACATCCGTAAAATAAAATTCGCTATACGCAAGCTGCCACAGCAGATAATTGGAAAGCCGCTGCTCTCCACTTGTACGAATCAGTAAATCCGGGTCTGGAAGTTCCCTTGTATCCAGATATCCGGAAAAGGTTTTCTCATTGATTTCCTCCTCCGTGATTCTGCCATTCTTTATATCAGTAAACATATGCTTCATGGCCCGAAGCATCTCATCCCGGCTTCCATAATTGATGGCAATGGTCAGATTCAGTCCCGTATTTGCCGCGGAAACTTCTTCCAGTTCCTGAATCTTTTTCTGAAAACTTTCGGATAATCTGGAAAGTTCCCCAATCACACGTACCCGCATATTATTTTTATTTGCCGTGCGGATACAGTTTTTCAAATAACTCTCCAGCAGTTTCATCAGTGCAGCCACTTCGCTGTCCGGACGATTCCAGTTTTCCGTGGAAAATGCATACAGTGTCAGGTACTCAATTCCAAGCTCATCTGCAGCCTGACAAACCGTTTCTACATTCTTTGCGCCAACGGTATGTCCATAATTGCGTGGCATACCCTTGCTTTTTGCCCATCTTCCATTCCCATCGAGTATAATCGCCACATGTTTTGGAATTTTCATCAATCTTGTTCCCCTCTTTCCTGCAAGTGAAAAAGGGACATAGCCACAGGCTTATGTCCCTTAAACATCTTATACTGTAAGAATTTCATCCGACTTGGCATCCACAGCCTTGTCAATCTGTGCAACATACTGATCGGTCAGTTTCTGGATTCCGTCTTCGAGATCCTTGATCTCGTCCTCAGAAATATCCTCCGCCTTGCCTACTTTTTTGAAATGATCCATCGCATCTCTGCGGATATTTCTCACAGCGACCTTGGCACCCTCACCTTTTTTCTTAATATCTTTTGCCAGCTCTTTTCTTCGCTCTTCGGTCAGTTCCGGAAATACCAGACGAATCAGTTTTCCGTCATTCGTCGGGGTAATTCCCAGATCCGAACTGAGAATGGCTTTTTCAATTTCTTTTACCATAGATGCTTCCCATGGCTGAATCTGAATCATTCTCGGCTCCGGAACACTGACATTTGCAACGCTCTGAATCGGAGACGGTGTTCCGTAATAATCAACACGAAGTTTGTCCAACACATGCGGATTCGCACGTCCTGCACGGATTCCCGCGAACTCCTCATTTAAATTGGCAAGGGATTTCTCCATTTTATCCTGAAAAATCTGTAATCTCTCGTCCATATACTATATCCTCCTAGTCCACAGTAACGACGGTTCCGTTGAACTGGCCGTTTACCGCGTTTACAATGCTGTTCGTTTCACCAAGTCCGAATACATACATTGGAATGTGGTTTTCCATGCACATTACGGATGCTGTCAAATCAACGACCGCAAGTTTTTTATCAATGACTTCCTGAATGGAAACCTGATCATATTTCTTAGCGGATGGATTTACTTTCGGATCGCTGTCATATACACCATCGATTGCCTTGGCAAGATAAATTCCATCTGCTTCAATCTCTACCGCACGAAGTACCGTTGCCGTATCTGTTGAGAAATATGGATGTCCGGTACCACCTGCAAAAAATACAACCATGTTATGTGCAAAATATTTATTTGCACGATCCTTGGAATATAACTTTGTGATAGATCCGCACTCAAACGGGGTAAGCACGGAAGTCATCATTCCAACGGAACGGAAAATTTCTGACACATAAATACAGTTCATAACCGTAGCAAGCATACCGATCTGATCGGCTTTTGTACGGTCGATCGTCTCACTGGTACGTCCTCTCCAGAAGTTGCCTCCTCCGATGACAATACCAACCTGTACACCTGTATCTACCAATTGCTTTACCTGCTTTGCAACAACCGTAACTGTCGGCTCATCAAATCCATGATGCTTGTCCCCGGCCAGTGCCTCTCCACTGAGTTTTAATAAAATACGTTTCATCGTATCTGTCTCCTATGATTAATTTTACTTTCCGTCAAAAAGTCCCTGTACATCAATATCAGCATAACACTGAGAGCAGAAACCTTCGATTACTGCACCGTTATTAATCTGTACGGAACGGGATTTGATATTTCCCATGACTACTGCAGATGTATCAACAACAACAGGTCCCTGTACATCGATATCACCCTTGATTGCACCTGCAATAACTGCAGAAGCTGCTGCAATATTACCAATGATCACAGAACCGGCTCCAATCTTAACTGTACCGGAACTTACAACTTCTCCCTCAACTTTTGCCACATCAGCAAAAAACTCTGAAGCTGCACTGTTTCCGTTAATGGTTCCGGTTACAACCAGCTTACCATTACAGGTTACATTTCCGTTGATGGTTCCCTGAATATCAAATGATCCGTCAGACGCGATATCACCGGTCAGAACAGTTCCTGCGGTTATAACAGATGTCTCATCTGAAACTGCATCCGGATTCACTTTGTTATTCATCACTGGTGCTGTTGGCTTTGGGGTTTCCATTGTTGTGTCGCTCATAATTTTTTTCTCCTCATTAAATGTATTGATTACCGGGTCCACAGCTGGTGTGATCACCGGTTTTTTATCCTCTTTGTGAATTGGTGGAAGCTCCGACTCTAACTTTTGTGTATCAGACCCGTCATCCTTCTGTACCTGCTCCAGTAAACCATCCAGTTTGGATAATTCGGATTTTACATCCACATCTTCTCCCAGAGTGTTAACTACCAGATCTTCTGTCTTGTTTTCTTTTCCCGGAACGTCTGCTCCCGGCATCATTTCATTGACTGCCTGGGAAAAATCATCCTTAAAATCTTTAAATAATCCCATCGTGCTTCCTCCACTCATATTTATTCAACACTATCTGCCTTGATATATTGAATGACTTTTGTATTTTCATCAATCGGCAGAATCTCAGCTTTCATCTGTTGCAGTTTCTGAATCAAAGGTTCCAGAGCCTCTACCGTTGTTGACTTGTCATCTCCGTCGTGTAATAACACAACCGAGGTTTTGTATCTTTTTACTCCTTCTGTCACATTTGTCACAACATCATCCACCGTATAATCCGATGAAGTATCTCCTGCGGAAACGTTCCAGTCAAAGTATGTAATTCCCTTTTCATTTAAGACACGAACGAATTCAGCCATATTTACATTGCTGATCTCATTGCTGCTTCCTCCCGGAAAACGATAATAGAGACTATTGACTCCCGTAACGTCTTTCAGATATGAGGAAATCTTATCAAAATCCTGTTCAAATGCCTCTGTGGAGGCATATATTGTACTGTATTTGTTGGAAAAGGAATGCATTCCAAGTGTATGTCCGTCTTTTACAATCCTCTTATAGACCTCCTGCATATCCTTGGAATCATCCCCTACTACGAAAAAAGTTGCTTTTACTCCGTATTTATCCAATACGTCGAGAATCTTGTCCGTATTTTCATCCGGTCCGCCGTCAAAAGTAAGATATACTTTATGTGCATCTCCCTCTTTTGCCATATTGTCCTCGGAATCAATCCCCGTCACAACTTTATCGTAAGCAGATTTCTGTGTCTCCTGCCCACTGCTTTCTGTATCCGCAGCCTGCACATTTTCGGAATCCGGAATATTTTGCGAAACGGTTGTCTGTCCCGCTTTCTCCAGTCTCTTTACATGGCTGCTCAAACGTGCTACCTGCACCGTCAGAAGGATAATTGCCAACAGTGAGACAAGCATCCATACCGTAATCGTCACAATGATTCCCGTTTTCATACGGTTGATGCGATTTCTCCTCTGACGCTGCTGCTCCAGAGCTTCTGAATCTTTTGTACTCATCCTGTTCCTCCACCGGGAAATATCCTTTTCTATTTTAACATATTTTGAAAACTTGTAAAGATTTAATTCCCTGTTGTTGTAAAATTGTTATAAAAAAGGAGCCACGGTTTCTTTATTTTTCCAAAACCACGACTCCTTATGTGTTTTCACACAGCTTGACTCTGTGAACGGATTATGCGTTCATCTGGGCAGCAACTTCTGCTGCGAAATCTTCCTGTTTCTTTTCCATACCCTCGCCAACTTCGAAACGAATCATCTTGGTGATTTTAAGATCCTTGGAAACAGACTCAAGATACTTAGCTACGGACTGCTTGCCATCTTCCGCCTTAACGTATGTCTGATCAAGAAGGCAGATCTCCTTTAACTGCTTGGATACACGACCTTCTACAAGACCGCCGAACATCTTCTCAGCAGTGATAGACGCCTTATCTGCCATAGCCAGCTCACCCAGCTGAACCTTTGCAGCATCGGAAAGGAAATTCCAGACATAATTCATATTGCTCTTATGCTCTTCGAAGTTATTGATATCCTCATCACTCCATACCTTCTCGCCGATTGCCTTGTCCAGTAATTTGTTTAAGATAGGCTTTGGAAGAGTTGTTGCATCATTTAATGCGCTGTCAATTGTGATCTCTTTGATCTTTGCAAGTTCCTCAGCGGAAATATCGTTTCTGCTGATATACTGTGGGTTCATTGCAGCAACCTGCATAGCAATGTTTGTAAGAGCCTCTTTTGCAGCATCATCAGATGCACCGTCTGCAGCGATAACAACACCGATTCTTCCGCCACCGTGAATATAAGAAGCAACAGCATCACCGGTTACCTTTGCGAATCTGCGCACAGATAACTTCTCTCCGATTGTTGCTGTCTTCTCAACAAGCAGATCACTGAGTCCGTTTGTAGCAAGAAGTGCCTCGATATCTTCGCCGTTTGCTCCACCGTTTAAATCAGAAGCAAGTGCTGTATCTGCAACTGTCTGAACAAACTCCTGGAATGTTTCATTTTTAGCAACGAAATCTGTCTCTGAGTTAACCTCAGCTACAACAGCAACATTTCCGTTTACTGCAACTCTTGCGATACCTTCCGCAGCGATTCTGCTCTGCTTCTTTTCCATCTTGGCTGCACCGCTTTTTTTCAAAACGTCAACAGCGGCATCCATATCTCCGTTTGTCTCTGTCAGAGCTTTCTTACAATCCATCATGCCTGCGCCTGTCATCTCACGCAGTTCCTTAACCATAGCAGCAGTAATTGCCATCTTTTTTTCCTCCAATTCTCGAATGATTATGCAAAAATTATTCTTCTACTGTCTCCTCAGCAGCTTCTGCAGCAACTTCCTCAGTTCCCTGCTTTGCCTCGATAACAGCATCTGCCATCTTGGAAACGATAAGCTTAACGGCTCTGATTGCATCATCATTACCTGGGATTACATAATCTAACTCGTCCGGATCACAGTTTGTATCAGCAATACCGATCAGTGTGATTCCTAAAGACTGTGCTTCCTGTACGCAGATTCTCTCCTTCTTAGGATCTACGATAAAGATAGCGTCAGGAATTCTCTTCATATCCTTGATTCCGCCAAGGTTCTTCTCTAACTTATCCCACTCTTTTTTCAGTGCAATAACTTCCTTCTTTGGCAGAACATCAAATGTTCCATCTTCAGACATGGTCTCGATTTCTTTCAGACGTGCAATACGGCTCTGGATGGTTCTGAAGTTTGTAAGCATTCCACCTAACCATCTCTCATTTACATAGTACATTCCGCAACGCTCTGCCTCAGTCTTAATAGCATCCTGTGCCTGCTTCTTTGTACCAACGAAAAGAATGGTACCACCCTGAGCAGCGATATCGGAAATTGCATCATATGCCTCATCTACCTTGCCAACAGACTTCTGTAAGTCAATGATGTAGATACCGTTACGCTCTGTGTAGATGTATGGAGCCATTTTAGGGTTCCATCTTCTTGTCTGATGTCCGAAATGAACACCTGCCTCAAGTAACTGTTTCATAGAAATTACGCTCATTTTAATTACCTCCGTTTGGTTGATTTCTTCCATGTACTTCCTATTAGTCTGCCACCGGAAAAGCGTAGATCCGGCACCGGCAGCTTCCATACATGTGTTTAATAAAATTTAAAGCCTTTGGCATTATATCATACCAAAGGCTTTCATGCAAGCTTTATTATACTATTTTTTTGTCAGTACTTTCGCAATCTCGCTATAGTTCATTCCCTTTTCCAGCGTAAATGTCCCCACACGGATATATCTTGCATAATTGTGATCCTGCATATATTTGCGGAAATCTTCCGCATCCTTGACAAGTCCTTTCTCCTGCAGATCCTGTGCAATCTCCCTGCACACTTCTCCGCCTTTTATTGTAATGGAGACTTTTTCCTTTTTTGTTTCTTTCTTCTCGGTCTCCTGCGCTTTTTTCTTCTCTTCTTCTTTCTTTTGAGAGTCCTGTGTTTTTTTCTTTTCTTCCGCCTTTTTCTCCGACTCTTTTGGTGTGTCATTCTGTTCCGAAGAAGTATCACGCTCCGTCTGTTTTTGTGTATCGTTCTGCGGAACCTTCTGTGTCACTGCCTGTGTCGTTCTTTGTGTATCCGGAAGATTCGTTTCCTTTACCGGAAGTTCTGTTGTCTGCGTTTCTGCTTCCTGCGTCTGTGTGTCATCCGGCATGATCATTCCAAGTTCCGAAGCTCTCTGCATAGCTTTTTCATCCGACATCGCTCCGCCGTGTGCATGTAACGATACAATAAATACCAGCGAGGCAACCAGAATTCCAAGTCCGCAGCCACGTAAATAATATTTAAATCTCACTGACATCTTCCCCTTTGTATAATCCGATCACCAGCTTCACTTCTCCAAGCCCCCGTCCCAGCTTACGGGCAATTTCCACATCAGACACTCCGTTTTGATGAAGTGCAAGTACCTGATCGTTGAAGCTTCCGTTATCGGTTTCCTCTGCCACAGATGCTTTTGGTGAAATCTGCTGCGGCTGTTCCTCCACAGGCTCTGACACTTCCGTTCTTGCCGGTTCAGGCTCTTTTACCGTTCCCGTCAGATGTGTCATCATTTCATCCTGTGTATGTTTTACCTGCTCCGAAAACTGTTGTAGCTGCGATGCAAGCCCAGTCAGTTCCGTATGCTTGTCATTGAGCATATTATATAAAAAGAGAATTTCATTATGCGTTTTATTCATTGATTCAATCACCGTATTGGAATATTCGTTGATTGCCATAATTTTCTCATTCGTTTCTTTTTCCATCAGACGCTTGGCATTCTCCTGGGACTGTTCTACCACTGCATCGATTGCATCTTCTACCTTGTCATTTGCATTTTTCAGTTCCCGCTCGACAATAATCTTTAATTCCTTCTCACTTAATCTGGTTATCTCCTGTACATCTTTCGGGGTAAGTTTTTCCTGAACAAAAAAGCTTACGAGAACAAAAATGATTCCAACCAGAATCAGTGTAATTTCCACACCCGTCATATATTTTCCCTCAGATTTTCATATCAAAACTGCCGCCAACCGGATTGCCACCCGTCCGCTTCGTTTCCTTGTTTGTTTTTTTTCTCACAGATCCCTGTTTTTTATATTTGTTTTTTCCTTCTTCCCTGGCATCTGTGTGATTATCCAGCTGCTCATTTTCTTCCGGATGGATGACCTGATGATGCAGAACATCCTCCCTGTGATCCACCTGCACCTGAATATTCTGCTGATCCACCATCGGTTTTGTATCCTGCTGGTTTTTAAATGTCTCGATGTCTGCGGTACGCTGTATCGTAGCATAATTGATTGGTGCAATTGCCATAGATCCGCTCCTACTCCGTCAGAATATTCATATAAACACCCATTTTTTTACGCATCTTGTTTAATGCTTTGGTATGTAACTGGGAAATACGTGATTCTGACACTTCCAATATTTTACTGATTTCTTTTAGGGTCATATCTTCATAATAATAAAGTTCAATAACGCGCCGCTCTTTCTCCGTCAGAAGTTCCAGGGATTCCGCCAGTTTTTCTTTTAATTCTTCTTCCTCCACCACTTCTTCCGGCTGTGAAAACCGGACCGGATGCGCCGAATCAATCATTGGCTCCGAACCGTTTTCTTCAAATTCATTCAAAGACACAACATTGGTCACCTTAAGCTGTGTCTGCCAGCTGCACAGTTCCTCATCCGTCAGCCCCAGCTGCTTTGCAAGTTCTTCATCCGAAGCTGTTTTACCGGTCCTCATCTCGATCTGTTTCATCGCTTCATCAATTTTGCGCTGTCGCTGCCGGACACTTCTTGGAATCCAGTCCATTTTACGAATCTGGTCTAAAATAGCACCACGAATCCGCAAACTCGCATATGTTTCAAATTTTACATTTTTTTCCAGATCAAATTTATCAATTGCGTCAATCAGTCCGAAAATCCCATAACTGACCAGATCATCATATTCCACATTGTGTCCAAGATACATGCTGAGTCTTCCCGCTACGAGTTTTACAAGCTGCGCATATTCAATTATCAGCTGTTCTCTGGTCTCCTGCGTTTTCTTCTGACGATACGCATCCCAGAGTTTTTCTTTATCCGCAGTTTTCATCTACATCATTCCGCCCCGGTTAATTACTTTGTTTGTTGTTCCTCCTGAACCTCCGGCTGCTCCTGCGACTGCTCCTGTGCATCTTTGGCCTGTTCAGTATTTTCCTGTTCCCCAGAGCCTTCCGCTTCCTGCTCCTCTTTAGACTCTTCCATTTCTTCCCCGTTCTGGTCATCTTCCATATCCTTGAAGTTTCGGTCAATGATCATTTTTACCACACAACCGATCACATAAAACAGGACAAGTACCAGTAACAGCTGTCTTGTAAAATTCCAAAGTGACATGTGCGTAAGAATTGCAATCACACAGTCAATAAACCCTGCCGCCAACATAATAATAGCCGGTACACCATTGGTTTTCATCTTCTGTCCCTCTATATTACTTTAATTTCTTTTCCCACCGATTTAATTCTGAAATCTCCGGTCTCACAATCCAGTTCTACCGTACGTCCGTAATTTAAACCGGTATCCTCCGCGATCAGCGGGATCCTTAATTCTTTCAAAATAATTTTTGCTTCTTCCGCATTGCGTGCGCCTACATTTCCCACAGACGAAAGTCCGCTCGTTTCAAACATGCATGCACCCCCCGCGATCTTTGCCACAAGTCTTCTCTGATTTGCTCCCAAAGCCAGAATCTGTCTTAAAAGTTCACGGATTCCGGTATCCCCGAATTTTGCAATATTGGTATTATTTTTTAATTTTGTGCTGTCTGGCAGCATATAATGTACCAATCCACCGATTTTCGTCACCGGATCATAAAGTGTTAATCCGATACAAGAACCCAACCCCAGTGTCGTGAGTGTATTCGGAGCTTTTGCAGTTTTCAGGTCTGCCATTCCAACCTTGATCACTTCTCCCATATTCTACGATCTCCTCTATAACTGAATTCCAAGAGAGGATAAAATCTTTGCATAGGACTCTTCCTCAGGCATCAGGATAAAATATCCATTAATCATACGTTCATCGCCAAATTCTGTTTCAATCAGCAGCGCATTATTTCCGTACTGTCCAAACTGAATTGCCGGAACACTAAGAATCGCTCCCGCCATATCCACCGCAATATATGGAACGGATGGTAAAATCGTAAGATTTGTCATACTTGAAAGTGCAGACAGATACGAAGCCGTAATAATATTTCCGATTTCCTTCATGGCAGATAAATCCATCTCATCAAAAGGTGCATCGTTTTCCGGGTCTCTTCCCATCAGTTTGTTCACAAGATAATGGGCGGAATCCATGCGCATTAAAAACATCATGCTTCCTGTAATATCATGTGTTACTTCCAGAAAAATTCCGACAATAATCTCGTCTTCCGGACAAATTGCGGAACTCAGCTTAGAAGCTTCCATCAATTCTACTTTCGGAACATTCATATCAATCTGTTCATTGATCATGCTTGCCAGAGAAGTTGTTGCATTTCCCGCTCCGATATTTCCAATTTCGCGCAGTACGTCAATATACATTTCATTTACATTATCCAATGTAAAATCGTTCATCTTTTTCCTCCAATAACCATGTATAGTGAGGCATAGCCTCACTATACTCAGTTGTCTTATGTGTTATCTTTTTCGTCTACAATCGCATTGATTTCAAACAGGGAAATCAGCTGATCTCCGCTTGTTCCAATACCATTGATAAACGTATCTTTTACATGGTTTGAATTGATATTGTTATTTTCGATCTGATCCTCAGACAGATTTACAACCTCACAAACCTCATCTACAATCACACCTAAAGCCCCTTTATCTTCGATCTTTAAAATAATGATCCGGGATGCCGAAGTAAAGGTATCATCCTCAAGTCCCATTTTCAGACGGATACTCATAACCGGCACAATTTCGCCTCGAAGATTGATGATTCCCTTGAAATACTCCTGTGCCTTTGGCACACGGGTAATTTTCTGCATACGCACAATATTATCGACATAGCTGATATCAATTCCGTACTTTTCAGAACCGATCTGAACTACGATATACTGCTTTACTTCTTTTTCTTTATTTTTATTCTCATTTGTTTCAATCTGATTGTTTGCAATAGCCATCGTCATTCACCCCCATTACATCAGTGTGTTTGCATCCAGAATCAACGCAACTTCACCATCACCGAGGATTGTTGCACCGCTGATCAGCTTATTTCCATTGATATACTTGCCTAAAGACTTAATAACGATCTCCTGCTGTCCCATCAGATCGTCAACAACAAGTCCTACCTGACTGTCGCCTTTCTTTACAATAACAACGGTAAGGCTTTCCGGTTCTTCTTCTCTTGGTTCAATATCCAGAAGTTTGTCCAGACGAACAAGCGGAATAACGCTTCCACGCAGATGAATAACCTCTTTTGCTTCCACATACTTGATGCTGCTGACCGGTACACTCTCAATATTTGCAATGGACCCAAGGGCAATGGCATATTTTTCATCGCGGACTTCAACCATCAATGCCTGAATAATGGCAAGTGTCAGAGGAAGACGAACGGTAAATGTTGTTCCTTCCCCAAGTTTTGTCTTAACTTCCACATCACCGCCAAGCTGCTCAATGTTAGATTTTACAACATCCAGGCCAACGCCTCTTCCGGAAATATCCGTAATCTTCTTTGCCATGGAAAAACTTGGCATAAACAAAAGATTTATGATCTCTTTCTGTGTCATGACTTCGGCCTGTTCCGGTGTAATAATATTTCGCTCGATTGCCTTTGCTTTTACCGCTTCGGTATCAATTCCGTTACCGTCATCACCCACCTGGATAATAACGTTATTTCCTTCCTGATATGCATTCAGGAAAATATTTCCGACTTCCGGCTTTCCTCTCTGGATACGAAGCTCGGTGTCTTCCAGACCATGATCCGCAGAATTACGAAGCAAATGCTGTAACGGATCACCGATCTGATCCACTACGGTACGATCCAGCTCGGTATCTTCACCGGTCATAACCAGTTCCATCTTCTTATTCAATGTACGGGACAGATCACGAATCATACGTGGAAATTTATTTACAACGCTCTCAATTGGCACCATCCGGACTTTCATAACAGATTCATGAAGGCTTGTGGTGATTCGCTCCAGATATTCAATCTGTTCATGGAATCCCTGATTGGTAAAGCCTCCCTCTTCCGTTGAGCTGATGGATACCAGACTGTTCTTTGCAATGATAAGCTCGGATACCTGGTTCATAAGAGCATCCAGCTTTTCAATATCCACACGGACCGTACGGCTTGTCGCCGGTTTTCCTACACCGTTTTTCTTTGCCGGAGCCTTTTTCTTTTCCGGCGCTTTCTTTGGTTCAGCCTGTACTTCCGGTTTCGTCTCTGCCGGTTTTTCTTCTTTCTTTTCTTCCGTCTCAGTTTCTGTTACGCGTGGTGAAAAATCAGTCAGTTCTTCTCCAACGGCATCTTCAATCTCGGAAACATTCTTTGCAGCGTTCTGGATCTTGTCAAAGCTTTCCGGTGATGCGACATAAAAGCTGAATTCCTGTTCAAACTTTTCATCTTCAATATCCTGAGAGCTCGGACGATATACAAGAATCTCTCCAAAAGCCTCCACTTCGCGGAATACCAAAAATGCTCTGGCCGCTTTTAAAAGGCACTCTTTCTGGATCATAACCGTCATGCCGTAAATATGCATTCCACTGTCTTTTGCAGTCATAACGGCATCCCGCTCCTGATCCGTCAGATCAATCTGAAGATACAGTTTGTGGTCTCCATTGTCTGTCGGCGCCGCTGCTTCTTTTTCTGTTTCTGCAGGTGCTGCCTCTGCGGCAGCAGCCTCTCCGTTTGCTTTTGCGAGGAAATTGTTCAGTTCCTTGATAATGACTTCATTGTCTTCTTCCCCTTCATCAGAGGTTGCCTTAATATTTTCAAGATATCCGTCAATTGCATCCAGACACTTGAACAGCAGATCAATCATCTGACTGTCTACCTGGATTTTCTCGCTGCGGACTTCCTGGAACACATTTTCCATATCATGTGTCAGGTGCTGCATTCTCTTAAATCCCATTGTACCGGCCATTCCTTTTAAAGAATGGGCTGCACGGAAGATTTCATTGATAACGTCCTTGTTATCCGGTTCTTTTTCCAGTTCCATGATGCAGTCACTTAACGTCTGTAAATGTTCTGCACTTTCATCGATAAAGATTTCAAGGTATTGGCTTACATCCATGTTATTTTACCCCCACGTTTTTTGTGATTGTCTGTGCAACTTCATCCAGTGGTACAACTTCATCTACCACACCTGCTTCATAGATTGCCTTCGGCATTCCGTATACCACACAGGTTTCTTCGTTTTGTGCAATTACGCGAATCGGTTTTGATCTTCCCAGCGAAAGAATTCCGTTGGTTCCATCCGCTCCCATTCCTGTCAGGACAACACATACGATTTCATCATAGCTACTTGCTGTCAGTGAATCATACATAAGATTTGCACACGGCTTCAGTCCTCCGATTGCCGGTGTTGCATCATCGAGTACAATGCTGTTGTTTCCGTCTGCGGTTTTTGCAACTTTCAAATGTTTTCCGCCCGGAGCAATATAAACACATCCCTTTTGCAGCCGCTCTCCATGCTCTGCTTCCTTCACCCTGATTTTGCTCAGATCATCAAGTCTGTCAGCCATGGATTTGGTAAACCCCGGCGGCATATGCTGTACAAGTACAACCGGGGCATCCAGTTCTTTCGGAAGAAACGGAATCACACTCTGTAACGCTTTCGGTCCGCCTGTGGAACAAGCCAGTGCAACCAGTTTGTTCTTTCCGCCTGTCGCTTTCCGCATTATCGGTGCCTTTGCTGCCGGTTTTGCTGCCACACGGATACCTCCTGCTGTTTTTTGTGTTGCAAGAACAGCATTCAATATGCCAAGAAGCTGTCTTTTGAATGCCTCTCCTTTTGCCTCTATGATGTTTGTCGGTTTCGCCACAAAATCAATTGCTCCGCGCTCCATGGCTAAAATGGTAACATCTGCTTCCCTGCTGTCGGTAAGTGTACTTACCATAACCACATTTGCACGTATGCCTTCTTTTTGTAACTTTTCGAGTAACTGCAGTCCATCCATGCGTGGCATATTCACATCCAGAACCACACCATCATAACTGGTATGCTTCAGTTTTTCATATGCCTCAAGACCATCTCTGCAATAGTCTGTTGCTTGAAATTTACTGTCTGAATTGATTATATCACACATGACCCTTCTCATGAGTGCAGAATCATCAACTACCAAAATGTTTTTTTTCATATGAGTCACCCAACTTCTTTCCTGCGAATTCTTCTCTCTTCCTCAAAAACGAAGCGTACAATTTTTTCCCGGTCCCGGAGATCCCGGAACAGAAATTTTACCCGGTGAATGTACATTTCCTCTATCGCTGGATGTTTTTCTGTTGCAATCACCTGTCCCGGAAGATAAAAAGTTTCATCCGAATATTCATTTGTCAGTCTGATCACCAGAAGAATATTTTGGTTCTGTTTTATCCATTGTCCGGAGACAAAGCGGATTCCACCGCCACTGATATTCTGAATCGTTCCCTCACGTACCTGATCAATATATTCCGGCTTTTGAATTTCCGCAAACAATTCTTCCGTTGTCTGCATCTGTGCCGTCTGTTCCGATATTTCGTAATATTTTAACGGTGTCGTATAAGGAATCCGGAAAAATTCCCGGCGCTGAAATTTCTGTAATCCGGAAGTAATCACAATTCTAAGCAGATACAGATTTTCTTTGCGATAACGTTTCTTCACAACTGCTGTGCAGTTATACATACCGCCTTTTGTATAAAAAACAATGCTGCACTCCCTCTCCAGTTGAAATAACACCATTCTTCCACCACTTGTCGGCATAGAAATTTCCAATTCCTGATCCGAAAAAATGTCGCTGACCGCACTTTGATAGATTTTCGCGATCTCTCCTCCATTATCTTCCTGGTTCGCTTCATGCAGCATTTTAATATCAATTTTGTCTCCCGGAGTAATCACATCTGAAAGTTTCATAATTATTCATCTCCCTATTTTCGGTTTGATAAAAAACTGGAAAACATCTGTGCTATTCCCCACCGTACCGGTGCCTTCTGCTGGGTGCCGTTTAACAGATGATCTGTAAGGCAGGAAATTGCCTTTGCGGATTTTGCATTCGGATCACTCATGGTAACTGTCTTTTGCTGTCTTACTGCCCGTTCCAAAGCAGCATCCTGTGGAATCATCCCCAGATAATTCAGACTTCCATGTAAAAACTTAGACACTACGGAATTCACTTTCTCATAAATTGCCTGTCCCTCGTCCCGGGAATTTACCCGGTTGGTTACTATGTGGATGGTTGTCTCTTCCTCCACAAAATCGGGATTGCAGTACAATGCTTTTAAAAGCGAATACGCATCCGTCAGGGAACTTGGTTCCGGTGTGGATACCAGTAATACCTCAGGACTTGCCATAACAAATTCCAGAACCTGATCCGAGATTCCTGCACCCGTATCAATCAGGATAAAATCTGCCAGTTCATTCAATGTGTCAATCGAATTTACGATATATAAAATCTGTTCTTTTGTAAGATTGTTCAATCCTATAATCCCGGATCCGCCGGATATAAAGCCGATATCCATCGGTCCCGGTGTGATTATTTCACGAATTGACTTTCCACGGTATATAAAATCAGACAAATTGTACTGTGGAATTGCGCCAAACATTACCTCAACGTTTGCAAGACCAAAATCAGCATCAAAAATAATTACCCTCTTGCCTGCTTTTCTGAGACATACAGCAAGATTTACCGCAAGATTCGACTTTCCGACTCCGCCTTTTCCGCTGGTAATTGTCACTACGCGTGCATTATTCTGATTATTCTGATTGTGCAGTTTTATTACATTTCGCAATTGTTCTGCCTGATCCATCACGAATTGCCCCCTAATAATTGTTTCACGATCTTTTGTGTATCGAATAATTCAATATCATCTGGTACATTCTGTCCATTTGTCGTATAAGACAGTTCCGCATCTGAATACAGCTTAATATTGAGCAAATTTCCATACGTTGATGTCTCATCCAGTTTTGTAAAAATCAGTTTAAACTCTGATATTGTGCGATAGGTATCTACAATATCAAGCAAATCTCTGTATTTCGTTGTAGCGCTGAGAACCAAATATACTTCACTTGTATATTCAGGGCTGACTCCCTGAATCAGGTTTCTGATATCTTCTTTCTGTTCCTCATTTTTATGGGAAAATCCAGCAGTATCAACAAAAACAAGATCGTATTCCGCATATTTTTCAATTGCTTCATTCAGTTCCTCTTTAGAATACACGATAGACATAGGTGCGTCAAGAATATTTGCATACACCTGAAGCTGTTCTGTTGCTGCAATCCGATAGGTATCTGCAGTAATAAACGCTACTTTTTTTTCATAATCCACTTTATATTTGGAAGCAATTTTGGCGATTGTTGTTGTTTTTCCGACGCCGGTAGGCCCGATAAAAAATACAACATGCGGTTTTGCTCCGCTTAAATCCAGTGATTTCGGCTGACCGAAACGCAGAATCAGTTTCTGGTAAACATTGGAAAGAATCGTATCCACACTGTGTCCCGGGCGGATAAATTTTTCAATTTCGCCAAGGATCTGATTGACATACTGTTCACTCACCTCGTTTTTCAACAGCGTGCTGTAGAGAATCCGGACAAAATTGAGTTCCTCCGAAGACGGACCCTTTGGTGTCTCCGGCTCCTTCGGATTTTTCCCGCCAAGAGATTTTTCCAGACGGTCAGATAAAACCTCAAGTCTTTCTTCTAATTTTTTCTCTTCATTTTCCTGTACCAGATTCTGTGATTGTGGCATACGTGCTGGCTCCTGTCTGGTCGCTTGTGCGTTACCTTCCTGTTCCTGCAGTTTCGGAATGGTAATCGGTTCATCCGCCGCAAGATTGATCATGTCGTGCAGTTTTCCTTCTTTTGCCATACTCTGTGTCATCTGTGCTGCCTGCATGGCATTGGAAAAATGTTCTTTTTCCTCCATTGCCGCAGTCACTTCAAATGTTGAATTCTTAAACGCACGAAACAGCCCCTTCGGTTTTACCTCACGGATGTTCATAATGACCGCGCGTTCTCCAAATTCTTCTTTTGCCTTTGCAATGGCTTCTTCCTGTGTTTTTCCCTGAAATTTATTAATTGTCATTTATGCTGTCACCATCCCTACCGATTGCAGCTCCACATCAGATTCTACTTCATTGTAAGAGACAACAATCAGATCTTTGAAATAATCTTCTGTGAGTTTTTTAAAATACATACGCACAATTGGCGATGTAATAATGATCGGATTCTTTCCAAGGCTTTCGAGTTTCTCGGTTTCTGTCCGCACGGAATCCATAATTGCTTTTGTTTTCTCCGGGTTCATCGTCAGATATGCACCCTGCTCTGTCTGCTTGACCGAAGACATGATCTCCTGTTCCACTTTCGGATCGAGCGTAATGACACTGGTCGTTTCGTTCGACGGGAAATATTTGCTCGAAATTGCACGCTTCAGACTCTGCCTTACATATTCCGTCAGCACATCCGTATCTCTGGATGTCTGTGCATGATCTGCCAGCGATTCAAAAATAGACAAAAGATCCCTGATCGAAATGCCTTCCCGCAAAAGATTCTGCAGTACTTTCTGAATCTCTCCAAGGCCAAGAAGTTTCGGCGTGAGCTCGTCCACAAGAACCGGATTGGATTCTTTTAAGTTGTTGACCAGGTTCTGTACATCCTGTCTGGTCAGAAGCTCTGCGATGTGGCTTCGGATTACTTCTGTCAAATGCGTCGCAATGATAGACGGTGCATCAACTACGGTGTATCCAAGACTCTCTGCACGTTCTCTCTGCGCTTCCGTAATCCAGATGGCCGGAAGATGGAAAGACGGTTCAAATGTAGGAATACCTGTAATTTCTTCCTCCACATACCCCGGATTCATCGCCATATAATGATCAAAAAGAATTTCTCCTTCCGTTACCTGCACGCCTTTGATCTTGATAATGTACTGATTCGGATTTAACTGGATATTATCCCTCAGGCGGATAATCGGAACAACCGTACCAAGTTCAAGTGCAATCTGCCGCCGGATCATTACCACACGATCCAGAAGATCTCCACCCTGGTTTACATCTGCCAGCGGAATAATACCATATCCGAATTCGAGTTCGATCGGATCGACCTGAAGCAGGGAAACCACATTCTCCGGTTTCCGGATCTCTTCCGCCTCCGTCTCCGCCTGCTGTACTTCTTCCTCAATATTTTCTTCGCCGATATTCTTGCTGATATTTTTGCCGGCGATGATAAACACCAGACCAAGTGCAATAAATAAAACCGGATTTAACGGAGTAAAAATTCCGAGGAAAACCAGCACGGAACCTACAATATAAAGTACCCTCGGAATTCCAAAAAGCTGCTTAACCAGAATTCCGGAAAAGTCTGCCTCGTTTGATCCCTTGGTAACAAGTATACCGGTTGCAAGAGAAATCAGAAGAGACGGAATCTGGGACACCAGACCATCACCGATGGTCAGCAGACCATACTGCTGAATGGCATCTGCAAATCCAAGTCCCTGATTCATAACTCCCATAATGGTTCCGCCGATCAAGTTAATAAAGGTGATGATCAGACCTGCCGTAGCATCTCCCTTTACATACTTTGTGGCACCATCCATCGCGCCGAAGAAACTAGATTCTCTCTGAATCTTTTCCCGTCGTTCCTTTGCCTCCGCATCGGTGATCGCACCGGTATTTAAGTCCGCATCAATCGCCATCTGTTTACCAGGCATGGCATCGAGTGTAAATCTGGCGGTTACTTCGGATACACGTTCCGAACCTTTATTGATAACAATAAACTGAATCAATACGAGGACAATAAATACAATGGAACCGACCACCATATTTCCTCCACCGACGAACGAACCGAATGTCTTAACAACGTTACCAGGATCTCCCGTCAGAAGAATCAGACGGGTGGAAGATACGTTCAGAGAAATTCGAAAAATAGTCGTAAACAAAAGTAATGTCGGGAAGAAAGACATATCCAGTACTTCCCGAACAAACAATACATTAAATACAATAATTAAGGCGATGGAAATGTTAAATGCAAGCATCACATCCAGCAATACGGATGGAATTGGAACAATGAAGAAAACTACTGCCGCCAAAAGATATAAACCTACACCAATATCCGCTTTCTTCAGCATCCTGCACAACCTCCTTTCGCACCTGTTTGTTGTATAACTGCACTACTGTATATTTTTGGCCTTGTATACGGCAGCAAGAACTTCTGCCACAGCCTGGTAAAGCTCCGGCGGAATTTCTGCTCCCACATCAACATTGTGATAGAGCATACGTGCCAGAGGCTTATTTTCAACAATTTCAATTTTATTCTCCCTCGCCACTTCCTTAATCTTTTGCGCAAGGTAATCTTCTCCTTTTGCAAGGACAACCGGGGCAGAACTGACTTCCGCCTCATATTTCAATGCTACGGCAAAATGCGTCGGGTTCGTGATGACTACATCCGCCTTGGGAACATCCTGCATCATTCGCTTCTGGGATACCTCCTGCATTTTACGGCGCTGCCGTCCTTTGATCTGCGGATCTCCCTCTGTATTTTTGTATTCATCTTTTACTTCCTGCTTGGTCATCTTCATATCTTCATTAAACTTATGTTTCTGATAGATAAAGTCAGCCAGACCAATCACAAGATAAACAATACTGATTTTTATTCCCGTATTGATAATCAGAGTCCCCACAAGCGCAACCGCCTGATTCAGTCCCAGATCATACAACGCAAACAGATCATTTGCATTATCTTTTATGGAAGTATACGCGATATATATGATAATCACAATCTTTAAAATGGATTTTACCAGTTCAAAGAGCGAATCTTTCGAAAAGATACGTTTGAATCCGTTCAATGGATTCAGCTTGGAAAGTTCCGGTTTCATTGGTTTTGTGGAAACTTTCCATCCTACCTGCACAATGCTGACCAGAAGCGTAACAACAAATCCAAACGCCATAAACGGAAGCATAATGAGCAGGCTTTTTAAAGTAACGGAGGCAATCAGGCCTGCCACAGCCTGTACCGACAATCCGCCCTCATTTATTTTAACAAAATCCGGCATATTTTCATAGATATAAGAAAAAATATCTATGAATTTTCCTCCCACAAAGGAAACAAAAATTTTCAGGCATAGAAACAAAACAATCAGATCAAATGCCGAATTCAGTTCGCGGCTTTTTGCAACCTTACCTTCATCTCTGGCATCTTTTAATTTCTTGGCGGTTGCAGGTTCTGTCTTCTCGCCGCCTTCGCCGTCTTTTGCAAACCATTGCAGATTATAATGCAATATTCGATTCTGATTTTTTTCGTCAATACAAACCTTCTGCAACAAGCTTCACCATCGTCTTTATTTCATCAAAAATATAATTTGCCACATTCGGCAACAGGAACACGATCAGATACAAAACAACAAATCCAACCAGAATCTTCAGCTGCATACCGATTGAAAACATATTCATCTGCGGTGCCACACGTGCCATAATTCCAAGTACACAGTTCAAAACCATAATACAGGCAAAAAACGGAAGAAAAATCCGAAACCCTATGATGAATGAATCTCCCATATAGCGTGTGATTGCAGATAACAGATGATCCCATGCAAATTTCTGGTGGGCAATCGGAATTACGGAAAAAGAATCCGTAACCGCACGTACCAGATAGGTATAAAAATCAGATGTAATCAAAAGAAGCAGAACCAGATAATAATACAGATTTCCTGTCAGTGTGGTTTCTGTTCCCATGTCCTGATTAAATTCGGTAGACATGGACAGACCAATATCCATATCTATAATATTTCCTGCAAACAAAACAATGGAATTACAGATGCTTGCCGCATACCCAATCAGCAGTCCCGTAATTCCCTCTTTGATCACAACTACCGCATACCCGACAACACTTGCGTATGTCAGCTCCGGCCGATCTACTACATTGTATAAAAGCAATGAGACAAAAAATGAAAATCCGATTTTAATCTGATTGGGAATTCCCTGCTGCCCCAATAACGGGGCCACATACACAAAACAGGTAACTCTTACCAGAATCAGCAGAAAATATTCAAAATTTTCAAGTGTAAATACATAATTAACCATATCTTTTTATCAAATCACATACTCAGATAGGTACTGAAATTCGACCACAGACGCTCCACCAGTTCGGTCATGTTATTTAACATCCAGGAGCCGCAAAGGATCATTGCAGCAAATACCGCAATAATCTTTGGAACAAACGTAAGTGTCTGCTCCTGAATGGATGTAACCGTCTGAAAAATACTGATAATCAGACCAACCACCAGAGAAACCAGAAGCAGCGGTGCCGACGTGATCAGAATGGTATAAATTGCATCTCTTGCAATATCAAGAACTGCACCCTGTGAAATCATACGGTATCCTCCTAATAAAATGTCTGGACGAGGGATTTTATGACAAGATCCCATCCATCCGCCAGAACAAACAACAAAATCTTAAACGGCAACGAAATGGTTGTCGGAGGAAGCATCATCATACCCATGGACATCAGTACGGATGACACCACCATATCAATTACAATAAACGGAATATAAATCAAAAATCCCATAATGAATGCTTTCCGAAGCTCGCTCAGAATGAATGCCGGAACCAGTGTGGTAAACGGAACATCCGACAATTCCTTTGTATCTTTATACGTTTCTCCGGAAATCTCCGCAAAAAGATTCACATCCCTTATCTGGATCTTTGCATCTTTGATCATAAATTCACGAATCGGCTCTTCTGCTTTTTCAAAAAATTCCGACTGTGTGATTTCTCCCTTATCGAGCGGCTGAATTGCCTCTTTGTTGATCTGCTGGAACGTTGGCCACATGATAAAAAATGTCAGAAACAATGCCAGACCGATCAAAACCTGGTTGGGTGGTGTCGTCTGCGTTCCGATCGCAGTCCTAAGGAAATGAAGTACAATGATAATTCGTGTAAACGAAGTCATCATAATCAGAATCGATGGTGCAAGTGATAGAATTGTCAACACCAGAAGCATCTTGATCGGTGTGGAAACCGATCCGGAATCATTGTTATATGTAATTGACAATCCATTGGCATTGTCTGTATTATGATCTGCTCCCTGTGTATCTTTCTGTGTAATCTTTGTAATACTGTCCGGGTCCATGGAACTTGCATAGACACGTCCCGGATGCATCATGCATAATGTAATTGTAAGTATTAAAACCGCACACGCAAACGCAAAACTTGCAATGCAGTATATCTTTTTCCCTTTGCTCATCTTTATCCTTGCTTCTTTGGTAACTTGTCTTTTAACTGGTTGAGAATTTCCGCAAAAGAATCCTGCTTTTTCCCACTCTGTTCCAGCTCAAAAGAGAAATCTTTTAATTGATCCCTCGTAAGCTGTGCCAGAAGATGTACTTCCTCTTTTCCAACAGAAACAACCAGATAGACACTGCCGACTTCCACAATACTGATCATCTTGTTATTGCCGACACTGATTGTCTCTATCACATGCAGATTCTTATTATTCTGGCGTCCACGCTGCATACCTCCCATCCATCTGGTGGTAAGATATGTAGCAGCCAGAACAACAGCAAAAATAAACAGTGCACCCAAAAGTTGTATAAAGCTTTCCAGAGAACCTGTCAGTAACACATTTGTCATGTCTGTTTCTACTTTCCGCCTGTTCTTGAAGCATTGACAATTTCCGTGATTCGAACACCGAAACTTTCTTCAATGACGACAACTTCGCCCTTTGCGACATATTTTCCATTGACAAGCACATCAATCGGCTCGCCTGCCAGTTTATTCAACTCAATAATTTTTCCCGGTCCCAGATCCAGAATATCTGAAATGGATTTTGTTGTCCTTCCAAGCTCAACTGTCACCTGAAGCGGAACATCCATAATCAGATCAATATTTTCCGGCTGGTAATTTCCAAGGTTTCCACCCGCAAATGCGCTAAATTGTGCCGGCTGAACATTAACCGGCTGTCCCATGTTCTGATTCATCATAGTATTTCCCATCATCGTCTGTCCCATCGGCTGCCCCATCGGCTGCCCCATTTGTGCTGTATTCTGTGAAGCCATCTGCTGTGACTGCTGTGCTGCGGCAGATGCAGCTGCTGGCTGTGCCCCTGCCGGATTGCCGGAATTTGCTGCTGAGGAATCGGCCGTCACACTCTGACTGTCCATTTCCATCGTTTTTGCCACTCCATCACACATATCCTTTGCAAATGAAATCGGATACAGCTGCATAATTGTACTGTCAACCAGATCCCCGATTTCCATATGGAAAGAGATCTTAACAAACTTTCCGGTAAGGAAGGAATCAATCTCCGCTTCATCGATGTCTTCCTGCAGATTAATCACCGTTGCATTTGGCGGGCTGATATCAATCTTGCGGTTTAACATGGAAGAAAGGGAAGTTGCCGCAGAACCCATCATCTGGTTCATGGCTTCACTGATTGCGGACAAATGCAATTCGCCAAGTTCGCCATCTGTATTGGTTCCATCTCCTCCCATCATCAGATCCGTGATGACTTTTACATCATGTTCCCTCAGGACAAGAATATTACTTCCATCCAGTCCTACGGTATATGCAATGCGGATAAACACGCAAGGTTTTTCGTATTCCTGTACAATATCATCCCATGTGCCGTAAGAAACAACTGGAGTTGAAATTTCCACCTTATGATTAACGAGCGAAAACAACGTTGTCGCCGCAGTTCCCATACTTATATTGGCAATCTCTCCGATCGCGTCTTTTTGTGCATCAGACAGTTCATTTTCCGCAGAATCACTCGCTTCTGCTCCAGGTTCATTCAGCAGTGCGTTAATTTCTTCCTGCGATAATACTCCATCCATAGTTTATTGCTCCTCTCTGATCACCGAAGTGACCCTGACTGCATATTTATCCCCCGATGATCCGGGAAGTGCAGTAAATTTCCGAATATTTCCAACATAAATATCCAATTCATCCTCCACCTTGCGATCCAGCCGGATAATATCTCCCGGCTGCAGCATGGCAAAATCATTTACCGATATCATACTGTTTCCAAGAACAGCTTTGACCGGTATCTGTGCGCGCCGAATCAGGGTCTCAATGGATTCCGTGTAATCGGTATTGTCCTGATTCTGCAGATTTGAATACCAGTACTTCGTATTCAGCTTATCAATGACATCCTCAAGGGTCAGATACGGAAGGCAGACATTCATCAGGCCTTCCACTTCCCCGATCTTAAGGTTAATTGTCACAATCGCAATCATTTCACTCGGAGAAATAATCTGTGCATACTGGGAATTGGTTTCAATTCTCTCTAACCGGGGATGAATATCCGCCACGTTTTCCCATGGTTCCCGCAAAAGGTTGACGCACACAATCATAATCCGTTCGATAATCAAAAGTTCGATTTCCGAGAACTCACGGACTTTGTCCATAGGATCTCCTCTGCCACCGAGCATACGGTCAACAATCGCATACCCCAGATTCGATGCCATTTCCAAAATAATATTTCCCTTGAGGGGTGCAAAATTCACAATTCCCAAAAGAACCGGATTTGACAGTGCATTGGAAAATTCAGAATACGTAACCGCTTCTGAATTCACCACCTCTACCTGAACATTTTTCCGTAAATATACGGGCAGGTTCGTAGATAAAAGTCTGCCATAATGTTCAAATATCATTTCCATGGTACGCAGATGTTCCTTGGAAAATTTGGAAGGACGGGCAAAATCGTACTCTTTTACCTTTTTTTCATTATTGTCTTTTATTTCATCCACATCCAGCTCACCGGTACTAAGTGCCGCCAGCAAGTTGTCTATCTCATTTTGGGATAATACGTCACCCATCAGTCTTTCACCACCTGTAAAAATCCTATTGTGCTGTCAGTTTGGAGAAGTTTACTCCGATCACATAATCTTTGCCGAATAAATTCTGCATATCTTCAAGGATCGTGTCCTTAATTGCATCTGAATTCTGGTTAAACTGCTCAAATGTATATCCACTTACCACTTTGATAATATCATTTTTGATTGTATCATCCTGATTTGTCAGGAAATCCTGTGTGTATTTCTTGTAATTGTCGCTCTTCTTGTTCAGAACAAGTGATACATTCAGTACTGCATAATGAGTCTTTCCGTCTTTTCCTTCTGCAAGGTTTGTTGTCAGGTCTTCCCCTTCGCTGACTTTATAAATTTCCTGATCATCAATGGAAATATTGCTGGTTCCGGTAGCCGCACCACTGTTTAAATCCAGATCAATTGCGGAACACACTTTTTCGATCAGCGTATTTGCTTTTTTTGTCTCCGGTAATACCGAAAACATCAAAAGTGCTGTCAAAACAAAATTTGCAAACACAAGTGCCAGAATTACGACTGAAATTAAATTCTTCTTCATTGCTTACTCCTCTTAGTTATTTTCTTTCACATTTGAATTGAATGAGTTATAAATTTTTATTTCTACGCGCCGGTTCTGCGCACGTCCCTCTGCGGTACTGTTGTCAGCAACCGGTATGTAATCTCCTCTTCCCGCAAACTTAATGTACTTGGGATTTAAGTTTTTATTTTTTCTGAGCTGATCCGTGACAGCAAGTGCACGGTACACCGAAAGAACCTCGTTATTTTCATATTTTGCAGAATAGCGGATCGGAACATTATCGGTATGTCCTTCTATCTCTATCACATTCCTGTTATATTTTTCAAGAATCTTTCCAAGCTTGTTTACAATCGGGACTGCCTGTTTAACGAGATCAGCCTTACCGGATGCAAACAAAATGGAACCATTCAGATTCAGTTTTACATACTCTGCATTGAAATCCACATCCACCTTTCCGGACAGCTGTGAATTATCAAGTTCCTGTTGGATTTCATCTGCCATCTTTTCAGATTCCGCAAGTTGCTGCTGCTCGTACTGTTCCTGTGCAGACAGTTTGCCATCTGTCTGCTCATCGGTATTCTCTGCTTTGGAATTTGCCATCTCATTGTAGTAAGAATCCAGAAATTCCAGCTGGCGGACACCGGCAGAAATCATCTCTCCCTCTCCAATGCTTGTGCCTCCGGTCGGAAGAATGCTGATGGCGTTCTGCAGTGATGCAACAACCGCCTCTAACTTGTCAGTATCTACTGTCGACATGGAAAACAAAAGTACGAAGAAGCAGAGCAAAAGATTCATCAGATCCGAGAAAGTATTCATCCATGCCGGCGCTCCTTTTGGCGGATCTTCCTGTTTCTTTTTTGCCACTACTCTTCACCTCCTCCGCCGTTTTCAAGAACACCCTCTCTTACAGACGGTGAAAGGAATGACTTTAATTTTTCCTCAATAACGCGTGGATTTTCTCCTGCCTGAATGGACAGCAAACCTTCAATGGTGATCTGACGGTTTACCACTTCCATATCATTGTTTACGGAAAGTTTTCCGGCAATCGGGGCACATAACCAGTTTGCAATCAGGGAACCGTACAGTGTCGTAACCAGTGCTACAGACATCTGTGGTCCGATCGCAGACGGATCGGAAAGTTTATTTAACATGGCGATCAGTCCGAGCAGGGTACCAATCATACCCCAGGCAGGACCCATCTCGCCCCATTTTTCCCAAAACTTAATCACATCCTTGTGACGGGTTTCCAGACACACCATATCCGTTTCCAGAATCCCACGAACCAGCTCCGGATCGGTGCCATCTACTACAAGCATGATTCCTTTTTTCAGGAATTCGTCTTCAATTCCGTTTGCAGCTTCTTCAAGTGCAAGCAAACCTTCTTTTCTTCCGACATTTGACATGTCAATAATTGTCCGGATGGTCTGTGACGGATCATATGTTTTATCCTTGAACGGGAGTGAAATTGACTTGAATCCGTTGATTCCATCTGCAAGCTTGAAACACCCAATCGTACTACAGATAGATCCACCAAACGTAATGACAACAGATGCCGGATCAATGTACATCTGCATCGCAGTGATGTCAAAACTGTTACTACTGAGGACGCCAAAGATAACCATGGCAATTCCGCCGATAATTGAAAGCAGTGATGCTATATCCATGAACTACACCTTCCATTTTCTAAAATTAGGAATTCCGATGGATCTTCCGACAAAATCCATCAAAATACCCTTTTATATGATTTTACTAAACTTTCTCTCTCTTGTCTACTTCCTTTTTGTTAAAAAGGGTATAAAATCACAAAAAAATGTTGAGAAACAGTCAAAAAACCATTTCCCAACTATTTTTTCAAACTATCTCTTTAAGTTGATTAATTCTTCCAGTAATGTATCGGAAACTGTGATAACACGCGAATTTGCCTGAAATCCACGCTGCGTAATGATCATATCGGTAAACTGTCCGGAAAGGTCAACGTTTGACATTTCCAGCTGTCCGGAATTGATCTTGCTTCCATCCGCATCCACAGCTACACCCACACCGTCAAACTCGCCGGAGTTTAAGGTTGTCTGATAGCAGTTATCACCAATTTTTTCAAGACCGGAAGCATTGGCAAACTGTGCCACTGCGATCTGTCCGAGAAGTTCGGTGTTACCATTGTCATAGCTTGCATAAATCTTACCGCTCTGGTCTACAGCAAGTCCGATCATTGCACCATTCTTCTTACCGGTTTCTTTTCCAACAGAAGTTCCTTTTTCTACTTTCAGTGTTGACTTTCCGCCATGGCCTACATTGGTGGAAGTGGAAAAATCTACATTGATGTCCTTAAAATTGGATTTTTGTGTCGTTCCGTCTGCATTATTTGTTGTATACTGTGTTCCCAGGGCAGAAAGTTTTAAGGATTTCGCCGTTACAGCCTTCGTACCAGCTGTTGTATTCGAACCATCGCCAATACTTACAAATGTACCCTTATTGGAATCATATTTCATATAATAGCCCTTCGGTCCATTCGTATCATCCTGTTTCCCGTCATCTCCCCAGATCGAATCAAGCATCTTACGCTTACCAGCTTCGTCTTTTATTGCATTTCCATTTTCGTCTTTTGTGACAATAGAATTTCCCTTCGAATCAATAATATCCGTTAAACTGATAAAATAATTATTTCCAGTGCCTAATCCCTGAGTTGTCTTCGGTGTTGACACCGCAAACTTAGCCGTATAAGAGTATCCCAGATCATCATAAAATCCAAGAGTCATAACATAGCCGTCTTTTCCGGTGACATCGGTATCTTCCTTATCCAGAATTCCATGCACATGAGCCTCTGTCGTTGCCTCCGGAGCGGATGTCGTGTTGGACGGTGACATCACCTGCAGGGGAGAAACCGTATCTTTGTGGATCTCACCTGTCGTTTTGTCTACCTGCCATCCCTGTACCGTATATCCGGTAGAACTCATACACAGATAGCCGTTTCCATCTACATAGAACGAACCTGCACGGGTAAACATGGTATTTGTTCCATCGCTGACAATAAAGAAGTTTGTGGTCTGGCTGTCGCTGAGTTTTAAATCAAACGGGTTTCCGGTTGTCTCGGAAGAACCTGCCCCGGTAATATTGATCATGGTAGATGCCGTGCTTACACCAAGACCAACCTGCTTGGCATTGACACCACCCGTACCGGTTGACGCATCCCCACCGGATGCGGTGGACATTGTCTGGTACATCAGTTCACTGAATCTTACGCTGGAAGCTTTGAACGCTTCGGTATTTACATTGGCAATATTGTTACCAATTACATCCATTCTCGTCTGGTGTGTCTTAAGACCTGACACAGCAGAGAATAATGATCTCATCATAGTACATTGACCTCCTTAGATGGCAATATGGTTTTGAAATCCTTCTGTCAGTCGGGATTCCTGTAACCTCCATAAGGTCCGGTTACATAATAACTGCGCCATCTATATTTGTAAAAATATTTGATTGTGTTTCCGTCTGATCCATTGCAGTAACAACGGTTTTACTTGGCACATTAACAATAAAAGCAAGTGAATCCACCAAAACCAGAGAATCCTTAATTCCCTTGGCATGTGCCTGTTCCACTCCGTCTTCGAGTCTGGCATTCTGTTCCTCGGATAAGCTGATATTTCTGCTTTCCAGCCGCTGCGAGGCATGCTTTGAAAACTTTAACTGTTGCTGTTGCCGTAAGACATCTTCGAATGAAACATCCGACGTCTTTGACGGACTGGTTACGTTTTTCTGTTTTAAATACTGGCCGGTTACCTGTTCGATCGACGAAAACTGTTTGCTGATCGGGTTCATCTTTTTTCTCCCCTTTCCTATGCACCTGTTGTCTCGTCACTCTTCTGATCGGAACCATTCTCTGTCTTCGAGTCATCCGTTTTTGTGTCATCGGTCTTGGTATCCGTATCAGTCTTGGTATCATCGGTTTTCGTATCCGTATCTGTTTTGGTATCATCCGTCTTTGTATCGTCTGAGGTATCTCCACCCAGATCTTTGATCTTCTGCTCATACTTTTTAAGTTTTGCAAGATCAGACTCACTTACAAAGCTCTTCTGATAATCCGTCATGCCATCGTATACCTTACGGATCTGTTCTATCGCACCGGAATACTTGGTCGTAATATTTTCAATATCCGGAAGCTGTGCCAGCATGTTTGAAATGGTCTTGGCATAACCAATCGCTTCATAGTAATCACTGTCGGCCACCGTATCAAGCGTATCGATGGAATACAGCTTATTGTTGACACTGAGCATCTGTGATCCGTCTTCCTGATACATGACATAATCTACTTTACCGTCCACATAAGAAGTTTTTCCGGTTGTTTCGTCCGAAACCTTTAAGATTACATATTTTCCAACCAGATTGTTTGCCATCTCGTTTTTCTGTGTATCCTGCATGCCAAGCATTGCCTCTAACTGTGAGAACGTTGCAAGCTGTGCCACATATTCGGTATTGCTGGTAGGCTCGAGCGGGTCCTGGTACTGCATTTCCGCACAAAGTAATGTAAGGAACTGATCATATCCCATGGTTCCGTTGTTGGACTCATCGCTTTTTTTCGATGTTGTCGTTTTTACTTTTCCGTTTTCCACAGTTGCCCAATTCAGTGCGGAAGTTGTCGTATCTGCCATTTTTTCTCCTTTCTATGCGGTTACATCCATGGAATTTCCATTATCCCGCATCATTTGTGCTGCAAGAGTTTCTTCTTCTGTCATCAGTCCTGACAATCCATCCAGTGAGGACAGATTTAAGTTTCTTCTTCTGCCTCCGGACTGCTCCTGCTGCCGTTCTCCCTGCTGCTTTTCACTCTCCTGGTTCTGTTCCAGATTCTTTTCGAATTCATGAGAAGCAACGGTTACTTCTACGGCGTCAACTTTGACACCTGCCTGATTTAAATTCTGCCGCAGATCTGCCACCTGCGTTTCAAGGGCTGCACGGACTGCTTCATTAGAAGCTGCCAGCTGTGCATGAATAACGCCTTCCTTGGAAGAAATATTTACATACACTTTTCCGAGATTTTCCGGATTCAGCTGCATCTCCATCGATGAAGTTCCCTCCGAAACATTCACGCGGATCTGTTCTGCCACCTGTTCAAGTAAATCCATTGTATCAATGGAAACATAAGATGTCTCCGGCGTTATATCTGCCACGGTATCCGCTGTCGGTACCCCGGCGGTATCCTGCATCTGCACGACCGTCTGTGTCTTTGCCACATCGGAACTGCTTCGGTCTGCCGTCATTTTTTCCGGCTGTGCCGATTTCATCTGATCTCCGGTCTGCGCATCTGCATCCGCATCTCCGGTATCCGTCTGCTGTTCTGTCGTCTGCTTTGTATCCTGTGCCTGTGGCTGCTGTGTGCGTACTTCATCCGATTTTGGTTCTTCCTGAAATACATCCGCCTGTTTATCCATCGGCTGTACCTCATCGGTCTGCGCAAGCTCCGGCATAATATCTGTCGAAACAGTATCTGCTGTTGTCTGCTGTCCTGCCGCATCGTTCAATATCTGCATTTCTTCATCGGTCAGAGTTTCCGGTGTCTGCAGAATATCCATCTGCGCAATCAGTTCATCCATCTGTGCCGGCTGAAGTTCCAGCTCATTTGCAAGCTGTCCTCCCAGCTGGTCAATCTGCTGCATCAGCCCCTGAAACTGGTCATTCATCAGTAAATCCATCGGAGAAGTCTCTCCTGTCAGCTGCATTGCAAGCTGTGCAAGATTTTCCGGATTCAGGAGATCAAAAGCTGTAAGTCCCAGCGACTCCATCATATCTTTTACAGAATCTTCCGAAACACCCAATTGTTCGGCCACCGTCCTGACAACATCACTCTGGAACTGATCCAGAGTATCTGTCGAATTGTTAATCACGTCTGTGACAACATCTCCGGCTGCCTGACGGATGGTATTATCCTGATACTGATACCGGTCGTAATTATCTGCCGCATTTGTCTGCTGTAATACATTGTTGTTTATTTTTGTATCCACGGACGGCATATTAAAATTTGTAGAGTAGTTACTGCCCATCAGTGAAGCAAACACGCCTGCCGCATCCGGATTTTCAGCTTTTGATCTGCCTTTTGCAGCATTTGCATTTAATACCTGACCCTGCTTTACAGAATTCAAATTAAATACATTTGCACTTGTCAAACACGTTCCTCCTTTCTGTTATTTACAGATTTCCTACTTTTTCTTGGTAGGTTCCATGATCTCTGTCAGCTTCGCCGCAGTCGTTGCATCCATCTTGCCAAGAATATCCGCCCTCTGCTGTGTTCCCATATTCATGAGAATGTCAGCCACAAGCCCCAGATTGTCCGTCATCGTATCAAAGATGCTGGCCGCCTCCTGAGGCTTCATGTTGGAATATGTCTTTGCGTAATCTTCAACCTGACTATCGTAGGTAATCTGTTCAACCACTTGTTTGTATAAGACTTCGGCATTTTCTGGATCAATGCTCTCATAATATGTCTTATACTGCTGTATATCGGGTGCCTGATCGGAAAAAACAACCTCCTCGTAGTATTTTTCCTTCTCCTTTTCAAAGGCAGCCTCATCCTCTTTGTATTTTGAAAGATCCTTGATCTGTGCCTTCAGATCCTTGATCTTTTTTTTGTCATTTTTATTTGTACTGCTGGCTTCATCGAGTTCTTTTTCCAGTTCTTTAATCTGGCTGATGGCCTCGCTTAAAGACCCATACTGATGCTCTGTGCCCTCGGTCTGCTCCACCGTTTCTTCCGGCTGTGGGAGGATTTTATTAACATAAGGGACATCTTTCAAAAGCGGATATAACACCGTTGATCCAAATCCTCCGACATCGGTTTTAATCAAAATTCCTATAATTCCCATCCATATCGCAATGATTAAAATGGTTGTCAGGACAAGAATCAGCCTGCCGCCTCCCTTTTCATCCTCATCTTCTTCCGGTTCCGGTGCGTTTCCTTTGGCATTCTTTTTTTCTTTTTTTTCTTTCTTTTCCCGTTTTTTCTTTTCTCTTCGATTTTTTGTGCTGTTTTCCTTTACCGCGTCTTCCTCGTCGACAAGGTTTCTTTCGTCTGCCATATCATTCTCCCTGTTCACCCTTGTTATAGGTATAACTTACAAGTTCATCGATTTCTTTCGTTTCTGCTTCTGCAAGTTCCTGCTTAAATTCTTCAAATGCCTTTTCCCTCAATTTTTCCTGAACCTTTCGTTCCTGCATCACGGTTTTTAAGCGGTTTCTGGCATCTTCCAGTTCTTTTTCCGCCTTGTGGACTTCTACCATCTGCCGTCTGACAATCGTTTTCATGGCATTTACATCTGCCCGCGCATGTTCGACTTCCTGCAGATTTAAATTTCCCTGCATCAGTTTCTTCCAGTGCTGCTCATATCCGACTCTGCGCACCATATATTCCTGCAGAATCTTCTGCTGCTCCAGATATTTCTGGTTTGCCAGGCTGTATGTCATTTTCGCCTGTGTCTCCAGTTTCTGTTTAATGTTCAGTATGTTCTGCATACGATAAACAAATTTTGCCATTTAAAACCTCTGTCCATTGATCAGTCGTCAAACACCTTTTTTAAGAGTTCCACTTCTTCATCAAAAGCAAACTTTTCTTCCGTATCCTGACACAGAAATTCATTTACTTCTTTATTCTTTCGGATTGCATAATCGATATCCGGATTCGATCCGTTTTTGTAGGCTCCAATATTAATCAGATCCTCTGCTTCACTGTATGTGGCAAGCACCTGTTTTAATTTTCCGGCAAGTGCCTTATGTTCCTTTGTTACGATGGAATTCATAACACGGGAAATACTCTGTAAAATATCAATTGCCGGATAATGATTTTTATGTCCCAGCTTACGGTCGAGAACAATATGTCCATCCAGAATGCCCCGCGCCGTATCCGTGATTGGCTCATTAAAATCATCTCCATCTACCAGAACCGTATATAGTCCGGTGATCGATCCTTTTTCATTTGTACCGGCACGTTCCAGAAGTTTTGGCATCTGTGCGTACACACTCGGCGGATACCCTCTGGTAACCGGTGGTTCCCCGGATGCAAGTCCGATTTCTCTTTGTGCCTGGGAAAATCGTGTCATGGAATCCATCATAAGCAGTACATCTTTTCCCTGATCACGGAAATATTCCGCCACAGCCGTTGCTGTCTTTGCACACTTATTACGGATCAGTGCCGGTTTATCTGACGTTGCGACCACGACAACGGACCGTGCCATTCCCTCCGGACCAAGGTCACGTTCAATAAATTCCCGGACCTCCCTGCCGCGCTCGCCGATCAGTGCGATTACATTGATGTCTGCCTTCGTATTTCTTGCAAACATGCCAAGCAGGGTACTTTTCCCGACACCAGAACCGGCAAACACACCGATACGCTGTCCTTTTCCAACCGTAATCAGTCCGTCCACCGCTTTTACACCAAGCGGCAGTACCTCGCTGATAATCCGGCGATCCATCGGATCCGGTGGCGTATTTTCCAGCGGATAATACGAACCGTGAATTTCTTCCGTTCCATCCGTCATGCGTCCGATTCCATCCAGCGTATGCCCAAGCAGTTCTTCTCCAACCAAAACCGACAGGGGATGTCCGGTATTTTCCACAATGCATCCGGTTCCAACCCCTTCCACGCTGTCAACCGGCATCAGGATCAGTCTGGAATCCTGAAAACCGACCACTTCCGCGATAACATATTCCTCTTCCATCTCGTTCGGGTAAATTTTACACAAATCTCCCATACGTGCCTTTGGTCCGACAGATTCAATGGTAAGACCTACTACCTTGACTACTTTTCCATAACTCTTATAATACTGGCGGTCCATCAGCTGTAAATACTTTTCCGCTTCTTTAACCAAATTCGTCTCCCGTTTATACCAGTGAACGTATATCCTTCAGCAGTGCAGACAACTGTGTGTCTACCCCACAGTCAACCACGCCATACGGTGTTTCTATTTTGCACTGTCCATCCGATAATTTATTATCCTTTACAAATTCAATGGCAACATCTTTTCCTACAATATCCTGCATCTGTGCAAGATGTTCTTTGAGGATTTCCTCATCGCTCCGGTTCGTGTGAATCCGTATTTTATCTCCCGGGTCAATGTCAAGTAATGCTCCATTTACCAGCTGAAGTAAAAGTTCACGTTTCTCTTCAAACTGAATCTTAAACACTTTATCAAATACCTGAATCACAGCGTCCACAATGTCTTTTTCCATCACCGACATTTTTTCATGATACTGTTCTTCCAGTTGTTTTTTCTGTGCATGAAGAGACTCCATCGCCTTCTCATGTTCCCTGTTTAATTCTTCTTCCCGGCATCTGGCACCCTCTTCGTATCCGAGTTTCTTTTGTTCTTCATACAGGGTACGGGCTTTTTCTTCCGCTTCCCCACGGATACGTTCTGCATCTTCTTTTGCCGTGGAAGTAATCTCATCTGCCTCCACAGCTGCCTTTTCAAGTGCTTCCCTGCGCAGGGCTTCCACATCAATCTGCACGGTTTTTGCCTGAATCCCCTGTGAGAAACCAGCCGGTGCATTCTCCTGTCCGTCCTCTGCTGATACATCTACCTGTTCCGGAGCCTGTTCCTGTTGCAGTTCTTTTAATTTCTGGCGTACCCCGTCATTGGAATTGATAATTCTTGTACCAGTTCCCGAACTGACGACATAACATTGTTTCAGTAAATTAGACAACGATATCGTCACCTCCGCCACGTGAAATTACAATCTCTCCGGCATCTTCGAGCTTACGGATCACAGCAACAATCTTCTGCTGTGCCTCCTCAACATCCTTCATACGAACAGGACCCATAAAGTCCATATCCTCCTTGATCATTGCAGCCAGACGTTTTGACAGGTTCTTGTAGATCACATTCTGTACTTCTTCCGTTGTATTCTTAAGCGCAAGCTCCAGATCTGCATTTTCCACATCACGCAACACACGCTGAATTGCACGGTCGTCGAGCAGAAGAATATCCTCGAACACGAACATCTTTTTGCGGATCTCGTCTGCAAGTTCCGGCTCTTCGATTTCCAGGGATTCCATAATATGTTTCTCTGTTCCACGGTCGACACTGTTCAAAATGCCAACAATTGCATCAATACCACCGACGATGGTGTAATCCTGATTTACAAGAGATGCAAGTTTCCGCTCCAGTACGCGTTCTACCTCCTTGATCACATCCGGAGAAGTACGATCCATAGTTGCAATACGTTTTGCAACATCAGCCTGTTTTTCCGGTGGCAGAGCTCCCAGTACCTGGGACGCCTGTGCCGGAGCCAGATACGAAAGGATCATCGCAATCGTCTGCGGATGTTCATCCTGTATAAAGTTCAGCAGCTGTGCCGGATCTGTCTTTCGGATAAATTCAAACGGACGAACCTGAAGAGATGCTGTAAGTTTTGCAATAACTCCCTGTGCCTTGTCGTTTCCGAGTGCTTTTTCCAGAAGTTCTTTTGCGTATCCGATACCGCCTTCCGCAATATACTGCTGTGCGAGGCATACCTGATAAAACTCTTCCAGCACTTCCTCCTTGGTCTGTGGCGATACGCTTCTTGTATTCGCTATTTCCAGCGTTAATTCTTCAATCTCATCTTCCTTTAAATGTTTGAAAATGGTTGCCGCCTTTTCCGGTCCCAGCGTAATCAAAAGAATCGCTGCTTTCTGTACTCCAGTATATGAGTCGTTGTTCATAAATTACTCCCAATCATCATTTAACCAGTTGCGAAGCAGAAGTGCTGCCGCATCCGGATTTTCATCCACAAATTTTTCAATAAGTTTCCGGGTTTCTGATTTTTCCGAATACCCGATATCTTCCAGATTTTCATCGTCGTTATCTGAAGTAGCCGCCAGCAGGGCATCGACAGACAGTTCCGGCTCCGGCTCTTCCACTTTCTGTTTTCTGGTACTGCGGAATACAACATACCCCAGCAACGCAAAAATCAGCACCGCAAGCAGAATCTGTAAAATGTCGGTGAGTCCGAATCCCTTCTTCTGGGATTCCACAAACTGCGGTCTTTCATAACAGACCAGTTTAATTGCACTAGACTGAATTCCGGTAGCTTTTGCGATAAGGTCAATTTCATCCTGCGTTGCATCCACCTGTACCGGATCACTGTGTGCGCTCTTAAACTTTTCAAACGTTGTCCCTTTCAGCTGCCCGGAATCTTTCAATTCGTCCTCATCATAAACAACCCAGCGTGTGGCAGTCACGGCAATGGAACTGTTATCATAGTTGATCGCTCCACCGTTTGAAATAGTTTTTATAATTTCCTCATTCGGCGAATATTTTTTATCCACATCCGACACGGAAGATTCTGTAATCTCGCCATCCGGTGTCACATAGGTTGGCGTATCATCATTGGAATCCGTTCCCGGAGTTGCAGCCTGTCCACCTTTTGCCTCTGAATTATACTCAGAGCTTTCTGTCAGTTCTCCCTGATCCTGTCCATCATTGTGTGAATAATTGTGAACCGCCTTTTCCACCTTGGACATATCAATATCAAGGTTCGGTGCAACCTGCACGTCCGAATACATACCGGACTTGACCATTACATCCTTGATACCATTGACCACGGAATTCTTAATGCGGTCTTTGATGTCCAGACTGTCGGAAACAACCGTGGCATCATCATCCTGATCTGCTCCCGAAAACAAGATTTTGGATGTCTTCTGATCCAGAATGGTAATCTTGTCTGTCGAATCATTTCCAAGGGCGGTTGCCACAAGGCGCGCCACCGAATACGCCTGGTCCGAATCCATAGAACCATTCAGGGCAAGCGAAACGCTGGCAGAACTTTCCTGCATCCGCGAAATCAGTGTACCGTCATCGTCCGGAATATCCAGTGTGACCTTTGCGGAATCAATCAGGTCATTCGCAGCAAGCACATTCTCCAATTTATCTTCCATATAGCTTTTGGCAAGTTTCTGTTTATCTGCCTCCGTGGTAGAAAAACTTCCGTCGATATAATCCTTGATGTTCGGATCTGACAGGTCAAATCCCGTTGTATCAATATTATTGGATCCCAAAAGCCAGTTTGCCTTGTTCTCATCTTTTTTGTTTACTTCAAAATGTGTGGTATCCGTTACCTTATAATCAATATCACCTTCGCCGTCTAACAGATCTTTTACCTGACTGGCTTCTTTTGCGTTCTGGCAGTCAATCAGTGTTGTATAACTCGGTCTTGATACAACAACTCCCAGTATCACCAGCGCAAGGATCACCACTGCGGTAAGGCTGATCAGCAGCATTCTTTGTTTATTGGAAAATTTTTTCCACCACTCAACCACACGGTCAAGGATTTTCTGTAACTGTTCTGGCATGTTTTCGTTCCTCACTTACTAGATTGACATCTGCATAATCTCTTTGTATCCGTCAATCAGTTTATCCCGCACTGCAACCGTATACTGCAATGCTACATTTGCTTTCGTCTCTGCAATCAGCAGATCATGTGGATTTTCGGCTTCCCCAAGTGCGAACCGTACTTCTTCCGACTCCGCAGTATTTTGCAGGTCATTGGTTTCATCTACTGATTTCATCGCTGTTGAAAGCACCGCGCTGAAACTGTCATCGTCTCCCGGAACAAGTGCCTCTTTTTTTGCGAATGTATTCAGATAGTCAGAAGAAACTCCAGACAATTGTGTGATATCCATGCTTTTGTCCTCTCTCGTATAACTTACTTTTTATTATTGTTTTCCTATGGAAAGTCCCGTGGTTGCCATACTCTTTGTGGCATCAAACGCAGTCGCATTTGCCTCATATGCACGGGTAGAATCGATCAGATTGGTCATTTCCGTGACCGTGTTTACATTTGGATAAGATACATATCCGTCCGCATCCGCATCCGGATTGGAAGGATCATATTCTTTCACGAAATCTGTTTCCGTATCTTCCTTTACGGAAGTTACTTTTACACCATTTCCGATTGCCGGATTCTGCGATGCAGTTGCATAATATTGGGAAAACGGGGTAACTTTCCGTTCTGCAAAATTTACAATTTTGCGTCGGTACGGACCGCCGCTCTCTGTTGATGTTGTATTTACATTTGCAATGTTCTCCGCAATGATATCGGTACGGAACCGTTCTGCGGTCATGCCTGACGCGCTGATATTAAACGCCTGAAATAAAGCCATTTATCTTTCCCCCTTACTTAATCACGGAACGCATACGGTCAAACTGTCCGTTAATTCCGGCTGTGATTCCCTGATAGCGGATCTGTTCGGATGCCAGCTCCACTTCTTCTGTATCAATATCTACATTACTTCCATCCAGCCGATAGGAGTAATTGGAACTGTCCACATAAACCGATGGATTCAGTCTGGAAAGATCCACGTCTTTCATTTTCGAATCCAGGGACTCATGCTTGCAGCGGCCCAGTTCTGTTTTTAATGTATTTTCAAAATTTAAGTCTTTTCTCTTATATCCCGGAGTGTTTACATTTGCAATATTGTTAGTCAGAATGTTCTCCCTGCTCCAGCTCGCATCGGCGGCTTTATCCAGAACATTCACATAATTGAAAGCATCTGTACTTAGCAATTTTGTGCCTCCTTATCTAGTATTCCCTATTATCGTATCATACTAATTATAGTATAAATCAAGCAAAATACAAGTAGTTTTTTACATAAAATGACAAAAAAGGACTTATATTTACATACAAGTCCTTTTGCTGTCCGCTCGGTTCCATCCTTTATTTTGCATTTTTTCTTTTCAGTTCTGCAAGTTCATCGAAAACCACGTCATTGACAACCTTTATGTAAGTTCCTTTCATGCCGGAAGAACGCGATTCGATCACGCCCGCACTCTCAAACTTACGAAGTGCATTTACAATCACGGAACGGGTAATTCCCACGCGATCCGCAATTCTGCTTGCAACAAGAATTCCCTCATTGCCATCCAGTTCATCAAAGATGTGGGTGATTGCCTCAAGTTCCGAGAAAGAAAGTGTGCTGATCGCAGATTTTACGATTGCAACCTTTCTCGCTTCCTCTGCGCTCTCTTCGTTTACAGAACGCATCATTTCCAGCCCTACCACCGTTGTTCCGTACTCTGTCAGAATAATGTCATCAATGTCATATTCCGTTTCGCACCGGTATTCAAATAAGGTTCCCAGCCGCTCCCCGGCAATATCAATCGGGGTAATGATGGCCCGGTACTTTTTGGATTCATCTCCGAATCCGAGCGTTTCCAGATTTACGTTCTCTTTTGTGGAAAGGATTCCTAGAAGACGCTCATTGAGTTCTGCATCAATATATCCGCCGACTTCATCCACGATCAGTTCCTGCAGTTCCTCAACCCCTTTGCATACACTGGAACCTAAAACCTTTCCCTTCTTGCTTATTACAAGGATGTTGGAATCAAGAATTCCCGTCAGGACTTCACAGATATCGTTAAATACCACCTTGGACGAATTATTGTTATGAAGCAGTTTATTTATTTTTCTTGTCTTGTCTAGAAGTTGAACACTCATGTTTTTCCTCCTGTCTTTATCACAGATACCATGAGTGTAGCACTATTTATCAGACAATTCAATATTTTTCGAAAAATTTACGACTATTCTGTTTCTTTTTCTTTTGCTTCCGTGTAACCGCAATGTTCATCCGCACATGCAAGCTTGTTTCCCTTTTCCACCATATAGCCTCCACAGCGCGGACATTTCTTTTCCACCGGACGCCCCCAGCTCATGAAATCACATTCCGGATAATCAATGCATCCATAGTATCTTCTGCCCTTACGTGTCATTTTGATGACCACGTCTTTTCCACATTTCGGACATGCGACACCAATCTTTTCATAATATGGCTTGGTATTCCGGCACTCCGGGAATCCCGGACATGCCAGGAACTTTCCATGCGGTCCATACTTGATTACCATATTGCGGCCACACACTTCACAGATTTCATCCGTCACTTCATCTTCAATGGTAATCTTTTCGAGATCTTTTTCCGCGGCCTCCACAGCCTCTTCCAGATCCGGATAAAAATTCGCAACAACCGTTTTCCAGTTTAAATGTCCTTCCGCAACACTGTCTAAAAGAGATTCCATATTTGCAGTAAAATGTTCGTCTACAATAGTCGGGAAAGATTCCTTCATAATGGAATTAACAACGGAACCGATCTCGGTCACATAAAGGTTCTTATTTTCCTTTGTGATATAACGTCTGGCAATGATCGTTGTGATGGTCGGGGAATAGGTGCTTGGGCGTCCGATTCCGAGTTCTTCGAGTGTTTTTACCAGCGAAGCTTCCGTATAATGTGCCGGTGGCTGTGTAAAATGCTGCTTCGGATCGAATTCTTCCAGTTTCAGTTTTGTATCTTTATCAATTGATTTTAAAAGTACCTGTTTTTCCTGCTTTTCATCATCTGCTTCCGTATAGGCCAGCATAAATCCGTCAAAAGCTACTTTGGAAGTAGAAACGCGGAATGTATAATCTCCCGCTGCAATGTTAACGGTTGTTGTCTCATACTTTGCGTTTGCCATACGGCTTGCGGCAAAGCGTTTCCAGATCAGCTGGTATAAACGGAACTGATCCCGGCTTAACGACTCTTTAATCTCGGACGGAATACGGTTAATATCGGTCGGACGGATCGCTTCGTGCGCATCCTGAATCTTTGCATTGCTCTTCTTGCTTCCTTCTCCGTCAGACAGATATTCCTCTCCGTAGCTTTCGGAAATAAAGGCACGCGCTGCTTCATCCGCCTCTTCCGAAATACGAACGGAATCCGTACGCAGATAGGTGATGATACCGACCGTTCCCTGTCCTTTGATATCCACACCTTCATACAGCTGCTGTGCAATCCGCATCGTCTTCGAGATCGGGAAATTCAGCGCTTTGGAAGCTTCCTGCTGCAAAGTACTGGTTGTAAAAGGAAGCGGCGCTTTTTTTGTGCGCTCTCCCTTTTTCATATCGCAGACTTTAAATTCTTTACCTTTTAATTCCGCAAGCACCTGATTCATCTGTTCCTCGGAAGAAATCTCAAACTTTTCGCCGCCTTTGTCCAGCAGCTTTGCTGTAATCGGTTTTTTCTCACCTTCCGGCAGGAGGCTTGCCTCTAAAGACCAGTACTCCTCCGGAATAAATGCATCAATTTCTTCCTCACGGTCACACACAATCCGTAAAGCAACGGATTGTACACGACCGGCACTCAGCCCTCTTTTTACTTTTGCCCATAACAACGGGCTGATCCGGTAACCAACCATACGGTCCAGCATACGTCTCGCCTGCTGTGCATCAACCAGATCCATATCAATCTCACGCGGTGTCTTTAAGGATGCTTTTACCGCTGTTTTTGTAATTTCGTTAAAACTGATTCTGCTGACATCTTTATCGTCCAGTTTCAACGCCTTGGTTAAATGCCAGGAAATTGCCTCTCCTTCACGGTCCGGGTCAGTTGCGAGATAAATTTTATCCGCTTTCTTTACTTCTTTTCTCAGCTTTGCAAGAATCTCTCCCTTTCCACGAATCGTAATATATTTCGGTTCAAAATCATTTTCCGGAGAAAATCCGAGCTGACTCTTCGGAAGATCTCTCACATGCCCGTTACTTGCCATGACCTCATAATTTTTTCCCAGAAATTTTTTAATCGTCTTCACCTTTGCCGGTGACTCCACGATTACCAGATACTTTGCCATTTGGTGCTCCTTATATCATCTAAATTGTTTTTATATAATAATTCGGAATGGTCTCCTGAATGAACCCTTTCTGTTCCAGCCTCTCTAAAACCGGCAGAATTTCTACCAGACCATAGGGACTTTTTTCGATCAGGGTTCCAAGACCCACCGGATAAAAATCTAATAAAGCATACACCAACGATTCGTCTTTTTCAAGAAGATTTTTTCTAAAGTCTATTTGTGTCGTTATATTTTGGGGCTGTAATTGCAGTTCCTGCAGGAAATCTTCCACACTTACAAAAATGCCGGCACCCTGCTGGATCAGATGGTTGGTTCCTTCACTCAGGGCATCCGTAACTCTCCCGGGAAGGGCATACACTTCCTTTCCCTGTTCCATGGCATAGTCCGCAGTAATCAGCGATCCGCTCTTTTTTCTTGCCTCCATCACAATCACGTAATCCGCAAGTCCGGCTATGATACGGTTTCTCTGCGGAAAATATCCCGGCAGCGGCGGTGTGCCCGGCGGATATTCCGACAAAATCCCTCCCCGATCCTGCATTTTTTCATATAAATACCGGTTTCTTTTCGGATAACACACATCCACGCCACAGCCCAGTACCGCATAGGTATCCCCGTTTTCTTCCAGTGCCCCGCTATGCGCATCAGCATCAATCCCCATCGCCATGCCGCTGATGATATCCATCCGGTTCTGTGCAAGTGCCCTCGCCAGTTTCCCCGTAATCTGGCTTCCATAGGCACTTCTTGTCCGCGCCCCGACAATTGCCACACTCTTTCGTGTTTCTTCCGGCAGCCTGCCAATATAATACAGCGCATAAGGCGCTGCTAAAATCTGGCGGAGCTTTTGCGGATACCGTGCTTCTTCCACGCAGACAAAACCGATTCCTTCCTCCTGCAGTTTTCCCCAGCGCTCCTGTACCTCCCAGTGCCGCCTGGATTGTGTGATTTTTTCCACATCCTTTTCATCCAGAACCCGGATTTTTTTCATTTGGGATTCCTGCAAGGCATACAGTTCTTCCGCACCGATTCCTTCTGTCATAAGACCCGTCAGTTTATGTACGGTCAGTCCGGTATTTGCAAGCCAGTACGCATACATGCTCATCTTTCCATACCTCCCCAGAATTTATCCCCGATACTCCGGTAACACACAGCTTCTGTCAGATCACAGACACGGATGTTTTCCGCCTTTTGTGTATCAGCAATTGTTCGTGCCACCCGGAGGATTTTATGATAGGTGCGCGCAGTAAGTGACAGTTTATGAAACATTTTTTCCATATACCGCTGCTCCTTTTCTCCCAGCTTACAGAACTGGTTTAATTTTGCTGCCGGAATTCCACTGTTATGGGAAAAGATTTCATCTTTGAACCGGAAAATCTGACGTTCCTGACACTCGCACACCCTGTCCCGGATGGTCTTTGAACTCTCATTATTACCGTTTCCCGTCAGTTCTTCATACGTAACCATCGGTGCTTCCACACAAAGATCCATGCGGTCAATCAGCGGCTGGGAAATCCGGTCAAAATACCGCTGCAGGGATGCCTGTGTGCATCTGCACCGATTCCGGTCCGGATAATATCCGCAATTGCATGGATTCATAGATGCCAGAAGTAAAAAATCCGATGGATAGGTCACACTGCCGACCGCGCGCGTCAAATGAATCTGATGTTCCTCCAACGGCTGACGCAGCACTTCTAACGTTGATTTGGAAAATTCCGGGAGTTCATCCAGAAAAAGCACACCATGATGTGCCAGTGAAATCTCTCCCGGCCGGATACTTCGTCCACCGCCGGCAAGCCCTGCCATGCTGACCGTATGATGCGGACTGCGGAACGGCCGTTCCTGCAACAGTGTCCGGGAGTCTGCCAGCAGACCGCAGACACTGTATATTTTTGAAACCTCCAGCTGCTCTTTTTTTGTAAGTGGCGGCAGGATTGTAGCCATCCGCTCGGAGATCATGGTTTTTCCGGCTCCCGGCGGCCCGACCATAAGCATATTGTGCATTCCGGACGCTGCGATTTCCGCTGCCCGTTTCAAAAACTGCTGCCCGTTTACTTCGGAAAAATCCGGCATCCCATGGGATCTGTTCTGCCGCCGGCCTGCATATGCCGGCTCTTTATAACCGCCATCCTGCAGATAGCCGATCACCGATTCCAATGCAGAAAATCCGCAGACATCCGCCCCCTGCACCAGACGGCTTTCCATAAGATTATCCGCCGGAACAACAAATTTATGAATCCCTTCCTTTACTCCATCCGAAACCATCGGCAGAATTCCCCGGACCGGCAGTAACTGTCCACTTAAATTCAACTCCCCGGAAAAAATCGTGTCCGCGCACTTCTCCGGTTTTACCAGCCCCATGGCAACCAGCAGTGCAACCGCAATCGGCAGGTCAAATCCGGTTCCGGTTTTCCTTATATTTGCCGGAGAAAGATTTACGGTAATCCGCTTTGCAGGCAGAAGAATTCCGCAATTGTGAAGCGCCGTACGCACTCGTTCCTTCGCCTCCCGCACCTCCGGAGAAAGATATCCTACCATATCAAACACCGGCATTCCCATGCTGATATCCACCTCTACCTGTACCGGCATTGCGCAGATTCCATCCAGCATGGATGTCCTGATTTGGCTATACATATTCACCTCATTCCAACAAATGGGAATTTTGCACAGACACATGCATGAAAAAAGATGCATTTACCTTATCATAAAATGCATCTTTTTGCAACGACTTTATTCGCTTATCACTTTTTTAAGTTTTTCCAGTGCTCTCTTTTCAATCCTGGAAACATAGGAACGGGAAATTCCAAGTGCCCGCGCGATTTCTCTCTGGGTCAGTTCCTGATTTCCTCCGATTCCATATCTTCGCCGAATGATAAATGCTTCTCTCTCGCTTAACACATCATTCATAAAGGTACAGATTTTTTTCATCTGCTCCCTTTTTGTCACTTCATCTGCTACATTTTTATCATGAAACTCCAGCACATCGACAAGCTGAATCTGGTTTCCTTCTTTGTCTGTACCAATCGGTTCAAACATAGAAACTTCTTTGCGCTGTTTTTTCTTTGATCGCAGATGCATCAGCAATTCATTGTCCACACACCGGATGGCATACGTTGCAAATTTATTTCCGTATTCCGGCCGGAAACTGTCTACTGCTTTCATCAGTCCGATCGTACCGATGGAAATCAGATCCTCCTGTTCTTCTTCCGAACTGACATATTTTTTTGCGACATGGGCTACCAGGCGCATGTTGTGCAACACCAGTTCTTCCTTTGCCCCTTGCTCGCCATTTTTTAATCTGCACAGACAGTCTGTTTCCTCTTCCGGTGTCAGGGGAACCAAAAATGTTTTCACACAGCACCTTTTCCAACAGCTTTCTAATATTCTATGTCAGCAGAAGGCATTCTGTGCTTTTCCCTTTTATATTTTTTCTTCCGGTGCCAGTTCCTGTATGCGCCGGATCAGGCTTTCCCTCTCATAAGGAACGTTTCCTTTCAGTACCTCATTCTTTACAAATGCAAATGTTTCCTTCTCCCCCCGCACTGCCAGCATCAGTAAAAGATAGTGGATCAGTGCCTCGGTATCCGGATGGATCAGATAATGCGATCTGCCGTGCATATAGTAATCGAGTGCACTCCGGTCCGTGTATTTGTCTTTCTGGTAGTTTTTGGATGCACTGATCCTGTCAACAAACATTTCCGCCACGTAGCACACCGGCATTTTCATTCCTGCCATCCCCGAATGTTCTTTCCCCGGTTCTTTTGAAATATCATAATCAATCCAGTACTCGAGATGGTGTTTATTGCGTCCTTTGTGATGCAGCCACGCCAGGGAATACCCCTTTTCCTTCCGCTCTGCATTGTTCGGGCTCATGGTTCCCTGATAATATTTGCAACCGACCAGAAATTCCGTCGGAGAATATTTTGAAAGATCATGCAGCAGCCCCTGCCTGTATAGTCCGATCTTAAAGCAACCGACAAGCACCAGATTTTTGTGATGTGTAATTGTGCAAAAATGTTTCCATGCATTACCCATGTTTTTTCATCTCCCTGCTCTCCAGCACACAGATGGTCTGTGGCCGGAGAATGATTTTTCCTCCGCTTACGGGCTTTGGTGCGTCCAAAAACGCAGCATCCTCTTCTCCGCTGTCAATACAGACAACCCATTCTTTCCCTTTTCGCGGTTTAGGCAAAGCCAGTTCCGTTGCCGCGGCAAGAAAATTATAGGCGACATAGACATCCGGCTCTTTTTCGTTTTGGGCATAAGCCCCGCAATAAAGCATTCCCAGGCATAGATGATCCGGTGTCGGTTCTAACATCCACGCACTTGTCCCGTGATAGGAAAGATCCGGATACCCCAGCGATTTATAATCCGAAAACTGGAATGGCATCGGATTTGAAAGCACGGTATGTTCTTTTCGAAACGCAATTACCTGCTGCAGAAATTCGATCTGTCTGCGATGAGACTTCTCATTCTTCCAGTTCACCCAGCCGGTGGGATTATCCTGACAGTATGCATTATTATTTCCGTTCTGGGAATTTCCCATCTCATCACCGCTCCACAACAGAGGAACCCCCTGCGCCAGCATAAGCATAAGAACCGCATTTCTCCAGTTTAATTTCCGCAGCGCATTGATATAACGCTTTCTGGTCGATCCCTCCACGCCGTAATTATTGCTGAAATTCCAGGAACTCCCATCGAGATTCTGCTCTCCATTTTCCTCATTGTGTTTATCGTTGTACATAAACAGATCTGCAAGCGTAAACCCGTTGTTGCTTGCTATATAATTGATATAGCCTAAAAAAGCCCCCTGTTTTCTCTGCTGATCGGCAAAATCACGCATATTTCCATTGATATGGTTTAAGACCTGCCGGATCGGATACTGATACTCCTCTTTGTAAATATACAGATTCGGATACTTCCGGCTTGCCGCACATGCTTTTTCCTCAAAATCCACATAAAAGATCTTGGTACGGCTGAGCATTCCATCCTGCACGATCGCTGTAATGGGCAGCTGTTCTCCAAGCAGATGGATTCCGTCCACATGGTATTCCCGCACCCAGTAACGAAGTGCTTCTAAAATCAGATTATGATTCACTTTCTCCGGAAAATACATCTCCATCACACATTCCATGCCGTTTTCGTGCAGACGGCGGATCAGCATCCTGAATTCCCGGGAAGCATGCAGCGGATCGGCAGCATACGATGCCTTCACCGCAAAATAATTGCCGGGTTCATATCCCCAGTAATTCACTTTACGCGGAACCTTTTTTATTTTTTCTGCCGGGCGGATCTGATCCGTCTGTTTTTCTTTCCAACGGATATATTCCGGAAGTTTCTGCTGCTTCGGCAGTTCAATTTCCTCAAACTCATATACCGGCATAAGTTCGATCGTTGTCACACCGAGTTTCTTCAGATAGGGAATCCGGTTCATAAGCGCACGAAATGTCCCCGGAACACTTCTGGTACCGGAATCCATCGTAAAACCACGCACATGCAGCTTGTACATAATCATCTGTTCTCTCGGTATTTCCGGACATACATCCTCCCCCCAGTCAAACTCCTGCACATCAAATGCCCCATGCACCTCATACTGCTGCCGGCTGCGTGAACTGTCATTCCAGACCTGCCGCCCCATGATGGCGTGTGCGCACGGGTCCATTACCTTTTTTCCATTGATCTCAAAATCGTAAATCAGATGTTCCAGATGCAGATCTGCCACTGCGATAGAGCGCACCGATCCCATGCAGTATTCTGCCGGAACAGCTATCTTTTCTTCTTTTTCGGTCTGTATATCCTTAAGTACCACAAAACAGCTGTCCTCTTTTTCCGCATCAAACGTAAAAGTGGTCCATTCTCCCTGAATCGTCACTCCCGGTTTTGTGTAATCTCCTTCTCTGATCCTTCTATTGTCTGTTCGTTTTTTCGTATCTCGTATTTTCATGTTTTTCATTATACCCTTTTTAAAAAACTTTGTATATCACTTTTTCGAATTGACAAGCTCCTTACTCCTCGCTTATAATGATAAAAGACACAAAAAACGATTAAGAAAAGAGGTATCTTATGGAAGATAAAGAAAAAGCAACACCCGTTACCCCGGATGAGATTGAAGATATCCGTGTAACACTTGAGCTGGATGAAGGTGAAGTAGAATGCAAAATCCTTACCATTTTTGACGTAAATGAACAGGACTACATTGCACTGATGCCGCTCAATCCAGACGGCTCTGATCCGGACGAAGGCACCGTTTATCTCTACCGCTATGCAGAGGATGAAGAAGGTCTTCCACAGATCGACAGCATCACGGATGACGACGAGTACGAAGCCGCTGCTGACCGCTTCGATGAAATGCTCGATGATGACTACTTCAACGCACTCGAAGACGAGGAATAACTTTTATAAAAACCTGCATCGAATACCCGATGCAGGTTTTTTACGGCTCTTTACCGGCTTCTTTGATAAAACGCGACAGTTCCACCTCTTTGCCACGCATTTTTTTTACCGAACAGATGGTCAGGGATTCCTTTGCTCTGGTCATTCCCACATAAAACAAACGCCGTTCTTCCTCGACATCCTGCTTTAATACTGCTTTCTTATAAGGCATTACACCCTCGTTGACGTCAATCAGATACACTTTTGTAAATTCCAGCCCCTTGGCGCTGTGCAGTGTTGCAAATGTCACAGCATTCTGATTCCTGCGCTTTTCCTGCGCCAGTTTCTTTAACTCCTGCCGGTATTCTTCTATATGTGCAAACCATTCCTCAAATGTACGGTACCCTTTGGCACTCGCAAGGATTTCATCTGCCACTTCATAAAAATCTTCTTTATTCGCATTCCGGTATTCGGCATACTCTGCCAGATAATCATCGTACCCGATTCCCCGCCGGATATAGTTGATTGCCGCATAAGGGCTCAGACGGGACAAATGTTTCAGATCATACCACAGCTTTTCGATCCGCTCCGCGATCCACGGCTGCTCCTCATATAATTTCATCCACTCATCAAAACATACCGTTTCATCGGGCAGGCTGTCCCTGCCGATATACCGCTTCGGCCGGTTCATAATAGAAAGGAAATCGGCCCTGCTGTCACTTCCCTGTGCGATGCGGATATAAGTGAAAAAATCACGGGCAATCCAGTGCTCATAGATATCCGGAATCCGGTCTTTCGTCTGAAATGCCAGATTGGCAGAAACCATATATTCCATCAGGGCACGCGGCTGCATGTTTGTCCGAAACAGTACTGCGATTTCCGAAAGCGGAACCCCATTTTGCACAGTCTGCCGGATATCTTCTGCCAAAAATGCATTCTCTTTATAGCAGTCCTCAAAGTACTGAAAACGCACCTTCTGTTTCCCGGATTTTCCGGCACGGATCTTTTTCGGAAAACGTTCTTCATTGTGTGCGATCAGGCGCATAGCTGCCTCCACAATCGGCGGCTCACACCGGTAATTTACTTCAAGATTCACAATCTTTGCCTGCGGGTATATCTTTTGAAATCCCAGCATAATTTCCGGCTTCGAACCGCGGAACCGATAGATGGACTGGTCATCATCTCCCACTACAAAGAGATTATTTTCCGGTGCGGCAAGCATACACATGATCTTCCACTGGATCAGATTGATATCCTGAAACTCATCAATCAGAATATAACGGTACTTTTTCTGCCATGCCGAAAGAATATCCTTCCGCTGGGAAAACAACTCATATGTGTATGTCAGCATATCATCAAAATCAATCAGGCGGTTTCTTTTGAGCCGCTCATCATATTCCCGGTAAATCTTCCGGAAAACCTCCTCCCCACAGCTGGAAGAATAAAAATGTTCCAGCGAAATCTGCTCATTTTTCACACGGCTGATCTCCGTTAAAACATCCCCGATAAATTCCCCTTCATCCCGGTATTCCAGATGATGATAAGACAGAATCTCCCGCATAAACTGATATCGCTGCTCCTCCGATATAATATTTCCGGAATCAAAATGATACGCCAGCTTCAACACCATGAAAAATATGGCGTGGAACGTACCGAAGGTCACTTTCGTTCTCTCTTCTCCTGTCGCTGCAAGAAAACGCTGCTTCATCTCCTGTGCCGCCGCTCGCGTAAATGTAATCACAAGAATATTGGACGGATCTATGTTCTCATATTCAATTAACTGTTTCGTTCTTTGGGTAATTACCGCAGTTTTCCCGGAACCGGGACCTGCCAGAACAAGCATCGGGCCATCCTTATGGCGGATGGCCTGCTGCTGGGATTTATTATAGTTCATTCGTTCTCCCGTGAGAATGTTCTACTGTGCCTGAGAAAGGAGCTCGATTCCTTTACGGATACGGGCAAGAGACTCTTCTTTTCCAAGAACCTCCATAAGCTCGGTGGCACCGCCCGGTGTCATCTGCTTGCCGGATACTGCCGTACGGATCGGCCACATAACATATCCGTTCTTGCAGCCTTTCTGCTCTACATACTTAAGAAGTGTCTGATACAATGCATCGTTGCTGTAATCTTCCTGAGCCTCTAAGACCGGAAGGATCTCCTGCAACACTTCAAGAGAAGTCTGTGCATTTGTCTTCATTTTCTTGTGCGTGTACATTGCCACATCATATTCCGGAAGTTCCTCAAAGAAATCAATGTGATCCCTGATATCCGGGAAAATCTCGATACGAGTCTGCACCATATGTGCAATCTTCTTCAGATCATAATCTTTGGTGATCACTTCTTTGATATACGGAAGTGCCATCTCGTAGAACTTGTCAAAGTCCATTTTTTTGATGTATTCCCCGTTCATCCATTTTAACTTGGTATAGTCAAAGACTGCCGGTGATTTATTCATATGATGGTAATCAAACTTTTCTACCAGTTCTTCGAGTGTCATGATCTCCTGGTTATCTGCCGGGCTCCATCCAAGCAATGCAACAAAGTTCACGATCGCCTCTGTCAGAAATCCCTGCTCTACCAGATCTTCAAACGAAGAATGTCCGCATCGTTTTGACAGCTTCTGATGATTTTCATCCGTAATCAGCGGACAATGGATATATACCGGTACTTCCCAGCCAAATGCCTCATACAGACGATTGTACTTCGGGGAAGAGGAAAGATACTCGTTTCCACGGACAACATGGGTAATTCCCATCAGATGATCGTCTACCACATTTGCAAAATTGTAAGTCGGATATCCATCGGACTTAATCAGAATCATATCGTCCAGCTCCGCATTGTCAACGGTAATATCCCCGTAAATCTCATCCTCGAACGTTGTCGTTCCCTCCGTCGGGTTATTCTGGCGGATGACATACGGTACGCCTGCGGCAAGTTTTTCTTCTACTTCTTCCTTGGAAAGATGCAGACAGTGCTTATCATATACATGAATTTCTTTTCCTGCAACTACTTTTTTGAGTCCCTCTAAGCGTTCCTTGTCACAGAAACAATAATAGGCCTCGCCTTTATCGATCAGCTCTTTGGCGTATTTTAAATAAATGCCCTGTGCCTGGCGCTCACTCTGTACATATGGTCCACAGCCGCCATCCTTGTCCGGTCCCTCGTCATGGATCAGGCCTGTTTTCTGCAGGGTGCGGTAAATAATATCTACAGCGCCTTCCACATAACGCTCCTGATCGGTATCTTCTATTCTTAAGATGAAATCTCCGCCCTCATGCTTTGCTACGAGGTATGCATACAATGCCGTACGAAGATTTCCCACATGCATTCTTCCTGTCGGACTTGGTGCAAATCTTGTTCTTACTTTACTCATCGCGTTTCTCTCCTTATTCTGTCATGTGTTTTATTATATAACAAATACACACATAACGCAAACGAAACATATCATACAGTATATGCTGATCAGAAAGGAAAAAGAAATCCATGAATGCAACTATTAATACTATGCCGGAAACAGACAATGGCAGCCATCAGGTACCTGGCATGTGCTATGTTCCCTGGCAGACATTCGGCAAAACCTACGACCCTATGCGCGGGCTTTCCGCAGGCACAATTTTTCCGGAACTGGATAAACCATTTACCGGAAAATGCAATATGAATACGATGCAGGGAGGGCGGCGGCGATGACAAGACCATCTTCTCAGCCAATGAACCGGTCGGAATTGTACCGCTGGGTTATGGCACTGGGCTTTTGTGCCTATGATATGCTTCTTTATCTGGACACCCATCCGGATGACGCACAGGCACTCTCTTATTACAATCAGTGCAACGAATTATACAATTCAGCTAAAAAGACATACGAGGAACGTTTCGAACCGTTGTCCGCATTTGGCAGCCAGCCGCTGGAGGACTGGGACTGGAATGACGGTCCAATGCCATGGGAAGGAGTGAAATAAGCTATGTGGAATTATGAAAAAAGACTGCAATATCCGATTTCCATTTCAACACCAAATGCTAAGATGGCATCTTTTATTATAAGTCAGTACGGTGGTCTGTATTGCAATACCCTATAGTAAATTATTATTTTTTTACATTCGACAAAATTCCCGTAACAATTGCCTGTGCCATCTTCTTGGCATCATACAATTTCACATCGTCTTTGTCATCTACAAAACAACATTCGATCAGAAGTGCCGGGGAGTTTGTCCGATGCAGCACATACAGATTTGTGCGTACCTTAACCCCACGGTTCCGGAAGCCGAGAGCTGCAATCGCCTTGTCAATTCTCTCTGCCACCGGATAAGCAGCGCTTTTGGTACTGTATACATACACCTCTGTTCCTGTAGTCTGGCCATTCCCTTTCTTATCTCCAACTCCACAATTAAAATGGATGGAGATATCCAGATCTACCTTGTGCTTGTTGCACTTTGTCACAATCTGCTTGAGTACGTCCGTCTGGCTTTTGCCATTCGCGCAGGTGCAATCATACACGGTATGTCCCTTTGCCCGGAGCAGCTTGATCACTTCTTTCTTAACTTTACGCGCCTCCGTGGACTCTTTGATCAGTCCACACGCTCCACACGCAATCTTTCCGTCCGGATTATGTCCGGCATGTACATTAATTACCATTTTCTTCATCTCCTGTCAGTGACGATTCTTTCTCTTTTATAAGCTTTTCTGTTATGTCTAATCCTTTTACCAGTATCGCTGGCACATTTACACCTATTTCTACAAGATTTTCAATCAGACTTCTTAATTCATTTACCATATAGCATGCTAAAGTAAACCATCCGATCCACATAAGCCATTCCAGGTTATATCCAACAATATCTCCCAGCTGTGAAAAAGCATATGATACGTAAAATGCAATTCCGATTACAACCCAGTACCACACTTTTTTTACAATTCCTTTTGCTCCTGTTGCACTTGATAACTTTCCTTTTACCCAATCTCTGTATGTGCCTGATGCATAATCAAGTACATTAAAAATCAAGAATCCGGCAAATAAAAACCAATATCTTCCGAATATCGCCGTCAATACTGCTACGACTGCTCCCCATGCCAAATTTGCTTTGTTCATTTATGTATCCTCCATTCTTTATTATTCTTTAAGTATAACGCCCGTTCGGGCTGTGTTTGTACCAATTTTCCAGTCCAAACAAACTATAATTGTAACTTTTCTTTAAACAGTGATTTGTCTGACTTAAATGACGTCACAAATTTTATTCCCCGAAAATATATTAGGTTTTGGACATCCGATACAGATATATCCGGAGGGGTTGGAATTTATAATATCGGAGAAATTGCAACAGATTATTGGAACACCATTAGTAAAAACACAAAATTACAGAATGTTGGCGATTACGTTTTAACTATATTTGCTTGGAACGGTACGCCAAGTAAGGTAAATTTTGCATCAGGTTTCTTGATAAGTCCACGAAACTTTATAGCTTATGTTACTGTTTGGGAGGGCAATTTTATTTTGCATGATATTTAATTTGTTGATAGTTTTTTCCAGATTATATCTTTATCACGAAATTCTTCTGCATTGTTACATGTTCCATAATATAAAAATTGTTCCCATGTAGCTCCTGCTATTATTACAGCTTCCGAGGACATTCCGAACCAAAATATATTATACCAAGATATAGTTTGTGGATTATCTTTGCATGAATTGTTTGAACAAAATACACCGCACTTGAATCCAGAATCTTGTAACGAAAAAATTCTATTTTTAATGCTGTCATTTTCGACATTAAACGAAACCTTAAAATACTTGGAAATTGGATTAGCACTCAAATCACTGTTTGATTTTTATGCCACTTTAAAATACGCCTCTTTTACCGATTCTTTGCTTACACTGCAGTAGATCATCGTGGTGTCTATTTTGCTATGTCCTAAAATTGCCTGTATATATTGTATTGGAAGTCCCCTTTTTGCTGCATTTGTTGCCATTGTCCGGCGAAAACGGTGCGGATGTACCTTTTCTACACCAGCTCTTCTTCCAATCTGGCGAACCAAATGCTCGATGCTGCACTTTGACATCCCTGTCCCTCTTTTATTTAAAAATAACGGGGAAGATGCATTCCAACTTCGTTCTGCCAAATAGCGTTGTAAATAATACATTGCATTATCACTTATATATACGGTACGTTCTTTATTCCCCTTTCCCAGTACTGTGCACTCTCCTGTTCGGAAATCTATATTTTCCATGCGTAAATGAGCCACTTCTGAAACACGACAACCTGTGGAAAGCATAAACTCCACCAGTGCCTTTTCTCTCGAAGTCTTCAGGCAGTCCCGGATTTTCTCCATTTCCGCAGCAGAAAATGGCTTCTTATCTACTTTTTTCTGTTTGATGCGCTTGATTCGCAACATTGGATTCTTAGAAATAATCTCTTCTGCTGTCAACCATGCAAAGAACGTAGACAGAAATCGCCGCTTATTATCTACCGTTACGGAGCTCACTTTGTGCGTACTCTGATACTTAGCAAGATGAAAACGAATGTCATTTGTTCGGATTTCCGCAAAATCTTTTGGAATATCTTCGAGAAGTTTCACAACCGCATCCCTGTATTGTTCCAGTGTACGATCAGAGTGCCCTTCTAAGCGCATAGATGCTATATAAGTTTTGAGGATCTTCTCGTTTCCCTGCTCATTAACCGGCACTAAATCCGTACACTGCTCCACTACTTCATATTTACAAAAAAGAGCAGTCAATGCGATATCCACTTCATTGATCTGCTCTTTATCCATCTTCTTATCCAGTATTGCCAGCAATTCTGTACGAAACTTTTCTTCCATTGCAATCTCCTATCCTATATGGTTTTCTTTCCATTATAGGACAAAGCAATTATTTTGGGGCATATTCCTCACCGGTAATTTCTTTGTACTCCTCTTCCGTGATCCACTTTCCAACTGCATTTTGCACACGCGCTTTGCTCCAATATCCGCGATCGTAATATTCTTTTACCTTGTTATAATTCTTACTCATCTAAACTTACCTCCATCTGCATTGCCATATAGTCAAGATCTGCTCTCTGCTTTTCGATGCTATCTGTGTTTGCTTCTGTTTTTGTCGCATTCTCTGCCAGTCTCACAGATACTTCCGTAATACGCTTTTCCGTATAATCAGCTTCTTTTCCGAGGATTACCGTTTTTGTATCCCCCTGTAATTCAATTTTCTCCAAAACAACATAACCCGGGATCACAGATGTAAGTACATCCTCGTCCGTATAAATTTCTAACCGGGCAAGACTTTCTCTATCCGAAAAGATCGTCTGTAAATTCTCACAGGTTTCATCATTGATTATAATATGTAGGTTTCCTTCTTTGTGATTGGCATTTACAATATCATACATGCCTTTTAACGTTTTTAATTTCATAATTTTAGTCCTTTCTTTTCATGGTTTTATATTAAACAGTGATTTGAAAAGAACCCCCAAAATCCAGCAAACGGAAAATGATGTTATTGAATTTGCAAACGGATATATTCGTATTGGCTGGGAGTACGGTATTAATACAGTTATTACATATAATGGTCATATTATGGAATTCAATAATGGGGAACTATTGAGGGATAAATCGCTTTTTTAAATTTTGCTTTTAATCAGTTAATATTTTACTCCACTTAAATTCAGAATCGTTTTCGACCTGCCCAATATAACAACCGATACCCCAATTTCTTATCGGAATAGCCAATGCAAATCCTCGCCACATTGACATCTTCACCGATAAAATGACAGCCCCAAAACCATTGTTATAATCGTCATTGTTGCAACCAAAAATTTCTTTATTGACGGTATTGTTTCCGTCACTTGCAAAAACAAAAAATATCGCATTTTGATTCATGAAGAATTCAGAAAATGTAGTGGTACTAGAACTGTCTATATGATCTTTTTGAAGCAAATCACTGTTTAATTGCGATATCTGATTTGCCATGGTTCCCTCGATGGTCGGATTTGCCTGTCGTGCATCGAGGGCACTTCCGGCTTCTGTTGCAGTGTTATTGTTCACTATTGCTGGCTTGCCATCCAGATCACTATATTTTCCGGAAAATGCGACCGTCTTTAAATCCGTAAAGAATTTAGCAATCTTCCCCAAGATCTTCGGCATTCTTTCCTTGGATGCAATGTTTTCTCTTTTTTCCGCCACTGTAAACTCCGGCTCCTGTAATGCATCCGTTGCATTTTCTCTTGTTTTCATCTGCTCATCAATCTTTTTCAGATTAGCATTCACGACTTCCACATCATAATCATCCTGCGGATCATCCATCTGCAGATCATAATACTTTGTCTTTGTCATGGCAGAACCTCCTCTCTCAGCTGTCTATGTGTATAGTTATGTAACTGTGCATGCGTAAATTTGTGTAAAACTGCATGCGTATTATAAATAAGAAGAACTTTGTAGCATATATCCTCTGGTGACATACGCCGGATCAGTTCTTCAACAACTCCGACACGATCCGCTACATTCAATTTCAGATGCACGAGTATGTAATAATGCTCCTCATCTGAATACAGATCATAATTGTTTTCTCCTAGGCTGGCATTTAAACATTTTACAAGTGTCGGATGCGTATACGGTATCCGTTCATTCCACCGCATTGACACACGCGACCGACGGAGTTCTAAATTTTCACCAGCACCTGGAATGATATGTAAGATTCTTTCGAACCGCTCGATGCCTTCTGCATCTGAAGTCTCTATGAATGCATTTCGTAATATTTTAGTAGTATCCATGTTAAGAGCCGCCACCTGCTTATCCTCGCTCTGCATCAATTGCTTCATTTCTTCAAACTGTTGCATAAACGGTGGCAGATAATCAATCATTTTTTTAGCCACTTACATCACCCCTTACCGGAATTGCATCTTCATCCAATGTTACATTTTCAGATGCACCATTCAGTTTCACATCTGTAATATCCAATATCCCATCAATCAGAAGCAACCGGGATTCAATCTGGCTCTTACGCACCACCAGGTTATCTTCATTACTCCAATCGGCAGAAAGTTCTGTAAAATACCCATCTATTGCCAACTGCATATCGGATTTCAAGGATTCAAAAGTATATCCGTTCTTATAAACCGCAGTAACTGTCACAGCAACGGGAACTTCTTTCACTCCCATAACCTTTACCACATGTCCGATAGGTGCCAGTCCATATCCCTCCCCGGTCTTATCATCCGGGTCAACATCATTCTGCACTTTTTGTACCAACGTAGCGGATGGTGCTTTGTATTCCGATGATATGATATACACCCGAACCGTGCCACCCACTGTCAGTAATTTGTCCTTTGCTACATCATGTACCGCTTTCAGCCATGCAAATACTTCCGCCCCAACGGTTTCCGCAGACTGCTTTCCAATCCACTCCGTAACTGCAGCAACAGGAATAAACTTTACTGGATCATATCCTTTTTCCCACATCCGGATAACTTTGCATGCACCAACTCCATCAATGGCCGATATACGCTCCTTATAATCCGGATTATTGCCGCAGAATCCTGTATTGGAAAATCCCTCGTAATAACGTTCACGGAAATCTTCCACATCTTCCTCATCCTCGCCGGGAATCAAGACTTCGGTCAATTCCGCTGTTTCCATATCATTCAGATCATTCTTTGTTTCAATCGTAAGCAATGATCCCAACTGCTGATTTCCAACAATACCGGCAGTCTCACATGTTACCTGATACTCTCCGGTTGCTGCACCCATTACAGATGTTACCTCATAGTTCAGATCACCAAGGTTAAACCGGTCCCCGATCGCTATGGCTGTATCGGACGGACTAACAACCATCTTGCATACCGCATTGGTCTCTTCTTTGGGATATACTCCGTTTTCAGCTGCACGCTTGATCAAATAATAATAGGATGCTGTATCTGCATATACCTCATTCACAATCATATCCATATCGATATACGTCTGCGCCAATTCCATGGCAATCGGTGCTATTGCATCATAAATTATCGATCCCTCGCGCTTGTCCAGCTTATCGCTTACGGATGCAAGCATTTCTTCCATGATAGAGTCGAAGTCTTTGTTTTCAAACACTAATATTCCACCTCCGTTTCCAATCCACTTACTTTATCACCTTCTGCCGTAATTACAGAGAACGTAACGTGCAGAGCTTTCTTTCCCACCGGTTCCATCTCAAAATCTTCACAAGATTCAAAACGATCATCTGCAGTAATTGCATCCGTAATCCGATTTGGCACTTCTGACATAACATAAGATAGAGACTTTCCCCTCAGATCCTGAAGCTCCACTCCATAATCCCATGAATAAATTACATTTTTATATCGCTCTGTGTTCAAGATTTTCAATATTGCCTGCCGGTTTGCCTCTTCTCCGTCTGCTTTGCCAAGAAAAATGCTTGGCTCATTCTCAATGGTTCCTATCTGCATTGCATATGTAAGAGACGGATCATTTTCCACTTCAAAGCCGGTCATATCATCCTCTTCATCGTCATCATCATAATTTGTCGGAATCATTCCTTCACCACCTTGTCTATTACCACAAACTCCTGACCACCGCTTTTGCGCATCATCAACACTTCATCTCCGGCTTTTAATGCATTGTGAATCATAATCTTTACATTTTCCAACACAATGTCATCACCAGTTCCACCCGATCGGTTCTTCGTTTTCCATCCATACTCTTTTTTGATTGTTACTTCAACCTCATGATCCGTCATACTTTGTGGCACCATTAAAAATTCTTCCCCAATTTCAAAAGAGTTTGTAATTTTCACTTTCAGAGGATCTTCGCTGGTAACCACACCGGTCACATAATCACACATCTTTGCAGCCCGTACCGCATCCATTGCAATCTTCTTGATTAACTGCACCAGATTTCCGCTACTCACTAAAATCACCTCCAGACACTACCAGGTCCATCGTATATTCACGATTTTTAAATTTGTGTGTCACCTTCTCTACCAGCATATAATTTGCAATTTTCAGATCTCCCAAATCAAGTATGACTGGCACAAGCGATCCTCCACGCACTTTACTGTTTCCAATCACGCCTGATATGGTAAGTGTACGCTTCTCATGGCTATACAATTTCAATAATGCCTGTGCTTTCAGCTTTCCAATATCCGGACTATTGATCTCATCCGTAAACTGCAACGTTCCCCATTTTGCGATTTTCTTATTGTCACGTACCAGATAAATTCCATAACTGGTTCCAGTATTTTGACTTGTTGATGTCTTTGTACTTCCTTTTTTCTTCTTACTGGATTTCTTTTTCTTATAGATCAGTTGGATCTGGTTATACACATCCGTATCAATCGTTGTTTTGTAGGAATAATCTTCCCCTGTTTCCGCATCTACCAGACAGGTATTTACCTTCATCTTTGCCACATCAGTCAGGCACAATTTTCCAATATTATCATAAAAAACATACGTCTTTCCTTTTACCATTAAAGTATCATCCAACGCGTTTTGAATCATATCGAATAATGCCGTATTGTCCTCAACCGCTGATCTGCGCCACCCTGTCTTTGCCAGTGTGCCGCATTTTAACAGGAAGCGCTTTGCAATAATCCGAATTACTTCATCTGCTGTTTTTTTACTATAGATAAGTGTGTCTTTGTTTTTCAGATACCTAAGCTGGTCATATACGGTATACGATGCCATCCCGTCCTTCTTGACTTCTTTTGTAAATACAAAGCCATAGAAAAACTTCTTGCTGTCCACAGTAACAAGAACTTCATTTCCCATGCCTATGAAAAATCCTTTTTCAACTTTTGCTGTGAAAGTAAATTTGCCAGGTGTGCTGTCTCTTTCCCATACAACCTTTGCTCCATCTTCCACCGGTACTGTAAATTTCTTTTTCCCATTATTTACAGTAATCATTACATTGCCAGCCGGTATTTTCCCCGTTTCTGCTTCATCGGCTTTTATGGTTTCCGCTTTTGCCTCGTGACGTGATAATATTTTCTGTAAATATTGCAGTTCCTTTTTGGAATCCTTTTTTCCACTACCAGATGAACCATTTTTGGTGCTTGTATATTTCGGCGTACCATAGCCGGTAATTGTGGCATTATTCAGAGAATATGATCGCCGTGCTACCTTATCGGATGTATTTCCTTCAATAGTATGTAACTGACCACCGCTGACGCTCTCAACAATACCCACATGGCTTCGGCCAGTTTTAAAATAAACAATATCCCCTCTCTTTGGCGTGTACTTCCCTTTATACCTAAACTGTCCTTTCTTTTGATACCACTGCATACCATAAGCTACGGATGCCGTTTTCGGAACAATGGAAGTAGATACCCCGGCTTCATGCGCACACCATGAAACAAACGAATGGCACCATGCAGCACCATTCGTTCCTGTATATACTCCATATTTGGTTTTATTGCTTCCCTGCTCCCGGTACCCGATCTCGCCAATCGCTACATCAACGATATCTTTCATCAGCTACCACCTCCCGGAAGTTTCAATACCGTTCCTGCATACAAATAATGACCATTCGATGATGATTTTCGTCCATGCTTACGAGCTGCATTTTCAATCGTTTTCTGGTTTAACTGATAGAGTTTCTTCCATGCAGATGCATTGTTCATCTGTTTCTTCGCAATTTTCATAAGCGTGTCACCAGATTTTATCTTGTAGCTTTTGGCTATAGCTTTCGTTTTCTTCCGTTGTTTTTTAACCGTAACAATCGTTTTCTTTTTTCCGGACTTTGTCTTTTTGTTTTTCGGTACAAGTTTCTTTGCTCCCCAGTGACGGTATTCTTTCAAGTTAAGCTTTACACACACATCTGATCCGTATTTATCTGCATCTTCCATGATCTCATAATCTTCAATAGTCACATCCATTATGATATCTTCGATAAGATGTTTATCTGATACTTTGTAACGATTAAACTTTAGCGTGACTGGGTTTTTCTGATTTTTCCATTTCTCCAATTTCGAAAGATAATATGCTGCTCCCACCTCTGCTCTTTCACAGGAAAAAGGGTATTTATTAATTGGTAACAGCAGCTCTGGAATTGTAATATCAGACAATCCCGGAGACTTAATAAGATTAACCTCTCCCTCATTTATGAGAGTTATGGTCTTATTTTTGTTATTGATCTTGATGTTAAGAGATCCTGGGGTCACTGGGAAAAGGACCCCATCAATATATAATTCATACATCTTTAGTGCTCTCCTTCCGCTGCTGCGTTCATTTCTTCTTCAATTTTGCTACGCAAATGCTCTGCCATTCCATCTAAATCCATATCATTGTTTACGTTGTTATGGTTGATCATCTCAACCTTGATCTGTGCTGTTGTAAATTTATTCACGTACTCACGATCCGCAATATCTCTTAAATACTTCAGATCCTCACTGGATGCAGATAATGTATTTGCCGTTTTTGCGGTATTCTTGGCAGTGTCTGCTGTATTTGCCGCTGTTGCTGCGTTACTGGACGCAAGCGCATTTGGATAATTATTCGCATTTGGAATATTGGTAGCCTTTGAAGATAAGGTATTCTTTATTTTACTGGTTACACCATCTCCCCATGCCGCCCCTGCAGTATATGCATCGTTGACCCATCCTTTCTGGTAAGTGTCATACGTTTTTACTCCTTTACTAAATGCAGCCGGCACGCTGGCATAATCTTTTGTATTCCCGGCAGCTGCTGCCGCTTTTGATGCATAATTATCTGCTGCCCCCGTAATTCCAGAATAGTCAAAGTCTACAAAAGGAAGTTTATTCAATGCCGAACAAATGCCAGATACTACCGTAAGTGCTGTAGACAGCATGTTGTACCAGAGTGCCTGTACATGACTGATCGCATTGTGAAAAGCAATTTCAACATTGGTTGCACATGCTCCCCCTGCGTTCCATATTCCAATGAAAATATCTGCAACTGTTAATCCCCAATTTTTAAAATACTGGATAACAACATTGATTCCACCAGTTATCATTCCGAAAACTGACTGCGCAATATGCCCTGTTCCGGTAAATTTATTTGCCAGTATTCCAATTAGAACTATAAGTGCACCTATTGATATGGCCACTATCGCTGCAGGGTTTGCATTCATTGCAGCATTATATATCCATTGTGCTGCAGCAGCTGCTTTTGTTGCACTTGTGGAAAGCAATTGCCATCCATAATAAACAGTAAGCGCCGCTGCCACGCCTTCAACAATAGGGCCTATAATTTGCCAGTTGTCTGATACAAAAGTTCCTACTGATCCAATTCCTTCAAATATATCAAGAACCACACCGGCTACCACTGCAAGGTCATTTATTGCATTCGTTGTAAACGTTTGGAAGCCATCTGTATTTGCAAGATCATTAAGTCTCTGTAGAACCGGCTGAAATGCCATAGTGGCATTATTTTGAAATACCGTCCACATTTGCCCCCATGTCATAGGCATAGATTCAAAATTAGCATTTATCTCATCCGTTGCCGCAAATACTGCTTGTTTCACAACATCTGCCGACAGTTCCCCATCTTGTGCCATACTTCGAATCTTACCTATCGGGACATCAAGATAATCTGCAATATTCTGAATCAGATTCGGTGCCTGTTCAAAAATACTGTTCAACTCATCTCCACGCAGCACACCAGATCCTAACGCCTGTGATAACTGCAATTCTGCATTTGCTGCTTCCTGCGTAGACGCTCCCGCAATTGTCATCTGCTTTTGGACTAAATTTGCGAACTGGACAACTTCTGCACTGGAACTAAATGCATCTTTCGCATTATTACCAAATCGAGCAACCACACTCGCCATATCTCCTAATGATCCTCTGGCATCTTTTGCAGCCACATAAACCATGTTGTACAAATCGGCCGTACTCTGCAATCCGTCATTCATCATATTTAATCTGGAAGTGGTCTGTGTGATCTCATCCGACATCTCCAAAATTTTTCCAGCCGTCTGAATACTCAGGTACGCCCCTGCCATTCGTTTAATTGCCGAAACTAAATTCGATGATTCACTTGCACCGTTTTGTAATGACTGATTAAATTGTTCCTGCCTTCGAATATTATCATTGATCGGACTACTCGCCTGTTGCATTGTTTGATTGAATTCTTCCGCAGCTACAGTTGCCTGTGCAATTTCATTCCGGGCAGCTTCCAAAGATGCCGTATTCACACCAGCATTCATTGCCTGATCCATATCATAAATCGAAGAAATTGCCATATTCACAGAACTGATGATATGCATAAGAGGGGCGCTAAAATTGTCTGCCAACTGTATTCCCGTTGTAATTGTAGCCATATCATCACCGCCCTTCTGCTTCCTTCGCTATTTTCTTTGCATCTTCCTTTTCCGCTTCAATTCTTATATCTATACAGGCAATAATAAAAGCCTTTTCCTCCTCTTCTAAAGCAACCCATTGGGAAGGGAGAATGTGGAGCTTGTGCAATGCATAATATGCATAGTTTGCTTCCGCATCCCCTTCCTCAATTAGTTTTTTGCCTGCTCTGTCTTATCCTCTAAAGTATCAAATCCCTGGAACTTCTGAACCCATGCAGAAAGGTCCTGGTATTCTCCCGGGTTGTCGATCATGGCATACAGAAGTTCTCCCGGTGTCTTCACTCCATAAGAATCCTGTAGTTCCTTATTGTAAAGATCTGGATCAACAATGCTTTCCGTAATTAAATTATTGATGTATGCTGACGTATCCAGTTTTGGACGGAACATATTTGGTTTACCGGTCACCGGAACTTCTTTGGTATGGCTCTCACGAATTGCTTCGTTTCGTTTTGATGTAATCGGGCGGAACTCAAACTCCAAAGGATTGCCATTTTCGTCCACAAAAGCTTTCGATGGTGCATACTTCCCGTTCTCTCTCTTGATTTTGTTTTTTGCTAAAAATCTACTTAAATTTGACATATGTTATCTCCTTTTCTTTCCATATAAAAATCCCCTCATGCAATGCACAAGGGGAATATATTACGCTGCTAATCCAATAAGTTCCTCAAATTTCTTTGGCATATCGAAATCATCGAATGTGAATTCGACATCCTCATCAAGATAAGAATCTGATGAAGCATCGAACTTTGCAAGAATGCCTCCATCAATATTACACTGCAACAGGGTAATGGTCTGCGATCCTGCATCACTCGATGGATCATCATTTGTAATCTCCATTTCAAAATACACATCATCTCCGGTATCTTTGAAATTAAGCATCATTTCGCGAAAAATACTGGTATTGTAATGCATCGTGCAAGAACCAGTTCCTTCCCACGATACGGATTTATTTCCTTTACCGGGTTTTCCAAGCGAAGGAATTTTCACCTTATTTTTTTTGAATTTCGCTTCCATCTTAATCGCTGTCATAAGGTTATATCTCCGCTCTCCAATCGTGACATAACACTGGGCAAGAGCTGCAGAAATGGAATCCTTTGCCAACATTACATTAGACATTTACCTCACCTCTTCCTATTTCACCACTGTAGTCATGTACATAATACTCATGGTGTTTACCACCTCAACAGCATTCTCGACAACTACAGATTTCTTTGTTTCGCCCCGCATCACAGATACAAAATCACGCTTGAAATTTTCAATTGCACGTAAATTCTGTAATTTTTCCCGAATCTCACACAGTCCACTTTTCAGGCTGTTCCGCCCAGGGGCATCATTCGGAAACTTTCCACGGAATCTTGTTTTAAAGAGCAGCGCGTCATCATTTGCTAACTGATCCGCAACACGGACCGTCTGATTATCGCAGAAGAACTCGTTACATTCCTCTGTAACCGTCACATGTGTATTGATATCACTGAGGATTTCAATTTCATCATCATTTCTGTCAAATACAAGCTGTCCCTTTTTGATATAATCCTCCAGATCATTGTCGATCGGCTCAATGGCAAATTCACCATCGTACACTTTGCCCTCGCAGGATTTGTTTACCGCTGTGGCACACTCCACCCCTGTCAGCCAGTATACTGTAGATGCTTCAGGCCATCCTTCATCTGTTGTTTTGTTTGGTGTGGAAATAACACCCATATAGTCAGCATCCGACTTATAAAGTACAAGCTGGAACTTCTTGCCAACCTCATCACGCATACGCTTTACATATGCCACATACAGCTTCTTGGTTACCTCGTCAGTAATCACAACGCCCATGGTATTGAATCCATAGGCTTCTGCCTTTTCAAGATACTTCGCATGCGCATCACCATCGACCGTACCATTCGTTCCACCGGTCAGTGCCGCGGATGCAACTGCTGCAAGTTCCATGGATTCTGTTTTAAAAGAAACATAATCATTGTCTTTCAGATCAGCCGCTTTCTTGACATTCTGCACCTCAATACGGGATGTATCAAGATATGTTGTTACATTCCATGAATCCGGATCATCTATATCCTTTGCGATGGAGATCTTGATATCATTTCCACGGATACCGGTGTACTTTGCCATAGCATAGTCATTAGCCGCTTTTACCCCACCGCCGTTTAACCGGTATGCATACAGTACCAAAGTCCCACCGGCAAACAGATCCCTCAGACCTTTCATTTTTTCATCGGTATATCCATATCCGAAGATCTTTTTCGAATACTTCTGCATATCCCCTGTGGTAACTTTAAAAATTTTATCTTCTGGTCCCCAGTCAAGTTCCAGCGGCATTGTTGCAATACCACGATCCGACAGTGCCGCGGATGCAATCCCTGCGCTCACGACATTGATATACGCACCTGGGATTACTTTGTTCTGGGTTACCCATGTTCCTCCGCCAAATGGCATTTATCTCACCTCTTTCTTCAGATAATCGCCGATGATCTTATCCACCTGCGCGATCGTATATGTCTTTCCGTTTTCCAACAGTGCCTCCAACAGATCCCGCTTTTTCTTATAGCGTTTGGATTCTGCCAGCTGCTGCTTTGTAAATACATCCGCAGATACCTGTGGTTTTACTTCTGTATTTGTTTCACCCATATCGCACCTATCCTTTCAAATGTAATATTGTTGTCATAGTTTCCATAAGAGGAGCCGGAGTCTCTACCTTGCGGACGAAATAATTGTAATTTACAAAGAAATTCAGCACTCCGTCTGTAATCTCATGATGCATGTCCGTCCCTCGTACCGGCCTGTCTGCATCCAAAGGCGTAATATTCTCCAACGCCCATAACATACGATCAGCTACATCGCGGCATTCACTATTCGGATTGTCCTCCGATTCCGGGAAATACTGTATACAAAATGGATTGTCCATCAAATACCGTTTGGATGGGAAATCTGTCTTGGATGGATTTAAGAGGGTAATAAAAAAGCAAGGCTCTTTCAAGTCCTGCTTTATTTCCTCTGTATAAATTTCATAATCATCCCCAAACTCTTGGTTCAGGGCAATTGCTATCCCGGCTATCACGTTGCTAATCATTGAATGTACCTCCCAAGAACTCTTCCAGTCTCTTTTCCAGTAACCCAGGAGCCATACGTTTGATTTCATTTTCAGAAATAGTCATCATAAACTGCCCTTTAACCCATCCGTTATGGTTTACTGTTCGATGTCCGAATTCTACAAAACTCGCATACTCAGTTGGATTCATAATTTTAATGGTGTACTGGTTCCCTGATTTTGTAACTTGAATGCTATCAACAGCCGCCTGTACTCCTTCTTTATTACCTGCAGTCCACCCTCTTCGAAGAGTACCACCAACCTTGCCTGAACTTGCTGGATATTTTCCTACAGGTGTCCTTTTGATTACCTTTGTGAGCAATCTGGCCGCAAGTTCCTTTGCACATGATTCGCAAAAAGAATTCCTTGTATCCTCGCTGCCTGCCAATCTATTCAAATTTTCCTGAAACTTCACCAGTTCCCGCATATCCACGCTTCCCATTCCCATCATGCATACCTCTCTGATAATTGCAACACAATCTCCTGATGCGTCGGATATACTGCTGCCACACTGCCGCATTTATAGTTTTGTGTCACACCAACCTGTGTCACCGTGATCTTGGCTCCCGGTTTGATCTGTACATCCGGGGATAAAAACAGCTTTGTGACCTGCGCGGTCTTTGCCGCCGATTCCGTCTGATCCACCGCACTGACGCTGGAATACGACAGTCGGCATGGTTCATCTTCCAGTACCGCAACATCCTTTTCCGTGGTAATCTTTGTTTTGGGATCCTTCACTTTCTGATGCTCCATAACCGTACATCTGCCATCATATGTGGCTTCCTGGACTTTCCTTGCAAGTGCCTGTGCCTGCTTGATTGCATCCGCGATCATTTCCACGCCACCTTCCTGTATCTGTTTAGTGAGGACTTATAATTTTTCAGCACTGTGTCTTTGAAATTAGCATCTACATACTGCTGGAAAGATGTAGAGGTATCTCCCTCAGAAATGGAAGAAACCGCTCCAACTGCTGCCGTCTCGCTTCCAATATTCTCATTCCGGTACAGATCCATCGCCATGCGGTATCCGGTGTTCACCAGTCCTTTCGGCATTTCCTCCACATGACAATAGTTCTTTATGGTCTCCTCTACGTCCGCAATGACAAATTCAAGAATCACATCCTTGGAATCATCCTCAATTCCAAGAAGTGCCTTTAACTTTGCCAGATCCATAGGCTTACCCTATCTTGTGTTTGATAGCCACGATTCTAAGCTGCTTCGGCTCATATACCGGCTTCCAGTTCTCTGCCATTGCAAGTTCTGCTCTCGTTGGAGTCTCCACATGCTCGCGTTTTGCTCCAGTGTATGCAATTCCCCTCGGATGCAGGATAAATGCTTTACGGTTAATCAGGTAATCGATACCACCACCCGTCTGTTTGTCTCTGTCCACCTCTGTTGGAACGTGTCCAACCGGAGAACCGTTACCATAAGCTACTGCTCCATTTCCGAACAGATAGGTCGTATATACTCCATCTGAATTTACCGGGCATCCATCATCTACCGTAACACGTCTTCCCTGATAAGTATCAAACTCTACATCTGTGGAATCACGCTCCGTCTCAATCAGATTCAGCTTCTTTAAGTAAGACTTTGTAGCCGAATGCATCGCAACACCACTAAGCTGCGCCTGCGCATCACCAAGCAGCTGACAGGCATCAATAAACGGTGAAGCTCCAATCATTTTTGCCGCATCTGTTTTTCCTGTGGTAAGGTCCAGGATATGATCTGCCATTCTGGTCTCTGCTTTTGGTGTTCCACTCTCGCCGGCTGTCGTAGTTCCAAATACACCTGCAAGGATTTCGATTAACTCTTTCTGCATATCGCGCGCCCAATACTGCGCCACTAAATCACCAATCGCCTTCATGGGATCAGCACCGGCCAGTGCTGCGGAAAGATTTGTAGCCGCCCACATCTTCTGTCTCAGAATAGTTGTTGATACGTCTTTGTTTGAACCGATCTTTGCCGGTGTCATCTTTACATCTTCCAGTGTTGGTTCGGATTCTCCCTGTAAATCCTCGAAGAACGGCATATTGTGTGTTCTTGCCGCTTCGGATGCAAGCGCATCAAATTCCGGGCTGTTTACCACGATCCCACTCTGGAAAAACGCGGACAGCTCCATCGTTCTGTTGATCACATACCGGTTAAAAAGCTCCGGTACGATCACGTCTGCAATTTTTGTAATTGCCATAAGTAGTTACCTCCTTAAATTGATTAGATTATTACCCCTGCGGCGGCCGCCATTGCTTTCGCCTGCTCTGGGTTGGATTTTAAAAGTTCACCCTGTTTTGTCAGATTGAATGTCTCTTTTGCAAATGGATTTGTAGCTCCGGCTCCACCAGTACCACCCTGCGGATGATATGGCGGTTTCTGCTGCTCCTGTTTGAACAGATGTGCCATAATCTTGTCTTCCTTATAAGGTTTTACAGCATCCTCTACACCAACCGGCTTACCTTCCTTGTCAAATGTGAACTTGTCAAGCCCACCGGCTTTGTAGATCAGATAATCCGGATCAAGCACGCCCTGTTTTGCGAGAGATTCCTTCAAAGCATAGGTCTTTGAGGTGTTTTCAGCAGTCTTCTTAAGATTTTTGATTTCAATCTCATAATCTCCGATCTTTTTCTGTAACTCCTCATTATCCCCATTGGATTTCTTTAACTCCTCGATTGTTCCATTTGCTGTTTTCAATTCCTCGACTTTTGTATTAAAGTCGTCTTTTGGCACTGCATACTTCGGAAACTCTTTCTGTGCCGCATTCATGACTGCATCTACATCCAGCTTTCCATCTTTGATTTCTGCTTTTTCCAAAATTGCCTTTAACCATTCCATTTTCTTATCCTCCATAGATTTTTATTCCCGCTCTCCGGGTATTGGGATTCTCTGTTTATTCTCCAGATGAGTATTACTGTTCTTTAACGCCTACAGAAAAAGGCATATAAAAGCAGGACTACCAGAGGAACTTACTTAGCGTCACCTCTGCGCCGTTCTGTTCATAAATTTCCGGTTGCCCTGTTATTACCTATTTTTGAGCACAAAAATACCACCATATCATTTCTGACTGGTGGTATCTAAAATTTTACATCTCAAGCATTTTCCGGATCAGTTCCAAATCAGTCACTTCAAGTGTCACAGTTCCTTTCAACGGATCTATATCTTCAAAACGAAGTCCTGAGAAAATCAGTCTTTCACAAGACTGCTCCCCCTGCACATCTCCAACTGCTTCATATACTTTTCCTGCATTAAACTCATCATCTGTCTGATATTCAATATTCTGGCATAAAATGAATGATGCATAGATTTTCTTTTCTCCTTTACACCTTCTACCAAGAACAAATGTCATACTCTGGTGCTCTGTGATCTCTATTTTCCCAGCAAATTGTGCAAGCGGAAATCGTCTGCCAGCTGTGATCACATTCAATGATGCGTTTTGAACATCTAATGTTTTTATAAGTTTCACCATACTATCACCCCTGCTTTTCTTCAAAATGCGGACATTTTACATTTTTTCCATTCCAAATTTCAGATGGAAGATTTTTGGGATAAGCATCACAATATTTTGAAAAATCGTTTCTTGAGCCTCTGTATTTACTGCAGTTCAAACATACGCAAAACAGATTCAGCTTATATCTATCTATTTCATATGGTTTATATTTGCTCATGACAATTACCGCCTTTCAAATCTAGGTTTGACATTATATAGTTCATACAATCTTTCCCAAGCAGCCTCTCCAAGTAATATGATCGCATCCTCTTGTTTCATTCCATGTTTCACTTCATCATAATATTTATCTTGTAATTCATATATAATTTCGTCATATGTATCACTAAATGTCTTGAAATCTGGAAGTTTTTCTACCTGTTCATTATATTCTAACACATATGTACCGTTTTCCCCACAGGTTCTGAAACTTTTGACTTTATAATTTACCAGCAGATACAGATCTTCTGGGGACGGCGGCGTACTCAATGGATGATTATGAGTAACATCTTTTCCTTTCATCATTTTAAGCTGATACTTCGTAAATTCTATAGTATCCTCATTTCCCAACTGGCAATTTACCGCTTTCCCATTGTAAAATATAACTCCAACCTCATGGTCGAACTTGCAGATTTCCGACTCGACCGTATCCACATTTTTACCCTTAAAATCATAATAGTTCGGGTTGCTTTTATTATTGTTTGTGATAATCCCCAACCGGTCTTTCGCTGCATTGTTACCATCTGCAAAAGAGGATTTCCACTCTTCATATGTCATATTGCCTGGTACATAATATGTTTTTCCATCTTCACCACGCGCTGCACGTTCTCCCGGCACTCCAAAATCATCTTCAAAGTATGGGCAGGTACACCCACGGCAGTTCGGATGGAACGGCGGAGCTGTCACACCAATTTCATACTGACTCATAGGGAAATGCTGCCCGTCCATAGAACCACAAAGGCTGCATGTAAAACTATCTAATGTTTCCAATATTTCAAACTGTTCCACCCCAAGTTCTGCAAAACAATCCTTTTGCGCTGCATTGGAAAAAGCCGCCTGTTCTGTCATAACCAAGCGGCCCGCGTTCTGTTTTGATACATTCATCTTCCGTGCCAGGGCATCAATCGTCTTCTGCGGATCAGCCCCGGTAATTATGTTCTGTACCATGGTGGTGTTCAATTCATTGACCAGCTTCTGTTTGTTCGTCCAGATCCGGTCTGAAAACGTTTGCCCGTCTGCCGCCCAAGGCTTATGGACCACTGTATCAATCAGCCGATCATTCGGGGATGTAAAACTCCATCCGGTTCCAATCCCCTTCTGGATCTCATAAGCAGTATGAAGGAACCCCGATTGATATACATCACGAATTGCAGAATCCACACTGTCCAGCTGATTACCAAACATTACTTCCAGTGACTGCTGCATCTGAAGTTTCAATGCTTCCAGCCGATTGATGTGTACTTTTGCAGAAGCATTTTCTAGTTCCTTTATCCACTGACCATTGATAGCATTTTCTTTTCCGTACCGTATGTACTGCTCGACATCCCATTTCAGTTCATCCAATTCACTGGAATTTAGTAGCCGGCGTGCTTCTACCAAAGAAATTTCATTGTTATCTGCAAAGCGCTGATACCACGCATTGATTTTCGCTTCCATCTGCCGCTGTGCTGCAAGATATTGCTTTTCAATGTCCGCATAGCACTGCAAGCCTTGCTGATGCTGGGATTCCTCTATCTGTTTGAAGCGTTTTTTCCAATATGCACCGTTTTTCATTCATCCTGCCCCGCATCGTCATCGTTGTTGTCCTGATTGTCATCTGTTTTATTCTGATTCGTAAATGCTCCCGAATACAGATCAGCCTTTTCCTGCGCTTCTTTTTCTTCTTTTTCGATCTGCTTCAATTCTTCATCTGCATCTTCCACAAGCGGATGGTTTTTCAGAATCGTCTTTTTACTTACAATTCCAACGGAATCCTTACAGATTTGTGCTTGCTCCGTATCATTCTTGATACAGGTACGGGTCCATGTCTGAATGATCGTGCCGCACTGAATGCCAAGTGCTTTGCAGATTGCCCGCACCAGCCGTGCAAAGCCAAGTCGGAACTCTGTTTCCATCAATCCGGTTTTCATTTCCAAGAGCGAATACATGAATTTCAGTGCTTCACCAGACTGATTACCAAAGTTCTCCGGCTGCGGGTCGAAGCCTTGCCCCTGTTCGAAGATTGCCTTTCTGGTGGAATCCAGTACACTGTTCCGGGCTTCAATCGGAATCTCAATGTTCAGTGTAGACACCGCACCGCCCTCATCCCCATCTACCTTAATGGTCTTGTACTTTTTCAAATCAGATAGGAATCCATTCAGATCTTCACCGCCATATCCAGACAGCACAAAGATCAATTCCTGTATATCATCCAAATCATTGATAAAGCCGCTGTAGACCTTGTCATATACGTCTATCAGCGGCTTAATGTTGCGCAAATCATCTGTATGGATATTGTTGTTGTAAAACGGGATGAATGGTACTTCTCCGAAATCATGCCGGTAATCCGCTACCATCTCGCCACTCTCTGGATCTATGAACATATCATAATATGTCAAAAGATCCAATTCATCCCCGGTTCTCCGCCGGAATGCCTGGCACTCCGCGTCCGTCCAGTATTCGTACACGGTATAATTGTCACCTGTCGCATCGTCAATGTCCGGGTACACCCTCATTAGTCCGATCAGCCTGCGTTTAAGGCTACGGTCAAACACTGGGATGATCTGCTCAGACGGAACAACTGCCCATTCAAAACCATTATCGCCCTGCCAGTAATGCACCCAGCCGATGGAAGTATTGGCAGCATTCACACACAATTTCATGCAGTTCTTGGCATACTCATCACCCAAGGTTTCCGTGATACGCTTATTGCTCACCGTACTGCCTACATCGAACAACGGCGGTGCGGTAAACGCATAGGACGCTTTCTGGTTCACGATCAGACCATGAAAGTTCCGGGGAATCCGGTTGTCTGCATTACGCAGTGGATTGTCTGCTTCCTCTTTTTCCTTGTCTTTGGGTTTGTCCCGGAACAGGATGTCCGTCTCATTGCGGTAATAACGTTCTGCTATATCCGTACGCGTCACAAATGCCGCATGGCCGGGTTCATATTTTTTTATCAGTTGTTTCATTGTATCAATATCCATTGTTACCTCACTTCAAAATACCGATGCTTCCCGGCTTGCGAATAATTGTATAGCAGAAGTACCGCAGTGCATCCATTGCATGATCGTGCTGTTTCACCGGTTTATCCTCGCCATGCTCCGATGCTTTCTGATCCCAGATATAGGAAGCAAATTCTTTTATGGTATTCGGGCACTGGTCACTAATCGCAATCTTACCCTCGTTTAACAACGACGCTACAAACCGGATGCCATCCAACACGTCATTCTTTGCTTTCTTGATTGTATAGCCACGTTTTTTCAATTCTGCAATAAACGATGCGGCAGACGGATCAATAATAATCTTTACCGGCTTTATCCCATCAAGCCACTGTTCCAAATCATCTGCATACTCGGTGTCGGTTTTCTGCCTTTCTTCATCTCGACCGGAATAATAATACTCACGACAACATACCCATCGTCCAGAATGTTCTTTACACCACAATAGGAACACGGTTGCATTCTGTGTGCCATAGTCACAGGACACATAGTAATTTGTATTGACCAAATCTAACAGATTCGATATCACATGCTTGGTAGTGTCAAACATATCATAGATAATACCCTCTGCCATCGCCCACAGTCCAAGGATATACCGCTTGAAAAACACTCCCGTGTACATGCTGCGGTATCGTTCCTTGATCGTCTCTGACAGGCTTAAGTTATCATCCATCGTAAAATGCAGATACAGAATCTCTTTCAATCCCGGATCTCGATTCTCTGCCACAGCCTTCTCTTTTATTTCTGCTGTTTTCTTTTTCCCAAGATATCCGGTTGCCTTATCAATCCAGTTCACCTTGAACCAGTGATATGGTCCATCCGGATTGCAGTTAAACCAATACTTCGAACCATCGACGGAGCATCGTCCGGTTGCCTGATTCACGAAGCTTTCCGGCATCAACGCAACTTCATCAAAAAAGACCCCAGCCAAGGTAATACCCTGAATGAGATCCTGCGAGCTTTCATCCTTACCACCGAATATATAGAAGTTGTTCGTTACATTTCCCCTTGTGACCACGACCAGGTTGTCGGATCTGTGATCTGTAACTGCATACCCCCGGCTCTTCAACATCAGCTTCAGCCAGAACAGCACATTTCTACGGAATGATCCGATCGTCTTACCACACATGGCAAAGTTCTGACCATTGAACCGTTCCATTGCCCATATAGCAAAGCTTAGTGACATGCAGATAGTCTTGCCAGATCGGATTGCTCCGTCGGCTATAATTCCATCCTTATCCTTTACCGGTGATGCATCACACCACCAGTTCAAGACCTTGCGCTGCTTCTTGGAAAATGGCTTAAAGTGAAATATCTGCTTAACCTTCTTCGTCTGTCCAGTCCCCCTCTGCTGATCCATTCAGTGCACCAACAAATCCATCGTCGGTGATCTCTGTCTCGTCATCACCCTGCGACTTAGCTTTCAGCAATGCGATCTCTGCTCTCTGCTTCTCTGTAGCAAGATCCATGTGATCTGTAAGCCACTGTAATGCTTTCATCCGATCAGCAAGTTTGATGCTCGCGCCATCCTTGCCTTGCTTAACCTCTGACAGAATAGAGCCATCTACATCTGAACTGTCTTTAAATCGAACAGTATTAACAATCTTTGTCAACTGCTTCTCTTTACCAGTATCCGGGTCCTTTATCTTTACTGGACCATACATTGCCATAACTGGAACTTCCTCTGTTCCAAATTCAAGGAAATCTGTCACATCAGCGAAAGCAATATCCATGTACTTCTGGAATACATCGGCTTCACTTAGAAACTCTCTGTTTAAACGTTCCTGTTTCAACCGGAAGATTTCATCCCGGATGTAAGTATTTGTAAGTAATTGGTAGCCATTACTTTGTGCTGTACGATAGTCACAGCCATACGCTTTCTGGTATGCCTTGGTAGCATTGAAACATCGGATGTAATGTATACAAAAAAGCTGTTGCTTATCGGTTAAGTTAGTATTCTGTATTACCTGCCTGACTTCATCAGCTACAGCCGTTTCTTCACTTTGTTTTTTTGATGCATTACTCTTTGAAACGTTTCGTTTCGTTTCATTTTTCTTTTGAAACGTTTCACTTTCATCCGCATCCCATTTATAACGATTCTTCCATGTCCTAATTGTAGCGGCAGAGCATTCTAGTTGACTTGCAATCTCAACCAGCTTCATTCCACCCTTATACAGTTCTCGGGCTTTCTCTGCCTTTTGGTTCGGACTCCTTGCCAATAGTATCACCTGCCTGTTTCTTTTATAGGGAGAAGTGGGACACCCCTGTGTTTCATGATGCCCCAGTAGTCAAAAGACGAAAAAAGCGCAAGGGGAATCATTTCCTCTTACGCTCTTTCACGCTATAATCATATCACATACAAGTGTATCATTGTGTATCATCTTTCATTTTTTTGATCAAAATCTCATAATATCCACCTGTCGGATTGAAATGTTTCAATGCCCTGGCATGAATCCGATGGACCTGTGCCCACTGATATCCCATCTTCACACAGATTTCTTCCCAACTTTGTCTCCGAAGGTATCTGTATGTCAATACCGCCTTTTCCGTCTCATCCTCTAAACGCTCAATATCTGCGAATATATCTGCATATAGATCTATGCGCTCATACCGTGCTTTAATAAGTTTCCTCTCCAACTCGTCCAGCTTTGCAGCGTAGTCAGAGAGATCTTTCTGATCATGGGCATGTGGCATATCATCCATGACAAGTGCCGGTGCCATCTTATCTGCTCTTAACTGCTCAATTTCTTCCTCTATCCGGCGCGCGGCGCTGACCGCTGGTGTATACGATCGCAGATACTCCTTTTTCAGTTCGTTTTCTTTTTCCACGCTTCTCCCTCCCTGTTCAATTACTGTTCTATAGTAATTTTACCATTGGCATTCAGTGGATTTGTACCAATTTAGGGCATAAAAAAAGAGAGGTCTCACTAAAGATAACCTCTCTTTCCAATATCTTATCATATCATCGAATTTTCTTTATGTAAAATCGCTTATTTAATTCAAACATCTTTACAACATTATTGTTGGCTAATCGCATCTTCTCCCTGTTAATTTCATAATCGTTCATCCTCATTTCATACCACTTTTCCGGACTAACGATTATTCCTGTGACATCATATTTTATCTGTGTGGCTAACAGTATATACATAGCAATTAATTCATACAAATTCCTATCAGCGACATTATCGCCAAAAAACATATTATCCTTTTGTATCTTGGAAATAAGCGCTATTGCATTTTCAGATCCATATGCATACACTTCATTCATAAAACCATCGAATCCTTTTGCTAATTCTTCGTTTTGACCTCCTGTTTCAATAATTGTTCCCAACAATTCTAATATACGCATTGGCATTGTTGCCATTTTATTCAAAGCGATTTCGTTCCTTTGCTTTAAGATCTCATTCTTAAAATCTCTTTTTACAGATCTATTAGTTGCAATGAATCCAATAATAGAAATCAAAGCGGGAATCATAGCTGATATTAATGCGGCTTTTATGGTATCACTCATTTCGTAAGAATTTTTCACAATTGGTATGAGAATATTCATTTAATTCACCTCTACTCATTTTAAAATATCGTCCACTTCTGGACCACCCTCTCTATGCAATCATACATTATAATTATAGCATTTTAGTCATACAATATAAAGCATTTCTACCACACCATCCTCAACTGCCCATTCTTCTCTTCCACGATCCGCCCCATCCGCTTCTCCATAATCTTTCTCACAATCCGCCGCCTCCGGTAAAAGCAATTTCTACTGATCGGGAGAATGCCGTGGTGTGCTTCCATAAGATCGTAGCTTGTCCCCTTAACAATGGATTCTGTCAGATATTCCGCGATGAAGCTGTCTACCTGGTTGCAGATTTCGAATACTTCCTTTTCGTCCACAAGACATTCCCCCTTTCATTGTAGCAACAAAAAACCAAGTACTTTGATCGGCACTTGGTTTTATCACATTATTCAACTTTAATTCAACTACATTTATAATAAAAATTACCCTACTATCTACGCTTATTTATTTTCCCAGTTCATTTCAATACATTTCTTCATTTGTTAACTTTTTATCTCCTTTTTTTACAAAATACCTTGTTAATAAACACACTGCTATTTCAATTACTACAAATAGCGTACACACAATATAATATACTACATCATGGTCATAATTTCGTTGTAAAAAAGCGAAAGTAAAGAAAGCAATGGCACCACATATCATCAGAGCCAAAAGTAAGCTGTTAATTCTATAATATTTTTCTTGGTTCTTTATCAAGGCCTTTGATTTATCAAAAACATTAAAAACCCATTCTCTATCACTTGCACTCATAGTATTTAATCGTTCTTGTATTTCTTTTTGGGAAGAATTTTCTGGGATAAGCTCAAACAACTTTCTCTTTATATCATCTTCCAATATTATTTGAAAATTTTTCATATCTAATTTATTCATGGCACATCTCCTTTGTAATAATAAATAAATTATACTACGCCAATCGTCAATATTCAATTGTCAATGTACACACATTTCAGCAAACCAGCTACTCACTTACTACTTTGAACACAAAGCCCCTGCAGTATGGCGCTCCATCTTCATAGATCATAAAATCTTCATGTTCGATTGATACATCATACGTCCACGGAATAACATTCCCATTCTCGTCTTTGTCCTTGCACCACTTAACATCAAAACTGAATGTATTGGATCTCTCACAGTTATGTACAATTCCACCATCGGGGATTGCTTTCACAGAAATTGTTCCACCTTCCCAACAATCTCCCTCATCCGTAATTGCTCCTTCAAATTCCACCAGATCATCCGATGCGCCACTCACAATAACAAATCCATTATCTTTTGCTATCTGCAGTTCCTCTTTGGTAAACTGTGAATAGCTGTATTCTCTTCCATTTAACATTGCTGCAAATTCTTTTAATTCCATCTGTTTTCTCCTTAATTCCAAATCCTTTAAAACAAGCATATTTGCATCTCATCATACAAATACTTTTTTTGCACCGGCACATGCCCGCCGAAAAATATCCGCTTAACACGATCTCTCTGTTTCAGATTCGCCATATAATTCATATCAACTTTCGGTGGAAGTGAAAAATAATATTCTTCCGGATATGGCAGATGCTTTTCTATACAGATTTCTGCGATTTTTCTCTGATAATATAGGATATGATTCCGCGTCAGATTCATGTTGCAGCCATCCGGCCAGAACGGATCATTACACCCGTTCTGGTTTATGTCCTTCCAGTGGCTTATTTCTTTCCGAATCTGCTCACTATATGATTTTACTTTTTTCTCCGGCGTTTCTTCTTTCATGACGGTATCTCCATAAAATCAAATAATGTCGGCTCGTCCACTTCATTCTCCGCAGCCTGCAGGTACCCAACGCCATCCCGGAAGTAATCTGGATTCAATTCGCATCCCTTACCGTTCCGGTGCATCTTAACCGCTGTCATCGGTACAGTCATCAGACCGCCAAACGGATCGTAGACCATATCACCCTCATTGCTATATCTATTTATAATTCTCTCCACGATATCCAGCTGCAACGGACATACATGCATCTGTGCGCGTCTGCGGCTCTGTGTGGTGTTAAGAGTACGCATCCGGTTGATATTATCCCACACTTCCAACTGATTCCATGATCCCGGAGCTACAACCATAAATGTTGCCGGGAGCTTCCCGTCCTTGTCCAGATCTTCTGCAAGTTTCACATGGTCCTTATAGTTGTATACGCTACCGCGGCTGTACTCCCTGTACACCTGCTGTAAACTATCAATCGGAAAATCCTTAAGTTCTTCCTTACTGATCAGCCTATCGCCGGATGATCTCCAATAACCATGTGCATCAATCTGCCACTGTGCCCGGGTGTAATCCTCTTTCGATTTTCTGACTGGAACATCTGCGTATGCCGTAGATCTGTCTGTTGGCAGTTTACGGAAAAGCAGGATATATTCTGGACATCCTACACCCATCTTTGATCCGTCCTTGCACTGCTCTGTCCATCCAAGGCGGTATGTCTGGTTATTCTCACGAACCACATCGGTCACGACCGTAATCATGCCGAAATACTGAAATCCATGCTTCATGTAATGGCTGATGCACTGTGCGTGAAATGGCTCAATGGTTGGCATTCCAGTACCGGTTGCATTTCCAAATAATACACGGTCCTTGACATGAATTGCAGCCACACGCCCCGGCCTTAACACTCGAAGCAGTTCCGGTGTGAGATAATCCATCTGTTCAAAAAACCGCTCCGTGTTCTGGTTATGCCCGAAATCGTTATAATTTGCACTGTACTCGTAATGATTGCCGAACGGGATCGAGGTATGTATCAGATCAATACTGTTCGCTTCCATCGCTCGGGTTTCTTCTACACAATCCCCATATACCGCTTCATAATGGTTTCCTCTTACTGTTCTTTCTTCTCTGCTACCTTCCACGCCCATCTTCCTTTCTAACCGCTGCGCCTTATTCTCCGAATTAAGACCATACTTTTTTACAATCTCGATCATTTTTTTAACCATATGATTGTGATTCTTCCATTTTTCCAGCAACGCTTCCTTGATCTGCCGCTCGTTCTCCATGTAGATAATGTCAATCACAACCGGTTCTCTTTGTAAAAATCGATAACACCGGTGTACCGCCTGAATAAAGTCGTTGAACTCATAATCAATTCCAAGGAATATTTCACGGTGGCAGTATCTTTGAAAATTACATCCAGATCCGGACAATGATTTCTTCGTAGCAAACAACTTTGTACGTCCATTCGAGAAATCAATTACCCTCTGCTCGCGCAGATCATAATCCATAGATCCGTAGATATCCACCACTTCCGGCAGTGTTTTCTTGATCGCATGCCGTTCATTCTCCAGATCATGCCATAACAAAAAATGATCATCCGGCGATTCTTCCACAATCAGTTTCATTTCTGCCACACGGCGGTCAATGCTTTCTCGCTTCACTGCCGCAGCTTCTTTCAACCCCTCGGCTGCTTCCTGAAACAGCTGAATCTGTCCGTCTTTATCCGCCGTATCGCCATAATGCACCGGCAATTCATGCCATCTTACTTCAAGCGGCGGCAGATCATATCCCTCATCGGAATATACCGGATTGAGATCTGAAGGTTTCGTGATAAAAAGCGCCCAGCTTGACACCCACATCCAAAACTCATCTTCCATGTTCGGATATAAAGTCAGATTATTCGCCTTGGTGCTATCGCGCTGGAAGAATCTCGTCAACGCCTGCCCGGTATCCATCACTTCCAGATATCCGGCATAATGGATCAGCTCTTTGTATTTGTTCGGCGATGGTGTAGCCGTGGCTACCAGCTTATACGGAACGTTCTTGAATTTATCCAAAAATGTCTGATACGTCTTGCTTCCGAAACTTCTTAAAACACTGGCTTCATCAAGTGATGTTGCTGCAAAGTAGTCTGGCCGGATATCTCCATCCCGGACACGTTCATAATTCGTCAATACGATCTGGCTTGTGCTTTTCTCCACTTCTTCCATCGTCCGGCAATACTCCGGTTTCTCATATCCGAGCACTTCCACCGCGTCATGTGTAAACTCCTGCTTTACTCCAAGCGGCAACACGATCAATGCACGGCCACCGCTATGTTCTGATGCCAAGTGGCAAAACTCAATCTCCTGCACGGTCTTTCCAAGTCCGAAACTCTCAAACAATGCACGCCTGCCACCTTTCAGCGCCCACACCACAGCATCCCTCTGGTGCGGTTTCAATACCTTGTTGACTTTTTCCGGATTCATACTGAATCCGCTTTCTGTCGCAAGTTCAATCTTTGTTTCCAAAAAATCTTTATATGTCATTTTTCAAAAGGAACCCGATATATCGTTACCCCGGCCGGAGGTTCGGCTCCTTTCCAATATGTCTTGTATTAACATAAACAATGTTATATAATGGCCATGTCTTACTCTGGCCGGAGGATCGAAAAAAACAATATGATTGTATTTTTGACCCTTTGTTTGGTAGTAATATCAATCCCATTGTGTACATATTTTCTTTTAAGATTTTCAAAAAAATCAAATGTGAAGAAAATAAAATGTGGAAATAAACTTTTTCACATAACAATAACTTTTACTACCAAGCATAAGACTAAAAAAGAATAATCATTCTTTCTGCAATGGAATTGTCTATTGCAGTTTTTATTTAATAATCCATAAAATCATCTATGCTCATCTGCCCTTTGCAATTCCCGCCGATGGTTGTCGGATCCCAGCCAATGCCAATATAATCCAGCACTTTCGCCCAACCATAATCATTGCCAGCCTTATCCTTGCACATGTGGAACATCAGATAATCCCACTCTTTCGGGTTGCTCTCATACAACAGATCAAACCGATGCGGTCGTTTCTCCATGTGAATTCCAAAACCACACATACTGCATCCGGTACGCTGTGCCTTTGTTGTATACAATGTACCGTCCGGCTTTTTCTCGACTGTACCGTAAATCTCCGGTATCAGCGACTCCGGCATCTGGAAGCATTCTGTTATTCTCCCTGCTCTAAGTCCAGCAGCACGATACTTCTCTTTTAATCCGTTCTTCCAGAGATCATCCATCTCCAAGGCAAGTGTAAGAATGTCCTGCCGGTGGAAGATTGCAAACGGCGCTGATCTGATTGTGGATGCCCCGAAGTAATTGCAGCCATTCATCCGCAGGCTCTTGGCACGTCTGCCGCCCTCGGATGCCATCAATCCCAAATACGGGACACTGTTATGTTCCTTGCCCCAATCGTCACAATTCTTTTCTTTGAGGTAATAACAGCATTTCGCTGATACCAAGAAATCCGGCTTTTGAAAGTCGCATCCTTCGGTTTCATTTTCATATCCACCGAACAGCTTTAACCACCGCTGATTAAGCTGCATCTTCGAATTCTTCTGCCAGCCACCATATTCCCCGGTCTCTCCGGTTATGATTGCATGTCTGACTGTCTTATTCTTTTCCGTTGGATTCTGCAGCAACTCGATTTTCCCGGCGATTTCCTTGGATATGACCGGAAACCCGAATTCCTGTATGACTTTCGGTTTCGTCCATCTGGTCCCATCATCCCGCATGAGCGGCGGCACATTTATAATTCCGATTGCCTTATGCACTCTCTGAATGCTTGCATCCTCGAGTGTAGATGCTGATACTCCCGGAACATCAATTCCGCATACCTCATGGAGAAATATGTATAAAATAATGCTATCCAGACCACCTACAGATACATGGCAGTTCAAACCACGCTTGTCGCACTCTGATCGGAACTCCTTTGCTCTGATCTGTGCGTATTTTCTTTTAAAGCTATAGTCCTGCTTTTCTTTTTGCATGAATGAAGCGATCTTCTCATAAGCACCCAGCCGCTTCATTCTATCTTTTACTGATTCTATTTGTTTTTGGAGTAAAGAGCTCTTTTACGCTGGCCAGCAAACCTCTCACTCCTTTCGTTTTATTTTAAAATTTTATCCAAGCAATCATTCCAGCCTTTATCAAATCTTCCATTATCACAATAATCAGGATGATTTGCTTTCTCTGGCAGTTCCCGAAGCGGGCACCAATCCGGCTTTGCTCCGTCTGGCAAAAGTTTTCCTGTCGCACAGCACAGATATTCGTCATCATTCTCTGTCTCATAGCACAATATGCATTTCTGGCACACCTGTTCCGGCATATCCATAACCAATACTGCTTTAGCCATCTACTCCACCACCTCTCAACATCTTCAAAAGCTGTTCATCATTCCTTTTGCACATTTTTGCTCTTTCACAAGGTTTTTCGCACTTAAAGTAGTCACCCTTATACTTCTTGTGATCTTCCTTGTCGCAATGCTCACATGGTTTATTCATCTACTCCACCGCCTTTCACAATCTCGATTGCCTTCTCAATAAAATAATCTGGGGCGTAATCCTGCAATGGGTCTTCACATTCTTTTCCAAGTTCCTCCAACTGCTCCACAACCTTGTCCGGATCGTAGGCAGTCGGGACTTCGTCAATGGCAATCAATTTGATAACACCACTTCCTGTATGACTAGCTATCACTTTTCCCTTGAATTTATCCGCATCAAACAGTCTCATCGTTTTTCATCTCCTCTTTTCAAACAATTAAAAATCTCATGTCCAATCATCGCTATAACTGACAGAATGCAAAAAAGTTTAACTCCAAATTCTGTTAGAATATCTAACCTAATGGCTATAAGTATTAGCAGAAAGAAGTTTATGTACGATTGAAACATCATTCTTCATCACTCCAATCTAATTTCTGACCGCATCCAGAGCAATATAAGCTGTGCATATAATTGCATTTTCTTTCGCATATCGGGCAAAAATATATCTTCGATGTACGATTGTACAGCACTTTCTTTTCCACCTTTTTCTCCATTGCCTCCCGACATTCTTCCGGTGTGCCAATTGCACGGTACTGCTTAACTTCTTCCGATACTAATGCCCTTTGACATAGTTCTTTATAATTTTTTTCTTTATCATACTTAACTTCTGTGAATGGTTTATCCAATAGAACACATAATAATTCGTACCAACTTAAACCATGTCGCCTTGCTAATTGCTCCAAAGTCTGTCCACAATGATTTTCCATTGCCTGTTTTTCATGCAGTGCAATTAAATTCCAGTCTATAGATTCATTTGTTCCTAAAATTGGGAATTTTTTCTCACTCATAACCGCATCTCCAACAGTTCCGGATTATCAATTGCATTTCCAATCACAGAACATTCGTCTAAAACCTCATAGCTTTCAGCAGATAATCTGTTTGTTACTTGAAAAGACATTGTTTCATCATCCCACACAACTTTACCGATACAATCTGCTTCTGCATATCCGCTTTCTGTGCTATATGTGTCAAGAAAAGCAATTACATCGTGTTCAAATATCAATTTCTCATCTCGATCTGTCCGTCCAGTGCACCGGCAGATGGTTCCCGGAAATACCGGATAAAAAGTAATGTCCTCTCCATCCCATACCTCAATTTCTTCAATCTTGCCATCTTCACCGTAACTCGGCACGCCCTGTACCCATTCGCCGGTATCAATCCTTTTGCCACGACATAAAAATCTATTTTCCATGTTCGCCCTCACTTTCTGCACACAACCACTTCATAGCACATTCTTCTGTCTTTTCACATTCTCCACAATGAGTCATAATAGTATTTTTTATACATTCTTCCGTAGGCTGACAAATAAAGTCAGAAACCATCGGCAGATACTTCGCCAGTTCCTCATCCGTCATACTCCGAATTCGGTCTGCATTAGTCTGTGGCTCATGCGCCGCGTTTCTCATACACTCAACCATACCTGCCTCCTAACTAAACGACGCTTCTGGTTCTTTTTCCGGATGAATATAACCACCATCATATTCCTCATCAATAATGATTGCGGTTCCGGCTCTGGATAATCTCAAAAGCAAGACCTCAAATTCATTCAATCCCCTAAGTGATGAAATCATCAGGTCCTTATATACTGAAAGTTTATATGGTTCTTCTTTTCCGCTATCCCATATCCACTTTGACACAGGAATTTCAACATTCAGTTTTTCATCATGCTCATTTTCAAATGTGATAACTGCTCTCTGTACGCTACTCCATGACGGTTTATCTTCCAACTCAAACCGCATTTCGCAATCCACAGATTGATAAGAAACGCCATCATCGTAATCAATGCTTAAGTCGTCTGTGTCTATATCCTTTTCGCATTGCTTAATCCATGCTTTGAACAAATCCGTGAGTTTGATTTCTTTCTGCTCCGGCTCCATCATAAGGTTTTTAAAATTTTCCAAAACCTTTTTATTGCCAATACATAAATCTGAATTAACAATCTCTGTTAAAACAGAATCAAGTTTAGGAAGATATTCTGAAAAATCATAACTCTCAATATATGGAACCATGACTTCTTTTACCTTTTTCTCAATAGCATTCTTTGCATCTCCCCAGCGAAAAGCATTTTCGATTGCACTTCCTAATGCATTCATAAATTTTTCTTTCACAATTTGACTTACTTCGTCCGAAGATAAGCTTTCCGATGCTATTTTCAATAATTCTTCTTTCATTTTCTCTGTCTCCTTTTTCCGCACCATATCGGACTATTTGCCACCTTCTGCTCAATCAGACGCATACTATCAATGCATAATCGTCGGTACCCGTCCTGTCTTTCTTTCTGCACCAAAATACATGATTCACACTCATCACAATGAGGAAGGTTGCTTTTAATCCTCGCTCTATAATCCCTTTGCTTTTGCCTGTACAATTCTGGATTTACCGCCCATCTGCGCCGTTTAAGCAACGCTGCAATATCATTTTGCTCCATTTCGCAATCCGGTTCCTCACACTCTGTGCAGTTTGGATATTTGCAATCTTTCATTCTTTGATCCTTTCTCGGGCGGCAATCGCCAAGGGAAACCAACATAACTTGTGATAACTATTGGCAATCTTCGCGTTCCTTTGCGTTAGTAGTTTCTTTTGCTTTCGCTGGTGTCTCAACCTACCGGACCGGTGTATTTAGCAATGTTCTCTCCAGATCCGCATAATCACATTCACGCTGCTCAAAATCATTGAACCGGTTTCGGGTTTTCTTTTCCGGCGAAGCCTGTTCTTTCCGTGCTCCGTTTTGCGACCGAGACAGCCATGAATTCATGAACCTTTTTGCACCGCCCCTTGTTTTCCTGTATTTAGGGTTGGACAGACACCATGCCTGTATATTCCTCAACTCCTGTCTAACGTCGATCCCCGGATAGAGCTGCTGGTATGTAACCACGTCGTTCTCCGACACCTCGTATTCTGTTCCATCGTTCAAGAGGAATTTTCCAGCACAAAGCGTTTTATCCGCAGGTGCTATAACTCTATTATCATTACTACTAATATCAGTATCATTATCAGGTTCATTATCAGTATCAGGGTTATTTTGCTTTTCAGAAAAACCATTTGCTTTTTTTGCTTTTGCTTGGTTTCCGTCAGAAGCATTTGCTTTCGGTCTGCCGCCAAGCTTACCGGCTTCCCTGCGCTTCTCACATTTCTGCATGTATGCCGCATTATCGCGGTCCATTCGATCTTGGATAAAGCTGAATGCCATATCTGCCGCCGCATCCAGTTCCGGTATCTCTTCCCCTGCCGCATAACAGAGGATGGCAGTGAACAGCTTCCCGCGCTGCTCCATGTCCATCTTCTGGATATGCTTTAAATACTCTGTATACATGACGAAGCTGTTCTTTTCTGCCGCCACCCCATCACCCCGTTTCCAGCTCGGTGATTGTGACTTCAGTTCGTGGCCCCCATTTATCTACATCCACATAACTGCCATCCGTGGAGACGATGATCCTGCAGTTATCATCTGACAGTACCTTGTAATGCACCAGAATATCGTGCAGGGCTTCATGCAGGTTTACGAGGTCTACCCGGCGGCGGTTCGGCATGTAATACACAGCCTTTACATTCACCGGACAGTCAATGGTTTCCACTTGTGGCACGTATGATGCACACTGCTTTTCATACTTCTTATAGGCTGCTGACGGAATGATCCGGTATCTCCCCGATCCATCCTTTATGATCCGCTGGCTGTTCTTCTTGGTGATCGGCCGCAGCGGAATTGTAAATTTATACTCCATCCGCACCACCCATCCCGGCATTACACTGCCGTATTTCGATCATCGTGTTATTGCTTGCATTCCAGTCCTCGACATACTTCAACGCCTCCCGGAAGCGCGATACCGGCACATTATTCCTTGAATTTACGGCAAAATAGTCCTGAATGTCATGGTTGCATTCCGAAAATACCTTCTTACTGATTTCTTTATAGGCAGGTGCACGCTTTCCACCAAGTACATCCATAACCCTTTTGTTCACTGCTTTTTTCAGTTCCTGCTGCTGCCTGTAATCAATGGTCATAGTGTTTTCAAGATGTGTGATCCTTTCCTCATGGCCGTCAATCATTCCAAGCTGCACCCGCATCATTTCCTGCGGAGTCATTGGTTTCTGATACATTCCGGTCTTTCTGATCTGTGGCAGCACTTCCGATGTTACCCAGTGTTTGAAACGCTTTGCAGATGGAAGCTTACTTGATAAGATCAAACCATAAAGTCCTGATTCATTGATTATGATCGGACTCTGTTCTCTTCCGATGGAGTCACGAATCGTTACCCCATCGTTTTTGTCCTCATCGTCAACATGGTCACGTAACGCCTTGCGGCTGTTGGTGTAACCAAGAACCTCTGCCACATCCTTTCCCACAAACCACGGCTCTCCGTCAACCGTTACTGTCCGGATTTCTCCGAATTCTCTATTTCTAAAAATTTCCAACTGATTCACTCTCTTCTCCTTCCTGTAAATCTTTGACTACTATTCCATACACCTTATACATCTGCCGGAACCGGATCACGCCCATCTGATGCGCGATCGTGTGATGTGTCCGGCACAAACAAATCTTTTTATAATTGGAATCATCCACCTTCCGGCGGTTGTTCCCCATACCGATTGCATCCTCGTGGTGGATCTCCCCGTCTTTCCCACAGATGGCACATTTTTTATGCATCAGGCAGTAATACAGATATCTGCCAATATCATCCGTCCGGTCGATTGCATTATCAGAAAGCGGGATGCCCCACTCCAACGCAAATTCCAGTATTGTATTGATAAATTCCCGTGCCGTATCCATAGAGCAGTTGGAAAGACTGAAATCAGGATCTCCCGTGCGGATCATGTGCTCATCCTTCAAAATTCTTTTCATCTGCTCCGACGGATATCCTGTCCAGTCTGCAATATCCCGGATCGTTGCATATGCTTTCTTCCTCTGCTCCGCAGAGATATGCCGCCCATCATCAAAGCGGATCTCTGCATTCTTGATCTTCTTTCTCTGGAGCAGCCCCCCAAGTTTCATTCCCGGAACAGAAACAACAAGATCTGTTCCATCGCTGTTTTCCCGGTACTGCTTCACATCTACCATCGTATACATCAGTCATCACCATACTTCGATTTCAGACTGTTCAGCATTGTACCAACATCTTCTGCTGATAAACTGTCCCAAGTCTTTCCGTTGCTCGTGATCCAGTATTCAAGATTCACCTTATGTTTGAGGCACAGGTCTTTCAGGATCTTAATATTTGCCGGGCTCGGCTTCTCCTCATTCCTCGGAATGATGTTGTTAAACGGCTGCATTTCTTCTTTGAGCCACAGGTTAAATCCAAGCCCCGTATGAATTGCCACACACTTTACAAAGGACCGGCACATACTGTTCCATACCCTCTGCTGGCTCATGGAATTATCCTTGACCGGATTGGAGCCATTCATCACCGGTGACTGCATTTCATACTCATTTTCATCAATAACGACATGTATCCGTGTCTCATAGCATCGGTTTGTATTTCCTTTGCTATCTGTGAAATCTTTTGAAACCATACGCAAAGAACTTCCCGTTCCCTCATCCGGAATCGGCACCCAGTAAACTTTCTTTGCACCATTCTCATGCAGCAAATCAATACATTTTGCCCAATTGAGATACGTCATTCCATCCCGTTCCTGGCAATATGGAGTTACGTCAATTTTGCGCATTTCTTCCCACGATTTAAGTGCCATACATCATATCCTCCAACTTCATTTCCATCTGTCCATCCCTGCCACTTCTATATGCTGCAAGGATGTTTTTATTGTTCTCCTTTTTCTTTTCCAGGCAGGCACATGATTCACCCGGATCAAGATGTGCCCCACAATAGGGGCAGGGTCTGTAATACATCACACCACCTTCCGGAAGCATGAAACCATACAATCTTCACAGTAGATTTCTCCGCCAACGTCATAGCAATAATCAGCCTGTATATGATCCCCGCAGCAGACGCACACCGGCCGTTGTTCCAGCCATTTGTCCTGCTCATCCTCATGCATCCGGAAGAAATCATAATTATCCGGGATCGTTTCCATTGTCGGCTCCTTCCTGCAGCAGATCATAGATTGCCTTTGCTTCACCTTTTTGCAGCAGGTCATAGATCCAGTCCGCTGTCTCATCATCCTGTCCGTCTATCAGTGCCGCATAGATCTGCTCCATCGGCTCGTCCATAAGCGGACACGCTGCTTCGGTGTAAATAAATGATCCTGCATTGTTCAGAATCTTTTCTGCGTCCTTGCAGTGCAAATACGCACTTACAAGCGATTCGATTTGACGTAAATTCATATATGTGCATTTTTCTCCTTTCAACTGGCTTTCCGGAGCTTCTGTATACGGTGCTCGGTTTCCTTCCGCTCTCTTTCCACTCTCTCGAGTGTGTATGCCACATGTGCGATCACCGCGCCAGCAATTACCATTCCTGCGGCAATTATCCAGCCAACTCCTTCCGAGTCCATCGCAGTTGCACCAAACATCATAATTGCGACTCCTATTTCAAAAGCTCTTTGTTTCATGTTTTCTCCTTTATAGCTTGTCCGCACAGCCACCGCAGTGGCTACTCTACGCGCTTATAACCTGCGCCAAGCGCAAACTTGTCACACAACTCATCAATTTTGTTCTGAGGTATATCCTTGGGATCAATTTGTTTCCATTCACCGGTTTTAGAATCGATCACAAAGGTTCTGTATGTAGCTTTCTTTGGATATCTTGCCATAAGCCCACCTCCTGTTAATAGGTTATTAACTGTGCCTGTACGCGGTTCTTAATTTTCTGAATCTTCCATTTGTGATATAATCTCCTTACAGGACGTTGCCGCGTCCGAGTATTATGAAAGGAAATTTTCATATGAATAATTTTATTGAACCAATTACCATTCGTAATTATGACTTGGCCGACTGGAAATACGAAAAAATTCTTGAGCAAATTCATAATTTTGAAGCATCCCTTGATGATGACCATGAAATTGCGCTCCGTTTAACTTCATTCGGGACATCAGTCACCATGATTGTCACAAGTCTCGGTTATCAAAACCCTGATATCCTCTATTTTTATGGTTTAGTAAATGGAAAAAAGTCCCAATTAATTCAGCACGCCAGCCAACTCAATTTCTTACTCACATCTGTTGAACGTGAAGATAAAACTAAACCCGCAAGAAGAATAGGTTTTGCTAATCCCAATGATGCTTCGGACCAGCTTTAGAAAGCAATTTTTGTCTTTCTAGCCGGAAATCACAAATGGCATCTACTTTTTTCTGCTGGCTTTGAACTTGCTTTTCAAGGTCAGCGGTTCTTTCTTCAAGTGATTTCCATTTTTTCTTTGAAATCCACACGTTCTCACTCTCCTTTCTGTTGCGGTTGATTTCTTCATATTCATAATTTATAATCACCTATATAAATCCAAAGGAGAATTACGTTATGAATATGAAACAAAATAAAAATTCTAAATTTGTATCAATACTCTCATCTCTAGCAATTGGAATCGCTGGATCTTTTCTATGGGAATTCATTTGCTCTCCCCTATTTCACAGTGTGTTTAACATTGTCTTTTCAGCACCTGCAAAGGTTTCATCTTTTATAGGCAGCTGGTATGCGACAAAAATATCATCAGTCAGCAATGAATATCTTGCGATCGAACTCCGTGCTTTTTTATTTGTGTTCCTACTGCTTCTCTTTATGCCAAAACTGAAAAAAGCTTTTCATACAATGCCATTCGTCATTAAATCCATAATCCTTTTCTGTTTGGCAATAGATCTTTTAACTGATATACAGGTTTCGCAGACTGCATCCCGCATTGAACACAATATCGAAATTGTCTCACCGTATATTACAGATCAAGAATATAAGGTACTAAAATCTAACTCATATTCAATGAAAACTATGGATGATTATAATTTGTTGAATGAAGCACTAGAAGATGTTGCCGAACAACATCATTTACAACTTCATTAACATCTCTCCGATACACCAGCCGATAACAAACACAACTGCGTATAACAACCACTCTTTTTTCTTGCTCACGTTCTCACTCTCCTTTCTGTTGTAATTAGGTTGATTTTAATTCAACCTTTTGAGCAAAAAAAATCTCATCTCTCTTCCTATTTGTTAAACCTAGAATCTTCTGCATTGCAGATATCTCCGATGCCTTAAACTCTGTTTCATTATTAAGTTTTTTGTAAAAACCCCCCCTTGAAATACCAAGTTTATTGGCAATTGCTGTAATTTTGATCCCAGATTCTGAAATAGCATCATTCAGTTTTTCTGTATCTGTCAAGTTTTCATCTCCTTTCTGGTTGATTTATATTCAACCCTGTTATCATAATACTCTACAGTTGAATCTCTGTCAACTATTTTTTATAAAAATGTTGAATAAAATTCATTTTCGTGCTATTATTCTATATAAGAAAGGCAGGTGGACAGCATGAATACCCAAGAAAGTATGGGTTTACGGATAAAAGGGCTTCGTGAATCAAAAAAAATGTCTCAGTCTGAACTAGCAGAAAAAGTTGGATACAAAGATAAAACGGCTATTGCAAAAGTTGAAGCTGGTAAAGTAGATTTACCACAAAGTAAAATATCCTCATTCGCAAAAGCATTAGATACAACAACTTCTTATTTATTTTCTGATGAACAAATAGAAAAACCTACTACCATTGCTGCACATTTTGACGGTGATGAATACACACCAGAGGAACTTGATGAAATCAAAGCATTTGCAGAATTTGTCAAGTCCAAAAGAAAATAGTCCTTTTTATTGGACAATACATAGTTTAGAATGCGGTGGAGGTGATCCTAAAATGAAAAATTAAACCTGTACTTTGACAACTGAAAATGGCTATAAAAGG